>Ga0214474_1001635_pt1 | contig 10272 bp, 8 predicted proteins | sample RVTome_2_FD_187335 | JGI IMG/M metagenome (GOLD analysis project Ga0214474, IMG submission 187335) | Soil microbial communities from uranium-contaminated site in the Upper Colorado River Basin, Wyoming, United States - RVT95D214 HiSeq ...
TAGAACCGCAAAGATCATGGTGATGACGAAAGCAAGCCAAAAGGGGTAGTGATAAAAGACGAGGATATGGTAGGCTACAAAGGTGGCGAACATCCCCATCTCCCCTTGGGCAAAGTTGATGACTTCAGATGTTTTATATATGATGACGACGGCTATCCCAAATAAACCATAGCATGCACCAATCGCCAAACCTTCTATGAGGAGCTGTCCGATCGGCATCTCTTTGTCCTCAAATTGCTTAGGTTTATGTCTTCCGGTATTCTGGCCTTCCAAATCGTTAAAAATCGATCTTTTTTAGAAAGGCCAGGTCATCCAGTATTTTTTAATCCTCAGCCATATGCCGTACATGCCCAGAGGTTCAAAGATGATGATTCCAATCATAATGAGACCGAGGGCGATACTGTTAAAATTCTCCAAACCTACAACCGTGAGCCAGCTTTTGGAAATAGTCAGGATAAAGGCTCCGAAATAGGGCACCTCCGCAATATTCTTTAACAAAGAAAATTGCAAATAAGTGATGAGCGCAGCGCCGAAAACAGATCCCGCAATAGATCCCAATCCCCCAACAACAATCATGACAAGAAAGATAATAGACAGAAGAATATTGAAAGTGAAAGGATCGAAAAAGCCGAGAACAAAACCAAAAAGACCACCCGCAATGCCGGCATAGAAGGCACTAATGGCAAAAGCCAGGGTTTTATAAATCGGCAGATTGACCCCGATGACTTCGGCGGCAATGTCGCTATCCCTGATCGCTACAAAGGACCTGCCCACGCGCGTCTTCATAATGTTTCTGGCCCCGAGAATCATGAGGATGGTAATGATCAGAATCAGATAAAACTTACCGACATCGGAATCGATGATCCAACGGAACCCAAGCTGTGGCATGCCCAGGTCGAGGGGGGGAGCCTTTATTCCCGAACGGCCGCCAAAGATTTCCCATTGCCCAATGACGTGCATAATGGCCATGCCGAAACCAAGGGTGGCGATAGCCAGGTAAGGGCCTTTCAATCTCAGGGCGGGCAATCCGAGAATAAAGCCAAAAAAGGCCGAGATGAAACCAGCGAGAACTATGGCAAAAACAAAAGGAACCTGCATTTTATTCATCAGGAGAGCCGTTGTGTAGGCCCCGATGGCGAAGAAGCCGGCGTGTCCTAAGGAGATTTGGCCTGTATAACCAACGAGGATATTAAGGCCCACAGCAATAATCACGTGAACCAGCATGAGGTTGAAAAGGAAAATATAATAGCTGGGTATATATGTCGGCAAAGTAAAAAGAAAAATCAATAAAGCCACCGACCAGATAAGAATGGCCTTGCTCTTGAAAATCTGTAGGTCCTCATAATAATCACGCTTCATATCCATGGCAAAACCTCAAAGATGATCTGGGGATTTTCCTCTCGAATACCACCATTCAGGTTGATGCTTAGGAATGTTGGAAAATCCCCGGACTTAACCATAGATTTGGTTTCATGGACACCTAAGGCTCTCGAAGAAAAATGCGCGCCCCTTTATTTATGGAGAAGGACCAAGTCACCATCCTCCACAGATATTCATTAATCCTTTGGCAATTCTCTCGCCAGCCTCATTGCTCCCCAACAGACTGTACGCAGTTCGAGGACACCGGTATCTCTTATAGAGCGCCCGAATACAATCGGGGAACTTCTTCTCCCGATCCCCGGATACCGTAATCACTCCCTGCGAGATATCTTCGATCGATCCTCAGCTTTCCCCGAACCCCCCACGTAAGATACTCAACTCCTGAAATGAATTCTATTTGGTACTGTCCTTTTTCTTTTTAGCAATTTTATTTCTTATTGCAAAGAAAGGCAGAAGAATAATAAAGGATAGACCTTGCCACGAAAACATCATTCTTGCCGCTCGGAGAGCGTCTTCAGAGGAGAGAATCATATCCATCTGCATGGTTCCCAATGCCTTGCCATCCATGACCAGCTTATCGCCTACGCGTTTGATGGAATGAATCGACGCGGCCTCATCACCCGACTCATTGCGTATGGTCACGACATGTTTCATCGATTCGTGATCGTCAACCCTTCCTTTTTTCACCTGCGTTTTTCCCGCACCCGATGATAATAACATCATAATTCTTAGAAATTTCTCCAGGCATTTCTCACTCCTTTTTTGTTGATGAATGGTCAACATCAATCGAAATTCATATCTAAAAACCACTCAGCAAAAATTATTTTGCTATTACTTTCCTAAAGTCGATACCCAAGTCCTCCATGATCACCTTGACAGTTGCTCTTCCCCCGCCGTTAATACCAACTCCAGGATGGGTGCTGACCCCGCACATATAAAGTCCTTGAATCGGAGTCTTATACTGACCCCAGCCGGGAAGCGGCCGGTTGCCAAAGGACTGGGAAAGGAAGGAACCGATATGTCCGATATCCCCCTCGATCAGTGCTGGGTTCATGCGTTCATAATCAAGCGGACTGGCGATCCATCTGCCGAGAATATTGCGATCATCCAAATTGGTACAGTGCTTGCGCGCCGTCTCCAGAACCTGGTCGGCAACGTCTTGCTTTACCTTATCCCACGCCGCCGCCCCGCCATCGCGTAAGTGGTAGGGCTCATAATGGTAGAGAAATAGGGTATGCTTACCTGCCGGGGCCCGGGTGGGATCAACAAGGGTCGCAATTCCCATAATCGGCATGCCGGCATTGGGTACCCCATAGGAATAATCATCGTATAACCGCAGAAGCTCTTCCGGGTAGGGGCTGATCTCCACGAAGGGAGCCTTATTCACGTCGCCGCCGGCTTTGAATTTGGGAGCTTCATTTAGGGCAATCGCCTGACCGAGGGGGGCGAAGGAAGCGGGCTTCAATTTCCTAACTTTATCCTGAAAGCCCGCCGGCACCTCCCGGTCGGTCAACATCTGCAGGAATAGCTGCTTGACATTGACATTGGCCACGACCGCTTTTTTAGCCATGATTTGCTCGCCGTTTTCGAGAAGAACTCCCTTGGCTGCGCCACTCTCCACGAGAACCCGCTTGACCGCGGTGGATAGCATGATCGTGCCGCCATTATCCCGGATGCAAGCTGCCAGGGCCTCGCTGAAAACACCGGATCCGCCGATCGGCATGGTTAATCCCCAGGTATGAAAGAGCGGCCAGCCTGCTGCATAGAGACCGGTTCCCTTTTCCCGTGGGCCGATCATTTCCTCTGAAGCCCACCGGCCAAAGGCAGCCCTCATCTCTTTGCTTTCAAACCACTCCTCGGTGACATCTTGTACGCTGGATAGGATGAGCCTCGTATATTCCTTTCCTTCCTCGCTGGAATCGAGAAAGGACATCATGGCTCCGAAATGCGGCGGCGCTGAAAACATTCCTATCTTCAAGGGAGCCGTAATTTTCTTTAGATATTGGCAGAACTTCAGATAGGCATCAGCATCCTTTGCCGAAAACTGCTTTATGGATTCAACCATCTTGTTGATGTCTTTATAGATGACCAGTGCACGGTCGTCGCTGAAAACGACTGCGCCCGGTGGGTCGGGGGAAACGTATTTCAATCCGTATTTGGACTTTAGCTCTAATTCGTCCTGGTGAAGCAGCGGATTGGCCTGGATCATCATATGAATGGCCCCGGCAATATCGTGCTTGAAGCCGGGCAACGTCCATTCCCTGGTCACCACGCATCCGCCGACCACGTCTTGGAGCTCCACCACGCAAACATCCACCTTGGCCTTGGCCAGGTAGGCAGCGACAATCAACCCGTTATGCCCACCCCCGATGATCACCACATCATGTTTTTTCACGGATCTTATTTCCTCTTTTCAATGATATTCGTTTACGCTGCGAGAATTTTGGGGATACTCACGTCATGAAACGGTGTATCCGCCATCAAGATAGAGGGTTTGGCCGGTCATATAGCTCGACGCATCGGAAGCGAGGTAAAGGGTAAGTAACCCTACCTCCCGGGGTTCGCCGAAGCGCCTCATGGGCACCGAGCGCAAATAGGTTTTACTTATCTCCTCGTTCGAATATATTTTGTCGAGCATGGAGGTCAAAACTCCGCCCGGTCCAATGGCATTGACCGTGATATTGAACCTGGCCAGCTCATTGGCCAAGCCTCTGGTGATGGCGACGATGGCTGCCTTGGTAGCCGGGTAAATCCCCTGCAGTGCGGTGTACTTGATGGCCGCAGTGGATACGATATTGACGATTTTCCCCTTTCCCCTTTCGATCATATGCGGTACAACCAGCCTGGTTAAATCGTATCCGGCTTTGACATTCGTGTTCCATATTAAGTTCCATTCCTCATCTGTCAGGGGTTCATTCAGATCGGGGAGTATCTTGGCAATACGCATTTTTTCGGCGCCAGGGACGGGAATGGTCATTTTCATGCTTCCCACTCCGGCGTTGTTCACCAGTATGTCGATCTTACCAAAGTGAGACAGGGTCGTCTCCACAAGCTTTTTCAAATGATCCACATTCGTTATGTCCGTAGGCACGGGGAGACACTTGCGTCCTTGCTTGTGGACTTCGACGGCTGTCTCATTTAGCTCAGCAAGGGTCCTGCTGGCGGCCACGATGTCCGCACCGGCTTCAGCCAGGGTTAAAGCGATAGCCCGGCCGATTCCCCGCCCAGCGCCTGTGATTAAAGCCGTTCTCCCTTCCAGACTAAATTCTTTCAGCAAGTTTTCCTCCTTTCCGATATTTGAAGATTTCTTTTCTCAAGGACTCGCCCGGACGGGATAAAGCGCGGTACGATTCGATGATTTGATCCATCGTTGTTATCTCTTATCCGTTTTGCTTTGTCGATATCCGAGAAACCTTCCTTTTCGTGACTCCGTTTTCCGAATCCCAGGACGATTACCGGAAGACCGGCGGCAGAAGCTGAAGATAGTCCTTACCGGTGATCGCGCTGGCACAGATAAAAGCGGAGTGGGCAGCACCCTCAATACCTCCTTCGTTGACGCGCTTCCCATAGGTATCACCGGCAAAATACAACCCTTCGATCGTGGGGCATTTCACATCGACCCATTCGTCCTCCGGGTGTCGCCACAGGATGCAGGTATCGCCAACGGTAAAGAACATGAACTCTAGCGATTTTCTCCAACCCGGGAATGCCGTATCGGAAAACTTCAACATCCTGTCGATCACGATATCGACCTTCTTCTTGTCATGCGCTTCTTCAGCCAGAATGCTGCTGGCCATGCCCATCATGTGCTTTCCTTCGGGGGCAGTGGTGGGCGCCATGGCAGACATAGCCACTATGTCGAGCGGGACATTGCCCCTGAACAGCCCTTCGCTCTCGGGGATCAACATGGAGGTATGGTAAAAAGACCTGGGGTCCACCTTAAGTTCACAGAACGCGTTCAGTGGTTTAATCATACCGAACTGGCCGGCAACCATAGAAGTATGTATTATCTTTTTTGATAATCTAACAAAATCCGTTGGGAGGACACTCTCCGGCAAGATTTTTAACAACGCCTTTGGTGGGGCAGTGCAGACGACCACCGGGCATTTAATTTCCATCGTCTTACCATCCATTTCAACTACCACGCCGGTGGCTCTTCCATTCTGGATGATGACCTCTTTCACCCTGGCATTGGTAACGATGTCGCCTTCTGCGTCTTTGACCGCAGCAGCAAAACCCTCGGTAATAAAACGGTGCCCGGGCGCGCCGGCGAAGCCCCAGGAACCATTGGTTATATGCACCCCGGTCTCTATGACTTGTAAGAATACCTTCAGGTTTTCTCCGGCAGCGTTGAGCGCTGGGTCGTTAATGATCGTCTGGAAGGTCCCCATGGCATAGTGGAATTCTTGTGCCAGTTCATTTTCAGTGATCGCTTCCACCCAATCCTTCAAGGTCACGTGGTCGAGTTTTTCAGCTTCGGCTATCGTGCGTACCAAGAATTTGCGCTTATGGACCTTTACCATCTCGGCGTAATCTGTATCGCTCATCCAGCCGTACTTCGCTCTCCTGTTCACGATGTGAGGCTTCCAGTCATGGTCATACCACACAAAGCCCGTGTTGGAGTAGAAAATCGAAGCTTTGTTGAACAGCGCCAAGGCCTGGCTTACACGTCCTCGGTTGGTGTACCAGGCACCCCTGCCCCCCGCTTCGAAGACATATCCATTAAGCATCTTTTTCCTTATCAGCGTGGGCAGATCAGGTTCCGTTCTCTCGCTCACCCAGACGTTAGCGGATAGAGCAAGCGTTTGACGGAATTCTTCGGCATCCGTAATCCCTTCACCACGGAAAGATATGGCGCGGCCTCCGATCTGAGATGACTTCTCAAGGATGAGAACCTTCTTGTGTTCCATATTTGATAGTATGGCACCGACAACCGACCCGGCTATGCCGCAGCCGATGACGATCGCATCGTAGTTATCCGAAATTTTTGAAGGCATACTCTCTCCTATTTCTTTTTCGCAGTCTTGTGACCCAACACTATTTGTCCGTTACGGTTTTAGGAATGATTCCATCTTTCTCTAAAAATCGGACGTTATGAGTGCAGAAGATTTTCTCGTGCCCTCTGTGATTCGATACGCTCTCATGTTTTCCATGAGAATATTGGAGAGACGAACTTTCTTGATAATCAATCACTACTCCGTCGGCCAATTTGTTTGGGTTGTTTCACTTTATGTTTGCTGAATTCTTTGGCTAAAGGAATCTGTAGATACATTCCTAACGCACATTATTTTACAGGGCACTATATCGTAGACCCGCCGTCAATGGCAATCACCTGCCCCGTTACGTAACTCGATGCGTCCGAGGCTAAGTAAATAATGGCCCCCACCATCTCCTCGGGTTCGGCTGGTCGCGCCAGCGGAGTTCTGCTCATTGCTATTTTAAGGATCTGCTCGTTTTTCCACAGGGCTTCGCTGAAGCGGGTTTTGGTCAGGCCCGGGGCGATGGCGTTTACCCGGATATTGTACTGAGCCCATTGCTGGGCCATCACCTTGGTGGCCATAATCACACCTGCTTTACTGATGGAGTAAACGGGCAATATGTCGGGGGTAATTCCAGCAACCGAGGCTACATTGATGATTTTGCCTCCGCCTTTTTCCTTCATGGCCCTGGCCGCCGCCTGGCTCAAGAAGAATAGCCCCTTGAGATTCAGGTTCATAATTGAATCCCAGGCGCGATCGTCTATGTCTATCGCCGAGGCCATCGTGGGATTCGTGGCGGCATTGTTCACCAGGATGTCGATCTTCCCGAACTCCTCCAAGACTTTCTTAACAAGATTGTTGATTTCCTCTATCTTACCTACATGGGCCGCAACAGGTACGCATTTCCTTCCTGTTTTCTTTATCTCTTCTGCTACTTTTTCCAAGTCGGGGAGTTTCCGGCTGGCAATGGCAATGTCGGCACCGGCCTGGGCCAATCCTATCGCTGCTGCTTGACCGATCCCCCGACTGGCTCCAGTGATGAGGACAACCTTATTCTTTAAAGAGAATTCCATTCTTTGTTACCTCCTGTGAGTGGTGAGATTTTTACACCTTCTTTAATTATGAGAATTCTTAATGGCAAGGACGTGCTTTAGGTTGGGTTGAATATAAGAAAAAAGGAGTTGTCTGTCAAGCAACAAGAGGACAACATATTTTGGGCAGTCCTCCAATTTTTTTGCTGAATTTTTATGTTGACTCCTTATTTAAATTTTAGTAACTTCTTTAAACCGTCCGGTCAAATTGAGAGATCAAGGTTTATCATTTTCGAACCTACCGATTTGTTCAAGGACCGTTTTGGGTGGAAACACTTCTTTCTCGGATCTGGAGCAGATATGTTGCTGAACCTTGAAGGGGTTCATACATTTTACGGAAATTTTCCGGCCCTGCGTGGGGTCACTCTCTCTATTGAAAAAGGAGAAATCGTCACTCTGCTGGGAAGCAACGGAGCGGGGAAGACCACCCTTCTTAAAACTATTTCTGGAATTCTACGTTCTCGTTCCGGGATGATCGTCTTTGAGGAAAAAAGGATTGAACACCTCCATCCGAATGCCATTGTCCGCTCAGGAATCTCCCAGTGTCCGGAAGGAAGAAAGTTGTTTCCAGAAATGTCCGTTCTTAAAAATCTTCGACTGGGAGCCTATGTCCGTCGTCAAGATAAAAAGGGAATTGAAAAATCTCTGGCCGAGATATTTCAACTTTTTCCCATTCTCTCAGAAAGATCCAAACAGCTGGCCGGGACTTTGTCGGGAGGAGAACAACAGATGCTGGCCATGGGCCGAGCCGTGATGTCCAATCCCACACTCCTCCTGCTGGATGAACCTTCCTTGGGGTTAGCCCCTCTGGTTGTCAGCGCTCTCTTTCAGACGATCCAGGATATCAACCAGCGCCAGACGACGATTTTCTTAGTTGAACAGAATGCTTCGCAGGCTCTACACATTGCCCACCGGGGTTACGTCATGGAGACCGGGAAGATTGTCCTGACCGGCCCCAGCCGTGATCTCTTGAACGACGAAAAAGTGAAACAGGCCTATCTGGGGACTTGAGGGTATGGAATACTGGCTCTTGGAGGAAAGGGAAAAACTCGGCGGGAATTCGTTCGCAAGAAAAAACCATAAGGAGGAGGAAACCATGAAAAGTAAAACGAAGAGGATTTTGTCGGGCGTTCTTTTACTGGGTCTTTTTCTAACCCTCCCCGCCTGGGGGGCAGATGTCGTCAAGGTTGGCTTCTCGGGTCCCTTGAGCGGGGGAGCGGCGAAGTACGGGAAAAACTGTGAGGCTGGCATGGTTATGGCTATGGAGGAGATCAACGCCAAGGGTGGAATAACCGTGGCCGGGAAGAAATATAAGATTGAAATCATTTCCCTCGACGATCGGTACAAACCCGATCTCACCGTGCAGAACGCCCGCCGTATGACTTCGCTGGATAAAGTCCCGGCCGTCTTCTGCCCTCACAGTGGCGGCATCCTGGCCATGATGAACTTCAACGAAAAAGAAGACTTCATCGTGATGGGATACAGCACCCATCCCAAAATTGTGGAAATGGGAAACAAACTGATCATCCGAATTCCTCCCGACATCCGGGCATACGCCTCCGCCTTCAGCGATAGGGCCAAGGAGCGGGGGGTCAAAAAAGTGGCGGCGGTCCCCGGCGTCCATGAATATGCCAAGATCTGGATGGATATTTTCAAGGAGGAATGGGCCAAGCGAGGAGGGGTGCTTACCGATGTGAGCTCCGCCGATTACATGAAGGAAACGGATTTTTACACGCATCTTACCAAAGTCATCGCCGGCAACCCGGACGCCATCCTCCTCGTCGGCGCCTCTGAGCCGGCGGCGCTCATCGTCAAGCAAGCCCGGGAACTCGGATTTAAAGGCCGATTTCTCCTGGCGGAACAGGCCAAGCTGGAAGAGATGATCAAGATTGTCCCTATGGATAAGTTGGAAGGGTCCATCGGTCTCACGCCCCTCTACGACCGACCGATTAAAGATGCCCCGATTTTTACCAAAGCCTATAAAAAGCGGTTTGGCGAGGAGGAAGCTTGCACGAGCGAGACGGCCCAGCTTTATGAGAGCCTTGGCCTTCTCGCATATGCCATGGAGATGGCGGGTACAATCTCCGATGTCGGGAAGATACGAGCAGCCATGCCGAAGGTATTCCCTCTGGAGAAACGGGGAATGCTCACCCCCTCGGGTATTTTTGCCTTGAGGGAAAATGGAGCCGAGTTACGCATCGCCTACGGAACAGAAGTCATCGGAGGCAAATGGAGCGAGCCATTTCCGATTCGATACTGAGACTCGGATCGCCAGATTTGTTCAAAGAAAGAATCCAGCATTAAAATTTTTTTAAAAAGGAGACAAGTATGAAAAAGGAAAAGATGGGAGTTATCCTGGGTGCCATGATGGCCGTTGCCCTGTTTATCACTGTTACGGCGTGGGGAGCCGATGTGGTCAAGATCGGCTACTCCGGCCCGTTGAGCGGAGGGGCGGCAAAGTATGGGAAGAACTGCGAAGCAGGCATGGTCATGGCCACGGAGGAGATCAACGCCAAGGGTGGTATTAGCGTGGCAGGAAAGAAGTATAAGATTGAGGTCGTCTCCCTCGATGATCGGTACAAACCCGACCTCACCGTGCAGAACGCCCGCCGTATGACTTCGCTGGACAAAGTCCCGGCGGTCTTCTGCCCTCACAGCGGCGGCATTCTGGCCATGATGAATTTCAACGAAAAGGATGGGTTTATTGTCATGGGATATACCACCCACCCTAAAACCGTTGACATGGGTAATAAGCTTATCATCCGCATGCCGCCCGATATTCGGGCGTATGCCTCCGCATTCAGCGATAAGGCCAAAGAGCG
>Ga0214474_1001636_pt1 | contig 10262 bp, 6 predicted proteins | sample RVTome_2_FD_187335 | JGI IMG/M metagenome (GOLD analysis project Ga0214474, IMG submission 187335) | Soil microbial communities from uranium-contaminated site in the Upper Colorado River Basin, Wyoming, United States - RVT95D214 HiSeq ...
CCCCATTGAGAGTGTGCGGCATCCTGGAGGAAACATGACCGGCGTGCGCTATCCCGGCCCTGATAATGTAGTTAAACACGTGGAATTGATGCTTGAAATAAAACCCAATACCAAGAGAATTTGGGTTACGTACAATCCGAACTATCCCAATACGGTCGTTATGCTGGATGTATTGCGTAAAGCCGTTTTATCCTATAACGCAGAACTCCTGGAAGCTCCCAATCAGACAATCGAGGAAGTAGAGGCGGATCTGAAACAGATGGAAGAATCCGGAAAAGTCGATATTGATGCCATTCTACTGATACCGGAAGGCCTTTCACAGTCACCGGATGTATCCAGGCTCATCATTGAATTCGCAAACAAACACAATATCCCTGTTGGTGGAGGGGTTCAATTTACCCTTGATTGGGGGGCGATATTTTGCTTTTTGCCTGACGAAACTGAGGCGGGAAAGCTGGCCGCTATCTCAGCCAACAAAATATTCACCGGCATTCCAGCCGGTACGATTCCGTTGGTTACACCGGAGAACTATCTCTATCTGAATTACAAGGCCATTCAGGCGCTCGGATTAACTGTAGATGAAGGTCTGTTAAGCCAGGCAAAGGAGATTATAAGTTAGTAAATGGCATAAAAAAGAGCAGAATCTTAGCTTTGATCAATGGTCACTACATACAATATTGCTTTAGAACTTCTTTTAACCGCTCCACCTTAACTGGTTTTTCGATAAAATCATTCATTCCGGCGGCAAGCGCCTGTTCCCGTTCTTCCTGCATAACAGCGGCCGTGAGTGCGATAATCGGGATCTCTTTACTTATATCATTACGAATTATCTCTGTTGCTTCTATTCCATTCATCTCCGGCATCTGTATGTCCATAAAAACGACATTGTACGAATTATTAATCCTCAGTTTCTCAACGGCTTCCTTCCCATTTCCTGCTTTATCAATAATAAGTCCGTATTTCTTAAGTAATGTCTCTATCAGTTTCATGTTTATCGGGTTGTCTTCCACCACCAATACCTTCAGTCCCTTAAAAACGACTTCCTCGGCCAAATGACGCGTGATAATATCCTTTTCTTCTTTACGTTTATCGCCGAATATGGCCCTGATTACATTTATCAGTTCTCTGCTAACAATCGGTTTTGGCAAATACGCATCAAACCCCTTCATCTTTGCATGCATTGACTGACCGGGAACCGCATCTGATGTGGCCGCTATGACCTTTAGATGCTTTAATTTCTTATCTTCCCGTATTTTCTCAATGAATTCATAACCGTCCATTTCAGGCATCATCGTGTCACTGATGACAAGATCAGGGAGTGTTTCTTCTGATGCAAGAAACGATAGGGCTTCCTGTGCTGAATGAGCGGCAAATAGAACGTCCATTTTGGCAGTCATGCAGTATTCCTTAAATCTTTCTCTGGCATGAGGGTTATCGTCAACTATAACCACCCGCTTTCCCTTCAAAGATTCTAAACTTATTGGTTCTATTTCGGCCTCAATAATCGGTTTTGTCTGCACAAGTTTCAATGTGAAAATGAAATCACTTCCTTTCTCCACTTCCGATTCCACCCAAATCTCTCCCCCCATCTTCTCAACAAAGGACCTTGCAATCGCTAATCCCAATCCCGTACCGCCGTATTTACGAGTCGTTGAAGTATCAGCCTGTGTGAACATCTCGAATATCAATTCCCTTTTATCTTCCGGGATACCAATGCCTGTATCCCGAATACTCACTCTGAGGGTGCGGACCAGACCCGGCTCGCCATCTCCCTGCTTGTCACTTGGATCCACGCCTATTGTGGTAAATATCTCTCCTTTTTCAGTGAACTTGATTCCATTACTAATCAAATTGATTAATATCTGGCGGATACGTGTCGGATCCCCCTTGAAATACCTCGGCCCCTCTTCCATACGGTAGAGTATATCAACGGAACTCCCGACCATTTTGGATCTTATCATCGACAATATACTCTCGATCAGATACATAAAATCAAAGTCAATGCTCTCAAACGTATAACTTCTGTCCTGCACCTTTGAAAAATCCAGGATATCATTAATGAGGGTAAGCAACAGATTCCCGCTGCTATGCATCGTCTTTACATAGTCTCTCTGTATTTCATCCAGGCTGGTATCCTGCAACAACTCGGTAAATCCTATAACCGCGTTTATTGGGGTTCTAATCTCATGCGACATATTAGCTAAAAACTGGCTTTTTGCTTCCGAGGCCGCTTCCGCCTGCTTTTTAGCCTCTCTGAGAGCCTCCTCAGCTTTCTTTCGTTCAACCACTTCTTCAGCAAGCGCATTACGCGAAACCGTTGTCCTGTTTAAATCTTCAACCATCTGGTTAAAACTTACAGCCAGATCTCCTATTTCATCATTTGATGTGATTTCTATTTTACTATTCAAATCACCTTCGCTGATTTTTCTGGTAGCATCCCTCAGATTTATGATCGGTTTTGTTATCTTTTTAGAGAGATAGATACCTAACATAGTGGCCAGTACAAAGCATATCACCATAAATAATATCGATCGTATAAACGCTGTAATTACAGGCTGATATGCCTCCGTGATGGGCGATTCAATTACAACCGCCCAATCAGGACTACCAAGATGAACGTGGGTAGTTAAGACTCGATTGCCTCTGATACCCTTTGATATTTCAGCTTGGGTTTGATGAGCTGACTCAGCCCCTTTTACATATTCTTCTACTTCTGGCAAATCAGCCAATATTTCTCCGCTTAAAACACGACTTATATCGGTAAAGGCTATCAGCCTGCCATTTTTATCAACCACATAGGCCACGCCCATTTTACCAACCTTTATGCTGCCTACGAGATCCCACATGAATTTTAAGTTTACCTCAGCCGTCAGGATCCCCTTAAAACCACCGAAGACATCTGTGATCGGGACAGCTATTATCAGCATCGGCTCGCTGGTTATTTTATCAATATATACCGGACTGATGTATGTATTTCCCTTGCTCGACTGGGAAAACAACTCACCCTTGAACTGTTCGATTGATTGATCCAATGCCATTTTTGATACACGCGCTACCCTTTGTAATTCCTGTCCTTGTGCGTTTAACAGGATCAACTGGCGAAATGAGAGTTCAAGGCCCAGCAACTTATCCAGGATTAGTCTCTGATCCTCCTTGCTTGTGACTACCAGATTGCCAATACTGTTTGCCGTCTCCAATACTTCAAATTTCTTTTGAATAAATCCATTGACCGAGTTCGCCGCGTCCTGGGCAATTAATTGCTGCTGAGCACCAACTAATTCCTGCTGGCTTTGGAAGTTGAAATATATATCCAGGCCACTGGCAGTCAGCAGCACTATCCCGCTCAAGCCTAAAAAATAAATAGCTAGAGTGACCATCAAGCCCTGGAACCTGCCTATTTTTTTTAATTTAAGCTTCAACAATTTAGCGAATTATCTCCTTTGCTTTGCTTAATAAACCTTCACTTGCGTTCAGTCCCAGTTCTTTGATTACTCTGTAATTCAGCCGCAAATACATTTCGGGTGTGATAACCATGATTGTGCCGGCCGGAGTACCTCTGAAAATTTTGTCAGCCTGGACAGCGGCAAGCATTCCTAATTCAAAAATGTCAGGACTATAACTGAACATGGCTCCAAGGTCTGCGGTATAGGACATGGCACCGCCAATAGGCACTTTATGTTCATTCGCAAATTTGAGGATCTCCCCGAAACCTTCAGACGTCTGGGTAAGAATCTCAGGCATAATCAGTATAGCATCAATGCCAATATCATTTGATACGGCTCTCTTCTGCAGAGTAGCCCGAAGTTCCTCCAGATTGTTGACAGGATCTTCCACCAGGGTTAAAGCCGTGTCCCTGATTGCCGAGCGCAATTGCTCAACCGCGGTGGGTGAAGTAGGATAGTTAGGATCATAGATTATATAAATTCGATTGGCCTGTGGCACCAATTCATGCAATATATCGAGACGCCTAACTGTGCTCTCCGGGCCGGGAAAACGAACACCTGTGATATTCCCGCCTGGTTTAGATATACTCTCCACCAGGTCATTGCCTTCTATGCCTGCCAGGGCAAAAACCACCGGGATGTTTGTCCCTTGGGCAGCCGCCTTAGCCGCAAATGACGGTTCGGCTGGAAAAGCAAAAATCAAATCAACCTTGTCTTCCACAAATTTCCTGGCGATCCGCTCTTCCCCTGCAGGGTCAGCGTTCAATTCATGAAGGTCATAGACGATGTTCCTGCCCTCTATGTAGCCTAACTCGGTCATCTTTTCCTTAATTCCGTCTGCTGTACTGGCAAAGAAATCAAGACCTGACAAGATGCCCACATGATACACCTTTTCCTTTTTCTCACCGCAACCGCTTATGAATACACAAGCCGTAATTAAAAAGGCTGTAAAAATTATCTTCTGCATGTATTTAAGCGGTTTACTTTGATTCATTTTATGCAACCTATTTTTTAGTAATATTAATTAATGAATTATCTCGTTTGCCCTGCTCAAAAGGCCATCAGGCACTGTTATCCCCAGTTTATTGGCTGCTTTGAAGTTTATTTGCAGGTAACATTCGGCCGTTACAACAGGGATTGTGCCCGCTTCTGCGCCCCTCAATACTTTGTCTGCTAAATAGGCGGCTTGTCTGCCCACGGGAATATTTTGAGGGATTAATCCAAAGACAGCCTCGTGTCCTCCGATGGATATTAAAGTGCCCCCAACCGGGATATTACGTTCATCTGCGAATTTGCCGATTACTGTAAATGCATCGGGCGACACGCAAAGTGGTTCGGCCAGCATCAGAATAGCATCTGTCTTGCTATTGGCCGATTCCGCCTTCATTTTAAATTCTGCCTCAAGCTCTGCAGCATTGCCTGCCGGAAGCTCAATCATGGTCAAACCTTCCGCTGCGAATGCCAGTCGTAACGCCTCGAGCTGGCTCTTTACAATGGGATATTCCTTCAGATATGGTATGAACATACGCGTGGCATTTGGCACCATCTCACGCATTATCTCAAAATGCTGGACCGCGATGTCCGGGCCTGCCCAGCGCACCCCGGTTATATTGCCGCCAGGCTGCCGAACGCTGTCTACTATGCCCGTGTCTTCTATGAAAACATTGGCAAAAACCACAGGGACGCCGGTTCCCTTGGTGGCTGCTTTTGCTTCCTGGGTCGCCTCCGTAGGAAAGACAAAAATCAAATCAACCTTGTCTCCCACGAATTTATTGAGTATGTTTCTATATGCATATATGTCAAAGTTCGTCTTTTGCAGGTCATAAATTATATTACTGCCTTCGATATATCCTAACTCGGTCATCTTTTCCTTAAATCCGTCTGATGTACTGGCAAAGAAATCCAGGCCTGACAGAATGCCCACATGATATACTTTTTGTTTCTTTTCAACACATCCGCCTGAAATCATCCAAACTACAGCCAGCAAGACCGCGAACATATAATGCAAACCATGCTCTATTTTTTTTCTTGTATTCATTTTAATTCTCCTATCTCTAACGAATTATCTCCTTTGCCATGCTTGATAAACAGAATTCCATCAGTGCCGATATCATCTGATACAGCTCTTTTTGATAAGGTCTCGTTTTTTAGATTAAAATGTATTTAAATTCGCCTTGCATGTCAAATAAATTAAGCCACAACCCTGTTATCTTCATTAAGGCCTATATTTACATATTACACTGTTATTTCAGGATTTTTGGACTTCAGCATTCGATTTGAGTCGGATCAGATGTTAATCACGGGCGGACAGGTGACTGTTTTTAAGGGGACGATTTTGATTTAAGTATCGCGGGCGTGGTTGTTGCCTCAACCACGCCCGCTTGTTTTTAAGCCTTTCCGGATCTGCGTACCGCGCCTGATATACCGGCGCCGACCACGTCAACGATAGCTGTTCCACCGTCGATTACCAATTCAGCGCCAGTCATAAAAGAGGAATCTTCGCTGGCAAGAAATGTGCATATGCCGCCTATCTCGTGAATCTCAGCAAATCGTTTTAAGGGCATCTCGGTTGAAATCTCATTAACGAAGGCCTCGGTCTCCATGCCGATCATTTTCCCCACCTGACCGAAATCCGCTTCCGTCATTTCAGTCTTGACGCCACCGGGGCAGACCACGTTACAGCGTACATTATACTTGCCATAATCGAGCGCCGCCTGTTTAGTTAACATAATCAGCGCCGCTTTGGTCGTGCAATAAGCAGGCCTTTCTGGCAGGCAACGCAGACCGCCTACGGAGGCGATATTAATGATGGAACCCCCGCCCGCCTTGATCATGTGGGGAATAGCCGCCTTCATCAACATAAAGGGGCCGGTTAGATTAATAGATATGGTTTTATTCCAGTTTTCAATGTCCAGATCGGTGACAGAACCTATCATGCTGATACCGGCGTTGTTGACCAGGATGTCGATTTTTCCGCCGAATTTCACTGTCGCCGCAACCATTCCCTTGACGTCTTCTTGCTTTGACACATCACCAGGGAACACTTCCACACTGCCAGCCGGCAATTTTTTTGCCATAGCTTCCAATAGTTTTTGCCGTCGACCGGTGATACAGATCTTGGCGCCTTCCTTAACAAATCTCTCCGATATCGCCGCGCCGATCCCGCCTCCTCCGCCTGTTATAATTGCAACTTTACCTTTTAGTTTCATGTCATACCTCTTTAATAAATTATCACAAAGAACCCCTTACTTTAGGGTGTGAGTATAGGAGAGTCCTGATTTGTGTGTCAAGAAAAAACGATCACACGGCTCGTCCCCGGCCTTGAAAACCAGGCAGGAGGGGCCTCTCCATAAAACAGGTTAATTTTTCATCAATGATGCCTACCAGCACGGATTTTTAGCAGGACCGATCCATTCGGCCATCTGTTCGTTGTAAATGACGCGTTTGCTGAACAGCCATTGCCCGTTCACCTTGACCATTTCATCCTCATAGTGCCCGTATGAATTAAGCTGGGCCTTTCGCTCGGGATTATTGTTCCCATAGTGGAACCAGTAGGCCCTTCCTGATGCCTTGTCCCCGTCGATCTTCAGCACTATGTTGGTGATGTTGTGGCGGCCTGTAGCGGGATAAGATGGTCCCTGTGCCTCTTTTACCTCAGGTTCGGCGGGCTTCTCTTGACCTTCAGGAGCCTTTGCAGGCGTGTCTGCGAAGATTTTCCGGATCTCTTCGCGTCCCTGCCATTTCATGCCTACGATATCCAGGATACCGTCCTCGGTGAATGTCTTTACATAGGTGTCCGCGTCGCGAAAATCCAGGGCAAACATATAACGGGCCTGAAGGTCCTCGATCTGGGAACGGTCTTCAGCATAACAGCTGTCCTTGGTTTCGGCAGACGTGAAAGACATAGTGGCTATCAGTGATAAACCCGCAATAGCAATTAATAATGCCCCTATCCAATGTCTCATTTTGTTCCCTCCTGTTATGTATAATAGTTGATAAAAACATGCTGTTCCGGGAAGTTAGCATATGAAGATAACCCTTGTGTGTCAAGACAAAATGCCGGTAGCTACTCACCGAATTCTATAATCTGCTTCAGGTGACACGATATGTAGAACCTCTGATAATTTCTTGAGCCAATCCAGAATAGCAATCTCCTTACCGCAGGCATCCGCACAAGCACCGCATTCGCTGCAATTATCAATACGGTGTTTTTCCCTATGGTAAATGGAGCGTGCTGTCTCTATGTCATCGTACATCATGGCATCGTTGTAGAGTTCAAAGAGGCGCGGCACATCGATGCCCTGGGGGCAGGGCATGCAGCCGTAGCATGTGGCACATGGGATGGGCTTCATCTTGCGATAGGCATCCCTGACCCGGCTGATGAGCAGTTCCTCTGGTATGGTGAGGCTATCTGGTATAACCCTGTCAGCCAGGGCTATATTTTCCATTACCTGTTCCAAACTGCTCATATCGCAGACAACGGTTGCTATTTCGGGGTGGCTCCAGGCCCATCGTAATCCCCACTCGGTAAGCGAGCGCTTTTGGGAAGCGGTTGCCCAGAGCCTGGCTACTGATTCCGGCGGCTCTTTGGTCAGTCTTCCTCCAAGAAGGGGTTCGGAAGCCACCACTGCCAGCCCTTTCTCAGCAGCACGTCTGAGTCCATTGACACCCGGCATACGATCTGCGTCCATATAGCTGTATTGAAACTGGCCAAGAGCCCAGTTATCGTAAAGATCCAGTATCTCCCTGAGGATTTGAAAGTGGTCGTGGAAGGAAAATCCCAGATAACTGATCCGCCCGCTGCTCACGGCTGCCTCTGCCCAGCCCAGCGCATCCAGTTCCTTTAATTTTGGCCAGGTCTCCCGGTTTAGGCCCCCAAAAAGACAGAAGTCCATCCTGTCTGTATCAAGCCACCCCAGTTGTGCGTTTAGACAGCGGTCAAAGTCCTGTGAGGAATTAATAAGGTGAGACGGCAGGCTGGCGGCAATTTTTATTTTCTGCCGGTAGCCGTCTTGAAGTGCCCGGCTGATGAGACGGGTAAGACGCTCATCAGGATAACCCAGGTTTAGATAATTGACACCATGGTCAATGGCAAAACGGATAATCTTTATCGATTGGTCTTCATTGATGTCATTCAGGTCTTCGTCTGCTAACGCCAGCCGCATAACACCAAGGCCTAATATCGATACATCCCAATCCAGCTTGCCGAACTTTCGATACTTTATTGATGTCCTCCTTACTATAGCGAACGCATTAGATAAATTGGCATCTTAAACGTTGTCATTGCCATATGTCCGACGGGGGGCTCTTTTTTCAGAGCGAAAGAATACAGTGCCCGATATTTTGCATAACTCGCAGTAAAGGGGGCGGTATCAGGTCACGGCTGTTCTTCGAAAGACGATATCTCAAAAGAAGACTCCATCCAAGCCCGGCAATGGTCTTATTTTTAAGGGTTTACGCCGCCAAAGCTTAGCAGAATATCCGGTTAATAACCATAAAGGGCTTGTCAAACCCTTAAAAATAAGGCCATCAGCAATAAAGCCCATAGATATCGTCTTGAGAAGATCAGTCGTGACCGGATTTGTATCTCCCGCCTGTTGGGGCCTTCCGGTCTTGCCGATCTTTTCAAGACGACATCTAATCTTTACGTTGCTGGTGGTCTGATTATTAAGGGTTTGATTAACTATTCCTCTATGATAACTTAGTATTCTAACTTAGTCCAGCAGCGTAAACCCTTAATAATCAGACCACTGCTAAACTAAGGTGCAATCTGATTTGAGATGTCGTCTTTCAAAGAACGGCAAAACCTCCTGCAGGAGAAAATGCCGTGAGAAGAATAAATAACGATATCTCAAAAGAAGACTCCGATCATTGGCAATAAAGCCTATAGATATCGTCTTGAGAAGATCAGGGGGGACCGACCTCTAAAAAAAGAGCCAAAAAAGCTATGCCTCCACCCATGGCGAGGCGTGTTCGCCGCTTAGGCAGACAACGATAAAGCCGTAGGGTTTATCCACCCACCTGGTGATGAGGGGGAGGTGGGGGAAACCCTCAGGGCAGATGGCAAGGGTAGGCGTATTGAAGATATGCCTTTCGTGGTCATTGCCCATGCCCAGCTCCAATTCAGCCCCCAGGTAATCCATGTTATCCGGGTCAAGGCCGACATAGACCAATATCTCCGCTTCCGGGTGGTAGTGTGCCTCGCCGCCGCGGTGCCATTTGCCGCACTTGGAGTAAAAGCCCCAGGTGAAATTAACATTAAATCCCTCCAGGTCCTCACCAAAGAGCCATACAGTCTGGTCTCCGTTTCCTGGACCAACTCCCTTCTCCGACGGGTACATTACGCCGGCACGGTCAGAAATAAAGGCATAACTAAGCGGGTCGCCCGGGGGTGCCGGTACGTCGGATTTTCGGGCGTCGTAAGCCTTCCAGTCAATGTAGGTAATCATCCTTTTAATCAAATGGTCGTATTTTGAACCCTTTGTTTTTGCCCTTTTGGGAACCGGGGTTGCCTTGTAGTCAGAGGCCAGGCCGATATGGTAATGGACTATAGGTCTTTCCACCCGCCTGTATGTAACCGGACCGTGCGGCATTCCCCTGGGGATAATCACTACCGATGGCTCGGTAAAGACGTGCTCTTCGGCCTCTTCGCCCAGCTCTATAGATACCTCGGCACCCAGATAGAGTATATGTCTGGTATCAGTTCCCTCAAAAACCAGGCACTCATCGTAAGGGTGCACCAGCATCCCTTCAATGGGATGGCAAACGCCGGTATTCTTGACGAAACCTAAGGAAAAATTTGCGTTGAATCCCTCCATA
>Ga0214474_1001637_pt1 | contig 10259 bp, 7 predicted proteins | sample RVTome_2_FD_187335 | JGI IMG/M metagenome (GOLD analysis project Ga0214474, IMG submission 187335) | Soil microbial communities from uranium-contaminated site in the Upper Colorado River Basin, Wyoming, United States - RVT95D214 HiSeq ...
TTTTGGATCATCATTTAAAGTGGGGATGACCAAATTAACGATCTCCAGCCATACTTTCTCTTTTTTGACAGTGAGGAGGGAATCCAGGACAGGCTTCAGGGTGGCTGAGCAGACCTCCTCATAAAACTTTTCACTAAACCCTTTGAGATCGATCTTCACAGCGTCCAAGACCGTTAAAAGTTTCAGAAAGGGTTCTCGATTGATATAACCATTTGAGACGATTGAGGTCTTCATCCCCGTTTGTTTGGCCACGGAAGAGATCTCATAGAGGTACTCATAATAAACAGTGGGCTCTGTATAGGTAAATGAGATGGAGAAAAGTCTTTGATCTTTTGCCTGTTGAATGATTTCAGAGGGAGTATAAAAGGAATAATTCAGCTCCTCCAGGCTCTTTTGGGAGAGATGCCAATTTTGGCAATGTTTACACCTTAAGTTGCAACTCGCGCAGGTAAGACATAACCGAAAATGGCCTGGGATGAAATGATAGAGAGGCGCCTTTTCAATCGGCCCAATATCGACGACAGAGGGTTTCCCATAAACAATGGTATAGAGTTTCCCTTTCTGATTTTCTCTGTTTCTACAGAAACCCGTTTTCCCATCGGGGATGACACATTCTCTTGGACAGAGAAGACATTGTACATCTCGCTCATTCACTTTTTTGTAAAACATTGCTTCTTTAAGGCGAAAGGTTGAATCAAGCATCAAACTCACATAACGTCTTGACAGTAATCTAAGTATTATCTATACTACATTACGTAATGACGTAAAAATGAAAATTACGTACAACCCTATTTCAAAAAGCCGGAGGAGGAATTGAGATGGATAAAAAGACTCAACCACTTGTCAGCAAGGAGATGATTTATGTTTGTCTGGGGTTTGTCGGGTTGGTAATATTACTGGTGGTGCTTGGCTCAACGCGATGGGGTTTCAAGGAAATGTTACGACTTTGGCTTTCAGGGTTCACATCCCTATTTTGAAATACGGGGCATATCTCTTCCATTACTGGTTGGATGAGATAAAGAGATGTATCATTGTCTTTCGGTAAAGAAGTTGAGAAAAGGAAAATAGAAAGTGATATTTCGAGATCTGATCCCGAACGCTCCCAGCCGAAGGCGAAACGCTGTAGCTGAAATCTGGCTTCACGGAATATCTGCATCGGAGATACTGAGCGTTTTCAAGTTTTTTAAACCGACTCTCTCGCCTTCAGCCTTCTTGAACCCTCGAACCCTTGTCCCTTATTTGACCCTGTGGATTTTTATAAATAGAAGGAATAGTATTCCACTGCTGATTTTGATCATGGCCATCATAAAGCAGGATTCCTTCAGGCCCAGAATGGGCAACAGAAGAATACCTCCAAAAAGCCCTCCCACGAAGCCTCCCAAAAGATCTGCTCCATAAATTAGGCCAGCTGTGTGACCCAATGCGCCTTCTTTTGAAGCCGCACCGAGATAGATCTTGGTTGCCAGAGGGAATTGGAGTCCGATCCATGCACCGGAGAGAAAAGACATGATCAGAAACACCGGATAGATAAGAAGAGAGACGGCTGGTGTTTCAAGATATTGGGACGGTATCGAGAATACAAAGGGAAAAAGAAAGGAGAAGAGGATAATCACTATTTCTATCTTTAGAAATAGAAGTGAATCCCTTTTTATTCTATCCAGACGTTGTGTGATCAGGAAGCTGCTAAGCGCCACCCCAAACATGAAGATAGCTATGAGTAGGCCGACTTGATGGTAGAGATAGCCGTAAAATGTTTGAAAGGTGAAGATGACGCCTAAATTGAATATCATCCCTGCCAATCCAGTGGCAAAGATGGCATAGGGAATGGACTGCCTGGAGAGATGGGGCCTCTTTATAAAAATAGCTGCCATCAAAAGGGTGAAGAGGATCATATAGGCAATCGATATTTGGAGACTGAATCCTTCAAACCATTTAAAGATTCCAGTTAGGTATGGGGAGAAGAGGGCATTCCAGTAGGAAAGGCTGAGGAAGACACCTATAGGGCGGAAATCGGAATTGATCTGAGTCCCTTTTCTCTCCATCGATTGCAAAAACCATTTCATCCATCTTCCGTGTAGTCGGAATTCCAAATAGCTTTTGGTGAAGAGGCTTGTCCGGATTTTCCTCACCTCAAACCTTTTGATTATTTCCCCAGTAGCAGCTTTTTCAAGCTGATCGGAATTGGAGGCTAAGTAGAGATTGGCATCACCAGGGATGATCCTCACGGATCGAAAAACGCCTTTTAAGGTTTCTAAAATACAACCATTTAAATCTCTTAATTCTGGACTAATATAGGTCAGTGATCCAGGAAGGGTTAAGACGATGATTCCATCGGGGCTCATCTTCTGCTTGGCGCTGTTAAAGAATTCAGAAGAAAATAGTCTATTTGTTTGCAATTCCTGAGGCGCAGGGAGTCCTACGAAAATAATATCAAATCGATCATGAGTCCTTTTCACAAAAAACCGACTATCCGCATAGTGAGTCCTGACTCTTTTGTCTGAAAGCTCCGATTGGGTGAGGGGCGTTGAAAATTTCTGGACCAATTTCAAGAGAAGAGGGTCCAACTCAACATAGTCCACATTCTTTACAGGGTATTTCAATATCTCGTGGATCGTCCCTCCCACTCCACCACTCAGGATTAGCACCGATTCAGGTTTTTCATGAAAGAGCATTGGAAAATGAACGAAATCCTCGATGGAGGCGATGTCCGGCACAGGAGTGGTGATGGATGGAACCCCATTGGTGAAGAAGGTGAATTGTTCGCCTCTCTTCGTGACCGTGATGTTTCCATAAATGGAGTTTTCATTGTGGATGACATTTAGATTTTTCCACTGTGAACGGATGGAGGATAGATGAATCGCGCTTGAGGTTTGAGACAAGAGGTTACAGGCAAAGACGAAAGAAAGAAGACCAGATAGAACCCAGAGAGCGATCTTTATAGGATGGTTCGATGACTTAGGAGCGGGCCAAATGAGGATTGCTGCCACCACCGCATTTATTAGGGAAATGATCAAGGCGATCTCAAAAGAATTGAGATATTGAATAAGAAGAAATGTCATGAGCAATCCACCGATGATGGCCCCGATGCTTTCGAGGACGTAAACCTTTCCGATGGAGGAAACATCTTTTCTGATATATTGGGAATAAAGTTTACACCCGTAAGTGAAGAGGGCGCCCTGGGGAAGTGTCACAGGGAGAAGAATCAGGAAAGAGGAGTAAAAGATTGGCACAAAGCCAAGCCCCTCTCCAGGAGTGGCAAGAAGGATGTTTTTAAATATTCGCGAGAGATAGAGGGTAAATGGAAGGGCCAAAGAAAAAAAGAGTTGGAAGGACACGAAAACCTCTAATTTCCTTTCAACCTTTTCAACCGTTTTACCAATGACGAAAGAGCCGATTGCCACCAGGATGAGCCAGTTGGCGAGAATAATTCCGAGGGTGAGCTCGTTGCCAAGAAAAGAGATGAGAAGTTCTCTCATCAGGATGATTTGGGCAACGATACCGCTCAGCCCTTTAATGAGAAGGGAAACTTTAAGGAACAATGGCCTCATGTGCTAATTCATTATCAATATATTGATTCTTTGTAAAGAGTGCCTAATGAAATGAGGGGATGGGGGGATAGGGAGATGGGGTGAACGGGAGGTTCAGTGAGATAATTTCGGATTGCGAATTCAGAAACTTTTAACTTGTGCAAACGCATTGAATTCTTTTGCATTGTCATTGCGAACGATAGCGAAGCAATCTCGTATTTGATGGGATTGCTTCGTCGCTTCGCCCTGTACACCATGCGGTGCCCCGAACCGTTCTGGTTCAGGGCGGTGCAGGGCTCCGCTCCTCGCAATGATTCTTTATTTGATGCGTTTGTATTAGATGGTTTTGGTTATTTGGAATTGAAATTTGGAAATTGTTTGGGATTTAGAGTTTGGAATTTGGGATTTGAAATGAAGAGGCTGATATTGTTCCGAAGAGCCGAAGAGTGGGATCTTCAAACAACAAGATATTTGCGAACGATCTCCTCATCCTGCCAGATTTCTTCCATGATGCCCTGGTACTGAATCATGCCTTTTTCCAGGATATAGCCTCGATCAGAAGTCTTGCGGCAGAATTTGAGATTCTGGTCAGCCAGGAGGATGGTCACCCCTTCACTTCGAATCCGGGCAATGACCTCAACCAGATTTTGAACGACAAGAGGCGCCAGGCCTTCAGAAGGTTCGTCGAGGAGAAGGAGATCCGGATTTTTCATCAAGGCTCGACCAATCGCCAGCATCTTTTGTTCGCCGCCGCTTAGTTGGATTCCCTTCCGCTCCTTCAATTCGACAAAGACGGGAAAGAGATCGTAAATCTTTTCAAAGGTCCACTGGGCTTTGCCTTTGCTCGATAATCGACGGGCCAACTCCAGATTTTCAAAAAGGGTGAGGTCGGGAAAGATCCTTCGGTCATCCGGTACATAGCCCATGCCCATCTGAGCGATCTGGAAAGGGTGTTTCCCAACGATATCAATGTCTTTGAAAAGGATCCGACCTGATCGGGGAGGCGTGAGTCCTATGATCGAGCGAAGCGTGGTCGTCTTCCCAACGCCATTCCTTCCCAAAAGACAAACGACTTCCCCTTTATGAATGGACAGGGAGACTCCCTGCAGGACATGGCTCTGGCCATAAAAAGTGTTGATCTCATCGATGTTGAGAATAGTGTCGGAAGACTCAGGAGTCATATCTTTTCCCAGAAAAGTTCCTCACCCAGGTAGACCTTTCTCACATCCACATTCTGTTTGATCTCTTCAGGCTTTCCGTCAGCCAGGATCTGGCCTCGATGCAAGACGATGATCCGATCCGAAAGGGAGAAGACAATGTCCATATCGTGTTCCACGATCACAAAGGTGGATTGTCGTTCTCGAGATAATTTCCGAATGTTTTCTAAGATCTTTACTCTTTCGATGGGGTTCATTCCTGCTGTGGGTTCGTCGAGAAAGAGGAGTTTGGGGTCAGGGGCCATGGCGAGACCGATCTCGAGCAGCCGTTGATCTCCATGAGATAATGTCCCGGCTGGAAGGTCTTTCTTATCCATCAAGCCGATCTCCTTCAGCAACTTTTCAACCCGCTCATTCACATCGGCATGGCGATCAACGGGTTTGATGAAACTCAGGCTTCGATTCATGAGAGAGAGGATTGGAATCTGAAGGTTTTCGAGGACGGTGAGTTTGGGAAAGATGTTCATAATCTGGAAAGAACGACAAATCCCTTTCTTCACCCTCTTATGTATGGGGAGGTGAGAGATGTCCTCGTTACAGAAAAAAACCTTTCCTGAATCGGCCAAGATGTTTCCTGTGAGGAGGTTGATGAGCGTGGTTTTGCCCGCTCCATTGGGCCCGATAATAGAGGTTAGCATTCCTTCTTCGATCTGAAGGTCAATATCATCTGCCGCACTGACCACGCCAAAATATTTTCTAAGTTTCTCCGTCCTGAGGAGTTCCGCCATACTAAAATACCTTATTTCCCAAAGATCTCCTCTCCCCTGGTGGGAGAGGATTGAGGTGAGGGGGGGGTACGACAAACTCACCATGTCACCCTTAGCCTGTCGAAGGGTCACCCCCACCCCGCCCTCCCCCCTCAAGGGGGAGGGGAATGGTGAGATAACAGAGGCCAGATTCGTTCCGTAAAGAAAATCACGACCCCTCCACGAAAGACCAAAACTAAAAAGACGACGATAGAACCAAACCATATCAGCCAGTATTGAGTATATCTTACGATGATGTCCTTGATGAGATAGAAGAGAATCGATCCCACAATAGGCCCAGAAAAGGTGTGGATCCCTCCGAGCAGGGTGACCATCACGGGTTCGGCTGAATGTGTCCAATGAGCAAGAGGTGGAGTAACCGTATTCTCCAAGGGGGGCAAGAACGACCCAGCAAGCCCTGCATACAACCCTGCAATCGTGAAGGAGAGGAGGCGGTAATTCCTGATGGAAATTCCTGCAAAAGCAACGCGGTTTTCACTATCGCGGATTCCTTTTAAAGTGAGGCCAAATGGAGAGTTCACGATGCGATATAGAATGAATATAGCGATCAATGAAATCGCTAAAACAAAATAGTAATAATTTCCCATCGGGGTCATATTGATGCTGAGAATCCCTGGAATCGTAAAAGGGGCCCTTGGAATCCCAACCAGTCCGTCATCCCCACCCGTGACGTCTCGCCATTTCCAAGCTAAAGAATAAATCATCATTCCAAAGGAGAGGGTCAACATAGAAAAGTAGATTCGAGTGTGTCGGACGCAGAGATAGCCAAGAATCAGGGCAGCAATACCTCCAGCCACCATCCCTGCGATCGTACCTAACAAGAGCGACGGGATGAGGAGAAGGATTTTTGCCGAGGCATAAGCCCCCATCGCAAAGAATCCAGCCTGGCCAAAAGAGAGCAAACCGGTATAACCTAAGAGAAGGTTGAAGCCCAGAGCAAACACAGAGAGAATAAGAATATGGATGGTCATGTAAACACCATATTTCCCCGCAAAAGTGGGAAGGAGGAGAAGGAATAGGATCAATGCTGCAAGGAATAGGGATTTTAATTTCATGTTCAAAAAATTCAATTCACAATGGTCAATGCAAAATTATCAATGGTGAAATGATAAAATTGATAATTGACCATTTTGAAATGATGATTTTTCATTGATTATTTCCCAAAAAGTCCTTCTGGTTTGACCATCAATACAATCGCCATCACAACAAAGATAATGAAGAGCTCAAAGACGGGGAAGAGTAAAATCCCGAAGGAAGTTAAGATGCCGACGATTAAAGCCCCTACAAAGGCACCTTTCAGATTTCCCAGGCCACCGATTACGGTGATCACAAATGCCTGAATGATCATGGCTGTTCCGATTCCAGGTGCCACCACACGGACAGGAGTTCCCAGAGCGCCACCCAGGGCGGCCAGCATAGCCGCAAAAACAAATACGGTGGTGAAGAGAACGGGAATATTAATTCCAATGGCACTCGCCATCTCCCTGTCAGATGCAGAGGCTCGGATCATTCTTCCCCACCAGGTTTTTTCCAGAGCGAGCCAGAGAATTACGGCCACTCCTAACCCGGCAACGATGATGAAAAGATTGTAGATGGGAAAAGCCCTTCCAAAGATCGAAAGGTTGCCCTCAAAGAAATGAGGCATCGGAGGGATCATGGCCACGCCACCCCAAACCATTTTTACCAAATCATCGAAGATCAGAATGAAACCGAAGGTTAAGATGAGTTGATAGGGAAGATCAATATCGTAGATACGGCGAATAAAGAGGCGTTCAAGGATCGCCCCAATGATCCCTACACTGATGAGACTAAGGCCAATGGAGAGCCAGAAATTAAGACCGAGTTTTCCATAGAATGTAAATGTGGCATAGGCCCCTAGCATAAAAAGACTGCCATGGGCAAAATTCAACACTCCCAGGACACCAAACACAAGGGTGAGCCCAGAGGCAAGAAGCCAGAGGTACATTGCGAGGCTCAATCCGATAAGGCTTTGGAAAAGTAATTTTTCTAACATCTCTTTAACAAATTCCTACTAAAATCCCCCCCCTTTAACAAAGGGGGGGGATTTGTCTTCAGGGCACCGAGGAAAATTTCCCTATTTCGTCGCAGCAATGGGTGTAAAAGGTGGATGCCGATAATAATCTTTTGCTGGAATGACTTTCAGATCACCGAGGACGGGGATCGGATATTCCGGACTCTGGATCACCCTTCCTGCCGGAACAGTATAGATAGCCTGATGATCCTCTTTTCTGATCAATCTCGACCCTGCAGGCGTCTTTAACTCCATTCCCTCCAGGGCTGCTCCCACCTTGGCCGTTTCCAAACTCTTTGCTTGTTCGGCTCCGGTCTTGATCGCATAGATTGTTGAATAACTTGCCTCTGCAGAGTAGTTGGGGAATTTACCCCATCTCTTTCTAAAGGCATCAACAAAGGCCTTATTTTCTGGCGTTAGCGGCCAGTTGTGAATATAACGAGCCGTCGCCCAGAGTTTTCCCTTGAATTTATCTGCTGCTACTTCCCTGGAGATTCCTTCGAGAATATCAACAGAACCCCCCATGCCCTGCCACCAGACCTGGATCTTATCAAATACTCCGAGCATAAGAGCTTGTCTCAGGAGCATGACCCCTTCACCAGCCCACGGGGTGGCAAAAATGGCATCGGGCTTTTCAGCCATGACAGCTGAAATATGGGATGAGAAATCCATTGTCCAGAATGGTGCCCAGGCCGCTGCAACAAATTCCACATCCGGACGGAATTTTCTGATATTTTCTTTAAATAAGTTCCAAGCCACGTATCCGTATTCATAATCACAGTTGATGCCTGCCCAGCGTTTAATTTCCGGATTGTCTTTGAAGACCAAGGCTGCCAGGGCATCCTGATAGACGGGTGCGACCATCCTGAAAATCTGTTTAATCCCTTTTTGATACACCAACTCTTCGGTCAGTCGATGAGTAGCCCCATGAGTGACGAAACAGAGTCGATTCAGTTCGGGCAACACTGGACCAACTGCCATCGCACTTCCGCTGGAGTCTATACCGAAGAGGAAGTCGGCTCCCCAATCCGTGACAAGATATCTTGCATTTTTGACGGCGGTGGCTGGTTTTAACTCTTCGTCCATGAATTTCAGTTCAAGTTTTCGACCTAAGATGCCACCCTTCGGATTGATCTGTTCAATTGCCAGCGTTGCTCCAGCCATCATTTGCCAGCCATAGTCGGCATGAGCCCCCGAGATGGCACCTTGCCCGCCAATCTTGATGGGGCCTGTTGTTTTCTTGGCTTGGCCATAGGTCACCTGATAACCTCCTAATCCGGTCCCCAGGGCAACGCCACCGACGACTGCATTCTTCAAAAATCTTCTTCGCGTAATTTTTTTAGCCATAGCCCACCCTCCTTTCGAATTTTTACCACCCGCGCACCACTTAAGATGCAGGTTAAAGCCCCGAGCCTTCTCTATTTCGGAGCCTCTTTCCAAAAAAGAAACGTTGATCCTTGATTTTTCTAGCCTGTATTTGGCAAACCCGCCATAGAGGATTAACTCAAGTTGGTACAGGAATTATCAGATTACAGAGTGTTTGTCAATTCAAAAATTTGAAAACTGAAAGATGAAAAAGCACAGGAAGGGAGCCTTTCTTCAGTTTGGTTGGAGAGAGGAAGTTGGTTTTGAACTTCATTTTTTCTTTGGGAGCCACCGCAGCGGGGGTACAAAAGCGGCGCGGCTTCCAAGCTCCTCTTCAATTCTAAGAAGTTGATTGTACTTGGCCACCCGATCTGTTCTGGAGGGGGCGCCAGTCTTGATCTGGCCTGCATTAGTGCCCACGGCCAAATCTGAAATGGTCGTATCCTCTGTCTCGCCAGAGCGATGAGAGATGACGGTCCGATAGCCGGCTTTTTTTGCGATCTCAATCACCTCAAGGGTTTCGGTCAATGTCCCAATCTGGTTGAGTTTGATGAGGATGGCATTGCCCACCCCTTCTCGAATTCCCTTCATAAGCCGGTTTGGATCGGTGACGAAAAGGTCGTCTCCAACCAACTGGATTTTTCCCCCGAGGCGAGCTGTCATCGCCTTCCATCCCTTCCAGTCATCCTCGGCAAGACCATCTTCAATGGAAACGATGGGAAACTTCTTGATCAAGGCTTCATAGTAGTCAATCATTTCAGCAGAAGTCCTTTTCGACTTCTTTTCAGCCTTAAGAGAATAGGTCTTATTCCGGTAGAACTCGGTGGCCGCGGCATCGATGCCAAGGGCTAACTCTCTTCCGGGTTGATAGCCTGATTTTCTGATGGCCTCCAGGATCAAAGAGAATGCCTCCTCATTCGAACGAAGGTCTGGTGCAAATCCTCCCTCATCCCCTACTGAAGTTTTGTAACCTTTTCCTTTCAGAATAGCCTTGAGGTGGTGAAAAATCTCCACTCCCATTCTGAGACCTTCCTTGAAACTTCTGGCTCCGACGGGGATGATCATGCATTCCTGGAGATCCACATTATTGTCAGCATGGACGCCACCGTTGAGAATGTTCATCATGGGGAGGGGAAGCTGTGTGGCGGAGAGGCCTCCGAGATGCCGATAAAGAGGAAGTCCCGAGAAATTGGCAGCTGCCCTGGCACAGGCGAGTGAGACTCCCAGAATGGCATTGGCGCCCAATCGGATCTTATTAGGAGTTCCGTCCCATTGAAGCATGGCTGTGTCGATAGCTTTTTGATCGAGGGCGTTCATTCCCAGGAGCTTAGGCGCCATGACGCGATTAATG
>Ga0214474_1001638_pt1 | contig 10258 bp, 11 predicted proteins | sample RVTome_2_FD_187335 | JGI IMG/M metagenome (GOLD analysis project Ga0214474, IMG submission 187335) | Soil microbial communities from uranium-contaminated site in the Upper Colorado River Basin, Wyoming, United States - RVT95D214 HiSeq ...
TCCATTTAATAGCCTCTGGAAATTCCCCTAACATGGAAATAGGGACAATCACACCCACCAAAATAGATAAAGCCAAGGTAACCCTGAAAGACCCGAAAAGCCCTTTTCCTTTATTCACTTTGTTTCTCCCTTTTTATTCCGCCTTGCCCTTGACGGCTTAGATTTACTCCACTTCACCTCCTTCCCTTCCCCATTTATTTTAATAATTTACTAAATTTCTTAATAAAGTTTTTAACTTATCGTGGATAAAATTCTCCTTTGGATTGGTATCTTCAATCCATTCCTCAGGAATTTGGACTGGCATAATTAATTTATTCTCCTTTGTAAAAAATTGAACCCGATAATTTTCGTGTTTGTAATCAATTACTTTACAAGTAATATTTCCACTTAAATGCGTGATTGCCCCATTCAATATCTCTTGGGCCTCTTTTATTTTTTCATCTCGTTCCAATCAGATCATCTCCTTTCTCTCTCCATCTCCCGATCTACCCATCTCAACATCTCTAAAAGCTCCCCATTACTGAGTATCCTTTTTTCCACAAGTAACCTGGTGAGGGCTTCCTATTGGACTACCTGGGACTTGAGGAGTTCTTCAAATGAACCTAACTGTTTAGGAGCAAGGCCGATTGCCATTAGAAACCCCTCTTGATTACCTTTCTAAAATAGAACCATTCCCGAAGAAATCACAAGTTCGTAGAGACCAATTTCCTTACACCAGTCTTTAACGTTATCTTATTAGGATTGGACTTCCAGGGCCAAAGGGCAGCGAATATGACCTGATTTCTATCTTCCTTATAGAAAAAAGTTTGCTCAATTCGTAAGCAACCCAAAGAATCAGCAATTTTCTGAATTTCCATCGGCAGATTTGCCTCTTTTCCAGGTTCCTTAGCTGGTGGGCCTAAATGTTTTTTTAATAAAGATTTAAGCAACTCAAGATCCTTCTTGTTAATGACTGCTTCGATGTACTCTGGTTCTCGTGAGATCGGTCTGATTTCCATCTCAAGAGTTTCCTTTATCTCTTTAATCATGTTCATCACTTCCCCCTATCAAAAATTGCTTTGCTACCGTCAATAGGTTACCTGTTCAACACTTTACCAAAAATACACACCTGATTGTTGAACATGCTCCTGCCAGTTTGTTTTACAATTTCTTATTCTGGATGATGAGCAGGTCCTCGGCGTTGTTTTCCTCAGAAGCCTTTAGTGAAATTAAAGGACCCTGTGATCACGATTTCCCATCAATCACCATCACCTTATTGTGTGCTATGGCGTGTTTATTCTCCAAATGCTTATCTCCTTTTTCCGCCTTCTTTGCTGAAGACCTTCAGCATAAATCCTTTTCAGGGTCAGTATCCAAATATCGCTGTAAGAATAAATATCACCCCGATTAATCCAACTACCCAACGCAAGATTCCTTCGATGAGAAAAGCGAAAATTATTAAAATGATTCCTATGATAGAGCGCAAAATTGTCTCTGCTCTTCCAACATTTTTTGTCTTAACCATGGATTCCATATTTTTCTCCCTATACCCTAATTGATTTTTAAAAACAAAACCCCATTCCCTTTTCAGAAATGGGGTCTAAATTCATCTCCAGACCATATATCCACCTTTGGATTAAAGGTTAATAATGGATGGCCTCAGTTTCAACAGGAGTGTACTAAATTAGGGATAGGGTGTCAATGAGAAAGGTAGCCAATAGCCAAGGTCTCTTATAAACAAAGAGGCCAACCCCGAAGGATTGGCCTAAAACATTTTTAAATAGCAAGTTGCGTTATTTAAATCTTTAACACGCCTTTTTCCATTAAATAATATCCATTCCCGGTTGTTGAATATAGTAAGACAACATATTTTTTGAGTACTTCCTCTACATTTCCGTCATTTCTTATTGTTTCTAAAAATTCTACTGTGATCTGAGATAGCCTTAGCAGTTGTCCATCAGTCAAATTAATTGATCTATCTCCCGCTTTAAAACTTGCAAGCCTTTGGTGAAACATCTTTAAAGTCTCATTAGTAATGTAAAAAGCTGATAAGAGTTGTTCGGTATATTCCAAATTTAGAATTCTATTCAGAACTCCCTGCACGGCACTGAAATAGTAGAGCTTCTCCTCTATTGTCGGAGATTGATTTATTTTATTTATGACGAACTCTAATTCTTTAACAATAATGTCTTTATACTTTTCGCTTGCTATTTGATTCTGATTTGCTTTCATTCTCGCTCCTCCCATTAGTTAATTTAAGCAGACGCCCACTCACGTTCATTGGGTCTAATAATGGGTGGGCTTAACGGCAAAGTCAATGCGTCAACAGTTGTTCCAACAGTTGCTCCAATTCCAACAGCAGTTCCATAAGCAACCTCAAGTTTAAAATCGGCAACTGTAACCAACTGGCTGCTGATTTGTTCGGTTTGAACAGAGGCCTCTTTCTCCATAAATTCAATACCTAAATTTGAATCTAATGCACGTTCTTTTTCGTATTCTAAACTTCCTTTCTCACGAAAGGTAACGACAAGTTCAAGATTGAGGACACTGGCAATTTTTCTTAAAACCTTAATTGAATAGTTGTGATAGTCGGAATCTTCAAGCCTTGCAATGGCAGATTGGGAGCTGTTAATTTTTCCAGCGAGTTCTTTTTGAGTTAAATTCAATTTTTCCCGATAATATAAGATCTCAGCGGCAATTCTTTCTTTCTCTAATCGCTTGTAAAACTTCTCCTCCAAATTCTTGTCCTTAAACTGCTCTTTTAAATAGTCTCTGAACGCTTTCATTTTTTTCTCCTTAGCCATTCTTTCATCCGTTTTTCCCCGAGATCAATGTCGCCCTTCGGAGTATCTTCTGTCTTCTTAATAAATCCATGCACAAGAATGATTGATTTTCCTGAAAAAAAGTAAAAAACTCTATATTCGTTTGTTCTATATTTGATTTTCAATTCCCAGAGAGGTGATCCTGTCAGCTTGTCACAATACTGGGACGGCATTTGGTTGGCTTTTTCTTCAAGCAAAGCAATTCTGGCAGAAATCTTTTCCTTTGCTTGTTTGGGTATACCGATTAAGAATCCCTCTACAGGATTATTTCCTCCCTCCTCATAGAAGAATACTTTATATTTTAGCATTTTTCAATAGCTTTTATATCAAATTTGATATAATGTCAAGAGGTTAAAAATAGTCTTTCGTAAACCAAAATTTGATTAACACCTTGGTTTTATAGTGTCAAGTAAGTAGGTTGTTCAATCCCAAAAGAGTGTTGTGAAAATTGATGTGACTCCAGGGTGAAAATGGGTGTTTTTCTGTGATATGAAGTGATGTTTTAAAATCTTAACTTTTTAAATGGTATTAACAAATTACCTTTAATTTAAACAAATAGAGCGTTGGCCTTGATCGACTCCAGAGACCAATGCTCTATCCAACTGAGCTAATCGCCCCTCCCTTGAAAATTATCTATCACAATTGAAATAAGCCTGTCAAATCTTTCATTGGATTCTTGTTCTCTGATTCTTAAACCAAGGCTTAAGATCTTTTACCTTAACCTGGTGCTGATGTCCTAATCAGAATGATTTATCTATTTGACAAATGCGATATTTCTTAATAATGAAGTTACCAATAATGGTTATCTCAAAAAAGCCAACCCCGATAGTAAGATCGTCTTTTTTTTGAGTGGGACTATGAAAAATAGTGTGATTAAGTCAACTTGTATAATCCTGCCAATTGTTCTCTTCTTTTTATTCTCCCAGGCCTCTACTCAAGAAAAACAGAGTGAGTCGAGGGAGGCTGAGTTCTACAACAATCGGGGGAGGGCCTATTGGAAATATTTAGAGGGACGTAATTGAAAATTATCACTTTTCATTTTAAAGAAAAATAAAGCCTGGATTCGATGTTTCGAATGCCAGGCCTTTCATGTTCTCCCTCACCTTTTTGTCCCCAAAAAGATGGGCAATGCTCAATCGGAAAATTCTTTTCAAGATAAAGAATTCTAAGAAATCTTATCGATAAATTCTTTTGCGGCCTGTAAATAATCTCTAACAGCTCGAGTATCGTAAATAAAACCTCTGTAATATCCTGCTATGTGTAGCGCATCGTAAAGTTTTTCAAACTCTCTTAAAACTTTGCCATCATGAACTGCTAAATATTTTTGTAAGGCCTTTCTATATGCATCTACTGACTTGGGCAGCTCTTTTTTCGATAAACCTTTTTTCATGAGATACTCGTTAATAGCCTCTAAAACTGCGAGGTAAGCCGTCGCAAACGCCTCCCTCACAGGCTTGATATCGGTATATGTATTATCCTCTATAGGAACAGTTTTTAGGATCGCCTTTGCATTATTTAAATATCTCAAGGCTTCTCTCATTTTTGTAATTCTCCTTTAAGGTTATAAGGATTTACTTAACCCCTTTACCTGCCAATTTAAATATACTAAAAAAAATATAACGTTGTCAAATAAGAATAGGAACAAAATGAGGACACAACAAAATTTGGGAGAGGTGGAAAAATTATTACCAGATTTTGAAAGAGTGTTTTAATATTATTTAATATTTTCGATAAGTTATATTTTATTATAGTATGGCATAAATATTGCTTAATACAATAAATTATAATCTGAGAAAAAATAAAAATGATGGGGGTAAAATGAGATGGAAAAGTTTGTAATTGCGTTAATCTTGTTTTTTGTTGCCCTAATTTCTTTAGGATATGCGTTCGGGTAAGAAAAATATATAAAATGCTAATTTGTAGTTCAAGAGTGTAGGTGGAAAATAAAAAGATATTACTGCTCTCTTTATAGGTGAAAACCTCAAAAAAAGAAATCTATATTTAATTGTCAAAAACCAAAGGCAGGGTCAGAAATGGCTTTGCCTTTATTTTTGTTTCCTTCAAAATACCATATTTAACTCACCTCCACCTTTGCCCTGTGGAGTAGTCAAACATACTCCACAGGGCAAGCCCCCCTATCAATGGGGAGGAAAATAGGGGGGGGCATGGGGAGGCGAAGACTGAAAAAGAAGATCCAGAGCGCTCCTTGACAGAAAGAGGGGAAGAGGAAGTCAAGAGGGTCTCAGAGGCGGCAAAGAGGCTGTGGGAATGAAAATACTCGTGTCGTACTGTTTCGCTACAGCGCCATTGTCTGCCTGGATCAGAAAGAGGATAAAAGATAGGCAGTGGGTTGGATCTTTACACCAGAGATGGCTTAAAAGGAATGATTCCGCAAAGTTACGATTTTTCTTGCTATTTAGTGGGGAATAGTATATAAGTAATCAAAATTGGTTGCAAAGAGTCTATTAAATTCACGAAAGGGAGAAAACCACAAAGAACTCCAAACAACTTCTTTGCGGTTTTTTACCAAATGGGAAGAAAACCCAAAAACGTCCCCACACAAATGAGTTTGAAAGTACGTATTCCAAAAAGATCCTATAGATCTGAGTCCCGCCAGGGGCAGGACAACGATGCCCTGATCTTATCCGAAGAGTTGGATATCGATGTGCTCAGTGAGTTTCCAGTTTTAAATCTGGAGAATGGGAATGTTCTACCAATGGAAGAGGAGGAATCCGATGAAAAAGAACTGGAGACCTTTGGATACAAGATGGATCCTGTTCGGGTCTACTTAAGGGAGATGGGATCGTTCCCCCTGTTGACCCGGGAAGGAGAGGTGGAGATTGCCAAGAGGATCGAAAGCGGACAGCAGGAGGTATTAAGCGTGGTGCTCAACTCTCCTATCGCAATCAGGGAGACCATCGATCTTGGGGCTGCTCTCCATGAAGGAAGGACCAAGATAAGAGAGGTGACCAATGATATCGATGATGAAGAAACGAGTGTTGAAGAAGAACAGCTCAATAAGAAAAGGGTTCTCAATTTAATCAATAAAATCAGGAGGGGAAAAGAGAACCTTCGACTTCTCCAGGGAAGGCTATGTGGCAGAAAGAAGGGATCTTCTAAAAAGAAGATTCAGGAGCAGATCTGGAAGAAACAGGCTGAGATATTTAATGCCTTTAAACGGATCAATCTGAGGCAAAGACAGATTGACAGAATCGTCCAGAAGTTGAAACAGTGGGACATTCGGATGGATAAGGCCCAAAAGGAAGTGAAAAAATACGAGGAGGATTTAGGGATCTCCATCCAGGAAGCCAGAAAGTTTTTGAGGATGACGAAGAAAAAAACGAACAAGAAATCTCCTCATTTCCCTTTCAAGGGGGGTCTCAAAATAGGGGATTTAGAGGAGATGAACAGGATCGCCCGTAATTTCAAACGTAGAATAAGCAGGATGGAGGCGGAGTGTGGCCTTTCTTCGGAGCAGCTTAAAGAGGCGTTGAGGGCGATAGAGAAAGGAGAGGCCAAAGTCAAGGAAGCGAAGTCTGAATTAATCAAGTCCAATCTGAGATTAGTCATCTCCATTGCCAAGAGATACCTGAATCGGGGGCTTGCTTTTCTCGATTTGATTCAGGAGGGCAATATCGGATTAATGAAGGCAGTGGACAAGTTCGAATACCGGAGGGGCTATAAGTTCGGTACGTATGCAACGTGGTGGGTCCGTCAGGCTATCACGCGGTCTATTGCCGATCAAGCCCGGACCATCCGCATCCCGGTCCACATGATCGAGGTTATCAATAAACTGAACCGAACCTCTCGAACCCTGGTTCAGCAGATTGGAAGAGAGCCCACCCTTGAGGAGATTGCCAAAGAAATGGGGGTCTCTATGGATCATGTGCAGAAGGTTTTAAAGATTGGCAAAAAACCCATTTCACTCGAAACCCCTGTTGGCGAGGAGGAGGATGGTCGGTTGCAGGACTTTATCGAGGATAAAGGGAGCATTTCTCCCCAGGATGCGGCCATCAACTCCAACCTGGTAAAGCAGACTCAAAAAGTCCTTTCCACGCTGAACAAAAGAGAAGAGAAGATCCTGAAAATGCGGTTCGGGATCGGGGAGAAGAAAGACCATACCCTGGAGGAGGTGGGAGAGGACTTCAATGTTACCAGGGAGCGGATCCGGCAGATTGAGGAGAAGGCCTTAAGGAAGTTGAAACATTCCAGTCGGGCCGAGAAATTGAAGAGTTTCGTCGAATATTAAAAAAGGAGAATGATATGAATATCTATGTGGGAAATTTATCATTTGACGTATCAGAGGAAAACCTTCGGCAGGTCTTTGAACCCTTCGGTCAGGTAAGTTCTATAACGATCATTAAAGATAAGTACAGCGGCCAATCCCGGGGTTTTGGTTTTGTCGAAATGCCTGACCGTGCTCAAGCCCAGGCAGCGCTTGAGAACCTTAATGGGAAGGAGGTCTCCGGTCGCCAGCTGAGTGTTAACGAGGCACGTCCTCGCAATGACCGGGGAAAGTCCGGGGGACGAGGCGGCAATAAAGGAGGGCGGTCGGGTTTCGGAGGTAAAAACCGTTATTGATATCGTTCTCAAATTTTCGAAAGGTAAACCCCGTTAGAAAGGATGGGGCTTTCTAACGGGGTAAATTGAAAAAGAGGTTGAGATAGTGCAAAGAAACCAGTATCGAAGGAGACGTGGTCCCAGACCCCACCGTTCAAACCGTCCAAGATCCTATAAAATCGTCTGTGCGGGATGCGGAAAAGAGTTCGTTATTCAAGTCGCCCCACCAGCGGACAAGAAACTATTATGTCTGGAATGTTTCAAAAAATAATGGGGAGGGTGTAAGTTCAGTCTCTACCCATACGTTGCTTTAACTTTTTCTCTATCAATGGAACCATCCTCCCTTTTGGGTAGTGATTCAACAAATGTGATATATCCTGGTTTTTTGTAGCGAGCTATCCTGGTCGCCACAAAATCGATCAACTCATGCTCCGATAATCTCGCATTCGGCCTTAAAACACAAACGGCTTTGATCCCCTCCCCATATTTTGTATCAGGAACCCCGATCACCGAAACTTCATGGATGCTGGGATGCTCAAGAATCACTTTCTCGACCTCTACCGGATAAACATTCTCACCACCGGGTTTGATCAGCTCCTTCTCTGCTTTTCGACCCACAAACCAGAGGTAACCCTCCTCATCCACACGGCCCATATCCCCTGTATGATGCCAGCCTTCTCGAAAAGTATGTTTTGTCAAATCCTCTTCTCTCCAGTATCCTTGAAATACTAGAGGGCCCCGAATCACGATCTCCCCTGGTTTTCCTTTATCGACCTCCCGATCAAATTCATCCACGATCTTTAAATCCACCAGAGGCCCTGGTCTTCCTGCTGCCCCAGGTCTTTCTGAGTTCGAGCAGAGACATGTCCATCCCATTGTTTCCGTCTGGCCATAGGCAAGCCAAAACCTGCCATGGCCGAGGGTTTCAAATCTCTTCACCGTATCAGGAATTTCCACACCCAATACATTTTTTAAAGAAGAAAGAGTCGTTTCTCCGGCCGATTGTTCATCGAGCAATTGAGCAAGAATGGGTGGAAAGTCACCCATGACAGTCACTTTTAACCGATCAATCATTTTGGCTACGATTTTCTGATCAAATTTTGAGAGGACCACATTTTTGCCCCCCGCATGCATCACAGAGAGGGCAAGGACGAAACCTGCAATGTGAAAGAGAGGGAGAATGTTCAGATAGATGTCGTGATGGGTCAAACTGACCGTACTTGCGGTCTGGATGGAACAGGAAATAAGGTTTCTATGACTGAGCAGGGCACCACGAGGTCTCCCTTGAAGGGCTGCTGTATGCATAATGACAAATGGATCGTTGTCACTTAATGGAACGGCATTCACCGGTTGATGACTCAAGAGGGAATCGAAAGGGATGAAGTTCCCCCCTGGAGGGCCAAACGTGATGCGTTCTTTTGGAGGGGGTAGTCCAGAAATCGTCTTTTCGAAATCGGGGTCAAAAAAAAGCATCATCGGCTCTATATCTGAAAGGACATATCCTATCTCATCGGCTGAAAGGCGGAAATTGATGGGCACCATAATTCCACCTAAAGCGGCGATGCCACCCATCAAGGTAAAGAACGGATGACAGTTTTTTGTCAATACTGCAATCCGATCCCCCTTAATGATCCCTTTATCATTTAACCAGCCTGCAACAGCCCTTGCCTTTTCAAATAATTCCCCAAAGGTGATCTCCTTATCTTCATGGAGGATTGCTGTTTTGTTCCTGAATAGTTTTGCATTCCTTTTGAAAATGTCATAAATGGTGAAATCTTGAAGATTCATCTTCCAGCCTTTCCTAAGAGATGACGTTCGATGTTCTTTATTTTTTGCTCCATGCCCTAGGCTCCATGCTTGTTTAATACACGATGCCTGCATAACCCACGAAACTCTCGTCAGGAAGAATATCATAACTGGTATAGTAATCGAGGAGTATTCCTTTTTCTGCTCCCAATGATTTGCAGGTAGCCATTGCAGAGGCCGCTGCACCTGCGCTGCAGGCACTTTCATTCTCTAATGCGTGCTTGAGAAGGCCTTCTGTATCCATTTTTAATGCTCGATCAATAAATCCCTTATCGTTCTCCTTCTTCACCCACTCGACTGCAGACGGCCCAGTCCCCTTCGTTAAAAATCCATAATTCGGACCATAGTGCGTCAGATCAGTTGATCCAATTGCAAGCATGTGAATTCCTTCTTTCCGTGCAATCTCAACCACTGCTTCTCCCAAGGTTTTTGCCTTAAGCGAGACAGGCGATCGGATGGCTAAAAGTTTTGCTTCAGGGAAGAAGTACTTAACCATGCCCAGTTGGATCTCAATGGTATTGTCACCACTGGAGGGACTCTCTTTCTTTGTTTCGATCCTTTTCATCAAGTTCTTTACGAAGTCTATATGTATCTCTATGTCACCGAATGGGGTTTCCCAGAATTCCTCCGCCACAATCCGGGGAAGGTCTTCAGGGGAAAGATGACCTCCATAAACGACGACTAACTCGACTTTTCTATCAGACTTCAAAGAACTAAACACCCTCGCGGTAAGCCTTCCGGAAAAATACCAACCCGCATGGGGGACAATGCCTCCAAGGCCTCTCATCGATAGAGCAGGAGGAGGCGACCATCCCTCTAAATAGGACTCAATCTCCTTTTTACAATCCTTTCCTTCCCAAGGATACCATCCTCTTGGCAAGTTCCTCTTTCTTCGGCTCATGTGTTCCTCCTCATTAATCCCCCCAACCCCCCTTTAGTAAAGGGGGGAGAGGGGGGATTTTATATTCTTTCCAAAGTGGGCATTCCCATCAATTTGAGGACATTGGCCATTACCTTTTGAAATGTCTTGACCAAGGAGAGTCGAAAGGTTTGAAGGCTATGATCTTGAAGGTGGATAAACGGGGTCTGAA
>Ga0214474_1001639_pt1 | contig 10250 bp, 11 predicted proteins | sample RVTome_2_FD_187335 | JGI IMG/M metagenome (GOLD analysis project Ga0214474, IMG submission 187335) | Soil microbial communities from uranium-contaminated site in the Upper Colorado River Basin, Wyoming, United States - RVT95D214 HiSeq ...
TCAAGTTCGTCTGCATGACGCCACTCTGCTATCTGGCTGGCTTGACAATTCCTTTCATTCCGTTGTAATATTACTACAACACCATACTGCAAGGAGGTGGAATGTAATGTCTTCCAAAATGACATTCGGTGAGTTTTTTAAGCAAAAACGCATAGATCTCAGAAAAACCCTGCGACAGTTCTGCGCTGAAAATAAGCTCGACCCCGGAAATATAAGTAGACTCGAACGAGGCCTTATGCCGCCGCCGCAGGGAAGCGACAAGCTTGAAGAGTATGCCCGCTATTTGCAAATCAAAAAGGGCTCCGACGACTGGTATAGGTTTTTCGACCTTGCCCGAATTGAGGCAGGCCGTATCCCTGATGAACTGCTGAAAAACGAGTCTGTTGTTGCAAGTCTGCCCATCCTGTTCAGAACACTGCGGGGTCAGAAGATTTCGGAAAAGAAGCTTGAAAAATTAGTGGAGCTGATCAAAAAAGCATAATCCATGACCGATATCCCTGTATACAGTTATGAGGATTTACGCAAAAAGGCAGATGAATTTCTTCTGAAATATAATCCTTCCGGTGACATCCCTGTCCCCATTGAAGAGATCATCGAGTTTGATTTTAAGACCAATATAGTTCCGCTTTTAGGTCTTCAAAGAGAGTTTGAGGTAGAGGGTTTCACCTCAGGCGACCTGAAAAATATCTATGTGGACGAATACACCTACACAGATCGCCTTACGCGCTACCGGTTCACACTTGCCCACGAAATAGGGCACATTGTGCTGCACCGTCATTTATACAGAGCGCACCAATTCAACTCCATTCATGGCTGGAAAGAATTCATCAATTCCATGACTGAAGAAGAGCATAGCTGGCTTGAATATCAGGGATATGGCTTTGCCGGTCTTGTCCTTGTGCCGAAACAAAGCCTGATCAAATATACAAACGAATGGACAAAGAAGATCAAAGATAAAGGGATTTCGATGGAAAAGAATTGGGACTTTGCATGGGAGTTGATCACGGAGCATGTGGCGAAGGCATTTTTGGTATCTCCGGATGTTATTGAAAAAAGGATGGAGAAGGATGGGGTCAAGAAGAAGTATTTGAAATAACATGATGGATGCTTTCATCTTTTCTGGAGGAGGGATGTAAGAATGAGTAGCCATGCGTCCTGAAAACAAAGGGAAGCAGATCGTGGTTATATTGCCGAGTACCGGCGAGCGCTATTTGAGTACAGATTTGTTCAAAGATTCATTATAGATTCATACTGCCTGATAGAAATACCTCAACGTTAACCCACCGTTCAAATCAAGGACTGACACTATTCTCCTGATTTCCTTTAATAATAATCTTATGCCCCTCAAATTCAACAAGTTGCCCTTTGCGTACTTTATAGCGCTTACGTAATTTAAATTGTTTTTATGATGGCATATCACGAAAGCACTATGCTATCATTATATGTATGCATATGAGTAAAAGGGATAAAACCAGATGAAAAGAATTCTTATTGATACAAATGCTTATGCCGCTTTCAAGAAAAACGAGACTGACACAGTAAATATTTTCAGAACAGTGGAATATATAGGCGTAAATACTATTGTTTTGGGCGAGGTATTGAGCGGTTTTAAGGGTGGAAACAAAGAGGCAAAAAACAGAAAAGAGCTTGAGCAGTTTCTTGATTCCTCGCGTGTAACCCTTATTCAGGTGGATGAAGAAACCGCAGAGTTTTATGCAAGGATCTACTGGGATTTGAAAAAAAAGGGCAACCCCATCCCGACTAATGATCTGTGGGTCGCTGCATCTGCCATGAGGCATGGGCTGGCGCTCTTTACATACGATGAACACTTCGAGAATATTGACGGGCTTATTTTACATAAAGGATATTTGCTAACAGGAGGCGATCATGTCAACAATGACAATTAGAGGACTTGATGATCTGACGATAAGGGCGCTCAAAGAAAAGGCAAAGCAGGAGGGCATGAGTGTTAATTCGACGTTAGTGAAACTTCTTCAGGAAGAGCTTGGGCTCAAAAAGAAAAAACGCACAGTTGTGTATAACGATTTAGACTATCTCGCAGGGACCTGGAGTGATAAGGATTTTAAGGAGTTTAAAAAGAAGATTGAGGATTTCGAAAAAATAGATGAAACCACGTGGAAATGAAACATGCCATTGAAGAATTCTTCCCTATTGTTGAAATAAACAGACTTGCTGTTCCTGAAAGGAATGCCTTTAAGCCAATTTATACGATGCATAAGTGGTTTGCACGAAGGGCTTCAAGTGTTTTTAGGGCCATCCTCCTTGCCTCTATGAAACCTGCGGGAACAAATATCATGGAGGAATTTTATAAAGATCACACCAATGACCCTGACACGACCGTCAGCTATCACAGTTTTTGCTATACCTCCGCTATCGCATAGCCCCATGACTTTCAAAAGGTTATTTAATTCGATAAATTCATTGTTTCCCAAATTAAACTCTTCCATCGATTATCCCTGCAATATTATTCGGCACACCTCTCGTTACTCTTTTAAAATAGAGATTATCACTTGTACTTAGCACAATTATATCATGGTTGATAGATGCGGAAGAAAGTGAGTGAAAGAAGTGCTTCCTCGCCGTCGAGGTACCATTTTACTTGTTACACCTGCAAGTCTGCATAGCGAGCATACGATTAAAAATGATGAATACCATTCGAAACATGCATTCGGAAGTTTTGCAATAAATTACGTCTAATAAGCGTCTAATAAGTCAACTTAATCAACAAAGTCCCCTATTTCTCTACCTTATGATGGAGTGTTCCCGGTGCTTCCAGTCGTGCTTGACGCGGCATCCCTTTCCTTATCCCTCTTCAATTTTCAAAAAGCATAATCTCATTAGTTTAATTAGTCAAGAACGTCCCACAAAGCTTTTCCCAAGAACGTCCCACAAAGCTTTTCCCCAAAATATTTGTATTTTCCCTTGACAAAGGGGGATATCGCGTGAATAATCTATCTTGTGTGAACGTATGAAAACACATCCTGTCACATTAGGTGTTTTTCAATTTACCATAAACCCCCTCGAACCTCTTATTTTACCCCCATTTAAAGACGCTACCCTGCGGGGCGGGTTCGGATATGCCTTTAAACGTGTAGTCTGTGCGATCAAGGACAAATAATACCCCCTACTAATTTTGGTAGGTTATTTTGCAGATGCCGGCAGGATAGACTTTGGCAACTTGTGAAATCCGTGTACATATCTCACTTAAACCTGAAAAACGTCACCCCGGGGATTTTTAAAAGTATTTCAGAGAATACGTCGAATAATTCCTGCTGAGAGATACAGGGATTTGGTAAGATTGGTTGCTAAGGGAGCAGCCTAAGATTTAAAGGGGATAAATTGCAAAAGTTTTATGCCCATAGCATTGACGGAAAGCCGGTTGATGACTGGCATTTACTTGAAGAGCATCTGAAGAGCACGGCTGAACTCGCCGCATCATTCGCAGCGGAATTCGGATGCGGGGAGTGGGGACGAATAGCGGGGGTGTGGCATGATATGGGTAAAATGGATGAATAATTTGTACGCACATACTCCAAATAACGAAGGCAAATGGCACGATCTTGAAGACCATTTAAAAGAAGTAGCCAGTCTTGCCAAAGGTTTTGCGAATAAATTTGGTGCAGGCGAATTAGCCAATTGGATAGGATTATGGCACGATCTTGGAAAAGCTAATCCTGAATTTCAGTCATATCTTCACCGATGTATAAATGAACCTGAGAAACTGCACCGGGGGCCTGACCATAAAGGAGCAGGCGCTGTGCTCGCAAACAGAAATTTAGAACCCCTGTCATTTCCGGTAGCTGGACATCACGGCGGGCTAATGAATTTATCTGATCTGAAAACTTGGCTTTCAGAAAGAAACACCTCATCATATGTTCAAGAAGTATTACAAAAAATATCCACTCAAGGATTTAATCTGACTCCTTCCACGGCACTTACACCGCCGTCTTTTATTGAAGATAGTTTCGATGCAGAGTTTTTTATACGAATGCTTTTTTCTGCTCTTGTTGATGCAGATTTTCTTGATACCGAGGATCATTTCAATACAGATAATAAAGCAAACCGAGGAAACTTTCTTTCTCTTTCAGATCTTTGGCAGCGCTTTGAAAATGATCAAAATAAAATTACAGGCAAGTCAGATGACCAATTAAATATCATTAGGAACGACGTTTACTTAGACTGCATAAAGGCTGCTGAACTACCTTTCGGATTTTTCAGTCTAACTGTGCCTACCGGAGGCGGCAAGACGCGTTCCGGAATGGCTTTCGGATTAAAACATGCCATTACGCATAAACATAAAATGAACAGAGTTATTTTTGCTATTCCATATACCAGCATTATCGAACAAACTGCGGATGTTTATCGTGATATTTTCGGCAAGGAGGCAGTTCTTGAACATCACAGCGCTGTTACCTATGACGATGATATTGATAATATTGATGACGGCACATCGTGGGCAAGGCTTGCGTCTCAGAACTGGGATGCGCCGATAATTGTGACCACAACCGTACAGCTTTTTGAAAGCCTGCTGTCAAATAAAACCAGCAAGTGCCGCAAGCTCCATAATATTGCAAACAGCGTCATTATCCTTGATGAGGTTCAAACTTTGCCAACCAAGCTGCTTGCACCGATACTTGATGTTCTGCGGCAGCTTGTTGACCATTATGGAGTAACGGTTGTTTTTTGTACTGCAACTCAGCCTGCACTGGAAGACAGCCCTTACTTAAAAGGAATTAAAAATATAAGAGAGATTGTCAATAAACCTGCAAATCTTTTCAGTATGATGAAAAGAGTTAATTACCAAAAGCCAAGCAAAGATGAAAAATGGGATTGGAAAAGAGTTGCGGCAGAGATGAGTCAATCACCCCAATGTCTTGCAATTGTAAATACAAAGGACGATGCTATGTCGTTGCTAAGCGCTATTGATGACCCATCCGTATTGCACCTTTCTACGTTATTATGCGGAGCGCACAGGCGTGATGTGCTCAGCAAGGTTAGAAGGCTTTTGGATGAAGGGAAACCATGCAGTCTTATTTCAACTCAGGTGGTGGAGGCAGGTGTTGACCTTGACTTTCCTCTGGTACTTAGGGCGATAGGGCCGCTTGACAGGATTGTTCAGGCTGCAGGACGTTGTAATAGAAACGGAAAGATGAGGGAATGCGGTCGTGTAGTGGTGTTTAATCCTGTTGATGCTAAAATGCCATATGGCGATTACAGGACAGGGACTGATACAGCTTTCAGTCTCGTGAATCTTGAGGGCTTTGATTTTCATGATCCCAAAGTCTATGAAGATTACTTTAAAAAACTTTATCAAGCCGTAAATACAGACGCTAAGAAAATTCAGGAATCAAGGAAAAATCTTAACTACAAAGATGTTGACGACAAATTCCAAATGATTGATGATGCGAGTATGCCGGTTGTTGTAAGATACAAAGGGCTTGATAATGAGAATGACAAGGTGGATAAAATCCTTTCATCAATCAAATACATGCCGCCATCTGTTGCATTCCGCAAACTACAACCATATTTGGTAAATATCAAACAGTATAAATTCCGACAATTCCAGCTTGATGGTTTGATAATAGAGATTGCAGAGGGGCGTTACGAATGGCTCGGCGCTTATGATAATGTAAGAGGTTTGATGGCAACCAGCAGAAACCCAGAAGACTTTGTTGTGTAACTTATAACATTGAAAGGAGGAAATATGCAAAAAGGACAGCCGTTAGAAGTAAAAGTTTGGGGAGACTTTGCCTGTTTTACAAGACCGGAGATGAAGGCTGAAAGGGTAAGTTATCCTATCATGACGCCGTCAGCGGCACGCGGTGTTCTGGAGGCGATTTTCTGGAAGCCGGAGATTTCATGGCGGGTGCGTGAAATTCATGTCTTGAAAGATATAAAGCACTTTTCAATACTGCGCAATGAAGTAAACAATAAGGCGGTTGTTTCATCGGCAAGGGGCTGGATGAAAAATGGAGGAGGCTATTTTGCAGAAGACAGCGACAACAGGGCGCAGCGGCATACATTGGCTCTGCGTGACGTGGCCTATATAATCAAAGCTGACGTTGAAGTAAAATCCCATTCAAGAAATAATGAAGCGGCATACTGTGATCAGTTCTACAGAAGGGTTTTTTCCGGCAAATGCTATCATATGCCATATCTTGGCTGCCGGGAGTTTACTGCTTTCTTCGGCGAGCCTGACGAAAATGATAAAGCGATTGATCAGACCGATGATCTCGGTCTTATGCTGTTTGATCAGATAATCACTGAAGACCCCAAAGGCAAAGTTCTCTATAAACATCACGACTCCAAGGGACACGACATAAAAAGAGGCAACGCCGTTCCAAAATTCTTCTCAGCGCGCCTTGAACATGGCGTTTTGAAAGTGCCCGCAGAACTCTATGATAAAGGAGGGATGTAAATGCTTTTGCAAAGGCTTGTTGAGTATGCTGAACGCAGAGAACTGCCACCTACGGGATATGATAAAACGCCAATCCGCTGGATTATAGATCTTGATTCAAAATTTACTGCCACTCCCAATTTCGTTGGCACTTTTAGCACTGGCAAGAAGAATGACAGAGGTGAGGTCAGATTAGCTCCTTTCAGAGAGCGCACAAGCACGGCTATTAGACCAAAACTCTTTGCTGATGATGGAGAATACACATTCGGCAGAGCAAAGGAAGGGAAGAAAGGTGATCGTATCTCTCATACAAGAAAGTGTCATGACGATTATCTCAATTTGATTGATTTGTGCACCGTGGAAACTAAAAACCCTGCTGTTAAGGTAATAAGCGACTATCTTAAAAGATGGGATGAAAAATGGTTTCCAGACGATTTTGCTGTTGATATGAACTTTACTTTTCGTGTTGACGGACAACTTTTAATAGACAGTCCTGACATAAAATCTTTCTGGGCTAAGAAATTTTGGGAATTTACGTTAGAAGAAAAAGATGAAGAAGATGCGAATAATGAAGAGAGTAGCGTTAATGCCATGGAAATGGAATGTCATATTTGCGGAAAAACCTGCATACCGGTGAAGCGACACCCCTTTAAGATAAAACGAATACCAAAGGGTCAAAGCAAAGGTAACGCAATCATATCGGCAAATAAAAACGCCTTTACGTCTTTTGGACTTGAAGCTTCATTAATCGCGCCAACATGCAGTACATGCGTGGAAGCTTATGCAAAAGCCGCCAATGCGCTTCTGCAAGATGAAAATACCCATATTGAGGTTGGCCCGTTGGTTTATATCTTCTGGACAAAAGAGGAGACAGGGGTTTCTTTTGCCTCGTTGCTGTCAAAGCCGAATCCGTCAGATGTGCAGGCGCTGATTGAATCTGCATATAAGGGCAAAGATGCTGCGGCGGTTGTTGACGAGACAAAGTTTTATGCGTCTGCCTTTTCTGCACGCGGGTCACGTGTCGCGGTAAGGGACTGGATTGAAACAACAGTATCAAGCGTCAAACAAAATCTTGCCCGGTATTTTTCATTGCAGAGGATTGTTGAACCAAATGGAGAGCAACATAATCCATTGGGGCTTTATTGGCTTTCTGCCGCCACTGTTCCACGCAGAAAAGAAAAGCCTGATTTAGACCAGCTTAATCCGAACGTTCCAAGAGTCTTGCTGAAATGCGCCCTTGATGGGAATCCCCTTCCGAACTGGCTTCTTTTTCAGGCAGTGAAAAGGATAAAGGTTGAACTATCCAAACAAGTTTCCAGAATAACAAATCATGCAGCAATAATAAAAATGGTTATGCTTTCAAAAGAAACAGACAAAACTATACAGGAGGGAAAAATGGAACAACTTGATTTGACAAACAAAGAGCCTGCCTATTTGTGCGGCAGACTGCTCAGGGTCATTGAATCAATTCAGTATGAAGCGCAGGGCAAAACAAACACGACCGTTGTAGGTCGGTTTTATGGATCTGCATCCAGTGCTCCTGCCTCTGTCTTTGGAATACTTTTACAAAGGGCGCAAGCGAATCTTGAGAAACTGCGTAAGGAAAAAGAGGGAGCTTATAAAAGCCTTCAGACAAAGATCGGGAGTATTACTTATCCAGACCTGAAGTCATTTCCAAAAACGCTCAACCTTGAACAGCAGGGTTTATTTGCTCTTGGGTATTATCATCAAAGGGCAAAAGACATAGGAGATGCTATAGCGTATAAGGCTCAGAAAGAAAATATGAAAAACAAAGAGGAGGAGGCTGACAATGAGTAACTCAATTATCAATGATGTAACCAAGCGGCATGATTTTGTTTTGTTGTTTGATGTGACGGACGGCAACCCAAACGGCGATCCTGATGCTGGGAACCTCCCGCGCGTTGATCCTGAGACAATGCAAGGGATGGTAACGGATGTATGTTTAAAACGAAAAGTGCGGAATTGGATTGATACATATTATGGTGACAAAGAAAAATATAAAATCTATATTCAGAACCGTAGTTATTTGGTAGATCAGAAAAAGCGGGCATATGAGGCTGTTGGTGCTAAAAAGGGCGACGATTCCAAAATGGATAAAGCGCGTGAATGGATGTGTAATGAATTCTATGATATTAGAACCTTCGGAGGAGTGTTGGTCGGCAAGAAAAATGAAGGATATAATTGCGGTCAAGTGCGGGGACCTATCCAGTTAACATTTGGCAGGTCTATTGATCCCATTGTTCCTCTTGATATTTCTATTACAAGAGTAGCGCTTGAAAATCCTGGCGATAAACCGCGTGAAAGCGAGGACGAAAAGGCGACTACTGGAACAATGGGCCGCAAAGCTCTGTTGCCTTATGGTCTTTACAAAGGATATGGGTTCTTTACCCCAAGCTTTGCTAAAGATACAGGTGTATCTAAGGAAGATTTGGAGCTTTTCTGGACAGCGCTTCAGGATATGTGGGACATAGACCGGTCAGCCAGCCGGGGAATGATGGCCTGTAGAGGCATTTACATTTTCAGCCATGATAATGAAAAAGGGATCGGCAATGCTCCGGCTCATAAGCTGTTAGAACTTATTGACGTGCCCGCCGTAGGCGGCTCACCGAGGAAGTTCTCGGATTACGAAAGCAAAATTAAATTTCCTGATCCCGGTAAGTTGGATTCAGTTGGGTTCAAAGGTGTGACGTTAACTCGGTTGGTATAGGGAGCAAATATCCCATGACCAACCCAAAAGATTTCCCGCAGCTCATCCCGCCGCACGGCGGGTATCGGGAGCTTCAGTCTTACCAGATGTTTGATGACATGCTTGCATGGCAGGAGGCTTGTGAATTGGTAAAGGAGGTTGAATGACGGAAACACATTTAGCGGTTTTTAAAGGGAAAAAAATCAGGAGAACGTTGCACAATAACGAATGGTGGTTTTCTGTAGTAGATGTTGTTGGAGTGCTCACTGACAGCCCTGATGCTGGCGCATATTGGAGAAAGCTAAAACAACGGTTAAAAGAGGAAGGAAGCGAAGTCGTGACATTTTGTCACGGGTTGAAGCTGCCTGCTCCTGACGGGAAACTGAGAGAGACTGACTGTGCCAATACTGAGGGTATATTCCGACTTATCCAATCCATCCCTTCACCTAAAGCTGAGCCTTTCAAACGCTGGCTGGCTAAAGTGGGCTATGAACGCGTTCAGGAGATTGAAAATCCCGAACTTGCCACAAAAAGGACGCGGATGCTTTATAAGCTCAAAGGTTATTCCGACGACTGGATTGAAAAGCGTATGCGCGGCATCGCCATTCGGGAAGAATTGACTGATGAATGGCAGAAGCGGGGCGCGGAAGAAGAGAAAAACTATGAAATTTTAACCGCGGAAATATCAAAGGCAACTTTTGGCATTACTCCCGGAGAATACAAAAAGCTCAAAGGACTTAAGCGGCAGAATCTGCGCGACCATATGGATGATTTTGAGCTGATTTTTACGATGCTTGGAGAGCGCGCTACCACGGAAATTCATCGCACAGAAGACTCTGAGGGTATGAAAAAGCTTAAAACGGACGCTCAGGAAGGCGGAAGTATTGCCGGTAATGCCAGAAAGGCATTGGAAAAACGGCTGAAAAAACCGATTGTCTCAGCTCATAACTATTTAAAAGAAAAAGAATCACAAAAAAAGATTAAGTAATGATGTATTCCGAAGACGATCTGATTCAACTTTCAGCCCTTCAGCACCTTGTCTTCTGTGAGAGGCAGTGTGCGTTAATTCATATTGAACAATTATGGACTGAAAATCTGTTCACCGCTGAAGGCAGGATTATGCAT
>Ga0214474_1001641_pt1 | contig 10248 bp, 7 predicted proteins | sample RVTome_2_FD_187335 | JGI IMG/M metagenome (GOLD analysis project Ga0214474, IMG submission 187335) | Soil microbial communities from uranium-contaminated site in the Upper Colorado River Basin, Wyoming, United States - RVT95D214 HiSeq ...
TATCGGCCTCATTCAGGTCTCCTTTAACAATCGATGCCAGCGCCCACTTATTCAGTATGACGGCATTATCGGGGAAAAGTTGGGCCGCAGCGTCGTAAGATGACAGCGCCTGCGGCCATTTATCCGTATTACCCAGGGCAGCCCGGTATATATAAACATCTGCCATCGAATAGCGCTCAAGTGCGATATATGGTGTTGACTGAACGGCCCTGTTGTAGGCTTTCGTAGACAGTGAAAAAGCCTCGTCTTTAAGGGATTCGTCGGTTAAATTACGGCCTACAGAAAAGCTGTACTCGCCGAGAAAATGCCAGTATGTGGCCTCTTGAGGGTCTATCTGGGTGGCTCTTTCAAAAGACGTTATCGCCTGCCCGATGTGAACGGTTTGAAGGTTGACGGCTTTACGAAGGTATATGTCGGCTAGAACAGGCCTGATGGTTATACCGATGCCGAAAATCACGAATAAGCCGGCGCAAACTGCTGAACCGTATTGCCTGATTTTGTATACATCAGATTTCGGTTTTATTTTATGTTTATCGTCCCCCATGGTAATGGTTTCAGACGCTGGTTTGGCTATCAGCCTACCTATTATGGGCACAAAACTTAAAGAAAGCCATAATACAAGCTCGGGGCATATATTTGACGGGTTGAAGAATACATCGGCCATATATTGAACTACAGCGGCCACCATGGCCACCAGCAGCAGTTTGTCGATGTCATCCCTGGCCTTACGTAAGTATCGATAACACAGGTAGAAAAACACACCCAGCACGGCGAGAAAGCTCATTAATCCCAGCAACCCCACACTAGCCGCCAGGTAAAGATAGTCATTATGAGGCCGGTCCACCAACAGCGACCGGTACGTGTAATCGCTTTTCAGTTTCTCCGGAAAGACCTGCTGAAAGGTGACGATGAACGTCTCCGGCCCGTATCCAATTAGCTTACGTAAACAGTGCAACTTATCATTAGAAAATGGTACTTCGGGGGTGTGGCGCAGCAGTTCCACCGTGCTCCGCCAGTACTGTACCCTCCATCCCAGCGACTGAAGCCCGATACCTTCCGACGTTGCCGGTTCAGCAGATACGTTTTGACCGTTTCCGATGTTTTCGTTATTGCTGGCAGGCAGCAGCAGCGGCACCAGAAGCACGCCGGCCACTATCATCAGAGCCATAAGCGCCCCGGCACCCAGTCCCAGTAACAGTTTCCTTCGCTTAACTATGCTCCAGAATAACAGGAAGAGAACGGAAGAGATAACGTACAGCAGGACGGTAACCGAGTATTGCGCCAGCCACAGGCAGCAGAACTGGAGGACCAGCAGCACCAACAATCCAACCAGTAATTTAATGCTGTAGCCCTGCTTCCGCTGGCTCCAGCCGTAAATAATCATCGCCAGGCTAAACGGAATGACCATTGACAGGAAGCTCGACAGAAACAGGGGATTGCCGACGGTGGAAAAAACCCTGCCGTTATACGGCCAATTGAACAATACGCTGAAGAACTCGGGGAAAAAGTATTGAAGTATGCCCAGGATGGAAACAATGGCTGATGAGGACAGGAGCGCATAAATGATTCTGAACAGTTGTGTCCTGCTTTTAATCCCCTGCGCCAGTATCAGGAAAAAGACTATCCAGCATAAAAGATTAAGCAGTCCGGCTTTCCGGTAATAGCTTCCCCAGAAGCTTATGCCCGGCATAATAGACATAATCGTGGCTGCGACAGCAATTACTCCAAAAATAAGTATGGTCAGGTGCAGTGGACTGGCAGAAATATCATGCCAGGAAAACTTTTCGCTACCGGTCCGGGTCGATAGCCAGTCAGCCACCCAAAAAGCCAGCATAGTAATAACCAGGAACTGCAGCAGGGCGGCTTTATTCAAAACGAAAACCTGGTTGCTTTCGGGGTTAAAAAACAGTGGAATTAGAAATACTATGGCCAACCAGGTTATTTCTAAGGCTTGCCTGAAAAAATACCGAGGTAGTTCCGGCCCTTTCATCGCTGCTGCCATTATAAACTTCTCAGCCTTCATTGTCAGTAAGAAGGGGAAGCTTTATCATGGAGTTTGTCTTTGGCCGCAATTTCTTCACCCGCCCGATTTTACAGTATTTAGGGCGTTTTTTAGTACTTATTTCCTACTCCTTGGCTGCGAATATAGTACTAATTTCTCAGTGACTGGATATACTAATATCCTATCTAATTACGTTGACTTCTATACTATGCTGCGATAATATGTTATTGCTATATTAGCAAATAGCAGCGAAAGGAGGTTGAAATCGTGCGAAAGCTAATTAGAAGCCAAAAAGGCTTCACTTTGATCGAGCTACTGGTCGTAATCGGCATCCTGGCAGCTCTGGCGGGCGTGGTTACACTGGGTGTAACCAGGTTTATCGGCCGAGGTGCCACGGAGGCAAACTGCACCGACCTGCACAACGTGCAGACCGCGGCCGCAGCCTGCAGGGTGGAGGTCCTGGGAGCCCGTGATACCACTACCGATTGTACCAGCGTCGCGTCTCTGAGGAACGGTGGTTACCTGCTGACAAATGCCAAGTGTGCTTACACTATCGACGTTGAAGGCAGAGTAATAACCCAGAACTGCGGCGGCCAGGAATGCGCCGGCGTAGCTACTCAGTAAGAAACAAATAGCAAACGAAAAAAGGGCAGACCTAAGTCTGCCCTTTTTTATGCCCGGATTTCCACCTGCCACCTCCCAACTCACCTTATCCAATCATCCATCACTTAGATTCCGCTCCAGATGGAAACAGCCGTTTATGGCTAGGAGTTTAGTCACCAATAGTACCAATTTCCTGATAATAGGGTACTAAGGTACTATCCAATTGCTTGACTTCACCACCCTATTCCCATAGTATGGCAATGGTGCTGGTAAATATCTGAGAAAGGAGGTAGATACCATGAGAAAGCTAATTAGGAGCCAAAGAGGCTTTACTTTGATCGAGCTACTGGTCGTAATCGGCATTTTGGCGGCCCTGGCGGGCGTGGTTACACTGGGTGTAACCAGGTTTATCGGCCGAGGTGCTACTGAGGCAAACTGCACCGACCTGCACAACGTGCAGACCGCGGCTGCAGCCTGCAGGGTGGAGGTCCTGGGAGCCCGTGATACAACTACCGATTGTACTAGCGTAACTTCATTGAGGAACGGTGGTTACCTGCTAACGAATGCCAAGTGTGCTTACACGATCGACGCTGAAGGCAGAGTAATAACCCAGAACTGCGGCGGCCAGGAATGCGCCGGCGTAGCCACTCAGTAAGAAACAAATAGCAAACGAAAAAAGGGCAGACATTTAGTCTGCCCTTTTTAATTATCTATTTTTGATTCAGATGATGGATATCAGTAATACTTATGGGAAATATTTATTTTATAGCCAAAGTGAACTGCCACTCATTGAACTCGAGTTCTCTCATTTCGGATATCAGCACCTGCGCGAATGTACCTGAATTCCTCAGGTTTCGAACATAGTTTACTATCGTGGTATCATCCGGTGCCGTTCCGGTTATGGTTATTCCGCTGCCGTAGGCAAAGCCCTTCAAGTCAACGATACCCGGCAGCAAACTGATTACCGCACTTATATCCTCATTTGCCCCGGCTCGCTGGTCCTTAGTTGCATCCAGTTGCTGAGTGAACTTAGCCCCCGAGCTATTGACGGCGTCTATTTGAATCTGCAGCTGTTTTATTGCGGCATCGGTACCGCTTCTCACAGCAACCTGTCCCAGTGCAGCATTGACCTGGGCCTGCAAAGATTGTGTCTCCCGGTAAGATTGCAGGGTAATGAAGCCAAAACCGACTACCACCAAGGCTGCTATAATGATGAACGCCCAGGACACAAGTTGAATAAGCGGAAAAGGCTTGGGCTGGTAGGCTTCAGGCGCTACGTTAATACTCACGCGTGATGGGGTGGACTCCATACGTGCGTCACGCAAGGCCAGCCCGATATTTGCTGCATATTCGCTGGCATTAAGACCGTCACTATAAGCAAATATCTGAGGTAACGGTTTTGCCCGATAATCGAGGGTTCCGGATAATATATCACCGAGTTCGCCGCTAACAAAGGCCGCCGTTCGAGCTGTAATTTCGCCGCCTTTATGACTGGAGTTGTAGTAGGTAACTGTCCTCTCCAGTTCTTCCTTCACTTCCGCTACCTTGTCGTCTGTCGAGGTAGCGTCAGCTGGGAAAGGCAGACTCCTAACTAATTCTGGGACGCCATCGATGGTTAGAACTATATCGAATCCTGTTGGTTGAATGTTTATTATAAGCGCATTCTGTTCGTCGGCGACCCTGGCTAGCGCCAGTGGTCTGACATCCATGAATTCAAGCTGGAGTCCAGCCTGCCGCAAGGTTTCAAGCATGGCATCCACTGTATTTCGAGGCATGCCCACCAGACATAGAGCGGTCTCCATTTCTGATAAGCTGATCGCCTGGTATGAAGTATAAAGCTCATTAAGGGGCACCGGCATTAGTCTTTCCATCTCACGCTTGGCCGCCTCGTCGAGCAGCTTTGCTGGTAATTTGGGAACGTTTTGCACACGATATATGGCATGAATACCGCTGATACTCACCACTGCTTTTTTATCCGTAATACCCTGAGCCGTCATCAGTTCGCCCACGCGCCGGCCCACGGTCGACGGGTCCACTATTACGCCGTCACGTACCAGCCCGGGTTCAAGAGGCAAACTGGCCGCGTTCTGAACCCTCCTTCCCGAAATGGACATTATTTTTATAGAAGTATCTTCAATATCGAGTGTTATCATAGCCTCTACTAATCTGATGCGTAACAAAGAACATTAATAGTCACATCTGCACTATCGTAATCCCCTTCTTCTTTGGCAACTATGAAGGATACGGCCTTGATTTCAGATGTCGGCAGCTTGGAATCCAGCCCCAGCAGAAAGTTCTGGAACTTGGGTATTTGTCCCTTGAATCCGACAACGAAAGTCAATACCGGTCCGATACTTCCCGCCGGCGCGGCGCTGCTAACAGAGGTCCTGGTAACGATTATGTCGTTAGCGGCAGCCAAGGCTATGATAGTATCAATTATTTCAGGCGCCTGGTCTGGTTTGGGAAAAGATGCTCTGGCTGCCTCTACTGTTGCGGTTGCCTCGGCCAGTTGAGCTTCGAATTTAGCCTGGGGTGTTTCCGCTGCCGACAGAATCTTCTGCGTATTAGACAGCGATGCCCTGGCCTCGTTTTGTTTCGGTTCCTGCTGCTGGTATATCAGTAACAAAGGCACAAATATAAGTACGAAAACACCAACTATAAGAATTAGCTGGCTTACTCTACCCAGCTTGGGCAGTCGTTCAAGTACACCTGGTTGTTTTTCTTCAGTTTGTGGCTGTTGCATCATAGTCGCGTGAAGTGTAACACTTTCTCTTTCACAAAAACAATACCATCAAATATAGGGGAGATACGCGGCCAAAGGGCTACTCGTCACCATCTATTTAATGGTATAAGTAACTACAGTTGCCGGAGTGCCGCCGATTTCACCATTACCTGAATCCATGCCGGGGAAATCGAGCCCTTCATCAGGCACCTCGGTCAGGGTGAGCGTACAATGTGGATAGAGTTCCACAGAGGCATCACCAGCTATAGATCCGTACAGAGTACCACCCGGTTTTATATCAGAGGCGCAATTAATGGACATAATAAATATGAAGGGCGGAACAGTGTGGCCGGCCAAAAGGTATTGTTTGGTCGGCATGTCGGTCAAGCCGGTGGGACTTTGGGGAAAACTGAAAGTTGAATAGGTCTCGGCCTTAGTTTTACTCCCCCACGTCGTGCTCTGGTAGCAAATAATGTCGGAATCTGCAATAGCCGCCAACCAGTACCATTGCCCGGATGACACTGTAGTTGCCGGGAACACGATATCGTTCCAATCTGCATGAGCGGCCTGGGATTCGCTCACAGCGTTTAATATTGAACCTGGGGCTCCACTGGCGTCTTCATAAATTGCCGCTTTAACGTTACCGCTTCCTGAGGACTTGAGTCTGAAAGTTTCCAATGTCCCGCTTTTTACAGCCTGAAATCTGGAGAGAAGGAAGGTGCCAGACGAGGCCGAACCGTTGCTGGCTGCTGTGCTATCGACGCCGATAAGTTTATCGCCCGGGGATAAGTTTGGTTGAAACAGTATATTTCCCACGGCAATAATGCACCCGGAGCCAAAAAGAGTGACGTGGGGACTAAGGTAAATAGCGTCACCACTGCAATTGTTATCGTAAGCCGAAAACATAGTATTGTTGTTAAGACCGAATTGACAGCCCCCATTAGCATTGACTTCGAGTTTTCCCGTTACGTAGACCAGTCCATCCAGCCTCGCCCATCCGTCTCCCTTGATAAGCAGGTCACCATTACGATACAACGGGCCTATAATTGTTGGGTTGTCTTCAGTGCCGCTGACTGTAATTAAAGAAGAGCCATAAGGAGTTAAATTTTTCACCTGTTCATAATAATACTCGGAAAGGTCATCGGCCGAAGGCCAGTCATCTTCCAGGTCGGGATCATAAACCTCGTCGCCAACGATAGTGCCCTGATTGGTAATACCGTCCTCGGTACCGCAGGTAACGTCCCCGGTAACCACTGTCCCCGGCTTAATAGTTACTGTCCCAACACTGGTAATGGCGCTATCGAATAGCCAGGAAAGGTCGGCCTCTGTGTCAATATAGCATTCTACGGTAGTACGGTGCCCGTCAAGGCTGGTGGCCACAGACGTTATCTTATAAAGTTCATCGACATCCTTGCTCAGCACCGCATCTATTGTTTTATCGTTAATGGTGAATTGAGGTAAAGCCGTTTGTCCGCCGTCGTAAGGAAGGGCAAACGCCGTGTTATATCTCAGATGCCACAGAACCTGTTCCACACCGGCATCGGCTGCATATAGCTCCAGATTCGCAGTATCCACCTGGAGATTTGCGTTCAAGTTTGTCGTCATCAGGATGATAACGGGCACCACCAGAAAAGCCCCCAGCGCCAGCAGAACCAGCGCCACCGGCAGCACCTGTCCGTCCTGTCTTCTAAATATACCTTTCAACTTTTTCATGGTAGACACCTCTCTTGCCGCCTACTGTATGCTATATGTTTGAATATCAGTGGTAATGCCGGTGCCAGGTCCCGATTCTCCTCTACCGGGCAGATCGCTGCGGTCCCTGAGGTCCATCAGGTACTCGACCGTGCTGTTACCGCTGCCGATGACGCTTTCACCCACGGCACAGCCGATGAGGTGGCTATTGCCGCCCAGTGTAATCGAGCCTTCCGGCGCGTAAATTACGGCGGAACAGGTGTTATTGCCCGTTAACGAGACGTTGCCGGTAACGGCCATGATGAACGGCAGGTCAGCGGCGTTAAGCTCGCTATTGCCGGCCAGCTGAATATTACCCGTCTCGGCAAATATGTGCGTGCCGCCCAGCAGGTCGGCGTTGCCCGTTATGGATATGCTTCCCACAACATACAGGGTGTCTCCCAGCGGTATGTCGGTATTGCCGCTAATGATGAAGCTGCCGCCCACGAAGCATGTACTACCGAAGGCCATGCCGGTGTTGCCACTCTGATTTATGTCTCCTCCAACGTACACGGGTCCGTTAAAGTATACATGAGGGCAGTTGCTGCTTATGATTATGCTTCCCCCGACACAGAGTGTATTATTGAAGGTTACGGGCACGCTTGATGAATTATTTGGTTGGATACGTAGAGTTCCCGTTATCGTCACTGGTTGATTGAAAGTGGGGCCAGCACTATTACTCTGTATGGTTAGGTCACCTGCGATACAAAGCGATGCATTGAAAATGGGAGAGCAACCACTTATGGTCTGCGTTCCACTTCCACAACTTATCGGGCTGCCGAACGTCTGGCACCAGTTGGAAGGACAGCTACCGCCAGTGCAGGTTATTGTCTCACAGCCGATATTCTGGGCCTGTGACTTGTAAGCATTGGTATCGATAAGGACGGGGAAAAGAGGCGAGGCGCCCTCAACCTCACTGCCGCTAATGTCGCCATTGGCACTCGTAGTAATATCGCCCACGGCAGAAGCATCGCCATGCACGTCGGCATTGCCGCTGACGCTGATATCTCCGTTCGAATAGATATTACCGTTGTCCACCTCATCGGCGTCTACGTCCGAGTTACCCGTTAAAACTATATCACCTCCAAGCGAGGCCAGAGCAAAATCCCATAGGTCCGAGCTGCCGGTTATATCCAGCGTGCACAGAATCGTAGTCCGGTGGCCGTCAGGGCTGGTGGCCGTAGAAGTAATCAGGTAGGGTTGTCCGGCAGCCGGCAGGCTCAGTGAGGTCGTAACCGTGGTGCCGTTTATCGCGGGAATATTGGCGAAGTTATGGGTCTGGCCGGCCAGCGGCAGTGCAAAGCCGCTTTCCCATCTAACATGCCACATGACGTCTTCCACGCCGGCATCGGCCGCATATTGCTCCAGGCTAGCCTGGTCCACCTGCCGGTTGGCATTGAGGTTGGTCGTCATCAGGCTGACTACAGGCACGACCAGGAAAGCTCCCAGCGCCAGCAAAACCAGCGCCACCGGCAAAACCTGACCGGCTTCACTTTTTAGAATCCTCCTTAACCTTTTCATACTGCACCTCCCTATACTCATTGTGTGGGCACCCGTTGCGTCGCCTGATACGTCTTAGTGACTACTGTACCCCCTGAATTGGCTGCAATGGTCATAGTCAGTCTGCCCGTTTGTGCATCGTAGGCCGCAGTCGGTGGAGAAAGATATTCAGCGACAATATTTCTCTGGGCCAAAGTCTGATTATTACGAATAAGCCTTTTTAAACCCCCGTCCATCGCTTCTGTCTCATAGACTATGGTCCAGTTAGGCGGCGTCGACTGCGGCTGGACCATGGTGAGAAAAGTGGGATTTGCATCGCCAATAGTAATATCGCCTCCCGACATCTCGACATCCCGGGAAATCCAATAGCCGGTATCCTGCACCTGCCTGAGAGCAATGGCCCAGTTGCTGCTTTGCGGGCTTAACCTCATCATGGTAATGACCGCCATTGAGGCTGCGGAGACAACGAAAGCGGCGATGCCGATGACGACTACAAGTTCAATCAGCGTAAAGCCCCGTTCACGCGTCCTGGGCCTCATTGTAGGTCGTTTCAGATATAACGCGTTCATCTCACCTTGTATCCCGTCAGGGTCGATACCGTTACTCCATTGTTGGTTATAGTAACCGTTATTTGCTGCAGGCCATCATCGTCTTCGGTGCCGTCTGCATCCGGATTCAAGCGTTGAGCACTCACGTTAATCGCGTAGCCTGTCGGGATATCAATACCCGGATCGACAGGGTAGCTAAGTGGATTACTGGTGGCATCGTATTCGAGACTTTTGATGTACTCCATTTCCGACTTGGCCAGGCTGTCAGACGTGACACGCTCCTGGCTGATAATGGTCGCCCTCGACGAAGTTGACATGGCCACCAGGAATATAACCGCCACCAGCGCCAGAATGCCCAGCGCAATAACGACTTCTATGAGACTGAAGCCCGATTCACCTTTCCGGTGAAACTTCAACGTCATCCGCAACCCAAGCTGGCTATTCATTAGTTTAAGACCTTATCCAACCAGATTTAAAGCGCCATAGATTGGCATAAAAACGGCCAGTGCCAGGAAGCCGACAACCAGGCCCATACCTATGGTCATTACAGGCTCTATGAGGCCTAGCATTGTCTGTATGCGCCTGTCAGCTTCGATCTCAAAATTTTCGGCAACGATGACAAGTGACTCGTCCAGATTACCGGTCTCCTCACCGACCTTGACCATCTCGACCATCAAGGGAAGAAATATGGGTAACTGGCCCATGGGTTTGGCTATGCCCTGTCCCCTGAGCATATCGTGCTCCACCACGCCCAGGGCCTGGGCAATAACCCTATTCCCGGTAGCTCTTGTCGTTAATGCCATTACTTCGGGTAGCGGCAGGCCAGCCTTGAATAATAAAGATAGACTGCGGCAGATGCGCGCCAGTTCGGTTATTTGAAAGAGGCGCCCGAGCAACGGTGTCCTCAACGAAAGCCTGTCCCGCGTAAACCTGCCGTTAGGTGTTCTGAAGTACATGAATGCGACCACAGCTATGGCCACAATAACCAACAATATAATTAAGCCGTAACTTTCAATGAACTGCATACCGCCAACCAGCATCCGGGTTGGTAATGGGAGCGCTCCTCCCAGTTTACTGAACATATCAATCACCGGTTTCAACAGGAAGCCCATCATAAGTCCGCCCACGCCTATGGCTAGTAG
>Ga0214474_1001642_pt1 | contig 10247 bp, 13 predicted proteins | sample RVTome_2_FD_187335 | JGI IMG/M metagenome (GOLD analysis project Ga0214474, IMG submission 187335) | Soil microbial communities from uranium-contaminated site in the Upper Colorado River Basin, Wyoming, United States - RVT95D214 HiSeq ...
GGTGACGTCCTCGTCCGTGCCGTTGTACGGGCTCCCGAGGGCGGGCGGGAGTATGTAGATGAGTGCGAGTATTGCAACGACTATCGCTATCGAGGCGACTATCCTCCATGATCTCAGATACTTGAGCAGCTCGTAGCTCCAGACGATGGGGATCTGCACGAGGTCCGTCGGCGCCCTCTTGTGCCTGGCCTTTTCTTCCGGCATCTTGGTCACCTCGACTCCTTCACGAGTTGCATGTACATCAGCTCGAGCGGGAGGCCCACCTGGTTGAAGCTTGATATCTTGACGCCCATCCCCTGGACCGCGCTCAGCAGCTCGGCTCTCTCGTCCGCCTGGCCCTCAAGCGTCACGATGAAGATGCTCCCGTTGATCCGTTCCACAGCTCTCACATTAGCCAGTGTGCGTATCTTGTCGAGGATTCCATCTTGGACCTGACCAATGACCGAGACCTCGATTTTGTCGAGCTTTGTGAGCTTCTTGAGGTTGTCCATCGAGTCGTATACCAACAGCTTCCCCTTGTCGATTAGGGCCGCTCTGTCACAGACCTCCTGGACTTCGATCAGCAGATGGGAGCTCATGAATATGGTGTAGTTCTGCTTCTTCAGGCCCCTGATGATCTCCCTGACCTCGACCATGCCTCTCGGGTCGAGTCCTGTGGTTGGCTCGTCGAGTATGAGGATGTCAGGCTCGTGGAGGAGCGCTTGGGCGATGGCCAGCCGCTGCTTCATGCCTTTCGAGAACTTGCCGATCCTGGTTGTACTCCACTGCTCCATCTTGACCTCGCGGAGAACTTCGTTGGATCTCGATTTGATCTCGTTGTGGCTCATGCCTCTGATCCTGCCGAGGTAGGCGAGGGTCTCTACAGGTGTAAGATATGGATAGAACTCAGGAGTCTCGACGACCGCCCCGACATGGCTCAGAGCATCCTTCGGGTGGTTGACGGCGTCGACGCCGTGCAGGAATGCCTTGCCACTCGTCGCCGATATGAGATTCGTAAGTATCTTGATGGTCGTGGTCTTGCCTGCGCCGTTCGGGCCCAGGAAACCGCATGTGATTCCCTCGGGCACCTTGAGAGTGAGGTCGTCGACCGCCTTGATGGTCCCGAAGTTCTTCGTGAGGTTCTGTATCTCTATCATCGGCTTCTTCCCCCGGATGATATCTCTTCAGCGATTCACAGACGTATATATAATGAGAACTGAGGGAAGCCTAGCATTTCTCCCCTTAAGCATTCATCTGCCGAGAGCGGAATAGAGTTCCTGGGCGATCCTCTCTGCAGTCCCGCGGTCCTTGACTGGGTGCATGAGCAGCCTCCCATGAGGATACACTGTTATCTCATGCCCTTTCTTCACGACGAGCATGACCTTGGGGTTCGCCAGTATCTCGTATCCCTTGGCTGCCAGGACGCCCTCGACCTCGTCAAGGTTCAAGGTGACCTTCTTCTTCGGGACGGCTTCATATGCGTCGTGCCTGCAAGGCTTGACAGCAAGGAACTCCATCTTGTCACTTCTTGATGGCGAGTGTGTCCAGAAGCCGATCTACTTGCGCCCGCAGGTCCGCGATGGACGACTCATTGACTATCATATAGTCAGCGAGGGCGATTGCCTCACCAACGCCCCATTCGAGTTCTCTCTTATCCCTCTGATCGAAATCTGCACGGGTCATCGGAGAGTCCGCGCGCCCTCTGCTCTTGAGCCTCTCGAAGCGTGTGGCCGGGGAAGTGTGAATCGCTATTACTTTGAGGTTCTCACCGAACGCATGCTTGAACGCCCGGATCTCGTCCGTGCCGCGCGTTCCGTCGATCACGACAAGCTCCCCACCGACGTATGGAATCGTGCGCTTCGCCCAAACATCATTTCCATATCTCTTGCGCTCCTCGTTGGCGAGCGTGCCCACGCTCGAATCGGACGGGTCCAGTCCGAACTCCTTGGCCTTCTCGCGGACCATGTCTCCCATCCTTATCGGCTTGGCGCCCCTCGCAACGCAGCACTGAAGGAATTCCTCCTTGCCGGATCCAGGCATGCCCGTCGTGACCAGTATCTTCATCGTACCAATGACCTACCAATCGTCTTCTACTAAAAGCTTTCTTGGCCGGGAGCTGGCTCAATCGACCGAGGGCAGCTTGGAGCCGAGCGCTGATTCGATGCACGAGGACAAGGAGTCGATATCGTAACCCACCTTGGACCAGTACCTCGGGCAGAGGCCTAGCCCTAGAGAAGACTCATAGTCATGCTTGTCCTGGAAACTCGCTTCGAAATTGCCCTTGAAGGAAACCTCAATCTCGGTCGGAGTGACCATAAGTCGCTCGATCATGTTGGCGTCAACTCGGTCGCGCTTTGCTGAACATGCGTTCAGCACCGCTACTGGTTCTGCCCCTGCCTGAGCGCAGCGGACGAACACCCTAGCCGCATCGAGCGCGCTCAAGCCCAGCTCGGCAGCTCTTGCGAGAGCTGGAATATCATAGTGTAGATAGCCCGGCTCCCTGTGCATGAGGCGCATCTCTTTCGGATCCTCCTCGGTCTTCACAAAAGTCCTGCACGGGAAAGGGCAACCGTAGCATCCTACGGATCTGTGTACGAGGCTTGCGAAGTCCTCTTTCCGAGCGCCCTCGTAGTATGACGACAAACCCATATTCGGACCGAGCTTTGAGAGATGGTTCCTGATGAGAGAGACGCATTTCGAGAAATGCGTCTCAGGCTCCGCGACCTCGAGCTCTCCCATCCCTCTGAACGCGACAGCCGTGAGATTCCTTTTTCCGAACTCTGCCCCCATACCCACCTTATCCTCTCCACCCCAGTGATCGATGATCAACTGCGAGGCCGGGTTCACGGCGTCACACCAAGGCCCTGCGGAGACCACCTGAATCTTCGAGTCGCCCTGGTCGGCCCGGATCTTGTCTGTCCGTTGCCAGGAGTTGATCCGAGCGGCACTCGCGAGTTCTACGAACTCGACGATCCCGTCACGCGCCCAGACGTAGCCTGTCTTCGACGCCCTACCATTGACAACGAGGAAGTCGAACCCGGACAGCTTGAGCTCGATTCCAGCGTACCCGAGCAAGGGCATGGTCTTCTTGCCGGCGACTATCGTTCCCGCGCATGAAGCAGGGATGAGGCTGCCCGTGAGCAACCCTGTTCCGAGCACCATCGACTCCGGACCGAACTTATCGAGCAGATCTCTCGACACGCGGATTGACGATGCTGAATCCGAAATCATCTCCTCTTCGCTCGACTCTCCGGTCTCGAGGTCGATGACTCCGATCTTTCCGTTGCGAAGATACATCTACTCCACCACCGTGATGCAATGAGTGGGGCAGATACCAGCGCATTTCGGGTTCCCATCGCAGAGGTCGCACGCCTCTCTGAGGAGTATCGGCTTCGCCCCGGGACCTCCCGCTCCTGAAGGCTGCTGACCTGAGGATGTCCCTTCTGGTCTTCCCAGCACGAGCCCCTCGGATTTCGTCTTCAGCACAAGCCCGAAGTAGTTGGCCTTGTCCTCGATGTGCAGCATGATGCTCGAGGTCATCGGTGTCAGAACAGAATCCCTGTGCATGCTGCAGACGGTCTCGCAGAGGCCGCACGCGATGCACTTCAGGGGTTCGAGCTTAAGCCTCAAGACTCAGGCCTCCTCCGAAGAAATCACCTGATATTGTCCGCGACATCAGTAGTGACGCGGTCGCAGTAGACGCATCTGAGCGTGATGGGTTTCTTGGACTCGACCACGAACTCCGGCTCTACAGGTTCGTCTTTGTTCGTAATGCATCCCGGGTTCGAGCACTTCATGATGCCCTTGATCACGTTGGGGACTTCGACTATGAACTTCTCGGCCACGTTGTAGTCCCTGATGATGTTGATCGTGGCGTTAGGTGATATCAGGGCTATCCTGTCGAGTTCCTTCGGGTCCAGCTCGCGGTCTTCGATCTTGACGATGTCCTTCCACCCTGCCTTCTTGCTCGGGACGTGTATGAGGACGCTCACGGTCGAGTTGACGTCGTCCTTGACACCGATTATCTTCAGAACCTTCAGGGCCATCCCGACTGAGATGTGGTCGATGACGGTTCCATTCCTGATCGGTGTGACCTTGAACTCCTTCATTTCGACGCCCCCAGAACGAGCCCGAGGAGAGCCATCCTGACGGGCACCCCGTTGAACGCCTGCTCGAAGTACCTTGCGTGCTCGGTCGCGTCGACCTCAGGCGCGATCTCCCCCACTCTGGGGAGCGGGTGCATGATGATCATGTCACGCTTGACGTCCTTGAGTGCGTTCAGGTCTATCCTGAAGGTGCCCGCGACCTTCTGATACTCGGCCGGGTCGGGGAACCTCTCCTTCTGTATCCGGGTCACGTAGAGCACATCCGCCTGCTTGATGGAGTACTCCAGGGAGCTGCTTATCTTCGGCTTGTGTCCCATTGTCTCGATCTGCTTGAGATGCTCCTTCGGTATCTGGAGCGTTGGCGGAGCGACGAACGTTAGCTGAGCGCCGAACATCGCCAGCGCCTCGGAGAGCGAGTGAACCGTTCTGCCGTATTTGAGATCCCCGAGGATGACCACGTTGATCCCCTCGAGGTTCTTCTTCTCCTTCCTGATCGTGAAAAGGTCGAGCATGGTCTGCGTCGGGTGCTGTCCCGCGCCATCGCCTGCGTTGATCACGGGCTTGTTGGCGAAGTGGGCAGCTAACCGGGCGGCACCCTCCTGCGGATGTCTAAGGACGATCACGTCGCAGTACGAGTCGACCATCCTGATCGTGTCCGCGAGGGTCTCACCCTTCGCGACAGACGAACCTTTAGGTTCGTCGAAACCCAGAGTCCTTCCTCCGAGACGTGTCATCGCGCACTCGAAAGACAGCCGAGTCCTGGTAGATGGTTCGTAGAACAGCGACCCGAGGACGTGCCCCTCAAGGAGCACACTCCGCTCCTCCCCCTTCGCGACCGGCACCATCTTGTCGGCCAGCTTCAAGACATGCTCGATCTGCTCCCTCGAAAAATCACGGATGGAGACGATGTCCATCCCCTTCCATCCTGCTGACATCGAGCACCTAATCTTTTGTCGGCATATAAGTCTTCTCGATTCTGACGATTCGAGCGCTCTGGTCAGCGTTCAAAGGAATCGCTCCCAAGCACCATATAAAAGGAAAAGGGAAGAAAGAGGTTTTCGCGCGGATCCCTGCATCCCATCTCACAAAGGACCCACGACCGTAGGCAATATGAAGCCCACAAGGAAGGCGACGACCCACACGACGATTGCCACGCCAAGGGACTTCCACCAGCCCATGCTGTATAGACTCCCCAGGGCCAGCAGCCAAACGAACCCGGCTATCAATGCCGCCAGGAGCCCTTCGCCCAGGAAGTAATATGCCAGTGCGTAGATGACCGCCCCAACTAGAGCGGCCAATATGGCCGTGCTTATCCCTTCTTTCTCTCCGAACATCTTCGTTATCACGTAGATGATGATAGTCGAAATGATCAGCCCGACGAGAAAGAAGATCAATGCCTCCCCAAGAGTTACGGACATGCTTCCATCACCTCTCAGGTCCTCATGATTTTCTTGCCGGTCTCACGTCCCTTTACAGGGCCGCGTCCACCGGCGGACTTCGACGCGCGACTCTTTGCTGCTGTCATTCTTCCGCCTCTGCTTTTCTTTGCCATTTCATGTCACCTCCGATTTCTTTTCGATTCTATCTGATCTTTATGACTCCCATTAGAACCAAGACCACTATGGCTATGACTATCGCACCGAGAAGGCCAAATATCCACCAGCCTCCCAAGAATGCGATCAATGAGCCCAAACCAATGTGAGACCATTCCACAGTTATTGGCATTCCACATCACTCCTACTTCCTAACGGTACTAGCGTCCAATGTAACCGCTGACTGCGCCAACGCGCTGCCATCCAGCGTTGCGCCAGTATTCAGCACAATCGTCGTTTGACTCAGTACTATTCCCTTCATGACAGCCGTCGTTCCAATGGTGGCTTGCCCCCCGACCTGCCAGAAGATATTGGAGGCCTGTGCGCCGCCACTTAGAGTGACATGGGCACCGTCCGCCAAGTCCAGGTTCTGCGCTATCTGGAAGATCCAGACATCGCTTGCGCCACCCGAGAGAGTGACACCAGCAGCGGATATCAGGACCCCAGTACCCCACTTGTAGAGACCAGGAGCGAGTGTCATCGAAGTAATGTCTCCTGCGCCCAGTTCAGTATGATCAGGGTTTGTCCGTCCAGCTGCGTCAGTGTATGCGGTCTCCATGTCGCTTACAGCTGTAGTCATCTTGGCCGGAGTTGGTGGAGTGTAGTCGGCTGCATACACACGTCCAGCAACTAGAGATGATGTCGAAAACTCATTCGAGGCATCCATTGTCAGGCCAAACCCAGTTATGAGTGATGCAGCGGCTGGACTAATCCCAACATCCCCAACAATCGAGCTGGTTCCCGTGGTCGAGATTCCTGTTTTTGCCAGAATCACAAAATCGCCAGCCGATCCAAGATCTACCTCCGCTGGCCCAGATCCTGATCCGCCCCCAATTCCGTCTGATTGGTACCATATGTATCCCCCTATTGCTACCACTATGAGGACAATCACAATAGCCACAGCAATCAGCATTGTTCCTTTCATTATCGGCTTCGACTTGCTTGCTTCCATAGTCTCGTATCTGGATACGCCAGCAGCCGTTATACCGTTATTTCAACATCACTGACATTTGCCGCAGGATTTGATGCAAATCCAATTGACGGTTGGCGGTGGGCAGAGACTGGTCAAGATACTCGCCCTCATCACTTAACGAAGGCGTCACCCGAGCGATCTCAGAAGAAGATACGAAAACACGAAGATGGAAGAGGTTTAGGATCAGAGGATTTACTTCTTCCTCTGATTCCTGACTTTGCTGACTATCGCCACGACAAACATCATTCCGACCAATGGGATCAGAACTTGCGAGAATTCTGGTATCACAGTGCCCGGCGTATAGACCGCATTGGCGTCCATTGTAACCGCTGACTGTGCCAACGCCATGCCCTCGAGCGATGCGCCGGTATTCATCACGATTGCCGTCTGACCCAATATGATCCCCTTCATGGAAGACGTCGTTCCAAGGGTAACTTGGCCGGCGACCTGCCAAAAGATGTTGGAAGCCTGTGCGCCGCCGCTCAGAGTAACCATGGCACCGTTGTCCAAGTTCAGTGTCTGCGCTATCTGGAAGATCCAGACATCGCCTGCCGCGCCTGAGATAGTGACACCAGCAGCGCCTACTAGAACTCCGGTAGTCCACACGTAACAACCAGGTGTGAGAGTTTGCCCAGTAAGATCTCCGGCGTACTCATTAGTATAATCAGGTGCAACTCCAGCTGCGTTTGTGTACGCGGTTTCCATATCGCTCACAGCCGTGGTCAACATGGCCGGAGTTGGATCCGTATAGTCGGAGGCATACACACTTCCAGTGACCAAAGATGATGTCGAAAATGTGCCTGATGCATCCATTATCAATCCAAATCCAGTCATGGCTGTCGCAGCCTCTGGACTAATTCCAAGATCACCCCATACATGGGTGGCTCCCGTGGTTGTGATTGCCGTTTTTGCCAGGATCACGAAATTGCCAGCCGTTCCAAGGTCTACTGGCGATGGACCTGCCGCCTTGCTTGGAACCGACGCATAGAAGCCTAGAACAACAATCATTGGAACAACAATCATTGAAATAAGGATCGCGGGCAAATACCGAGAACGATTGGTTCTTCTCCCAAACTTTGATCCGACGATGGATGCCGACCTTCCATGACTAGCATCCGAGCGATCTCCGATCATACCTTTCTCCTCTACAAACGCCAATTTTACACTCTCCTGTATGTTTTGTCTATTTCAGGTCGAGATGCGCCCTGGTCATTATACCGCTATTTCAACATCATAGACAATTCAATGCAGGATTAGATGCAAATCCAATCAGCTGTCTCGGGCGCCAACTTGACGCGCTTGCGCCTTGTCGAGAGCCTTGCGCAGCTCATTCTCCAGCACTTTCCTTTCTGAAACGTCGCTTACGACCGCCAACATGCGGGAAGGTACTTTGTCTTGGTCCAGCAAGACGTCTCCGGCTTCGCGTATCCAATGAATCGTACCATCAGGCCATACTGCACGGTATTCGATGTCGTATTCTTTCTTACCCTTCTGACATGCGTCTATTGCATCGGCGACCTTGTCGCGGTCTTCGATGTGGACTCTATCTAGAAGTGTCTCGCGGGTGAATTTGAACTCACCCTGGCCAAATCCGAAGATTCGTTCCAGACCGTCGGACCACGCCAGCTTACCTGTCTTGAGATTCCAATCCCAAGCGCCACTCCTTGCGGCGAAGAGAGCCGACGAAAAACGATCTTCGCTCTCGGCCAATAGATCCTCTGCCAAGGTCTTGACCCTAGCCAGCGTAAGATCCTTAACAACCTCCTCAAGGAGACTGAGCTCCTCTTTATAGATCACATGGCCAGGGATCAAACAGACACTGAATATCCCTATGAGGCTATCCCGGTAATGCATCGGAATTATCACGTTCGATTCCCTTTCTTGATCACAATTGCGATGACATTCTACACAGTCTTCTCCAGTTCCATTGGCGATAACGGTCTTCATTGACCCTGCAGCTGATTTCACGCAATTGGGTCCTTCTCCACTCCCTTTAGGTGTTACTCTCCAAGACTCGTTTCCATGAACTCCGCTATGGCCGACAAGGAGGACACAGTTGCCGTCATAATCACGCTGCAGGCCAATGGAAACGTCGGTGAACAGCTGCGTATCATAGAGCCGGTCAGCCGCCTTCTGCATGAGGGTGTCTATGTTTGAGACTCTGTTTATCAACTGATTCACGTCATTTATGGCAGTAAGGAGCACGTTCAAGTATCGCAGCCGTTCCTCGTTCCGTTTCCTAACTCCAATATCTCTCGCCACAATGGAATATGCGATTATCTTCCCCTCTTCGTCAGCAATGCCACCGACGTTGATCTCAAGATCGACCGGTCTTCCTGAATTGTCCTTTCCGACAATCTCTTGCACCCTTGCCGAATTCTTGTCAGCTACATCCTTGATAGCCATTCTGAGGAATTCAGGATCATTGAATATCGGCACAGTCTTTCCAAGGATCTCCTTGTCGGAGTATCCAAGCAGTCTTTCAGCGCTCTTATTCCAGAACAGGACCAGTTCTTCTTCGTCGACTACGATAACTGCGTCGTGAGCCTGTTCGAAGACGTTATGAAGGAATGCATAGGAGGACCCTTGGCCTTTGAGTTTGCCGGCGATGTTTTTGAAAACCTCATAGTTCTGGTCCAATTCAGGTGACAGAAAATATACCTCACCGTAGCCCGGAGAAGTCGACTGGGTCAGCAGGCCGTTCTCACGGAGAACGTCAATATGGTGCTTGATAGTCCGATAATTCAGTTGCAGGTGTTCGGCCAACTGATTGATGTTGTACGGACGTTGCCTCAGCAACTCAATTATCAGGATTCTGTTCTCTCCACCTTTCTGCCCCAGTACCAGATGCGACAGCGTTTGCACTATACTAGGCATCAAAGACACATTCGAAAGAAAGTATTTAAAAATAGTTCCGCTTTTCGATTCATACTATTCTTTCCTTGTTTTGAGAAAGAAACAGATGTTCGAGTTCACAGACGGCACTATGCAAGATCAAAATCATCAATCGCGCCTTTCATGTTCTCGAACCAATCGTCGGCGCACTTGTACAGCTTCGTCTTGAGCTGGGACGGCTCCACAGCGACGTAAACATGGTAGTAGCCCCCGCGCGCGATGGTCTTCGTGTCACGAAAGGCGAGACCAGCGGCGACAAGTTTCTGGAGCGCGCGGTAGACTGTGCTCCTGTCCCTCTTGAGAATGGGAGCGAGATCATCGGCCCTCAGTGGACCCTGCTTGACGAGTTTCTTGTATATCGCGAGCTCGAAGTCTGACAGCTTGTACATGCACTTGACGATATCCCGGCAGGTGGCCTCTCCGCTCAAGATCTTCTGCGGCTCAACCATGTTGCGCGGTAGTGCCAATTTTATACTTAACCGTTGCCACTAACAGGGAATATCAGACCACCTGGCCGGACACAACGTGGCAAGCTTTATAACGGGGCATCGGATACGCCTATGCACGGTATTGTCAATACCGTGGGAGTGATTCTCTTGGAGAAGGACGCGACACTAGACGCGAGGGGCCTCATGTGCCCGATGCCCATCGTGCATCTCGCGAAGAAAGTCAAGGAAATGAAATCTGGCCAAGTGCTAGAAC
>Ga0214474_1001643_pt1 | contig 10237 bp, 8 predicted proteins | sample RVTome_2_FD_187335 | JGI IMG/M metagenome (GOLD analysis project Ga0214474, IMG submission 187335) | Soil microbial communities from uranium-contaminated site in the Upper Colorado River Basin, Wyoming, United States - RVT95D214 HiSeq ...
GAGAACATATGCCTCATCAGACCAGATTATTCTTTGACTATCGACATCATATTCCCAGTTTCCGATTTTGCCCAAGGTCTGGGCTTCTATAAGTTTCCTTCGCTCTTCCTGCAGCGCTTCCTCCGCCTCCTTGCGCTCGGTGATGTCGATGAGGATGCAATGGGTCTGTTTGAAATATCCATGTGCATTATATCCGATTCTGCCAGTGATAATTACTGTTGCGTGTGAACCATCTTTTCTCATGATTTCTATCTCGGCCTGTACTTCTCCCCTGGCTTTGAACTCAGGGAATCGCTTCTTGTAGGCCTCTACCTCGTGTGGCGCAAGGAAATCACCGAACCAGTGCCCAATTACCTCTTCACGCGAGTATCCCATAGTATTCAGCCACGCTTGGTTCACATCTATGAAACATCCATCGGTATCTAATGATTGGTATGCTAGCGGAGCTCGTTCATAAAGTAGCCGAAACCGCTCTTCACTGCTACACAATGCCTCTTCCGCCTGCTTGCGCTCGGTGATATCACTGAATACACCACGCACCCCGACCACGCGGTCTCCTACAAAGATCGGCTTGTTGGAATTACTCAGCCAGCGTGTTTCGCCAGACTTGGTAAAAAAGCGAACCTCATCAAACACGGTCTGACCAGAAAGGGTGCGCTGAAAAGCCTCGAAAGCGTGTGTCAAATCTTCCGGGTGCAAGAAATCGGCGAAGGTGTGCCCCATGAGCTCCGAGATGCTATATCCAGTCATAGACTCTACGACCGGGCTGAGATAGGTCAGAGTTCCATTTTCGTCAACAGCAAAGACGACATCAGGTATAGTTTCCACCAGGTCACGATATTTCTCCTCACCTTCCCGCAACGCATCCTCGGCCCGCTTGCGCTCGGTGATGTTGCGGACGATTTCCTGGAGATACGTTTTGTCCTCTATCTTGATGGTCCGCCCGCTGACTTCCACGGGGAATGTGGAGCCATCTTTGCGCTGGTGTATGGCTTCTGCTACGATTGTGCCTTCCTGCTGGATTTTGCGCAGCCGTGCCTGGTATGAAGGAAGGTCTCCGGGTGGCATCAGGGCAGCCAGCGGCACGCCAAGCATTTCCTGTCGCATGTAGCCGTAGGCTTCAAGAGCGCGGTCATTAGCTTCGACGATGTTTTGGTTCTCATCGACCAGGAGGATGATATCATTGGCGTATTTCACCAGGTACTCGAAGTGGCTGCGCAGTGCCTGACTCTCCAACTCTGCCTGGTACAGCGCCTGATACGCCAGCCTTTGCCTCCGCTGCCAGATTAGCCCGATGCCGGCAAGTGCGGCAGCCAGCAATCCAGCGACGAAAGCCATAATAATACCAGCCCCAGAGCGCCATGCCGAGAGCGCCTCACTGGTATCGATTTTGGCTACCATATACCACGGGGAATCGGGAATATGCTTCAGGGCAGATAATACCTCTACCCCGCGGTAGTCCTTACCCTCAACGATTCCCTCTTTCCCCATGACAGCCATGACAGCGGGAACGTCCTGCCGGCTCAAAGGTATTCTCAATTTGAAAGTGGTGTCTTTTTGGTGGCGCAGCTCGTTCAAAAACAGCACCTGGTCACCATCGCGTTCCACCAGCAAAGTCTCGGCGGTTTCGCTTGGCATAGGCGAGGACTGCACCAGCGGGTAAAGATATCGAGAGGGGTCGATGCAGAAAACCACGGCGCCCATTGTCTGAGGCGAATCTTGCCCCCAGGGGAAGATAGGCGCAATAACATCCAGGTGTGGAGAGCTGCTATCCGGGGCATAATGAAAATCGACCAGGACAGCTTTATGCTCCTTGACGGCAACTGCCAGTTGTGTCAATGTCATATCACTGAGGCGATGCACGCTATCATTGAGGCTTAAAAGCAAATTTCCATTCACGTCAGTCAGCAGTATATCCTGGTAAGGATAGGCTTTCTCTATGATTGCTAACCTGGCAAGAACCTTATCCTTAGCCTCAGTATCCGTTGGAAAAGCCATATACTTCTCGACCCCTTCACTGAAAAACGGGCTTCCCACGAGTATATTGGCATCCATCAACCTTTCGGCACGCCACTCTGCAATCTGCGCCGTCTTCAATTGAGCCATGATTGAGAGTCCAGCCTCAATACGCTGGCGCATTTGCTGCTCCTGGAAATAGTAAAACAAATATCCCCCAACCAAAATGACCACTGTCACCAGTGCCATCACCAGATGTAACACGCGAGAGGAAGGGAGGCTTGTGTGTTTTGGAGTACCCTTTAGCGGAGCTTTAAATTTTTCCTTGCCCGGTGGTTTTGCTGCCACTAGCTCCTCCTTACATGGGAGGTATGCAAGTTAAATTTGTAATCTGTTACCACAAATAAAAAAGGGCGGGCGAATACCATTTTGAAATCCGCCCATCGTGTATTCGCTTTGCCCTTGTTCGTATTATTGTCCATCACCATACCTCACGAAGCGAGAGCCTACAGGTAAGCTATATCATCATCTCTCTTGAGTCATTCTATTGTGTTCACAGATAGTTGTCAATGAACAGAAGGTACCAGATTCTTCTCACTCAATACCCTCTGCTGTTTCCTCACAGGGCTAAATTTGTGAGGTCAGGCGTGGGGGTAATGATTTTAGATCCGCGATATTACCCGTGCCTGACCTCTGTTCATTAACATCTGACAGCGAGTCACACGGCTGAACCAACTTACCTTTTTGAAATCCTCAGGCTAGTCGGTGATGGACTGGTAAATCATACTCTGTATTAAATTCCGGTAATACTTTCCGAGGGTGGGCGTATTCACCATAAAAACCGCAACCAGGTCTTCCTTGGGATCAACCCAGTACATAGTCCCGGCAGCGCCACCCTTACAGAACTCGCCGACATTTGCCGGAAAGTCTACATTTGCGGTATCAACGCGAACGTAAAAATCGAAACCTGCGCCATAACCAGCTTCGGGTACGTAAGCGGTATCGTCGCGGTTACCCAATGGTCCCAACAGGTCCGAGGTTATATAGTCTACGGTTTCTGGTTTCAGCAGGCGCTTACCTTCAAATTCGCCTTCGTTGAGAAGCATCTGGGCAAAGCGTGCCCAATCCATGGCCGTCGATACAGAGGCACTAGCTCCGCTCAAAAATTTCCTGTTGGGGTCGGTCACATCAATGTAAAGAGGCCATCCAGGATTCAGGTAAACCAAACGGTCTATGTCCTCTCCTGTGACGCGGAATCCGGAACCGTTCATTCCCAATGGCTGGTAAATGCGTTCTTCAAAGAAATTGTCCAGCGTCATGCCTGAAGCAACCTCTACTAGGTAGCCCAAGACATCGTATGACATCCCGTATCGGTACAGGGTTCCCGGATTTTCAATCAGCGGCAAACTGGCTAATTTGTCACAGACCTCGGCATTTGTTAATCCTGCAGTTTTGTTCATACCGGCTTGTATATACAGTTCCCGGATGCCTGGTGTAGGAAAGAGCAAGCTACTCAGTCCCGAAGTGTGTGTAGCAAGGTGCTGAATCGTCATGACGGTGCTGGGTGGCACCATGGTGACCACAGCTTTGCCATCAGCGTCTTTCGAAACTTCTCCCACCTGTATATCCTTAAAAGACGGTATGTGTTTTTCAACCGGGTCTTCAAATGCCAATTTCCCTTCGTCCTTCAACATAGCCACCGCCACGGCGGTGAGGGATTTGGTCATGGAGTAGACGCGGAATATCGAGTCCTTTTCCATGGGCAACTGTTTCTCATTATCCCGGTAGCCGTAATTCTTGAAGTAGGCGATTTTGCTATTTCGAGCCACCAGGAGCACAGCGCCGTTTATTTTGTTTGCTGCTATGTCGGCTTCTAATACAGTATCAATCTCATTCAGTTTTTCCGACGAAAGACCGACATCCTCTGGCTGAACAGTTTGAAAACCTTTTGAAGCTTCATCCGGGATTGCTGCAGGCTGGGCACAGGCCGAAAAAACAGAAGAGATTAAGAGGACCGATAGCAACAGGATTGAGCAAGCCAGCCAGATTTTGTTTTGATAGAGCTTGCTGATTTTCATAATGCGCCTCCTTTGTTGTTATATTTTCTAAAAAGCAGTTAATGTTTATAGAGCGCTATTCTAACTATCGCATGCGGGAGAGTATGGTCGGGGCGTATACATCAGCCCCGACCATTTTGATTCCCAGTACCAATATCATAATGCAATGTTGGTGACTTGCGAGGCAACCAGAATCCAGGTAACCAGCATGGCGCAGAGGAAGGCGCCGACATATATGTGGCCCGTCTTGCGATAGAAGTAAGTATAAGCCAGAGCCACTATAGTCATTATTGGCAATAGCTGGATAGCGATTATGCTGAATAGAATTTCGCTGCGAAGGGCCAGCGTGCCGCCCATCAAGAGCGGTATGTATTGATACAGCAGCAAGCCTACGAAGCCCAAGACCAGCAGGGCAACATTTATCGCTATCTCGCTGCCCTGGCTCAATTCCGTTCCTTTACGTCCGGTGGGTCGAAGCTGCCCGTGTAGTACCGTACCTATGGCTATAAAGAAGAGGATAAAAGGAATCAGGTAGCTCACGAAGCTCCGGAAATGGATAGTCGACATCGGTTTTACCGCAAAGACCCAGAAGCGGTAATCAACCGTGAATATCCAGGCTGATAACACCAGGGTCAGGTATCCGACAAATGCCACAATGAAAGCCAGCAAGAAGGACTTGCCAATCTTCACCCAGTCTAGCTTTTTGCCCCAGGCTAGGCCGTAGTCGCTGGCGGTGGCTTTTGCCTTGCGGTTGAACGCGAAATGCCATATCAGGAAGAGCACCACTGCGACAATAGCGACCAGCAGCAGCCAGACCAGCAGTTGCGCCGTGATTGCCTGTGGGAAGATTAGGTTGGGTGCAATCTTGAATTTGGTAGCGTATTCCTTGAACGGGAAATAGGTTAACGGTGGTATGACAACAAAGATGATGGCGGATATCCACCAGGCTATGCCTTTGGCGGATTTGGGCTTGGCCGGAGCCTCTTCTAACCCTTTGAAGAAACCGCAGCGCAGGAGCAGGGCGCCGACAGGGAAGAGCAACAATATCATACCGATGAGGGCAATCAGGTTGCCGATTTCCTTCCAGTGCCAGATTTGGTCGGAGGGTGGCAAAGGTTTGCCTCCCTGTAACGTTGCCTGGAACCAGTCAACGGCGTCGCCGATTGCCGCTGGTGAAATATGGTCGCCCGGGTGTGTGGTGCGAGGCTGATAGAATTTGCGCGCCGTGCCGTCTTCAATAGAGCCGTACAATTTGCCCACCACCACGTCGTTCTCTGTCGCGAAGGCTTTTTTGAGCTGAGCACCTTTGACGGCGTCCTTCGCCACAGGCGTGCCCCACATGCCTTGTGAGTACTCATCCCATTCAGACAAAACCACGCCCAGGTTGCGTGGGAAGGTAGAGGTTATACTGCCCATGCCAGACCCCTCCAGTACAACGGCCTTATAGCCATCCGGGAACTCTTTCGCCGCGAAGATAGATGCCCAACCGCCCATTGAGTGCCCTTCGAGACCAATGTTATCTTTGTCAACGATATCGAGGCTGCGCAAGTAGCGCAGACCATCGGGGCCACCGAAGAAGTTTTCAAAAGCCGGTGGGTCTGAATAACCATGGCCGGTCTGGTCAATTGCCAGCACCACGTAACCGCGGCGCGCAAACTCAATGGCAAAACTATCCTGTGTTTCGCGGGAGTTGATGTAGCCATGTATGGCAAGTATGCCGGGAGCCGGGTTCTCAGCGGTGACATCTTTGGGTACATACAGTAAGGCACTCATGGTCAAGCCATTAGTGCCCTCAAAGCGCACATCACGGACTTCAACATTGCCCCAGTCTGTCTGAGTCATATATGCCATCAGGTTGCCCATCAGTATCACCAACAGGGCAATGGCGAGCATTATTATCAGCTTGCGCCTGGATTTGTTTTCGTTTGGCATTTCTTTCTCCTAAATTGGATTTACATGAACCGTGGGTAGTTTCGTGAGGATATTATAAAAAGCGACAATGCCTGTCGGATAAACGAAGGCGAGTAAGTCAAATTGGCATGATTCCCACCCCCTTTAAGTGAATCAACACAGAGACTTGCTAAACTTGTTTAAGTATACGCCTGTGTTTGAGTCGATGCAATATCGAATAAGACCTATTCTGCGTTAAAATTAGCGGAACTAGATTATTTCAGTCTTTTGGCTATGGGCGTTCAGGCAACTGCTTTCAATACACGCAGGGCACGCAGCGTCACCCACTTGTTAGGTTGTTTCTTAGCACCAAAATTTATCCATGTCTTGCCTGTGTAGTCGTATTCCAGCAACCAACGCCCCTGAGCATCTTGCTTCTCACGAATTACCGTCAAAGCATTCGCCAGCCGGGGGTCATTGCCGTAGCTTAATCCAACAAGCGCTTCAACGTTCTGTAGCAAGTCGGTTACATAAAATACAGGAAAGCCGAATTTCCACCAGTTTTGGCTCGGTTTAGTGCTATATCCGCATGGATAATCTGCCTTTGCCGGGTCTTTGCTGAATAAGAAATCAACTCCCGTATTAATCGCATTATTTATCAGCGCTGTCCTTTTCCCCTCTGGCAGCTTACTGAAAGCCAGCATTACTTTTATTGCTCCCCAAGCACACGGTAATTTATTATTCGCACCACAGGCAAAGGTTGGTCCACATTTTCCAGCGTAGTAGCGCATCGGGGCCGACTTATCCTTCATTGGAGCTACGCCTTCGCCGGTGACGCTCCTTGCCATCCATTCAAATGCCTTATCTAAGCGTGAGTCTTTATATTCCAGGTCCAGTAACGCGGCGCAGAGATTTCCCTGCAAACAATCTGCCGTTCCTGAGGGAAGTCCATTAATCGTGAAATGCCCACTTTCTGTAAGCGTGTGCTCCAATAAATAGGAGCAGGCGGTTGCTATGCGCTTATCCTCATCAATGGAAGCGCCAAGCTGAGCTAATAGGATAATCGACCATACCGTTCCGGTATATTTGGGATAATATCCGGCTCCGGTTTTCTCCCAATACCCTTCTTTGTTCATCTTTTCCAGAACTCGAGCAATAGGGCCTTCGGTATGTGCCCTTTTCTTTGCCGCCACTAACTCCCTTGCATCTGTTTCGACTAGGTCACGCATGACGAGATATTTCACGCCAATATCGCTTGGCTCCAGTAACCACTTTAACTGTTTTTCCGTTATACTAATCTCCTTTGCCATTGGGGGCCTTCGTGTTTGGCTGAAATTAGCCAGGTGCTCACAAATCCTGCCGCTTCACACCCAGAAGTATCCATAAGATATGATGGTGAATCTCCTCATTAGAGCGAGGCTCATAAAACTCGTGCTCAAATAGTTCCTTGATGGTTAAGAAGCTGAAATCTCTTTCCAGTTCTTCCCGTGTACAAAAATGAAGGAACACCTCGTCCTGGAAGGAGTTGTCATCATTTTCAATGCGTTTACCTTTGCCAAAGTGCTCGGGGTCACTTGGAGATAGAGTGCTGAGAAAGAGCATTCCGCCAGGCTTCAGCCTCTTTTTAATTATATTTTTGAAGATGTCTCTGTCTTCCGTTTTTAGCAAATGATAAACATTGGAGGTGAATACAATATCGAATTTGCCATCAGGCATTTGCCTGAAGTCACCACATTGAAACCTGGCACGCGATTCTAAATCATCAGCCAGCGCCTTTCTTGCCATTTCAATGGCTTCACTGGAATTATCGATGCCGAGGATACGGCAGTTAATGTTGCGGGCTAAATATGTGGTGTCACGACCGTAGCCGCATCCCATGTCTAATATGTCGATGGCTTTGCTTGAGGACTTGATTCCTTGCAGATAATTGCAGGCAAAGGTGGCTAATTCGCTGGGTTTGTCACCCCATACCTGCTGATTAGTTTTATAAGTATTATCCCAGGTCATTGGCTTTGTGTTGCTTTCTGCGAAACATAAGAACGATACTGCCCACGGTTCCCACTAAATAGGCAAGTGGGCAAACGAAAATTGCCATAATGAAGAAAAAGGGCTCATCGCCCATGCCGATTCTTTCCCAGAAATCCTCACCAAAGAACTGAATAAATGCCCCGTAAACGAGATTGTGTAGGAGCATGCTGGCGAAGACTCCCACAGCGGCAGCGCCGGTCAGTATCAGGAATTTCTTGATGATTCCATTGATGTCTGTCTTGATTGCCAGAATCAGCAGTGCCAGTCCTAACATAAAGAAAAGTGCACCAGAAACGAAGAAGAGAACCGGGGCGAAATTGACGCCGATAGAATTGTTGAGCAATTGTCTCAGCGGTGGCCCCATAAGAACCTGCATTACGATTGCAAGCAGGATGAAAACACCAAACAACGACCAAAATATTGGTAGAACAAGTCGATTCACCATTTCCCCTCCATGTTACCCGGCAAGTTGTAACATACTAATCCTCAGTCAACAGCTTGTCAATGAGCTTGATGGATAGTGTATCATCTATTCGAGTTTTTCTTCGAGGAAGAGACCTATCCTAAACACATGTAGCCACGATGCTTTAGAATCGTGGCTATTTATTTTCAAGTTAAGATGGATTAAACTTAAAAATATGGAAAACTTGAGAAAATATGGACATGAGCCTTTCAAGGTAGCCGTCATCCACGGCGGGCCAGGTGCTCCTGGAGAAGTTGCACCGTTGGCTCGCGAACTCTCTTCCGGTGTGGGCGTTCTGGAGCCACTGCAAACAGCAAAAACAATTGAAGGGCAGATCCGCGAGCTAAGGACCATTTTGGAGGGGAACGGAGCAATACCGGTAACATTAATTGGTTTCTCATGGGGTGCGATACTCACTTTTATTTTTGCTGCTCAGCACTCTTTGTTAGTAAGGAAACTCATACTCATTGGAAGCGGAGTATACGAAGAAAAATATGCCGTAAATATAATGAAAACCAGGTTAAGCCGTCTTAACGAAAAAGAAAGAACAGAAGCCCTTTCACTGATGAAAGCCATGGAAGATATTGCCGTTGCGGACAAAAATGTGCGCATGGCCAGATTCGGAGAGTTGATATTTAAGGCTGATTCCTATAACCCATCGCCTTATAAAAGCGAGATACTGGAATGTCAGTACGATATCTATCAAGGTGTATGGGAACAAGCAATTGAGCTAAGAAGCGGGGGGAAGCTGCTAGAGCTCGGTAGAAAAATCCAGTGTCCCGTAATCGCCATTCATGGTGACTACGACCCCCACCCTCCTGAAGGGGTCAAAGACCCTCTTTCCCGCATTCTCAAAGACTTCCGATTCATCCTTTTAGAGAAATGTGGTCATTATCCTTGGTTTGAATTGAGCGCCAGAGATAAATTCTATAGTATACTCAAAACCGAAATTGACTCGTAAATAACCTGCCAGTGCCACAGCCACATTGGCTTTTCAATGGACTCATGTTCCTAGTCATCTTGAAACTCGGGTTGATACTTTACAATTCCGCTTACATTTGCTAGCGCGCCTGTACTGAGCTCTAAGGCCATAAATGCTTCCTCGGGAACTGGATATTCACACCTGAGATTAAAGGTGCTGGCTGGAACGAAACCGAAGCGCGGGTAGTAATCTGGATGGCCCAGAACAATCACCGCCTTATAGCCGAGTCGGTGGCATTCTTCGAGCCCGGCACGAACTAGTTGCGAGCCAATCCCTCTATGCTGATACGCTGGGAGAATCGCCATTGGAGCAAGGGCTATTGCTTCGAAGCTCGAACGTTCTGATTCGACTTTTACCGGACTAAACGCGATATGTCCTATAATTTCATTATTCTGCATAGCAACGAGCGAAAGTGTCAGTGCGCCTCGATGTCGAAGCTTTTCAACGATGTCTGCTTCAACGGTGCCACCAAATGCCTGCTCATTAACATATCGAATGGCAGGCATATCTTCCTGTGTTTCTTGACGAATAGTTAACATGAGTTGGTCCATTCTGAAGTTTGGCGTCTTGTGCCTGGAAAAGGATGTGCGAGTGATGATTGTTTTCCAGACATCACCCGGCACCCCCGCCCCCGCCACCTCCACCACCACCACCTCCACCGCCACTGCCACCGCTGCTACCACCACTGCCGCCGGAAAAGCTTCCTTGCACCATGTTTACCATGCCACTGAAGGCGCTGCTTATTGAACTTAGCGATGGTGCGGATGCGGCAGTCATGGTGCCAGGTGTCATGCCGCTGCCTGTGTCAGTAGTGGTATAAAACCAGACCGGCGACGGCGCCTCGAGCTCGCTGAACTGCTT
>Ga0214474_1001645_pt1 | contig 10233 bp, 9 predicted proteins | sample RVTome_2_FD_187335 | JGI IMG/M metagenome (GOLD analysis project Ga0214474, IMG submission 187335) | Soil microbial communities from uranium-contaminated site in the Upper Colorado River Basin, Wyoming, United States - RVT95D214 HiSeq ...
CCAGTCCGGCGGTGCATTCGGCTTCCGCGATCAACTGCAGGACGTTATGGCATTCCTATACGCGTCTCCCGAGTTGGCGCGCCAGCACATCCTGCTCGCGGCGAGCCGTCAGTTCAAAGAAGGCGATGTCCAGCACTGGTGGCATCCACCGAGCGGCGCGGGTGTCCGCTCGCGGATCTCCGATGACCCCCTGTGGCTGCCTTACGTTGTCGCTCAATACATCAGGACCACCGGCGACGTGGACCTTTTGCACACGGAGGTCCCCTTCCTCGACGGGCCCACGCTGGAAGGCGACCAGCACGAGATGTTCTTCACACCGGAAGTCGCGCTTGAACACGCCACGCTGTTTGAGCACTGCCGGCGCGCCGTCACGCGTAGCATGAGGTTTGGGTCCCATGGTTTGCCCCTGATAGGAACAGGGGACTGGAACGATGGGATGAACCTTGTGGGTGCCGGGAGCAAAGGGGAGAGCGTTTGGCTGGCGTGGTTCATGGCGGATGTGCTTCAGGGTATGGCCGAGTTGTCTGAGCGACTGGGTCGGCTGGATCTAAGCCAGTCCTATCAACAAGATAGAAATGCGCTGATTCAGCGCGCCGAGCGAGCAGGATGGGACGGGGAGTGGTATCTTCGGGCGACCTTCGACGATGGGACTCCGCTTGGCTCTTCGGCGAATGAAGAAGCGAGGATTGATTCCCTGCCCCAATCTTGGGCTTGGCTGAGTGGAGCCGCCGACACGGATCGCGCGGAAAGGGCTTTGGAATCAGCGTGGAAACATCTCGTTCGCGAGGATGAAGGTCTGGTGCTGCTCTTAACGCCTCCCTTTGACAGATCGGAGCCGTCACCCGGATACATCAAGGGGTATCCTCCGGGGGTGCGGGAGAACGGAGGCCAGTACACTCACGCCGCCCTGTGGTTCGCCATGGCCATGGCGCGTCGAGGGGATGGTACACGGGCGGCGAAAATGCTGCGCATCCTCAACCCGATTGAGCGTGCGCGTGATCCAGAAACAGTGTGGCGCTATGGGCTTGAGCCCTACGTAGTCGCAGCTGACGTGTACCGATTGCCCGGGCGGATCGGTCAGGGTGGTTGGTCTTGGTATACGGGTTCTGCGACGTGGATGTACCGAGCCTGGGTTGAAGAGGTCCTGGGTTTGAAGGTGCACGGGGATCACATGCAGTTGAATCCGGTCATCCCCGGATGGTGGGGGGGCTTCCACCTGCGCTATCATCACGGTGAAGCCATCTACGAAATCCAGGTCGAGAATCCGGAGGGCTGCGAGCGAGGTGTGTCGTGGGTGGAGATGGATGGCCAGCGCGTGCGGGATGCGGTGATCCCGTTGGATCGAGGCCTGATCAAGCATCGGATCCTCGTACACATGGGGAAACCGGTGCAAGCGGCTTGAGATGTCCATCCTGCCGATAGGCACCCCTTGCGCGGAGAGCTATCTCCATGCTGAATCGATCCACCTAATGCTTTTCTAAGAAACAAAATTTATGGATCCTCTGAAGATTGGCCAGAAACACCTTGAATCGATTAGTTCTCGTTTATCGGAGAAAGGTATTCACCTCTCCCTCGAAGAGGTGAATGGGGTAGCCGACCTGATCAAGGATGAAATGCTCTACGGGTATGTAAACCAATTGATCACTCAGGTCGAAAAGATCCTTGACATAGATCCTTCCCTTACGGAGAGGGAGATTCTCCAGCTTGTAGCGAGGACCATCGTGGAAAATCTTGGTGCGGAGGCCTCAAGCATACGGATATATGATCCTGAAAAGAAGGAGATGATCTCTTATGGGTCTTACCCCAGCCTTCATGATGATCATGAGGAGATCGTCCCTTTTGAAGATACGATCGCCGGTGAGGTGGTCAAAACACGTCAAAGTTACTTGGTCCCCAATATCTTAAAAGAAGAGAGATACAAGAATAAGGAGAAGGTTGAAAAACTTGGAATCCATTCGATGCTGGCCGTACCGATTTACCTTCACCGTTTTTCTAAGGATGTCGATACAGAGGGAGTCCTCCAGATCTATTATAAAGAGGAAGATAAGGTGTTTACGCCGCTGGAGGTCGAGATCGCGGAGATGTTTTCAAAACGGGTGGGTTATGTCATTGCCTTGAAGAAAATTAATTATCTGCATAAATTGAATGTGACCAAGGACAAGATTTTGGAGCATATCTACCAGAAATTGGCCAGGAGTGAAGGGATCAAGATGAAGGATCTGTTCAACTCGGTCATTCCGGAATTAGTGGACATCATGAGAATCCAGAGGTGTGCCCTCTTCTCCCTCACGGAGGACCGAGAACATATTGTCCTGGAGGCTGGATATCCGGAAAACGTACATGGAATTGGAAAGGTCCGTTCTGTGAAAGGAGAACTTTATGCAAAGATGATTGTGGACCAGACAGGGCCATTCGGCAATTTTGAAAATGAGAAGATCTTCGCCCATTATATCCTCATTACCAATCCCAAGGGAACCCTTCTCCTTCCCCCAGACATCAAACATTTCCTTGAAACTCAGCAAATCAATTCGGTTCTATATATTCCTTTAGGAATGGATGAAACCGTCAAATACTTCCTCGTCTTTGATGCTCAAGCTCATCATCGGCGATTTACAGAAGAGCAGATCGAGATCTTAACCTTCTTTGGCAAGGAGTTGACCAAGGGGCTGAAACTGGAGAAGATGGACGACATCCTTCATGATTTTAAGAACCCTGCCATTGCCGTGGCAGGCTTTGCCAAACGGCTCCAGAAGATCCTTGAGGAAGGAGCCTATCCTAAGAATGAAAAAGTGGATCAGGCGTTGGATATTCTTTTGAAAGAGACTTCCCGTATTCAAGAATTGGCCCTGACGCTTCTTGAAAAGGGAACGGAATCGGTCATTGACCTAACGGAAGTATCAAAGAGGCGATTTCTAATCAATGAAGAAGCCCTTAAGGAGTTGAATAGAGGGAACATTCAATTGATTGAACGAAAGTTGGAATCTCCTTTATGGATTCGATGCTTTCCCCTTCATATTGAAAGAGTGATAGATAATCTTCTTAACAACGCCTCCAAAGCCATTCCTGAAGAAGGAGGAGAACTTTCTATTCGATCCTACCGCAAGGACCCTTGGGCCGTAGTCGAGATCAATAATACAGGTCAGATCTCGGAAGAGGAAAAAGATCGATTTATTCTTGGGGAAGGCAGAGGCAGGGGGCTTCACACCAGTACTCGATTGGTCAAAAATATGAGAGGGACAATGTCCGTGGAGTCTAGGGAGGGTCAGACCACCTTTTGTATCATGTTGCCTCTTGTCGAGCCATAGTTCCAAATCATTTTCATTCGTAAATAACACAAACAAAATGAGATCTTAAAACAGATAACTAATACAAAGATAAGGAGAAAAAAGATGAAAAAGAAATTATCCGAGGAAGCAAAGCCTAAGACTAAGAAAGTTCGATTCAATTTGTATGCCCCCGAAGCTGAGAGGGTATTCTTGGCAGGAGATTTCAACAATTGGGATGTCCATAACCTCCCGATGAAGAAGGATAATAAAGGAACCTGGGAGGCCAGCTTCACTCTACCACGTGGAAGGTATGAATACCGTTTCAGGGTTGATGAAGTCTGGCTTGACGACCCGAATGCCCAAGAAAGGGTTGAAAATCCTTTCGGAAGCCAAAATTGCGTCAGAATGACGAGCTAAAGTTGGAAGCACTCTCAGTATTCCAAAGGTGCGTCTATAGGTCACATTGCCCACTGGGAGTTCTTCTTTAACCCAAAGATGAGTAATCTGACAGTCTGCTGAGATTTGGGAGCCGAAAGGGTTGGTCGACAACCCCTCATTTGGGAGCTTGAAAATATTTAATTTGTAGAAGCTCATGCTTCACCTGACAGACAATGTAGGACGCAAAGGAGTCTGTAAAGACGCCGAAAGGTTCGATCGTTAAGGAAAATATAGCATCAACATAGAATATAATGTTAGGTGAAGCTAATAAACAAAGGAGAAATCGATGAGGACAAAAGTGGGTTTGTGGATTGACCATAGGAAGGCCCTGATCGTGGCGGTTACGGACAAAGGGGAAGAAATCAGACTGATCATATCAAAGGTTGAAAAACAACCCGGACGTTCCGGTGGTATGCGTTCTACGACCTCCTATGAAGCACAGCAAGTGCCGGCAGATGATAGCCGCGAGAGAAAGTTTACGGGACATCTCAACATTTACTACAATGCGGTCATTGCGTCCATTCGTGATGCAGAATCTATTCTGATATTTGGTCCTGGTGAGGCCAAGGGCGAGCTGAAGAAACGTCTCGTGAGAAACAAACTGGGTGGACGCATCGTCGGTATTGAAACCATTGACAGGATGACTGATCATCAAATTGCGGCGAAAGTTCGACGGTACTTCCAAGAAAATAGGGATAAGAAGGAGCACCTCTAAAGAAATACGTTGAAATCCTTTAGAACCTACGTTCCCGTCAATCAGATTTGGTCTTTGGCCCAAAGACGGTAATGGAAAGGTTAAAAGAAAGGAGGAAAACCTATGTTAGTCAAAAAAGGTGAAGCGAACAAAATGTATTGCCCGTTTAAATTTTCAAAACCTGCCAGTAAGGAGTTAGGGCAAATAAATCCAGAATGGATATGCGAAGGCCCAGCGTGTATGGCATGGCAAAAACTCGTGGGATCGAGATGGGTTGGAGAACATGGTTATTGTGGGTTAGCAGGAAAACCGTTAGATATTAGCACAGAACCTCGGTCTATCCATAACGGGCCTTTCAAGAGGCGGGGATAATTTAGATTTTATAATAGAAAAAGATTCCATTGGATTCGGAAATAAAGTCAAATTAGCGATGAAAATAATAGCCATAGCGGACCAGAAGGGCGGGGCATGGAAAACAACCTCTACCGTCAGGACTTCTTAAGTCTGCGGAAGACTGGTCAGACATTGGTATCCCATCCCAATCTACAATCAACAGATCTTAACGTAGATTGATCTCCAAACTTTGTAGGTTGAAGAGGCAGCCCCGTTTTTCTTAACTCTTTTTTCCTAGTGGGATCGAATTTCCGATCTATTCAACATTTCGACTGCGAATAGAGTACTCTATTCTCTCTGGGACCTTTGGCACCAATCACTCAGCAGGTCAAGAAAAGTTAGAAAATTCTAATTCTATTTTAATCTTGTTTTAATCCTGATTGTGAATAATGTATACTGGAATAGAGTTTAAGAGGAAAGGATTCGTGATGGTTGCCTACGAATTTTATTTTCGTCTCGAAACAGGGGCTGAACAATTGATCGGGATACTACCCGAGAGAAGAAGGGATCCAGAAAGAATAACTCGGCAGTCAATCATGAATTGGATAACGAAGGTTTTATCTGATCATTCAAATACAGAGTCGAATGAGATCTATTTTATTCGGGTAAATTTAAATCCAGAAATCAATGGAAGTAACCATTATATGGCGTTTGGGCAGTCTTATAGACGAAGTGCAGTAGTGGAAGGGTCGCAAACGGCATGAGCGACAGGCCAGAGACTCCATTTGACAACATCGAAAGCGCGGAGCAGTTTGTAGAACTGCTGATCGAATCGATCAATGAATCCAGGCGTGACGTGGATGCAGACATCGCACTGTCGGAAAGCAATCGCTCGGAACGTAGCAAGAAAGCCCTCCAGCTCGTCTCCGCCAACCTGGCGAAACTGGGTCAGGCCATGACCACCAGTCGCCGAATTTTGAACCACTTGAGAACCTTGCGCCGACTGCTTCTGCAGGAGCGGCAACTCGACAAAACTCCGCAGATGAGAAACGGTAATCGTCAACTAACGCACTGGTCTTAAAGTGCAGAGTAATAGGTGTATCAAGTAATCCCCTTTTGAACGCTTCCTTCCTGAGCTTCACTCGTTCAATAAATTTGTAAAGGGTGTATATTACAAACCGGAATTGATGATTGGTAAATTCCAATCCCCAAAATCGTCTGTAGTAAAGCTCTCATCTAGAGAGGATGGATGTGGAGACTAAATACCTAAGAATGATCCAAGGGATGAAGAAAAGGGGGCGAAAGGATTGGACAGTCTATATCCTTCGCTGTGGGGACGGGTCGCTCTACACGGGGATAGCAAAAGATGTGCGGGCTCGGGTCAAGCAACATAGTGAGGGTCGAGGGGCAACCTACACCCGAACTCGCCTGCCCGTCAAGCTGTTATATCAACAAGAAGGCTTGACGCGTTCCAAAGCCCTTATTCGAGAAGCACAGATAAAAGCGATGCCTCGGTCCAAGAAAGAGCAAATCATCTTTAGTGGACATTGCGCCTGACACAGCCCGTAAAGATTCGACCCCAAAATCTTCAAGTCAGAAATAGAATGATGAAAGGAATTTTCCTCTGAAAAAATTTAATACCTGTGCCACGAAACGAATTTCTTTGACTGCCGTGGCAATTCTAGTGGGAATGAATTTTTGCTGTATTGGAACCTTCATATCTTCTATGGTTTTACGAATGATATCCTCATCGATCTTTCTTTCTGATAAACCGTAGCCAATCATAAAGGCATTATCACAAAGGATATTCATAACGCGTGGAAATCCTCGCGCATAGCTAATAATCATGGAGATGGCTTCCGGGGCAAACACATCCTGACTCCTGCTTCCGACAAGTTCGAGTCGATGATCAATATATTTTCTTGATTCTTCCTCGGTTAAGGCACTGATTTGGCACCTGATCCTTATCTTTTGGCTGAACCGCCTCAGACGTGGCGCGCTGATTTTATCCTGGAATTCAGGTGCACCGACGAAAATGATCTGAAGTCGCGTCACCCAGCGACTCACCTCAAAAAGCGTTCCAATCTCTTCCATGACCTCTACAGGCAGGTTCTGTGCTTCATCGACGATGACTACCAGGGTTTCATCCTCAGCAATCTTCTCCGTTAAGTATCCATTCAGTTGACTCAAAAGTGTTTGCTTCGTTTCTCCCACAACCCTCTGGTCTAAACTGAGAAGAATATTACTTACCAACTCTTTAAAAGTAATCGACGGGTGAACAATAAGAGCTGTTTTCACCCTCTCGTCGAGGCAACGAAGCAAAAAGTGAATCAAGGTCGTTTTACCTGTTCCCACTTCCCCTGTGATGCACATCAGACCTTTTTTGTTTTCTATACCGTAAATCACCGAAGTCAATACGTCTAGGTGGCTCGGAGAAGGATAGAAAAATCCGGGATCTGGTACGACTTCAAAAGGCTTTTCAGAAAAACCATAAAACTCTTTATAAGAAGTAGCCTCTCCGATAATATTCAGTAAATCATCCTGTGATTGGCTACTTTTCTCTACCTCCTTAGTCCCGGCCTCTCTTGTGAGCATTTGTTTTCTCTGGCTGAGAAAAAGAGGATCCACCATATCCAGAAGCTCATCCTTATAGAATATTGTCCTTTTCATGAGCACTCTTGTAGCATGCCCTGCCTCCAACTCTTTCGGCACGATAAAGATCGATTCCTTGCCTTTTGCTGACCCGCCGAACGTTAACCTGGCCCAGGTCAGACCGGCTTCTAACCGGGGTATCCCCCTTAAATCCCTCCTTCTCTCCGCCAGCATACCCAGCAGCGTTACTTTTTCGTGTTCATAATCCTTGCTGAATACTTGATAAACAATCATCTTGATATCCGCATATCCAGGAGTCGTTTGGGGACCTTCATTCCTTATTACGAACCTAACAAAGCTGAGTCGAGAAGTCAACCCTCCTCTTGAGAGGAGCAATATAGGATGTCCCCTCAATCTTATCAAAGGCCTGACGCGTTCCAAAGCCCTTATTCGAGAAGCACAGATAAAAGCGATGCCTCGGTCCAAGAAAGAGCAAATCATCTTTAGTGAACATTGTGCCTGACCATTCATTCCAGCCGTCGCAGACTTTCGGCCCGTGTGCCTGAATTCTCGCGTTGTCTTCTCTTCCAATCTAAAATCAACACCCCTTAACGTAGATTGATCTCCAAACTTTGTAGCTGGAAGAGGCAGCCCGTTTTTCTTAACTCTTTCTTACTGCACTCTTGGCTCTTTAGAATCGCTATTCCATGCAATACTCCAAGTAGTAACAAACGGATCAAATCCGGGGTGTTGGTCTGGTTTTCATATCGAAGCCATTTAGCGGGGAAACATCTTGGCAATCTGTACGTAGTATAGGATTGTGATCGTTGCTAAAAATGGCATCATCTTTTATGCTATTGTTTTCAATCTTGATTAAGGAAAAAGGAGGAGATCTGATGATAGACACTATTCACAACACGAGACACAAACCGATGCCTCTTGAGGGGATAAAGATAGTGGAATATGGGGTCTTCCATGCTGGCCCTGGAGCCAGTTCAATCCTCGGCGACTTAGGGGCCGATGTGGTGAAGATAGAGTCAGGGTTAGGTGATCCAGAGCGTTACTGGACTAGGTTGGGACGGATTGACATGTCCTTTCCGAACGGGGAGAACCTTTTTTTCCAGATATCGAATCGGAACAAAAAGGGGATCTATCTCGATATTGAAAAAGAGAAAGGACGTGAGATTCTACATCGCCTGGTTAAAGAGGCAGATGTTTTTCTCACAAACCTACGCAAAAGCACAAAAGCCAAATTGGGCATTGATTATGACAGCCTGTGCCCGGTGAATCCTCAGATCATCCACGCCAATGTCTCAGGATACGGACCCGAGGGCCCGATGAAGGATCTTGGCGCTTTCGATCCTCTTGGCCTCGCCCGTTCAGGATTAATGTATGTGACCGGCGCGTCAGAGCCTGTCTTTCTACACGGGGGGGTGATGGACCAGGCCACGGCCATAGCGGCAAGCCATGCTATTTTGACCGCTCTGCTTGTCCGGGAGCGCTCTGGAATGGGTCAGGAAGTCCATGTCTCCCTTTATGGAACGGGGCTTTGGCTGATGTATCCCAATATGATGTTGTCCAATGTTTTGTCGCTTGGTCCGATGGATATTTCACCTAACCGCTATGACCACTCTCCCCTACGCAACCTTTTTCGTTGCAAGGACGAAAAGTGGGTCATGGCTGCACATCATCCCGAAGAGAAATACTGGCCTCTCTTCTGCAAAGCCACCGGCCAAACCGCCCTTCTTGCCGACCCTCGGTTTAAGGATAACTCGGGAAGGGAGGTTCACTGTGCCGAGTTGGTCGCCATTTTTGACAAGGTTTTTGCAACGAAGACGCGAGACGAATGGGTGGAGATATTGCTCAAAGAAAAATTGATGGTTTGCCCTGTTCTAAACATCAATGAAATCCAGGATGATCCTCAAGCTCAGGTCAACGGCTATGTGGTCGATTTTAAGGACCGCCTCCTTGGTGATGTGACGATCCCTGGCTATCCCGTACACTTTAGTGCCAATCGAGCAGGCACCCGAAGCTTTGCCCCGACTTTGGGAGAACACACTGATCTGGTCATGCACCAGATAGGCTATACGGATCAGGAAATCCAGGAACTGAAAAAGGAAGGGGTGATCAAATAGTGGAACGAAGAGTTGTAGCAATAAAAATTAGAGGTCCTCTCCTAAAAATGCGTGTAATAAAATGAAATAAAATAATGGCTGCCTTTTTTGTTTCCACATTTCAACCAATAATCCTCAATCCTCAGATACTATTCCAATCGAAGATAAGTAGGTGCAACAAAGAGCCCACTTTTTTGACTCTTCCTTATTGAAAGTTTCGGTTGACCATTTTTCATAAAATAGATATATTCCAATCAGGAATCCGCAGGGTGGGGATGAAAATATTTCTTCATTTGAATCCTTTCTCCCTAAGGTTTCTGCTTGAGAAATGGTTTTAATCGTAAAGGTCATGTGCCCGGGGGATGATTTCAAAAGGAAAAAGTAGCTTCGGTTTCGATTGTATTATTGCAAGATCTGATTCCAGGCCGATTAGAAAGTAGTGCCATGAAGGATATGGACAAAAAAGCTCAGGAGGAAGAAAGGTGGCAGGCTATTTGAGCGCAGAGGAACTGGAGGCAATTCGCAAGTGGCCAACGTGCGCCGTTGCGAACGCCATCGAACTATTCGACATTCGCCCCCGGAACCAGGGATTCATGCTCCCCAACATCAAGTGCATGTATCCTGACCTGGGCCCCATGATCGGCTACGCCGTCACGGCGGTGATCACGGCCGAGTCTCCCGAGGGGCGCCGCGTCCAGCCACCGGATTGGTGGAAAGAAATACTAAAAGTTCCTGAGCCGCGGGTGGTTGTGATTCACGACATCGATTTTCCTGTGCTCGGGTCTTTCTGGGGTGA
>Ga0214474_1001647_pt1 | contig 10227 bp, 14 predicted proteins | sample RVTome_2_FD_187335 | JGI IMG/M metagenome (GOLD analysis project Ga0214474, IMG submission 187335) | Soil microbial communities from uranium-contaminated site in the Upper Colorado River Basin, Wyoming, United States - RVT95D214 HiSeq ...
ATATTGAAATGTTCTATAATCGTCAGAGGAGGCATTCAGCCCTGGGGTACCGGTCACCGGTATCATTTGAGCTGGAGGCTATGGCAGCCTAACTTAATTGAGTGTCCGAAAAAACGGGGGAAGATCAGTCTATAGTTAACAGGTTGCTCGTCCAAGCAATTTCAAAGGACAACGATAAACTACGCAGGTTTATATCTGGTTGGTCTGCCCTCGAAATTCTAATAAATAAGGTATTTTCTGAATACGAAAAGTTATTCATTCAAAATTTAATTGGAACAGCACCCACTGGCCACACTCAGAGATATTTTGACCGCATCCGCAATGTTATGCAAGGCAAATACCGAATTACAGATAAATTTGTCATTCTAGTTGCATGCCTTGGGGATAATGAATCAATTGAATCAGACATAGAATCCTTTGAATTCATTAAAGAAAAACGAGATTCGCTTTTTCATGGAAATGTCATAGATGAGTCATCTCTACCAATAAATGAGATAGTTATATTACTTAAAAAATATCTTGCCCGACATATAGATAAGAAGGCCTCTTAATTATAGTATAGGAAGGTTCAGGATCGGACTTGCTTATTGACTTTATCCAAAGCTTGCTGTAGCTTTCATTCCTCGCAAGACAAGGGAGCAAACTCGAAGGAATGCGTGAGGATCACGAATAATGATTTCCAAAAGTAATATGCATTATTATCAGCATACGCAAAAATGCATACTTCTGTGAGAAAGTGAGATATGGGGAACAGCTAAAAAAGCCCGCTTTCTATATATAATCTTCAGCAATAAAGTTGATCTATCGCGCAAAAGCAAGAAGAAATCTCTTTTATTATTTGGTTATCTTAGGTTGTTCTCTTCTCAGCCTTTTTATCTCCTCAATCACTTCTTCCTTATTGATGATGCCCTTCTTTCCCAGTAAGTTAATCAATACCTCTTGAGTATAGACATTACTCATTGAATTCTTAGAGACACATTCCATATTTCCCCTTCCAAAATATGTGAATAATGTTGTTTTGTTCATTGAAAATACGCATATTAGTGTGTAATAATATGTGTAAAATGATGTGTGAAAGGAGGATTTATGCCAACTAATCTTGCAATAGACGAAAGACTTTTAAAAGAGGCACTTAAGATAGGAGGACATAAAACCAAGAAGAGTACCGTCAACGAGGCGCTGAAAGAGTATATTATGAAGAGAAAGCAAAAAGACATCTTATCCTTGTTCGGGAAAGTGGATATTGAGCCTTCCTACGATTACAAGAAAGAAAGAAAAATCAGATGAAAATTCTGGTTGACACTTCCATATGGTCTCTTGCTCTGAGGAGACAGCCCGGAATAGTAAATCCAGAGGCTATCGCGCTTAAAACATTAATTGGACAGGGAGAAGATATCTATCTTCTCGGAATTATACTTCAAGAAGTACTACAGGGCATAAAAAATCCCAAAGACTTTTATGCATTAAAGGAGTATTTTGAAGCTTTTCCTCTTATCGAGTTGGCAAGAGAAGATTATATTAAAGCAGCAGAATTAAAGAATCACCTTATTAAGAATGGGAAACAGGCAAGCACAATTGATGCCCTTATTGCATCTGTTGCAATTTCGTATAACTGTCATCTTTTTACAGGTGATGAGGATTTTGGACATATGGCAAAGTATTCTAAATTAAAACTGTTCAAGAATCGTTAACAGCACTTTTGTTATCAAGGGCATTTGAATACAAGTCAAGTGGGTCACCTATGGAAAGGGAGCCCCAAGCGAGGGTCAAATCGGTTTATAATATAAGAAAAGTTGTTGATTTTGGTGCAAAGTTTTGGAGTATACTTAAAATAAGGTATAAACAGCAGTTTTCTAATTAGCTATGACATCAAATTATTGCAGAGAGCCCAGGAGGGTGAATAGGTAAATATGACATGGAAATGTCCTGAGTGTGGTAATAATAACGATGATGCTGTGGCGGAGTGCGCATGTGGCTATGCGTTTTACAAAATTCTCGGTCTTAAACCGGATGCATCTGAAAAAGAGGTAAAACAAGCTTACAGATATTTACTGAAGGTTTGGCAGACAGACCGTTTTTCTAATGATCCTTTATCAGAAAAAAAAGCAAAGGATAGGTTGAAAAAAATAAACGATGCCTATGACAACTATAGGAATTATGCATCTAATCTGCCTGGCATCAAAAAAAGAACCAGACCAATTAAAATCGCGTCTTTAGCGGCCATATCTATTTTATTTCTTGTAATCTTGTTGGTATTCTTCAATATTTCTCAAAAAAATAAACCACAAGAACAATCAACTGCACAACTAAGTGATAAAGTTAAAACCCGGCCCTCCCGCTTAAACCAGGTTAATGTACAAAATGCTTCTGAAAAGCCTAAAGATCAATCCGCTGAAGATTCATCGCACGGCAAAGATGCATTGCAGCAGACATCTTCCCCGGAACAAACCGGCAATTTTTCTGCGGATATGAGTCCTGAGAAGGCCGAAGAAAGGGCAACAGAGTTAGTAAAAAAATCGCATGCCATTGACCGCTTTTCTGATGTAGAAACTCTGATGAAGAAATGGGCTGATGTGAATTCCGGTAAATTTCAGATCATAGGCTGGCAGGCGAAAAAGATAGATGACAAGACATATCTGGTTAGTTATACTGCTTCGGATGGCCTTGGTACTAAGGGTTTTTATTTTGATATTAATATCAACACCGGCACTGTCAAACACGTAGCTGATCATCCTGAACTGCAAAAGAAATACGGCATTAAATATAATCAATAAATTTTCCAGACCTATGAAGTAAAAACCATCACGAATCTATTCTGAAAATTATTTTAGTGAATTATGAGGGCAATGGTTTAATTCAGCTTTTGAAACCTGATGCGCAAGGGTTGGAGGGAAAGAAATAAAAATTGTTCAATTTAGGTAAAATATACATGGATTTTTGAGATGAAAAACAAGGTGACAGAAGAGATAAAGAAAAAGGCCATTAATGGTAAGCTTCCCTGCCCTGTTGCCAGGAAGCTTGCTAAGGAGCTTTCTGTTTCTTATAAGGAGGTCGGCAGGGCAGCTGATGAACTTAATATAAAGATCACGGACTGTGAGCTTGGTTGCTTCTGATGGGAGTAATATTATTTGAATTAGCCCTGACCTTTTATTTCGCTGCAACTATTGTCAGTATTATAGAACTCTTCAAAGGTTCAAGAATCACATCAAAGATTATACTTTCATCGGCCGGTATCGGGTTTGCAATTCATACTGTAAGTATTATTTATCGTTACGTTATCGCAGGTCATATCCCCATAACAAATGCACATGAGGCAACATCTTTTTTTTCCTGGTGTATAGTCCTTATCTTTTTCATCTTACAATTCAGATACAGGATTATCCTTCTCTCCTCCTTTATCATGCCCGTTGTATTTGTTCTGATGCTTTCCTCCTCAATGCTGTCGAGAGAGATAAAACCCCTAAGCCCTGCACTGCAGAGTTACTGGCTCGGCATACATACAGTTCTTGCCTTTTTAGGTAATGCTGCTTTTGCAATGGCATTTGGAATAGGTCTTATGTATCTTGTTCAGGAACATTATGTGAAATCCAAACGCCTCGGTGGGCTATTTGAGAGATTACCGAGCCTCCAGACCCTCGATGAAATAAATTACAGGCTGATCACCATTGGGTTTCCTTTGCTTACGCTTGCAATAATAACAGGTATTTTATGGGCAGAGAGGGCCTGGGGAAGATACTGGAATTGGGATCCGAGAGAGGTCTGGTCGCTTATAACATGGTTCATCTATGCCATTGTACTTCACGCCCGACTTATAGCCGGGTGGAGAGGTAAAAGAGCTGCTTTATTATCTATAATCGGTTTTTTAACGATTCTTATCGCCTTTTTCGGTATTAAATTACTCCAGAAAGGTCTCCATGTCTTCCTATGAAAGTATTTGTAGTCGGGCTTAACCACAAAACTGCTGATGTTGATACCAGGGAGAAATTTACATTTAATGGCCCCAGGCTCGAAGAGGGTCTGATAAGGTTCAAAGAACTCCCTGAGGTACAAGAGGCTGTGATACTGTCTACCTGTAACAGGGTAGAACTTTATGCAAATGTCAGGGATACTGTAAAGGCATCTGAATCTATCAAGACATTCCTCTCAGAATTCCACAATATAAATAGAGAGTCTCTTGATAATGCCCTTTATATCTATGATGACATAAATGCGGTGAAGCACATCTTCAGGGTTGCATCGAGCCTTGACTCTATGGTCGTCGGCGAACCTCAAATCCTTGGGCAACTTAAAGATGCTTTTGAGTTGGCCCTCGATAAAAAGACTACGGGCTTTCTTCTGAACAGGCTTATGAAAAAGGCTATCTCTGTTGCAAAGAGGGTGAGGACAGAAACAAGGATAGCTGAAAATGCTGTATCAATAAGCTTTGCGGCTGTTGAACTTGCAAGAAAGATATTTACTGACCTGTCAACGAAGGTATCCATGCTTTTAGGTGCCGGAGAGATGGCTGAACTTGCTGCAAGGCATTTGATCGGCAGTGGGATAAAGGAGATTATCGTCGCAAACAGAACATATGAGCGAGGTTGTGACCTTGCAAAGGAATTTAATGGAAGACCTGTTAAGTTTGATGAGTTTATCCAGGAAATGGTACGAACTGACATTGTCATTTGTTCGACCGGCGCCTCAAATTATGTGTTACTGAAAAGCCAGATGCAGAAGGTGATGAAGGAGAGAAAGCAGAGGCCGGTCTTCATTATTGATATCTCTGTTCCAAGAAACATTGACCCTGGAATTAACGATCTGGATAATGTCTATCTTTATAATATTGATGACCTGCATGGTATTGTCGATACAAACATATTTGAAAGGCAGAAAGAGGCGAAGAAGGCAGAAATGATAATCGAAGAAGAGATTGAGACGTTTCTTAAGTGGCAGTCTTCTCTTGATTCTGTGCCGACAATTGTCGCCCTGAGAGAAAAGGCAGAGGAAATTAAAAAAGAGGAAATCGACAGGCTTTTAAATAAGATCCCGGAGATCAGCGAAAAAGAGAAAAAGGCTATCGAATACATGGCTGCTGCTATTATAAATAAGCTTATTCATCCTCCCACGGCAGCATTGAAAGAAAGTTCAGAAGATAAAGATATTTTAACAGCGACTATAAGAAGACTTTATGGCATTAACGATGAGAAAAGTGAGAATGAGTAGAATATCTATTGGCACACGCGGCAGCAAACTTGCGCTCTGGCAGGCTGAATGGGTTAAATCTGAGCTTAAAAGAATTTATCCTGACCTGAAAATCGAACTTAATAAGATAAAGACTACTGGAGATAAGATTTTAGATGTGCCCCTTGCACAAGTTGGTGGTAAGGGCCTTTTTGTAAAAGAGATCGAAGAGGCACTTTTAAGGCATGAGGCTGACATTGCTGTCCACAGCATAAAAGATGTACCAACAGAATTTCCTGATAGTCTTTATCTTGCAGTTATCTGTAAAAGAGAAGACCCGAGGGACGCACTGATAATCAGTCAAAAGTCAGCAGGAAGCAGGAAGCAGACAAATCCCCCCTCACCCCCCTTTTCTAAAGAGGCCCGCCTTCCGTCCGTCGGGCAGGGGCAGGATGGGATTACTAAATCAATAATTTATAACATTCCAAAAGGGGCAAAAATAGGGACGAGCAGTCTTAGACGTTCATGTCAATTGCTCAATATCAGGCCTGATTTAAAGATTGAACAGCTTAGAGGCAATCTTGATACCAGACTTAAAAAACTTGATGAAGGGCATTTTGATGCTATAATCCTGGCAGCTGCCGGTGTCAAAAGACTTGGACTGCAAAGCAGGATAACAGAGATACTGCCTTTTGAAATAAGCCTTCCTGCAATAGGCCAGGGAGCTATAGGTATAGAATGCAGGATTGATGATAGGTCTATCAACAACCTTATTGCGCCGTTGAATCATCCCGAAACTTCTATATGCGTTAAAGCTGAAAGGGCATTCTTAAAACAGTTGGAAGGAGGATGCCAGGTGCCTATAGCTGCCTATGCAAGGATAGTCAGTCAGGACTCACCCCCCCCTGTGCCCCCCCTTGGCAAGGGGGGGCACAGGGGGGGTGTTAATGACTCATCATTTATCACTCCAAACTCCGAACTTATTATGGATGGCCTTGTTGGAAGCATTACAGGAGACAGGATTATAAAAGGGCACATAGAAGGCAGCCCTGAGCATGCGGAATCCCTCGGAGTTAGACTGGCAGAAGACATCCTTTCAAGGGGTGCAAAAGAGATACTGGATGAGGTATATAATAAATGTTTCCCGGGCATTAACGGAGAAATTAGTAGTTAACCCTACCCTTCTTTTCTCTCTATCTCTTCAAGCTGCTCTCTTTTTTCCTGACAGTCTCTACAGTAAATCGCAAATGGAATGACCTTAAGCCTTTTCTCGCTTATCTCTTCTCCGCAATCCTCGCATTTACCATAGGTATCTTCGTCAATTTTCCTCAGGGCCTCGTCTATCTTGAGGAGGGTTTCTCTATGGGCACTCAACTGCTTCAGGCTGATATCTTCTGATAGATCAATAACAGACCAGTCTCCGTCATCAAGGGCTGTCTCTACAAGGTGCTTTGTCTCACCTTTTATATACTTAGATATCTCGGCCTTTGCCTCTTTTACGATTTCTTCTCTTCGACCAATAAGCGCCTTCCTAAGGGTAGCTTTTCTCTCCTCTTCTGACTTTTTATTTATCGGTTTCTTTGATATTGAAGGTCTGGTAGTTGTTTTTCTTTTCTTGCCTGGTTTTGGCTTAGTTTTCCGAGAGACCTTTTTCGCAACAGGTTTTTTAGTAGCTATCTTTTTTTTCTTACTCGGTTTTGGCTTGATTTTCCGAGAGATCTTTTTGACAACAGGTTTTAAGTTCTTCCTGCCAGGTTTTTTTATCTTTTTCTTTTTAGTTTTTTTATCTGCCACTACTCTGCCTCTTTCGTTTTCGTCTCTTGTGATTTTTCTTCTTCCTTAAATACCTCAATAATACTTCTTACTTTTATGCCTGCTATCTGAAGAGCCTTCTGAATATCTATCAACTTTGCGTCTGTTACTTTCAGAATGAAATTGCTGTTTGTCAGCTCACACCTCCATTATCTCTTTTTCTTTGTGCCCTAAAACCTCATCCGCTTTAGCTATGTATGAATCTGTGATCTTCTGCGTCTCCTCCTGTAATTTCTTGACTTCATCTTCACTGAGGTGTTTTTCTTTTTCAAGTTTTCTAAGCTCTTCGTTTGCATCTCTCCTGATATTCCTTATTGATATCTTTGCTTCTTCTGCCTTTTTCTTTACAGCTTTCACAAGCTGCTTCCTTCTTTCCTCTGTAAGCGGAGGGATATTTATCCTTATTATCTTGCCGTCATTCATAGGCGTCAGGCCGAGGTCTGATTTCATAATAGCCTTTTCGATATCAGGAATGATTTTTTGATCCCATGGCTGTACTGCTATCTGACGACTCTCAGGTATGCTCAGGCTCGCAAGTTGTTGAAGCGGAGTTTGCGTATCGTAATAATTTACCATTATTCCATCGAGAAGCGCCAGAGAAGCCCTTCCTGTCCTGACAGAAGCGAATTCCTTCTTCAGGGCTTCGATGGTACGTAACATCCGCTCAGCGGTTTTTCTTTTTAACTCTTGCTCCATTATTTAGCCTTACAAGAGTTCCTATCTTCTTACCTTCTATAATTTTTCTTATATTACCTTTCCCTCTCAGATTAAATACCACAATAGGGAGGTTATTGTCCATACATAATGATACGGCAGTCGAATCCATGATACTCAGACCCCTTTTAAGTACATCAATATAAGCGACCGTGCTATATTTTTTTGCCGTAGGGTCTTTCATGGGGTCGGATGAATATATACCATCAACCTTTGTTGCCTTAAGTATGACTTCTGCACCAATCTCCATAGCCCTCAGTGCTGCAGCGGTATCAGTTGTAAAATAAGGGTTCCCTGTACCAGCAGCAAAGATGACCGTTCTTCCTTTTTCGAGATGTCTCATTGCCTTGCGCCTTATATATGGCTCTGTAAGTTCCTTCATCTCTATTGCTGACTGAACCCTTGTTGGAACCCCGTGCTTTTCGAGGTGATTCTGAAGGGCAAGGGCATTAATAACAGTTGCAAGCATTCCCATGTAATCTGCGGATGCCCTTTCCATCCCTTTTACACTTGCCTCTACCCCTCTGAAGATGTTGCCCCCACCAATCACTACTGCAACTTCAACCCCGCTGGAAACTGCTTCCTTTATTTCTTTAGCTATAAAATCAACAGTAGATGAATCAATTCCATAGCCCTTGTCTCCCATCATAGCTTCACCACTAATTTTCAGGAGTATCCTTTTGTATATCAAGTTCTCTATCCTTGTGCTGTCTCTCCAAGCTGGAATCTGACAAATCTTCGTATGACAATATTCTCGCCCAATCTTGCAACCTTCTCAGAGACGATATCTTTAATCCTCTTCTTTTGTTCCGGATCCTTGATGAATAGCTGATCAAGAAGACAGGTATCAGTGTAAAACTTCTCGAGCTTCCCCTCTATAATCTTTTCAACAACGTGTGGCGGTTTGTCTGCAACCTGTGCCCTGTATATCTCTTTTTCACGTTCTATGGTATCCTGCTGCACATCATCTCTTGTTAAGTATAGTGGGGTTGCAGCTGCTATATGCATAGCGATATCTTTGACAAGTTCTTTGAAATCATCAGTCCTTGCAACAAAGTCTGTCTCACAGTTAACCTCTATCATTGCTCCTATCTTGCCCATATGTAAATAAGAGTGAATGAGGCCTTCAGATGCGGTTCTCCCTGCTTTTTTTACTGCACTTGCAAGACCTTTCTGTCTGAGTAAGTCTATAGCTTTTTCAAAATCCCCGTTACACTCTGTAAGGGCTTTTTTGCATTCCATCATGCCAGTGCCTGTTTTCTCCCTGAGGTTCTTAATCATTTCTGCAGATACCATTGTCATTCTGCTACCTCGGCCTCTTCCTGCTGTATCTTATCTTCAACCTGCAGACTCTCAGCCTCTTCTGTCATAGTTTTTGATAGTATCTCTTTACCTTCAAGCACAGCATCTGCTATCTTTGACGTTATAAGTTTTATGGCCCTTATAGCATCATCATTACCAGGGATTACATAATCAATTTCATCCGGGTCACAGTTTGTGTCAACTATTGCAACTATCGGCACAGAGAGTTTCCTTGCCTCTAAAACAGCAATCCTCTCCTTCTTCGGGTCCACTATAAACAGGGCTGCCGGAAGGCTTGTCATATCTTTAATGCCTAACAGGTTCTTTTCCAATTTAGCCCTTTCCTTTTCAATGGCAGCAACCTCTTTTTTGGTAAGCAGAGCCAATGTGCCATCCTCTTTCATAGTCTCAAACTTCTTCAGTTTTGCTATGCTCTTTTTTATCGTGGAAAAATTCGATAACATGCCCCCAAGCCAGCGCTGGTTGACATAAAATGCACCTGCCCTTGTTGCCTCTTCCTGAATCGCATCCTGTGATTGTTTTTTTGTACCGACAAAAAGTATCGGCGCTCCTGTTGATGCCATACCCTTTATGAAATTATATGCCACTTCAAGACCCTTTACCGTCTTCTGAAGGTCAATAATATATATACCGTTTCTCTCTCCAAAAATGTATTTTTTCATCTTTGGATGCCATCGTTTTACCTGATGGCCAAAGTGAACCCCTGCCTCAAGCAGTTCCTTCATAGCTGCTACCATATTCTTTTTCCTCCTCCTGTCTTATCAAAACCCTTTTTCTGGATATTGGGTTTTTCTGTAAAAAATATTTGTGAAAAGGCGTATTTCCTGATGAGAAATACGGTTTTTTTCCTTCAGAAAGGTAAGATTAACATAAAAATATCTTTTTTTGCAAGGAAATAGATGGTAAAATTAAGGAATTGGAGTCGCAAATAATTGAATTATTTGGGGCAAAATAATAAATGCTTATAGAAATTTTTCTTTAAGGGGGGATTATGATATCACGTTATACACGCCCTGAGATGGGAAAGCTGTGGGATATCGAGACCAAATACCAGAAATGGCTTGATGTAGAGATTGCTGCATGTGAGGCATGGTCAGAACTCGGTAAGATACCAAAGGATGCCCTGAAAGCCATTAAGAAAAAAGCAAGATTTGATATCAAGAGGATTGACGAGATAGAGAAGGTTGTGAAACATGATGTCATAGCATTTCTTACATC
>Ga0214474_1001648_pt1 | contig 10226 bp, 9 predicted proteins | sample RVTome_2_FD_187335 | JGI IMG/M metagenome (GOLD analysis project Ga0214474, IMG submission 187335) | Soil microbial communities from uranium-contaminated site in the Upper Colorado River Basin, Wyoming, United States - RVT95D214 HiSeq ...
CTCTACATCCTCGATACCGGGAACCACCGGGTCCAGAAGTTCGGCCCCGACGGCCGGTACCTTTCTTCCTTCGGACGACAGGGCCAGGGACCGGGAGACTTCGCCTATCCCGATTCCATCGACATCGACGGTGAGAACTTGGTCTGGGTTTCTGATCCCAACAATCAGAGGATCCAGGTTTTCACTCAGGCAGGCGCAGTGCGTAAAACCATCGGGTTCGTCAAGGCGCGGGTGGGCAAGGTCCGCTGCAGCCGGTCAGGCCTGGTGATGGCGGGCGAAAGCGGGGTGTTTTTTGGCGGCCCGGAAATGGAAGAAAAGGAACAGCCTCCGCCCAAGCTGTTCAAGAAGCTCGACCTCGACGGCAAAGTCACCGGCGAATATGGCGAGCCGTTTGACTTTAAGCATCCGCTCGTTAATCAAATGGGGAACCAGGTTACGTTTGCGGTGGACGCGAACGATTGCGTCTGCCTGGCCTACCCTTATCAGAACCGGATTGAAAAATATTCGCCCGAAGGAAAGCTCTTATGGCGGGCCGACCGGAAGCTCGACTACAGCACCGACTCTCCCAGAGACAAAGGGAAGAGGGAGGTCAAGGGCGGTGGAGTGACCATCCAGGGCCCCCGGATGAACCAGTGCGCCGAGGGGATCGCGGTCGACAGTTCGGGAAGGGTTTGGGTCGTCACCCTGAACCGGCAAATCAAGGAAGAAGAGCAGGTCGACGTGAGTATGTCCGTGACCATAAACAGCGGAGAGCGAAAAATGTCCCAGAAGGCCGAGGGGAACACCGACCTGAGGACGACCGACATGTACAAGATCGAGGTCTTCAGCCCGGAGGGAGAGCTGCTCGGAAGCTTGCCGCTCGACCACTTTGTCGATGGTATTTACATCAAGGGCGACCGGCTGTTTCTCTGGGACGCCATGCGCGGCGCCAAGTTCTACGAGTACAAAATCAAGGAACAATAGAGCCGGCCGTTTGGTGGCCTTCCTGTCGACTAGGTCGTCCGCCCCTTGTTGACTTCCGTCGGGATTCCTTCCTCTTTCCCGTAGAAATGGTCGATCAGGGCCATGAGGACTTCGGGAATTCCCTGCTGGAAGTGAACGCCGATCTCGTACAGGCCGTCATAGCATTCTTTCCCCCACTTGACGATGGCGCGAATCCGGACAACCTGCTTCGAACGCGAGAGATAAAGGGTCAGGTTGAGTTTCGAGTGCAGCGGAAAAAACCGATCTGTCCAGATCCGGGCTCCGGCGAGAGAAATATCCTTGGTGAAGGCATTGATTGTTAAACTGCTGTTCGGGGCTCCAGGAGGAGAAGCTTCGATGACCACCCTGTTTTCTTCCTTGATTCTCTTATCTCTGCGCTTTTCAGTCATAGGATATACCTCTACCGGCGCTTTAGTTTTCAGAACGGTTTACGCCGAATCAATCTGCCCTTAAGCTTAGGCTTCTCGAGGGCCCGGGTGAATAGCCGATCCCGATGAATCCAGGGGTGAATTCCCTCTTCTCTCCTCACCCCCAGGAGAGGACTTCCTCTCCGAGGCAGTGCCACATGAGTTGAGAGAGCTTCCGCTTGCCGGTCATCTCAGGACAACGGGCACGGTCACATGCGACGCGTACTTGGCCGATCGATAGATCCGCTGTGTGGCGGTCCGGAAATCCTCGGCTTTGGCCTCGAAGATATTCGGGACGAATGTCTGGGGGTTCCGGTCGACGAGTGGGAACAGAGTGCTCTGAACTTGCACCATGATCCGGTGCCCCTTCTTAAAACAGTAGTCTTGGGTGTGCAGGTCGATGGTGTAAGCCTTGACCTCGTTCGGACGGGTCGGCTCGGGCCGTTCGTAGCTCTGGCGGTAACGTCCCCGGAAGACTTCGTTCGCGACCATCAGCTGGTATCCGGCCATCCTCCAATCCTCCGGCATGTTCTCGGGGAAGACATCGATCAGCTTGACGATCCAGTCGCTGTCGGAGCCCGTGGTTGAGGCGAAAAGGTGGGCGACAATCTGGCCGGCGATGGCGATGTCCTCCTCGAGCGGCGCGCTCTCCCAGCTCAGGACGTCCGGCCGGTCGTCCACAAACCGCTGGTCTTCCACCAGCCAGGTTGACCAGTTGGAGCCGTAGGGAAAATAGGTGGCCTGGACCGGGCGATGGCGGTAGGGCACCGGGTGATCGGGGTCGGAGACGTAGCTGTCAAAGGCATCGCTCCCCGCTTCTTTCGGCCCCGCAAACGCAAGCCTGCCCTCAGAATGAAAATAGAGATTCCGGTCGGCTGTTTGTGACTTCGGCGGCCAGTCATCCCAGGTGCGCCAGGTGTTTGCGCCGGCCTCGAAGGTTACGGCCTCGAATTCCGGAGGATCCCCCTCGTCTTTGAGGAAGAAAGCAAACCAGGGCGCCTGGATTTTCTCCCGGAAATAGCCGCCGGTCGGGCTGCCGAATTTGACCTGACCGAGGCTGCTGCCGTCGCCCCGGTACCAGCCGCCGTGATTCCAGGGTCCTACCACCAGGGAGTTCAGGTTCCTGTTGTCATTTTGTTCCAGGGCTTCGTAGATCCTGAGGGGACCGTAGAAGTCCTCTTGGTCCCACCATCCTCCGACATTCAGCGTGGGCACGCGGACGCTCGTGAGATAAGGGACGAGGGTCTGCCGTTTCCAGAATTCATCGTAATTGGGATGGGCGACGAAATCGTTCCAAGTGGGGATCTTGCCATGCAGGTATTTGGCATTCACGTTAGACAGGGGGCCGAGGGCCAGGTACCAGTCGAAGGTATCGTAGCGGTCGAACCCGAATTGTTGGGTCTCCTTGGATGACTCCATGGAGGCCGCGTACTCGAAGCCGTAGCTCAGGCGGAAGGCCCCGTTGTGGAAGAAGTCGTCGCCGAGCCACATGTCCGCCGGGGACGCCTGGGGGGAGACCGCCCGGAGCGCCGGGTGCGGCTCGAGCATAGCCATGGCCGTCAACCAGCCGTCATAGGACACGCCGAGCTGTCCGACGCGGCCGTTGTTGTTGGGGACGCTGGCGATGAGCCACTCGACCGTATCATAGGCGTCTGTCGCCTCGTCGATCGACCGTGGGTCCCGGCGGTCCCGTACCGGCCTCTGCATCACAAAGGTCCCCTCCGAGCCGAAGCGTCCGCGGATGTCCTGGAAGACAAAAATATACCCGTCGTCGGCCAGTTCCTTGGCGCTCCCGCGCAGGCGGTTGGCCGAACCGGCGATGCCGTAGGGCGTGCGGCTCATGATAATCGGGAGGGGCTGGGCCATCTGCTTGGGGGTGTAGATCATGGTGTGCAGCTTGATCCCGTCGCGCATCGGGACCATGACTTCCCGGACATCAAACTCTTGAACGGGGCTGCCCGGCTTCTGGCCAGGCTGCTGCCCGGCCGCCAACCAGACGAGCGCTCCGACAGAAATCAGCACGAGTGCAATTGGCATCTTCGATTTCATGGGCTGTTCCTTTCGTCCGGAAACATACCTTTAGGCCGGCAACGAAGTCAAGGAAGATTCGGGGGGCAAAAGATCTGATCACCACGCACCCGGCGATTGCTTTTCTTCCATGTTAATAGAGCGAGGGGGAGTCCATACGAATGCCCTCCGCAGCGCAGCGGGCATGGCTCCTCTCGTTTTGGCGAGAGGAGAGCGGAGCGAGGACAGGGAGAGGATTTTTCTCGCCGGGAAAAATCCGCGTCTTTCGGATGGATTCCCCCGAGCTCAGTGGAAAAAAAGTGGCGAAAATGGTAAATTCTAGGGGCACCTGACGAGAATACACCGGTGGGCGGTTAGCTCAGCTGGGAGAGCGCGGCGTTCGCATCGCTGAGGTCGGGGGTTCGAGTCCCCTACCGTCCACCAATTTTTTTCCCGGGCGTCGTGAGATGATCGAAAAAGATATCTGGGTCTTGGCCGGGACGGCGGCCACCCTCGGTTTCGTCCACACCGTCATAGGTCCTGACCATTATCTTCCATTCATCGTGATGAGCCGGGCCAGACGCTGGTCACTTCCCAAGACGCTTCTGATCTCTTTTCTCTCCGGGCTCGGCCATGTCCTGAGCTCCGTCGTGCTCGGGTTCGCCGGCATCGCCCTCGGGATCGCTGTAGCCCGGCTAGAAGGAATTGAATCCGTGCGGGGGAGCCTGGCCGCCTGGCTCCTGATCAGCTTCGGGTTCGCCTATTTCGTTTGGGGGCTCTGGCGGGCGCTCAAGATGCGGCCTCATTGTCATGCCCATGTCCACTCTGAAGGTGATGAGCACGAACATGGTCACGTCCATCAATCGGACCATTATCATCTCCACGGCCGTAGGGAAAAAACCTCCATGACACCCTGGATCCTCTTCACCATCTTCGTCTTCGGGCCCTGCGAGCCGCTCATCCCCATCGTGATGTACCCGGCCGCCAAGCACAACACTCTCGGCGTCGTCCTGGTCACCGCGGCCTTCGGGCTGACGACTATCGGTACCATGCTGGTCCTGATCACCCTCTCTTCATGGGGGCTGAGCTTCCTGCCGCTCGGGAAGCTGGAACGGTACGTCCATGCTCTGGCCGGGGCGATGATCTTCATCTCCGGCCTCAGTGTCCAATTTCTCGGCCTTTGACCGGGGACACAGCGGCTTGCGTCCGCGCGGACGATGGCAATGAAATTCATGGTCGACTGCATGCTGGGGAAACTGGCCAAGTGGCTCAGAATCCTCGGCTTTAACGCCGCCTACCTGAACAAGGCCGAAGACGGAGAACTCCTTCTCCTGGCCCGGCGTGAAAAACGGGTCCTTCTGACGAAGGACCAGGAGCTGCTTCAATCCGCCGCCGGCCTTCCCAGCCTTTTTGTCGAGAGCGACGATTGGCAGGAGCAGGTCACTCAGGTCCTCGACGCCTTCCGGCTGCGGGACCGGGCCAAGCCGCATTCGCGCTGTCTCGGCTGCAACGTCGAGCTCAAGAGAATCCCGAAGAGGATGGCCAGGAACCTGGTAACGCCCTTCGTCTTCGAACGGGCCGTCTCTTTCGCCATCTGCCCGTCCTGCGGCCGCGTGTTCTGGCCGGGCACCCACTTCGAAGACATGGACCTGAAAATTGGCCAAATCTTCCGGAAAAAAACCGAACCAAAGGAAAAAAGGCCGATGACCGGAGGAATAAGCAGAAACCGCCGGGAAGGATAATCAAAACGGCCTGAGTTTCGTATAATATATAGAGACCGGATAAAAAGAAGGAGGATGCATGATCATCACGACGACTCCCCAGATCGAAGGCAAGAAGGTAAAATCCTATCTCGGCTTAGTCAGCGGAGAAGCGATCATGGGTGCCGATATAATCAAGGACCTATTCGCCGGAATCCGCAACATCGTCGGCGGCCGCGCGGCCGCCTACGAGCAGGAGTTGAGGCGGGCGAAGGAAATCGCCATCGCTGAGATGACGGAGAGTGCTAACGGCCTCGGGGCCAATGCGGTCATCGGCGTCGACCTGGACTACGAAACCCTCGGCCAGGGCGGCAACATGCTTATGGTCAGCGCCAGCGGCACCGCCGTCAAGTACGAGGACGCATAAGGAGGGATCGGCATGGACAAGCATATTCAGCTCATCGGCATCCTCTGGATCGTCTACGGAATTATGGGGCTTCTGTTCGCTTTCTTTGTCTTTCTGGTGCTCTTCGGAGTGTCCTTTATCCCTGATATGGGCAACATCGCGCCCGGAATCCTGAGGCTCATCGCCTGGATTTCCAGCCTCTTCTTCCTGGCCTTGGCGCTGCCGCAGATCATCGCCGGGATGGGACTGATGAAGCGGAAAGAATGGGGACGGATCCTGACCCTCATCGTTTCGTTCTTCCATCTGATCAGCTTCCCGCTGGGGACGGCCCTGGGCATTTACTCGTTCGTCATCCTCCTCAAGCCGGAGACGATCAAGCTCTTCAATCCTATCCCCTGAAATCACGGAAAGGGAGATGCTATCGCGACTTCTGAGTAGCTTGACAGCCTCCCCCAGAAGGTATTAAATAGAAATCGTAAGCAAAGAGGCTAAAAAGGGGTAGGCTCGTCACATCTCTATCTTTTTATGATCACGCTCTCTTTTTCCTGACCTATTCGCCAGATTCCCTGGACAGAGCCGGGGTGTCGCCGGACGCTTAGCAGTCCCGGCGATTCTCCTCTCGAGCGCGCCCCCTTGGCCGAGGAGGGAGGGGAAAGATGAACCCGAAGGTCACAGTCCAGGAGAGTCCACAGACGCTTCCGCAACCGCCAATGCCCGGGACGTCACGCCCGACCAAACACCGAAAGCCGCTGGCCCGTAAGGTCATCGGTTTAGCCGCTTGGGCGGGTCCTCGGGCAGGCCGGCTCGGCCCACTTCGGAGGGCCTTGACGGATTCCTGGGAGAGAAAGATCCGCGAGGGGATCAAGGCCGATATCGAGAAGGGGATCCATCCGCCGGGCGTTGTTCGTGACCGGGCCGAGATGGGCATCGCCATGTTGCGGACCATCGAGCGGGGAGTGGCCGAGGGGCGGCTGGGACGGGCAGCCGTGGATCGACTGCTCAACGTTTTGGTCGGGGACTCTCTTGTCAGTCACGGCATCCCGAGCGTCAAGGATCAGTTCAAGGCTCGGTTCGGTTTCCGGCCGCCAGGCTTCCTGCTGATCAGCCCGACCAAAACCTGCAACCTCCGCTGCACCGGCTGCTACGCGGATTCCGGGCCGACTCCAGAAAAACTCGAATGGCCGATCATCCTCCGTCTGGTGAGGGAAGCCCGCGAGCTCTGGGGCGCCGTTTTCATCGTCATCAGCGGCGGAGAACCTTTGGCCTATCGAGACGAGGGAAAAACCGTCCTCGACCTGGCCGAGGAGAATCCGGGCTGCTTCTTTATGATGTACACCAACGGGACCCTCATCGATGACGAGGTCGCCCGGCGATTGGGGAAGACGGGAAATCTCATTCCGGCCATCTCCGTCGAAGGGTTGCGCGAAGAGACGGACAAGCGGCGCGGCGCCGGGATCTTCGACAAGGTCGTAGCCGCCATGGAGCGGCTGCGCCGCGAGAAGGTGCTCTTCGGAATCTCGATGACGGCCACCCGCGGGAACGCCGAACATCTGCTTTCCGACGAGGTCATTGATTTTTATTTTTACCGGATGGGCGCGCTTTATGGCTGGCTCTTCCATTATATGCCCATCGGCCGGGCCTACACCCTGCAGATGCTCCCGACGCCCGAGCAGCGCCTTTGGATGTGGCGGCGTTCCTGGCAGCTGGTCAACGAGCGTCACGTTTTCCTGGCCGATTTCTGGAACAGCGGCACCGTTTCGCTCGGCTGCATCAGCGCCGGACATGAAGGCGGGTATATGACCGTGGATTGGGACGGAAAGGTCAGCCCCTGCGTGTTTATCCCGTATTCACCTTTAAATATCCACCAGGTCTACGGCCAGGGGAAAACACTGACTGACGTCTGGCTTCATCCGTTCTTAGCCAGACTTCGCGCCTGGCAGGCGGATTACAGCAACGAGAAGCGGTACACCAAGGGGAGCTGGCACGGGAACTGGATGATGCCCTGTCCCATCCGCGACCATTACGACGAGTTCTTCGCGATGCTCCGGGAGTACGGGCCCGAGCCCGTCGACGAGAGCGCCCAAGCCGCCATGCTCGACCCCGAATACCGGCGCGGCATGGTCTCGTATAACCGGGCCGTGGCCGAACTCTTCGACCCTATCTGGAAGACGAGATACATGGAGGGCAAGGAATGAACAGGGCTGCCGGGATCAACTGGATCGAATGATCACAGCCGAGCGGGGATCATTTCCGGCCATGACGGCCAGACTTTTACTCGCTTCCGTCCTCATCGTGTTGTCGATGCCCCCGCTTTCTGCGATGCAAGAAGGCCCCCCATCCAATCAGCCGTCGTTCGGCAATGACCGGACACGGGGGAGTGAGAGGGTATGGCGCCGCCTGACCGAGTATTCCATCAAGGCCAGAGTCCCCATTCTCGGCGATATCGGCCACGTAGGGACGTTCGCCATCGAAGCAGAAGTGCGCCGGACCGGTGACTTCCAGGATAGGGTTTTTCGCATCTTTGGCCGCTCCAAGCCAGAGCTGGCCAAGAAGGGCAAAGACTACAGCGGCGAACTCGAGATGGTTAGGGCGCTTCCCATAGAGGGAGAGGGTGGACGCGACGAGATGGAAGTCGGGATAGCCGGGACGGCGATCAGTTTGTCTTCGGGGTACTTCAAGAAAAACGGGGTCAGTGAGGCCGAGAGCATCGCTTTCTACCCGGACCACGCCGTCTCCAGGAGGGAAAATGGGAGCGAGAAAAGGGTTGAGGGCAGCTGCGGCTGCCTCATTTCAGCCATGGAGCACTTCCTGGAGCACGAAATCAGGGAGGGCGATGTCTATGAATCGAGGTTTGTCTTCGGCGGCCGTCCTTTCCTATTCAAATGCGAAGTGGGGCGGGCCACCTCAATCCAGACCGGCGGGGCAAGGGTTTTTCCGATCGATTTCACGACCTATGACGGTGTTGAGAAGGACGAGAAGGGGATGCCAAAAATCGTCAAGAAGAAGGGCGGCATCCGCCTCTGGCTGAGCAAAGAAGGACCGTACAAGGACACCTACCTTCGCCTGAAGATTCAGTATAAATGGTACCTCACGCTTCATCTGGAGATGGTGAAAAGCACCTGACCTCGGTCGCACCTACCTCTCAGGACGGCTTTTAGAGGCGAACCGAAACGCCTCCCCTGATTAGAAAGCCATCCCAGATCCCGGCATCGATGAGAAGGTGAATGTTGGGAGTTATGACGGCCTTGAGACCGAGGTTGAGCTGGAGAAAGGGCACGAACCCGGGCAGGAAAAAGTTTTGTCCTTCCGCCTCTATTTCTTCTTTAAGCTTCGTGATGCTTTTGCTGACCGAATCGCTGTAGTGTTCCGAAGCCTCGCCGGGAAGGTCCAGGTCACCGCTGTAGGAATAGCTGATTTGGGCCTGTTCCAGGGCGGATGCGGTGGCGGCTCCCAGGCCGACGGTCAGATAGGGATGGAGGACTGAGGAAGGGAAAATATCCCAGCGCAGGCTCAGATGGAAGGACCAAGGCTTGATCAAGAACTCGCCCGCCGAGGTGGCGCTGAAATGGGCATTTTGCTGAGTGAACGGGTCCTCTAAAATGAGTGATGTCGATACCTCGGGCAACGACACCTTCATCGTTGTCTTTTCGATCGAAAACCCGAGGCTGAAGGACCCTTTCTCTCCGCCGGGATAGTACCTGACCTCGAACCCAAAGTTGTCGCCTCCGGAGTCAAACCGAACCTCCTGACCATAGCTTTTTTCGACCAGCATCGGGTAGTCGGCCTGGATGTCCCCGAGGATTTTATCCTTCAGTTCAGTTTCCAGAGCGTTGTTGATGCCTTCTTCTATGACAGTACGGAGGAGGTCGATGCTCCACCTCGAATAGTGGAACCCGAACTCCCAGCGGCCCTGAGGACTCGCCGCCGCGGCCTGTCCCAGGAAACCCAATCCAAAAATGAAAACGGCGAGAACCCCGCTAACGCTTTTCCTCATCGTCCTAACCTCCTTTAATTCACCAACGATAACCAGTGCTGATGAAGAGCGTGTTGCGGCGCACCGCTCCTTCATCCCCTACAGAATAATAGGCCTGGAGTTTTAGCTTTTTCAGGAAATACCAGTTGAACCCAGCCAGGATGACCCAGCTCTGGCGGGCGCGAAAATCCTCCAGGCTCATAGCCTCCTCCGTGCGGACGCCCCGGCCGTATCCAATGAAAACAAAACTGTCCGCCGAGAAATAGCGTCTGAAGTTCGCTAACCAAGCGAACCTGTCTCCAGTGTCCCCGATAGAGTAATACCAGCGCCAATAAGCATAGAAGTTGCCAAAGTAGTAGCCCAGGCTGCCCAGGAATTGGGAAACACGCTCCGCTATAAAATCCATCTTGCGGAAACCCAAAGAGATCTCCGCCGAGGAAAGGACCGCCTGGTAGGCTTCGAATAGGTAGGCCGTATCGGGGTAACAGACACCGCTCGGAGAATAGGAGAAGTCCATATAGCCGTAAGCTCTCTTCCACAGGCGGGGATAGAATTCCAGGCCGTAGCGGCGATCCTTTTGGCCGGCCCTCTCCGTCTGGTTATACTTGAGCACAAGGGGTCCCGCTTTTTTAAAGAGGCTCGTTTGAAGGGCGATATTCTGGTCGAGGTAACGGCTTCTTTCGTCGCTGAAATTCTCCGTTTGATGCTCGTAGCGCAGCTCGAACTTTTCTTGTTGGCGGGGCTTCGTC
>Ga0214474_1001652_pt1 | contig 10203 bp, 8 predicted proteins | sample RVTome_2_FD_187335 | JGI IMG/M metagenome (GOLD analysis project Ga0214474, IMG submission 187335) | Soil microbial communities from uranium-contaminated site in the Upper Colorado River Basin, Wyoming, United States - RVT95D214 HiSeq ...
ATGAAAGATTGCTTCAGATAAGGATTCATCCAGTAATTGAGATAATAAATGAACCGAAGAAAGAAACCAAGAATTGTCTGTGTTTCAACACGGGGTGCAGGGTTCACTCTTGTGGAGGTGATGGTATCCCTGACAGTCCTTGGATTTATTCTTCTTATGATTTTTGGAGCTTTCAGGCTTGGTCTCTCCGCATGGGAGAGAGGGGATTCAATAAAGGAGGAATACCAGAAAGTGCGGATTATTTCCCAATTGATTTCCCAACAGATTAAGTCGTTTGTTCCTTATAAGATCAAGACTAAAAAGGCCGAAGGAGATTATCTTGCCTTTAATGGAAAGGCTCGATCCTTGAGATTCGTTTCAGCTCTTCCCATCAAGGCCAAACAACCTGAAGGATTTGTCTATGTCGTTTATGAGTTTAAAGAAGGGAGCGGAGGAGAGGGAGGCCGTTTGATCCTTTATGAGCAGAGGGTTCTGAACCGAGATTTTTTTGAAGATGAGTTGAAAGAGGAGTTGGGTATTTCTCTATTGGAGGGGATAGATAATATCCGTTTTGAATATTATCAAGAGGAGGATTTAGATAAGAATCAACCAGAGGGTTGGATCGAGGAATGGAATGCAAAGGAAGCGAAAGCGTTTCCAAGGGCTTTGAAAATGACCATCCTCCAAAAAAACGGAAAAGGCAATAGAGAAGAATGGCCTATTACTCTTATGGCCTCCCTCCCAGCCTATCAATTCGAAGAGGTGAGGACAGTCCCATCCCGATTCGGTCGAAGATCATTACAGCAAATGCCTCCACCACAAGGGAATTAATGAGCTCAAATCATAAATTTCGGATTTCGGATTTCGGATTTCGGATTTTTAATTCAAGAGGGGTTGCTTTAGTGATGGTGCTCTGGGTGATGGTTATTCTTTCTGTTGTGGTTTTGGAGTTCTCTTTCGCCATGAGGACAGAGGTCAACATCACTAAGAATTACAAAGAGGAACTTCAGCTCTATACGATGGCTCAAGGAGGAGTTCAACGCGCCATTGTAGAATTGATTTATAAACATGACCCGCAGGTTCAACAAATAAGAAAGGCCATGACGACAGAAGAGATCCCCCAAGATAAAAAAGAATGGGTGACAGATGGGAGGCCCTATTTATTCCCTTTCAACCAGGGAACATGTGAAATCAAGGTGATAAGTGAGGCTGGCAAGGTTAATATTAATTTGGTTTCCGAATTGGTGCTTCGTAGGATTATCACTCTGTTAGGTGTGGAGGGAGAGGCGAGGGATATCTTGGTCGACTCCATTTTGGATTGGAGGGACCCTGATGATTTCTATCGCGTGAATGGTGCAGAGAATTCCTATTATCAATCCCTTAAAGAACCTTATGACTGTAAAAATGCTAACTTAGACTCCATTGAGGAACTCCTTCTTGTCCGGGGTGTGAACCAGACACTCTTTTATGGTGGGAAAAGTGAGGAAAAAGAAGGGGAAGAGGAAAAGAAAGTTCAGGCCGGATTGAAAGACATCTTCTCAATCTACTCTCCTGGAGCCCAAATTGATATCAACAGTGCTTCTCCTGTTGTCATCAGGGTGATATTAGGAGTCCCAGAGGACATAACCCAAAAGGTTGTCAAGGCCCGGGAAGAGAAATTGTTCGATCATCAATTAGATCTACTCCAGCGGGTCCCGGAATTGAAACCCTTCATCGAAGGAGATTCGCAAAGACAAAGTCTTATTTTATATGGAAGAGCAATCCTAACATCTTACTATAGTATCGAATCGAGAGCGAAGTTTAAAGAGGAGGAGTCGGTTCGAGGTTTGAAAGTGATCGTTAAAATCGATCCAAGAGAAAAGGAAGGATATAAAATCCTTCAATGGATAGATAGGATCTAATTCGGATGGCGATTTTTGATTCAAGTTTTGGAATTGATTTTAAACAAAACCATCTCGTCCTCACGCTACTGAAGAAGTCCTTTGGGAAGATCAGGCTGGTGGATTTTGGAATCTATCCCATTCCGCCTGAGGTGAAAAAGGAGGAGCGAGAGGCTCAAATGATCGGGATGCTCAATGCCTTTATCTCAAAGCACCAAATCAGCAAAAGCCATGTTTTTATTTCGATTCCAAGGGAAAAGGTGGTTGCCCGTTTTATTACCCTTCCTATTGCCGCCAAGGAGAATCTGCGAAAGGTGATGGAATACGAGGTCCCGAAATATACTCCTTTTGAGAAAGAAGAGATCTACTTTGATTTTCAAATGATTAAGCAGGAAAAGGACTGGCTTCATCTGTTTGCCGTTTTTGTAAAGAAAATAGAGTTGGGCCATTATTTATCTTTTTTGAAGCGGAATGGAATTCAACCCCTTTCGATCCAAATCCCAACCACTTCAGCTCTCAACCTTTTTCTTTATCATAAAGGATCCCAAACGAATGAGATCTCAGTTCTTTTTGATACGACAGAATCATTTTTTGAGATGAATGTCATCCAAGGGAAGGAGGGTTGGAAAGATAGTTTTCATCTCCCTTTGTCTTTAAAAGAGACAGAATCCAAATGGATGAACACTCTAAAACAATCAGGACTAAACATTGATTCTTTTTCAAAAGCCTTTTTTTACGTTTACGGTTTAGAGGCAAATGAAAAAACGTTGAATAGCCTTAAAAATGCTGGTCCGATTAAAAACGCTTCATTTCCTCCGACGAATCGAATTATAATCGATAAGGGGCTCCCCAACCTTCATTCTATTTACGCTTCGGTGGGTGTTCCCCTTAAGGGGTTGACTAAAACACCTTTGGATCTAAATCTCCTCCCCCTGGAGATGCAGAAAAAGATGAGGCAAATCGGCAAGCCTCTCTTCATTATCTTAGTGGCACTTGCGTTGATTCTCGGTTTAACATGGGGCATTGGTGTCTTTTTTCAATATAGGAATGAATTGAACACAGTGACGGCTGAAATTAAGAAGAGAAAGCCTGAAGTAGAGGCGCTTGAAAAACTGCAAAAGCAAAAGGATGAATTAGTCAAAGAGATTTTTGAGCTCCAGAAAATAAAGTCGGAGGAGACGAGTAAGATAGAAATCCTGAGGGAGTTGACACAACTCTTACCCAATACGGTCTGGATCTGGAATTTTAAATATAATGGGAAGGAGATTGAGATTAGTGGATATGCTGATTCGGCCTCTGACTTGATTTCCCTCCTGGACAAATCTTCTCTCTTTGAAAAAGTTGAATTTCTGGCCCCTGTAACCAAGGAGAGACAGATGAGGCCAGACGGGGACAAAGAAAAAGAGAGGTTCAGAATCAAAACAAAGTTAGAGGGAAGGAAGACAGGATCTTGAAACGGTTGGCATTCCTTAAAAAATGGAACTTTTCTCAAAGAAAGGCATTCTGGGTGGTCATTTCAGTGGCAATGGCCATCTTGATCTATTTCCTCGGGATTATTCCTCTCATTGAAGCGAGAAAGAAGGCAGAAGAGGAGATCATCTTAAAGAGGAGGGTCCTCTTAAAATACGAAGAATACCTCAAGAACGGCAAGAATGTCGAAGAGGAACTTGATCGTACTTTCAAGGTACATGAAACGGTTCAACTGAGGCTCCTTCCCGGGGAAAATCCTCAATTAGGAGCAGCCAATCTTCAAGAAATCGTGAAAAAAATATCAGAAAAGAATAACATTGCGATCAGAAGTTTTAGAATTTTAGAGCCGAAGGAGATGAATGTATATCGAAAGATTTCACTCCAGATTGAATTCAACCCGATGAACAGCATGCTGAGCTTGGGCCAATTTATCTATGATATCGAAAACCACGAAAAAGATTTGGTGATCTCAGAGATGGATCTTTTAGTCTTCAACCCGAGGATGCCGAATAGTATCCAAGGAAGTATGGTCATCTCCGGACTGATGAAGAGTGTGAAAACTAAAGAAAAAGGGAAGGAAAGATAATGTCATTCAAACATGGGATTTTATGTTTGTTCCTTTTGGTTGTTATTTTCTTCCTCGCTGCCAAGAGTTATGAAGCATTGACCCAACCCCTGAAGTTGATTCCTGATAAAGGATTAGCTAAGAAATCAGAAGCGAAAGCTGAGATAATCCCCGGAAGAACAGTGGGAAAGGAAACCGTACCCATGATATCCTTTATTTCAGTCGCTGAAAAGAATATTTTCAACCCGGAGAGAAAGGATTTCCCTGTTATGGCGGGATCTACAATGCCTGTAAAACCCTTGGTTCGTCCTCAGGTAGTATTATATGGAGTGACCATCGCCGGGGATTACCAGGCGGCTTCCCTGGTCCAAGTGGGAAGACCCCTTCAAAAAGGCGAGCGTGAAACCGTCACCGTTAAACTGGGGGAAAGAATAGGGGAATATAGGTTAACTAAAGTATCGTCGGATCGGGTTACATTGGAGACAGAAGGGGATTCCTTTGAGATCTTTCTTTATGATCCAAAAATGCCAAAGAAAAGAATGGCGGTCAGGACAGAGACCAGTCCAGCAGGTGTCACAAGTACGCAACCTGTTCCTGCAACTGCGTCTCCAACAACACCCTCCACGCCAACCTCACCAGCGACACCCAGAGATGTGGTTAGACCTGTTACTTCCAGAGAGCCGGTTCAAGAAAGAGTGGCTGTACCAACGCCACCCTCTCCTGGTCTTCCATCCCTTCCTACCCCGGATGTCAGAAGGGGAAGAAGGGTGATTTACCCACCCACAGGGGCTCCAACACCAACAACGGGGGAAATGGATGAGAACTGATAACGACACCATGAGAAAAAAGAGATCTTTATGGATGAATATTTTTATCTTAGGCCTATTTTTAGGAATGATGAGTTGGCCTTGGATAAAAACGCAACCAGTATCTGCATCAAGTAGAGAGGTCTCTGCGGATCAGAGGAACTTAGTTCAAGAAGGAACAATTTTTTATCCATCAGGGACTCCTGTGGCCGAGATGTTGGCGCAAACATCATCGTCTCAACCTCCGGTCTCAGCACCTACTTCCCCTCAAGCTCCAGTTTCAGCACCAATGAGGAGATCTCCAACAACAGCCCAACCTCCTGTTCCCTCTCAACCATCCGCTCAACCTGCACCTCAACTCCCAACACCAATTTCTCCAACACCTCCCACTCAGCCAGTTAGGTCCATGCCTCCTCGTGCCGATCAAACGGTCGTCTTCAACTTCGATAATGCAGATATCTATGAGGTCATCCGGGTCATGGGAGAAATATTGAAGATTAATTATATTATTGACCCAAGAGTTAAAGGGGTGGTCAATATCCATACCACAGGTCAAATCTCAGCCGAGGACACATTTCCCATTTTCCAATCGATTTTAAGATTATGTGGAGCTACAGCGGTGAAAAAAGACGGAATTTATGAAATTGTTCCATTAAGCGATGCAAAAAAGACATCCATTCTCCCCTCGGTAACTCGGGAACCGAGGAAGCCTTCTGAAGAAAGATTTATGATTCAAATTATTCCCCTGAATTATATTCCGGTGACAGAAGTTTCCAAGATGGTTAAACCCTTCCTTTCAGATGGGGCTGATATTGTGGAGCACCCTCCCCATAATATCCTCATCCTTGGTGATGTTTCCTCCAATGTCAAAAAAGCTACTGATATCATTAACCTCTTTGATATTGATATCTTCACCGAATTAAGAGTGAGAATCTATCCCATCTCCAATGCTGATGTGGATGAAATTGCTAAAGAGATGGAACGGATCTTTACTTCTTTCGAGGTCTCTACAAAATCCGGGAGAGGAGTTGGAATTACCTTCACCCCTATTACACGGATTAATTCGCTCTTGGTTATTAGTTCCATCCCCAATATCTTTGAAAAGGTGGAGGGATGGCTTAAGGAGCTTGATAAGATCCCAATGGAAGGGAGTAAATTTGGTGTATTCGTCTACTATGTCCAGAATGCCAAGGCCAAGGATCTGGCTGAGGTCTTAAAGCAGATATTCGTGACCACGAAAGAGAAGAAAACAGAGTATAAAGAGAAGGTGACAACTGAACCAACCCCCAGAGGGGTAAAACCGACCCCAATCCCCTCTCCCACCACTCCTGCTAAAGAAGAGGGAGGAGTAGTTCCAGAGGGGGAGATCAATATTGTTGTGGATGAGGCCAATAATGCCCTGGTCATCCGGGCCTTTGCAAGAGACTATAAGGGAATTATGGAGACCGTAAAGAAACTTGATCTTTACCCCAAACAGGTATTGATCGAAGCCTTACTGGCAGAGATCACCCTTGATGAGTCGAACAAATTTGGAATCGAATGGGCAAGATTTATTGACAAGATGGGCCAGCAGACAATTGCCTTTGGAACCACCCCAAGTACGGGTACTACACTCATTGATCCTTACACTATTGCCACTTCATTACCTTTACCAGGCGCTGGAGTTCTAAGATATTCGATTATTAATGAAGCCCATAGGCTATCTGCGGCGATCAAGTTGGCGGCAACGGATAACCGTTTGAAAATCATCTCCTCACCCCACCTCCTTGCCTCTAATAATAAAGAAGCCAAAATGCAAATAGGAAAAGCACAACCTGTTCTAACCTCTACTTATGCTTATGGATCTACCACAACCTCTGGGACCGTTGTTAGCAGCACAACCACTCCCGCAACAGGTCTCATCGAAGGGACGATTGAGTACAAAGATATTGGTATTATCCTTACGGTTACTCCCCGGATTAGTGATGGAGGTTTGATTACATTGGAGTTACAGATTGAGAAAAGTGATGTGAATACAAAAGCGCTTCCTCTCGGCAATCTTCAGAATGTTCCTGTTTTTACAAAAAAGATAACTAAAACAGTCCTCTCTGTATTAGAAGGACAAACCATTGTTATAGGTGGCCTAATCGAAGATTCCAAAGATGTGAAAAAAACAGGCATCCCTATTCTAAGCAAAATCCCCATTCTGGGTGCTCTTTTTGGAGCACAGGAATATGAGATTACAAAGACAGAGTTAGTTCTTCTGTTGACCCCACATATTATCACTGATCATATTCAATCGAAGAATATCACCGAGGAGTTTAGAGAGAGAGTGGAAGGACTCAAAAAAGAGTTGGAAAAAGAGAGGATTAATCAGGAGAAAAAATAGAAGATGAAAAAATCCCTTATTTTCTTAGTGATTTTCTGCATTATTTTTTCGGGTTTCTTAAGTTGTAGCCAGGAGGCGAAAAAGGAACGCCATTGGAAGAGAGGCGAAAAATATTTTTCAGAAAACAAGTTTAAAGAGGCCGTTATTGAATACAAGAATGTTCTCCAGATTGATCCGAAAGATACCAATGGGCATTACAAGTTGGGACTTTCCCACTTAAGAGTAGGGCAGCTTAGGGAGGCATTCTCTGAGTTTTCGAAGAGTGTGGAACTAAACCCTGACCTTATCGATGCCAGACTCCAGTTAGGTAATCTCTATCTCCTTTCAAGAGAAATTCAAAAGGCAAGAGAACAGGCGGAAAGGGTTCTTGCAAATGAACCCAATCACCCTTCAGGCCACTTCCTGTTGAGTTCAGTTTATGTGGCAGAGAAGGATTTGGATAAAGCGATCTTAGAAGCCAAAAGGGCGATTGAGCAAAATCCAAAAGAGATCGAATTTTACCTTCATTTAGGTAATCTTTATCTCCTTAAGAAAGATTCAATTCAGGCTGAGCGGACATTCAAAGAAGCTATTAAGTTGGATGAGAAGTCAACCAGGGCTCGGTATGCCTTAGCTACATTTTATCAGAGGACTGAGAGAGTCGACTTAGCTGAGAGTGAATTGATTGAGGTGACAAAGATTTTACCTAAAGATTCGAATAGCTATATCATTCTGGGAAAGTTTTATATTTCATTAAAAAGAATGGAAGATGCGGAGAAACAGTTTATCAAAGCTACTGAAGTTGACCCCCCAAGAACTTCTTCCCAGATTCATCTGGGGGACTTCTATCTCATTTGGGGTAAAAAGGAAAAGGCCATTGAGTCCTATCAGAAAGCATTGGATGGTGATTCAAAAAATATTCTTGCGAGACTGAAACTTGCCGAAGTTTTTTTAAATGATCATAAGTATGATCAGGCTTCGGAGATCATTGGAAAGATTCTTGAGATTAATCCAAAAAGTCATGAGGGGATCTTCCTCAAAGGAAGACTCCATTTAGCTAAAAGGGAATTCAATGATGCCATCCATTTGTTTCAATCCTACCTCAAAGAAAATCCAAAATCTTTTATGGGGCATCATTTTCTTGCTCTCGCACATCTTGGTAACAGGGATATTCAACAGGCCAAAACCGAATTGGCTGAAGCCGTAAAACTTAATCCAGATTGGATTGAATCAAGATTATACCTTGCTGATATATACCTTGGGACGGGATCTTTGGACCTTGCCATCGGAGAGGCTCAAGAAGTTTTAAAAAGAGAACCAAAGTCCATTCAGGGCAATTTGATTCTTGGGAATGGTTATTTCCTTAAGAGAGATATCCAGAAAGCAGGTCAATTTTTCGACGATTTAATTCAATTTTCACCTAATCATCCCATCGGATATTATCATAAGGGCCGAGTCCTTTTGGTACAAAAGAAGGAGAAGGAGGCATTAGCTCAATTTGAAAAAGCCTTGTCAATCCAACCTAATTTCTTAGAGGCCCTCAACCTCATTGCCGTCGCCTACATGAATCAAAAGGAGAGCAAGAAAGCCATTGAAAGGGTCGAAACACAAATTAAGATTTCGCCTCAAAATCCATTTTTCTATAATATGCTTGGTCGCCTTCAAGAAGTGAATAGAGATGTGACAAAAGCTGAAAGTAATTATAAGAAAGCGATTGAGATCAATCCAAATATTGCTGGATTTTATCTCTCTCTTGCAGGATTTTATGTTCGCCAGAACTTAACAGGTAAGGCAATCGAAGAATATAATACTGCCATTCAAAAGGATCCGAATTCCATATCAGGCCATATGGGATTGGGCATTATCTATGATAATCAAAAAAAATATGAAAAGGCTAAAGAGTATTATCAAAAAGTTTTAAAAATTAATCCTAAATTTGCACCTGCGGCTAATAACCTTGCATACCTCTATGCAGAGAGGGGAGGGAACATTGATGAAGCCCTCAATTTAGCACAGGACGCCAAACAGCAAGTTCTTGATGATCCTCATATCTCAGATACTCTTGGTTGGATCTATTATAAGAAGAATATCTTTAACCGTGCAATCGTTTATTTGAAAGAGGCAAATGAAAAAATTGCAGATCATCCCGTCATGAAATATCACTTGGGAATGGCTTATTATAAAAATGGAGATAAGCAAAATGCAAAGAAGGAGTTAATAAGATCTCTTGAATTGGATCCGAAGTTTGAAGGTGCAGAAGAAGCACGAATTACACTCAAGTCAATTCAATAGAAAAATCACCCCCCCCACCTTCATTTGTTCTTCCCTCAAATAGCTATTACAACATTGATGTTTCATTACAAAATTGTACTTAAAGGGACTGGTAAAAATAAATCCATACCTTTGCCTGTTTTAATTCTAATTACCACCATTTTTCTCAATATAATGAAAAATCTTGGGTCCCCTGATGGCATCCTTATTGCTATCTCTATACATGAATGCAGTTATTTGTCCATTTATAAATCCATAAGTCCATAAAAAAGGGGGAAAGATTATGAAAAGTATAGCATTAGGTTTGATGATCATTATGATCTTTTGTGGGTCAGCATTTGGAGCGACTCTCAACCTCAGAGCCACATGGACAGCAAACACAGAAAGCGATATGGCAAGTTATAAACTCTATCGGACGGATGGGACACGCACCTTAATAGGGACAATTACCCACCCAGCAACGACTTATAATTTTTCAGTCACTGTCCAAGATAATTCTGCTGGTACCTTAACCTTTGTGCTGACTGCTGTAGATACTAATAACAATCAGAGTGTTGATAGTACCCCGGCATCGTATAGCTATAATCTTGATACAACTCCACCAAGTGGGCCAAGGAACCTAAGTGTTCAAAACCAATAAAGAATAATTATTAGAAAATTCTAACTTGACTTATTATTAAAAATAGTAGAAACAAATAGGGAAAAAGTGGTAAATTATTTCCAATTTTTTTAAAAAAAATATAATACAACACACATAAATACAATAAAATGGAGTAAAGTCTTGTAAAAATTGAGGATATTCTATGGAAAAAGTATTTTCTCCTCATAAAAAGTATAAATTAATAATGTTTTTGCCTCTCCTATTTTCACTGAGCTTCTTAATTT
>Ga0214474_1001654_pt1 | contig 10198 bp, 8 predicted proteins | sample RVTome_2_FD_187335 | JGI IMG/M metagenome (GOLD analysis project Ga0214474, IMG submission 187335) | Soil microbial communities from uranium-contaminated site in the Upper Colorado River Basin, Wyoming, United States - RVT95D214 HiSeq ...
CCGTTTCGTATGCATATGGTATCGTGATAAGGAGGGCGACCAGAATGCCGGCATGTAAGACGTTTCTCAGGCCACGAGTACCGTGCCCCCTGAGATGGGCAACCGCAACAGCGACTCCAACCGCCAAGGCGATATCGGCGTAGTCGAAAGTCCTGTACAGTATTTGGGTTCCTCCGATACTCAGACCCTGAACAATCACGAACATCGCGATAGTCACGAACGGAAGCAACAGTCCTATGGGGATTGCCCTGAAACGCGAAGCCGATTCCACGCTCTTCTCGAGGCCGAACCACGCAACAGCGACGAGCGAGCTCACTGCAGCTATCAGAGCAATCACAAGTTCAGGCGAGCCAGGAGTATAGGGGAACAACGGGTTGTAGTAATCCCACACGAGGACGGCAAATAGGCCAAGGGCAGGAAGCGGGGCAAAGGTCAGCTTCGCGTGCCTAGGTAAGCGAAGGACGAGGATGGAGATAACACAAAGCACGACGAACGAAGCCAGCAGTGCAAGGGCACCCATCCCTTCACGAACAGAAATAAGCCTGTCCAGGGATGAAAGTGCATAGTACGCATATGCAAACACTGACAGGCCAAGGATGATGGCGATATCCAGAATATGACGCCGTCTCAGCGTTCTGTTCACGACTGCGAAGAACAATGACCAAACCGTGAGATACCACACAAAAAGATACGCGATAGCAGCGACCAGGTGATGCACGAAGGGAATAACAAGTAGCAGGAGTATCTGAAGGACCAGCATCCTCTTGTCTCCTCTGCTCATATATGCATATATGAACAAGACAAGGAGAGCAATTCCCAGTGATTCCTTCCAACCTGATGCAGTAAGGAAAACGAAGGTTCCGAGGAGGACAACGAAGATGCCTGCAACGACCCCTCCTCCAATGCTCTGCGATATCCTTCTCGATATGAGGTACACTGCGAACACAGTGATCACCGCAAGCACCGCAACAAGGTACTGGATCAGCTCGAGTGGAGCCGAGCCAATGGCTGCAGAACAGAAGGCAATCAGAACATTGTAGACAGGAGTCACAACGCTATGGGTATCAACATATGACCGCCCTTCAGGGTATTCCAGATGACCGCCGGAAAGAATGTCACTGGCGATAGTCCCTTCGGTAAGGCTGTCATTGTTGTAAGGATAGGAGGAAATGTACAGCGGGAGCAAACGCGTCGCAAACGCTGCAATCGCCAAAACAATCGCTATGCCTGATCTCGATTGCAGCAATAGCCAGAACTTGGCTATCGGACTCTTCCTTTCAGGCTCCGCGTGTCGACCGGGGACTCCAATTGACCGAACGGGAGAAAGGGATCCCTTTGCCTTCCTGCTCATCCAATCGCTTGTATCATCCATTGCGATAAATACATTTGCCAGATGCCATCCCGCCAGATGAGGATCAACGCATCAGTTGGCACGCAATCGGACACGCTTGCATATCCTACTGCATGGAGAAGCAGCCCAGATGGCAATCGAGTCTGCGGAACTCCGCAGAGCGTGGCGCTGGGAGACCTATTTGAGTTGAGAACAGCGCAGGGTCCGATCCGAGATGCCCTAGGGAAGGACATCTCTCCGCCTAACCAGGCCGGATCGTAATGTCCGTGGCTTTCTCTTGGAATCTGAGTTCTACCAGCCAGGTCTCGACCGAAAAGCACTTCTGAACACCTAGCCATTAGCACGCCGTTGTCCACTCTAAAGGCGAGAACTGTCAGGAATGTCTCCTACACGGGGATTTCGTACCTCTTGGTTCTCATTGCCAACTTCGTCACGATGGCGGTGCTCGCAAGACTTCTGACGCCCGAAGAGTTCGGAATTGTTGCATCAGCACTCGTGGTCGCGAACATATTCTTCTCGATTCAAGACCTCGGAATAATGCCTGCAATCGTGCAGAGAGATGCCCGAGTCGACGACTCTCTGAGGGTGGGGATTTCCATCAGATGGATTTCTGCTGCAGCGTTAGCGATCGTGATGATTGCAGTATCCCCTCTGGCAGCCCGTGCATTCGGCCAGCCCGACGTGGCCCTGGTCCTTGCTGTTCTGAGCCTGAACTTGTTTGTTTTTGCATTCGGGTTCTACTCGCAGACTGCTCTCACGAGGTCCCTTCGGTTCTATGAGATCTCAATAGCGACTGCCGTCCAGTATCTAGCTTTCTCAGCATCTGCACTTGTTCTAGCATTCTCGGGTTTCTCCTACTGGAGCTTGGTCATTGGATATGTCGCTGGCGCGATGTGTTTTGTGCTTGTGTTGAGGCACTTCGAAAAGCCAAAGGCTAGGCCAGCAGTGGACAAGAATCTTGCGAAGGAGCTACTTGCATTTGGCAAGCACATCATAGTGACAAATCTGATGGCGTATGCGATATTCAACGTCGATCAACTTGTGATAGCAGGGACGCTTGGCGCAATCGCCCTCGCATTCTACTACATTGCAGTAAGGTTTGGCAGGATGATTGGGGAGCAATTATCGGCTGTTGTCAACAGAGTCCTGTTCCCCACAATGGCCCGACTAAGAACCGACGTTCAGAGATTGAGGATTGGCTATGCACAATCCCTGCGGATGCTGGCGATATGTGTTCTACCCATGAGTCTCGGACTGTCTGCATTGTCTGGTATCTTCGTGGAATCGGTTCTGGGAGCCACGTGGCTCGAATCCGTTTTTCCACTGTCAGTACTCGCCATTGCAGGGCTATTCAATGCATTAGCGACCCCCTCCGGGAACGTTCTCGTGTCGATCGGAAGGCCCCGCTATCTCTCAATGCAATCGACAGCACAGGCTGTGCTGCTCATAGCGTTTGTCTATCCTGTGGCAGTGACATACGGAATTGACGGAGTCTCCGTTTTGATAGCCACTCTCTCCTTTGGAGTGCTGGTGTACTTCATGTTGCTGCTGCCAAGGATCCTATCCTGCGGTTTCCGAGAACTGTATAACCCCCTGGGCATCCCATTGGCAAGCGGAATCGTGATGTATGGAGTCCTTTTCGTTCTTGCAAATTGGCTCGAGGCGTCTCTGCTTACGCTAGTTGTACTGACCCTGGTCGGATTAGGGGTCTACGCTGCATGTCTGGCCGCACTCAGCAGAGGGAGGGACGTCCGGGATTTCCTCAATCTCCTATCGAACATGCGCACGCAGAATGAATGACATGTCAATTGATGTAAGAACCCAGATGTGGCGTGTAGAGCAAACCATATGCATATATGAGCCAAGATAATCGAGGGATACGCGAACCACAGAGAGGATCTCGTGACAAGTACCGCGAATGCTCGTGTTCGGGCCGCTCTCGCTGAAGCAGCAGCGACGAAACCGGAGGTAGTCGTAGTCCTTCTCAACTATAATCGTGTGGAAGACTCCGTTGAGTGCATCGAATCCGTGCTGGTTTCCGAAGGACCGAGCAGCAGGGTTGTTGTCCTGGACAACGGTTCGAAGAACGATGAATCGCTTGTGCTCAAGAAGAGGTTCGGCGAGAGCATAGACGTTCTGCGCTCTATCAAGAATCTGGGCGTTGCTGCAGGTTGGAACATGGTGATATCCTATTCCTGGGAGAAGTACCGCCCGGCCCATTTCTTCATTCTGATAGACGACATGATTGTTGACCGAACTGCCATCAAGGAACTCCGGGATTTCCTTCTGTCTCGAGATGATGCCGGAGTAGCCGGCCTGCCCATCGCGAGGCTTGGCAGTCCCGATGAGTTCGAGGACGGACGATTCAATGATCTCCAGGAGCCAACGGTTGACTACCTGTTGCTGGGCGGTGCGATGCTGATAAGGTCCGAAATCTTCGAGGCGCTTGGAATGTTCGACGAGGAATTCTTCATCCACGGAGAGGAGAATGATTTCATGGACAGAATGCGACGAAGCCGCTGGAAACCCTATTTGGTTCCTACCCATGCGAAGGTGTATCACAAGGGTAAGCCATCTGCATCTGGAGTTTCCGGATTCGCGGCATTCCATCGAACGAGGAACATGCTGGTCCTTCTGCGGAAGGACTACGCAGGAGTTAGACTCGCGAAGTCTCTAGTCAGATATTTCCTCAGGTGGCTTCCAATGGAGATGACGAAGGACATCGCTCACTCCGGGGGATTTCGGAATCTCAAGGCCAGGGGAAGGGGATTGGCTTCTGGCATGGCGTTCCTGATCCGAAACGGCCGCGGTAACCGTCATCTAAGGAGACTTGGTGATGGGACATTCCCTGAAGGCGTTTCCGAGGTATGACGGATTCTCTTCATACCAGTATCGCAACGGGTAGTCCGCTGTGACATGGTTTCCCAATAGCTTTCAGAGACGAATGACAAGAACCCAGGAACAGATTAATACCGACCGGCTCGATTCCACTCAACGTGCAACCCAGTTCCGGCAAGGTCTGCGAAGAGGTCATGTGATGGGGGAGAAGAACAGCGTCGACAGAGCAACAACTGACCTCCGGACGAGGAACAGGCCATCAGTATGGTTATGCTCATTTCTCCCAGAGAGCACGGGTGCAGGTGTTGAGAGGTTCGCTTCAATGATATCTGCCGCCGTGTTAAGAACCGGAAGAATGGCGACCATAGTCAATATCGGATGCATTGGTAGTTCGCAGAAAATCGCGAGGAGGTTCAGATACTACGCAGCGTGGAGGGTAGGGCGTTACGTGAGCCGTCATGCAATGCCAGACGACATTGTCATATGCAGCAACTTCTTCTCGTGGAATGCGCCAAAGAAACGCTCGATAGTCGTGTTCCACGGAACTGATGTTGGGCGAGCCTCAAGGACGAAAAGCGATTTAGGGATTGCGAGGAGTCTCGCTGTGAAGACCATTGGACCTTTTCTGGAGAAGAGGACGGCAAGGGGGAGATTGGCAATTGCGGTTTCCGAATCCGCAAAAGAAGAGGTTGAAACGCATTACGGCTTGAAAGTTCAAGCGGTGATTCCAAATGGGGTCGATCTGAGGCTCTTCTCGCCCGCCGGCAACAAGGCAGACCTGAGGCGCAAGCTGGGGCTGCCCCAAGACAAGTTTCTGGTGCTCTTTGTAGGGACGACCGATCCTAGGAAGGGATTGGGATGGATCCTCGAGCATCTGCTGCCAGAGTTTGGCGAGAACATCCACCTGGTCGTTAGAAGCGATCTTGCGAATCCGCCTTCCAACACCACGGTCGTCAGGAGACTGGACTTCGAAGAGCTGGCCGACCTGTACAGAGCTTGCGATGCGCTTCTATTTCCGACAGAATACGAGGGCTGCAGCTTTGTCCTTGTTGAGGCCCTCGCGTGCGGATTGCCACCAGTTACCTCGTCTGCAGGTGGAGGGCGCGACTTAAAAGCAGTACCTGAACTCAGTCCGTATGTCATCGAAGGCAGAAACCCGAGTGACTACCTGAATCGAATCAGACAGCTCGCGGGCTCGCATAAGGAATGGGCGAGAGTATCATCATCGGCACGAGCCTACGCGGAGAAGAACTGTAGTGTGCAGCAATTCGAGAGCGCCTACATACGGATCATCGAGCAGCTTGAGAACAAGAACTAGTCTTCCCAGCCACAGCTCGATCCATGACCACCAGCAGATCCGATAAGTCGTGACACGATCTTTCCTGTTGAGCCCGGACTATTGCATTCGATGACTTCGCTCTTAGGTACTGAAGTACATCGTACTTGCGGATTGTAGCCGCCCACACCTGTGCCGAATGGTAGTCGGGAACTGCATCGCCGCCGTCTCCAATCGTCTCGGGAAGGGCTCCGATCCCGCTGACCGCACATGGGATCCCTCTGCTCATCGCCTCTACACATACCATTCCGTAACCTTCTGGAATGATTGATGGCATCATCAGCAACTTCGTGCTTCGCCAGAGCTCCGATAGATCCTCAGTCCAGGCATGGTATCTCACATTGCGCAATTCGCGCAGCTTCCTCTGAACCGATGGCTTCGCATCCCCAACGAAGATGAATCTCTGGCCTTCCATCAACTCGGCAACGCTGATAGCTGTGTCGACCCCTTTGTAGTCGACTGGGGAGAAGTAGAGCACCGCACCATCTTCCATCAAAGACAATCTCTGACTTGGGAACTCAACGCCAGGAGTCAAGATCGTGGACTCGAGACCCCAAATCTCCCTCAGGGTCCTCTGTGTGAAAGGGCTGTTCGCTACAATCGCCTCAGCGTGAGGCAGGGCGCGTTTCGCTCTGGCAACCTCTTTCCTGAAGAAGGGGAATTGTGCGATGCGAGGGCCGGCATCCTGGCATCCGATACATTTGTATCTGCACTTCCACGGTTTCCCGTTCCAGAAGCTCCCCAGGCAGAAAGGGTCGATGTTGTGGAGGAATGATACTACAGGGACGGAGACTTCTGAGCATGCTTCGATCGTGCTGAAAAGAACGGTCTGCTGGGCAAAGACAACGTCGGGACTCAGGCGTCGAAGAAGAGATGCGATTCTACGCTTCCACGGTCCATGGATAAGTGCCTGCCTGGGCCACATCCCTCTTGCGCGTGTCTTCAAATCCAGAGGATGGCTTGGGAATTCCGGATCCGAGAGAGTCCCGAGATAACAGGTGTGCACGTCATGTCCGATCGACTTGAGCTCGCGGCACAGGAAACGCATGGACAGGTCGCCGCCTCCTCTCGGTGGAAAGAGGTGATCGCTGCATGATAAGATCCTATATACCATATCCAGCAGAATAGCTAGCAATCACCGAATATAGGTATCTATGGTCAGGCCCGATATTTCTCACCATTCCGGCATTGCCGCAAGATAGACGCGGTAGTCGGTATTCTCGTAAATACTGTAGCTCAGAGTGCCCATCTCCTGCAAGAACTTGTTCGGAATAGTGCCTTGTCCCGCGTAGGCATTTGGAGCCCTCCCCGGTATGTACGAGATTTCAACAACGAGCTCTATGCCAGCCTGGTTTGTGCTTATGTGAGGATTCATGTACGAGCAGTTCTCATCCTGGAAATACAGCTTGAAGAACCCGAAGATATCGTACCAGCTCAGTTGGTAGAGGGTGTGATTCTCAACTGAAGTGTTGAGCAGGTAGTAGTTGCCGAACTCATAGAAAGAACTCAGAAAGTCAACATAGTCCGAATGCTGTGCCACGAGATGAAAATCCTTGGCTGTTGCGCTAAGATAGCCATGTGCCACCAATACAGCTGGGTCAGCGGTAGGAGAATCCCAGCCGGAAAACCATCTTATCCGTCTGTCCAACGTGCCCAATGGAGATACGAAGACATCTTTGTCATTGGATTCATAGTTACCGATGTAGCTGCCCAAGCTTATCTCTTCGTTCGACAGCCAAGTCATGATATCGGTTCCTGGCTCCGAGAAGGATGACCTGTGGTCAAACATGACGAGAGAGAAAATGAGACATAGGACAAGAAAGCCTACAACCATCCCGCTCTTGAATGCACGGGGAAGCCTGAACCTGGGATGTGCCGTCTTAGGTGCCTTTCGCCATTCTCTCAGAATCATTCGCAAACCGGGCAGAAGCACTCTGTCAACGCGCGAGATGGCGAGACCGACAAGCAGGTAGAAGAATGGCAACATGATCAGCTGGATGTATTGCGTCTTCCATGCAACAGGGGCAAATATCAACATGGTCACAATCAAGAATATGTCTCTTTCTCTACTCTCCTTTGAGGAGGGGTAGATGGCCATGAAACCCATGGGAAGCAACAGCAGTAAAAGGCCGACGCTGCCAACATAGTTGGTCGATAGATTCGCGAATATGACGAATGGAGTATCTCCGGACAGGAAGAAGCCAGTCCGAAACTCCAATTCCGCCATGAAGTACGAGAATGACATCTGGGGGATGTCGCTGATCACACGATCGAGCGCTGGAATGAAAGGCCAGAAGACCAAGCAAAGGCCAAGGGCAGCGCAGGCCGCGAATGCAACGGGACGAATGTTTTTGTTAATATGCGGGAGATAGGGCACTAACCATATCACGGAGCCAGCGACGATTTCAAGCACGATTACCATGAAGCTACTTCTATGGACTGCGAAAGCAGTGAATGTGAAAAGCGTGAACATCAGGACGCGAGCCTTCATGTTCTGATTCTGCCAGAACAATGTGAAGAAGCCGAGTACGAATATCGGGACTACGAGACCCCTGCTAGTGGCCTGCTCAAAAGTCAGAAACAAGAACAAGGGAGACAGAGCCATCAGGCCAGCTAGGATTGCTGCCAGATCATCCCTTATTCTGAAGCTTCTGAAGAGAATGAATCCCGCGAGCACCAGTAGGACCGGAAAAATGATGTTGAATACGATTGGCATCGCGTTCCAGTTGAAATCCGAGAGCAACTTCAGCTCGGCGTAGAGAAACGGAGTGCCGCCCGGATACGATAGAGGATACAGGCCGAAATATGACATCGGGCTCAGAACCCAGCCGGCCGAACCATCCTCCGTCAATGCTTTTGCGAGGTCCAGTGTGAAGAATGTGTCAGAACCGTGCGGCATCGGATGCTCGACAGGATATCTGACGGCGATGTTGATCAACACCATCAGAAGAAGGATGCTGAGCACATAGTCCCGTCTGCGCCTGTTTTTGGAGCGAACCAGTATCTTCTCAGCCACGTTTCGAGTCTGAGGTTGGCACGACTATAAATAGCTCGCGCATCGCAGTGTCTCAGGGCGAAACGGCAGTGATGGATTGTGTGCGCCATCATCCAGATGTTTTGCGCACACGCTCTCCTGACTGCCCGGAGAATTTGAAGAACAGGAGCCAAAAAATACCTATCCACACGAGGAAAAGCACGTCTCCGAGGTGCGTATGTACCCAGAGCATGTCCTTGAGCCCGAATCTGTAAGCAATCCAGACAAGCATGACCATTCTGGCAATGTTGATGGCAAATGAGCCAATAACACCTATGACCATCCAGATGGAGAGCGTCTTACGATCGACTTGGAACGACTCAATCAGAATGTAAATCATCACGGTGATGATAACCAATTCCTCAAGTCCCGCACAAGCCCATCCGATGAAGACTCGAGATACGCCATCTGGGCCATCAATCACGACTTCTCCAGGTATGCTTCCCGAGCTTATCCCGGAGGATATCATGATTCGGGAAAAGAGTACCACAATGCCGACGAACGCGGCAGACACGGCAGCAAACAGCGATGCAGAGGCAACACTCAGCGCCAAAGTTCCGCCTCGAACTATGACAAGCATCAGCGCTCCAAAACGGACCAGCGCGTCACGAAGGGAATAGAACAGGAAGAACAATCCAATGGACAATATCACGTAATCTGTGAGTCCGTACTCCTTGTCCCCTGTCCATGCTCCGACGACCCAGTTGAATGCGAAACTACCTGCGATGATCAGGGTGGCAATGATCAACTCATCCCAGCTTGGGCCAGACACTCTCTTGAACCTCTCCCTATTTGCAAACACAAGGACGATCAGAAGCAACGAGTAGACCAAGAAATTCGACACCGATGTGTCGCGAGCATTGGGCAGGAAACCGACCAAAGATGAAAGGACGATGGCAGCTAGAAAGTAGAGATCCCTATCTTTCGATACCAACTGGTTCCAAGAAATCTCCACCTTCTCGAGGAATGTGACGGACTCAGAAGGAGATGATTGCGAATCGGTCGGCGAGCCATCAGGAGACACACTTGGACACAGTCAGCGAGTTCTGATAAACCTTGCGCTTCACGAATACAGATGGACTCATCATCATGATCAAGGGTCTGAGTAGAACGCTTCAGTGGCCGGCCGACGGGCCACGAATGATGTACATCAGGCGTGAGCTTCACTGCAGGAGCATTTGTCTGCGGAGAGCGTACTCTTCAGCCTGAGTGCCTCCTCCAGCAACTGAGATATCCACTCCTCTTCCCAGTACCGTATCCTCGCGTCATAGGTCATCGATTCCCCTGGTGACAAGTGCTGGCCTCCTACGTTGATACATACGTCCATGACCATATATCAACCCTTTCCGTTCTTTTTTCGGCATTTGACCATTCGGAATGGGAAAAAAGCCATTTTTGACCAGACAAACTGCGTTCGAATGCAAGATATTTATAAACGCAAGTGCCTTTTGCCCTTGTATGTCCGCCCGGGAAGCAGACACTGGCATGGCAGAGGTCGACGATTTGGACATTGACATCCTCCGGAGCCTTAACGAGAACTCTCGCAAGAGTTTCAGGGACATTGCGAAAGAGCTCCACGTGTCCCTCACGACTGTCTCCAACAGGGTCAGGAACATGGAGAAATCCGGCGTCATCCAGG
>Ga0214474_1001655_pt1 | contig 10196 bp, 8 predicted proteins | sample RVTome_2_FD_187335 | JGI IMG/M metagenome (GOLD analysis project Ga0214474, IMG submission 187335) | Soil microbial communities from uranium-contaminated site in the Upper Colorado River Basin, Wyoming, United States - RVT95D214 HiSeq ...
GAATCTTATGACAACGAATACAGCACCTTATGATTTTTTGTCTCTTTGCGTGCCCTGCCGTCAGCCGCCAGATAGTCGAGGTGGGCGATAGTCTCCCCGATGGCAAAGAATTTCTGCACTGAGGGAAACTCTTGCCACGAGTTGCATTCTATATCCCAGGTTATATAAGGGGCTACATCCCAGGCCATCTTCTCCCCGCTTTCCAGTGCAAAGAGCGCCTCGTCCAACCTGCTTCTATGATGCTCCTGGATCTCATTAATCCGTTTTCTGTGGTCCTTCAACAGTCTGCGATGACCCGGCAAAACGAGATTCACATCAAGCTTATAAACTTTCTCCAGGTTTGTTAGATAATGCTTGAGTGAATTTTCCAGCTGTTCCCAGTGGGTTATATTAGGCGTGATATCGAAGAGAATGTGGTCGCCACAGACAAGGACCTTCTTGCTGGCTTCGTAAAGGCACATATGTCCGGGTGAATGCCCCGGCGTTTCGATACACCGAAACAGGTAATCTCCGATCTCTATTTCATTTCCCTCCACCATTGTGGTGAATTCAATCTTACGTCTTGAGCTATACCGATAGCCCGGATGGCCTTCCCACACCTTTCTCATCTCATCCTCGGGGAATCCGTTGGCGCCGTAGAAGACAAAGTGCTTTTTCCAGTAGTCTGGTGATGGTTGAAAACTAATAAAGGAGGCTTCCGTCTTGTTAAAGTATATTTTGGACGTATCGGTGGCCAGCTTCCCAACCAGACCTGAATGGTCGGCGTGCAGGTGAGTGATGAAGAAGTCTGTCTTGTTCAGGTCGACATCCAGCTTCTGCAAAGCCGAGAGCGTTGGATTCAGACACTCCTCACGATTCATCGCCGTATCAATAATCAGAAATCGGTCCCGCCCTTTTACCACATAAGAGTTTAGAGCCTTCAAAGGGCTTCTGGGAAGGGGGATTTCAACCCTATAAAGACCAGGTAAAAGCTCTTCAATCATAATGGAGTTAAACTCAAAGGCAAAACGTATGGGTTATTTTATCACCTTTCATAGCTTTTTGTCTTTGCTTAACATGCCTCCAGTGTCATTCTGAGGGAGTGAAGCGACCAAAGAATCTCAATCCAAAGTGGACTTTAAAAACATAGTGGAGATTCTTCGCTACGCTCAGAATGACAAGTAAAGGACACCCATCTGTTATAATAGTCACGGAAAAGCCAGACTGGAGGTGACATCATGCCGGATTGGATTGAAGCAGCGCAGGTGCTTAATAGACTCATAAGGCCGCTTACTTTTCCCGTAGCCGTAAAGCTGGTAGAAAGCGCTGACCGTTTTCCCGAGAAGACCAGGCGTCCTTTTAAGGATATGGGTTTTAAGACTAATGTCTGCGTCGGGATGACATTAACCCGAAAGTACGGCTGGACGGTGGGCATGACAGCTGAGGACAATGCCTGCCCAATAGTAGCTTACACTTACGGATGGAGCGAGTCAGAGCCGGAGATTAAGAATGCCTTAATGGAGTTCATGAAAGCCATGAACTATGCCGCCAATGATGATGCTGCCAGGACAGCTATGGAGTCTATAGCAGAGGTCAAGTTAAGCAAAGGAGAATACGCCGGTGTGATTTTCTCTCCGCTGGAGAGAACAAAGATAGAGCCGGACCTGGTCATGGTGTTCTGCAATCCGGCCCAGGCGATGAGGCTGGTACATGGAGCTACCCAGGAAACTGGCATAAGTGTGCAGTCTATTTTCAGCGGCAAAGGTGGGACCTGCACCGAAGGAGTTCTACAGACTTTTAAGACCAGAGAACCAAAGGTGGTGCTGCCCGGAAACGGCGATAGAGTTTGGGCGATGGTGCAGGATGATGAGCTGGCTTTCACCATCCCTATTAACTTGCTCGACAGCGTAATCAGAGGTCTTGAGGCTACCCATGAGCGCGGAATCCGATATCCAATACCGGTAGATGTAAGACACGAGCCGACCTTCCCGGGGCAACTTAAACAGGTCGGGCAATAGAATTACAGCCAGATTGGGTCGCTAATATTTAGAAATCTCCAGATCTTCCATCTTGCCGGTGACGGTGAAGACAACGCGCTCGCAGATATTGGTTACCCTGTCGGCGGCGCGTTCCAGGTTGTGCGCTACCCAGATGAGACGAGTCGCCCGATTAATGGTCTTGGGGTCGACCATCATAAAGGTAAGTAGCTCACGAAAGACCTGGTCGTAAAGACCATCCACAGCGTTATCCATAGAGACGACATGTTTTGCCAATTCTACATCGCGGGTGACGAAAGACTTGAGGCTTTTATCGATCATTTCGGTGGTCAATTCTGCCATCCTCGGAATATCGATCAGCGGTTTCAAGGGCGGCTCATCGCCAATCATGACGGCAATCCTGGCAATCCCTTCGGCATAGTCGCCGATTCGTTCTAGTTCCGTTGTGATATTAAGGGTGGCCACAATGATACGCAGGTCATCGGTCTTAGGCTTCTGTGTGCCCACAAGCTCAATACACATGTCTTCGATAGCGAACCTAAGCTCGTCTATCTTGGCATCAGCAGCAATTACCTGGTGGGCCATCTTTAAATCCCGTTTTTTCAATGCCTCAATGGAGCGGTGTATCTCCTTAGCCGCCATATCACCCATAGTAAGGACTTTATCTTGAATTTCTTTAAAACCTTTGCCAAAACTAGCACTCATTTCCATTGTCATTACCTCCCCAACAGTTTAATTATACACATCGCTAGCCACTGAGGCTACACATTTTCAGCTTAATGGAATAAATCTAATTAAGGAATAAATAATAGCACCTATGATAGCGGCGCCCGGGATAGTAAAAATCCATGCCCAGACTATAGTAAGAGTAACGCCCCAGCGCACGGCAGAAAGCCGATTCGCAGAACCCACACCAGATATGGCTCCGGTGATAACATGGGTAGTGCTCACCGGAATGCCCAGATGAGTGGCTAAGAAAATACTGAAAGCGCTGGCTGTCTCGGCACAGAAACCATCAATCGGTCTTAACTTGGTTATTTTCTGTCCCATTGTCTTAACGATTCGCCAACCACCGGTCAAGGTGCCCATAGCAATTGCGGCGTGTGCGCTCAGAACGACCCAGAGAGGCACAATGAATTCGCTGATTAAGCCACCGGCAAAGAGAAGGCTTGTTATAATACCCATAGTCTTCTGGGCGTCATTGCCACCGTGCCCCAGACTGTAGAGAGCTGCAGAAAAAAGTTGCAAAACCCGCGACCACCTGTCAACCGCAGCCGGTGTTTGTCTGCGTACAATCCAGGTTGTGATGACTTTTAATAAGAAACCTAAAACCAGACCGATAGCCGGCGCCAGGACAATAAAAATCAATGTTTTGTACCAACCGCTGGCTATGATCACCCCAAAGCCGCTCTTGGCTATAGCTGCTCCGGCATATGCACCAATCAGAGCATGAGAAGAGCTGGTAGGCAGTCCCAAATACCAGGTAATCATATTCCAACAAATAGCACCGCCAACAGCAGCAAGGATTACAGTCGGAGTCACTGTATTGACGTCAATCATTCCTTTGCCGATTGTTGTAGCCACAGCCGTACCGAATATAAGAAAAGCCACAAAGTTAAAGAACGCTGCCCAGATGACGGCTTGTCTCGGCGATAAGACCCTGGTGGAGACAACGGTGGCAATAGAATTCGCGGCATCATGCATGCCGTTGGTGAAATCGAAAACCAGGGCGATGATGATGATAAAGATTATGAATAGTAAGCTTAAATCCACCGTATAACCCTCAGCGCGAAAGGACGCCGGGTAGAAATTACTGTGGCAACAGCGTTAGGAATATCAGTCAGGGAATTCAAAAATTCAACTGCCAGAACTAATAGCGGCACTATGGCTAAGGATATACTCATATTCGACTTATCCCGCCAGGCTGAGTTAGAGGCAAGTCTGCCATAGGGTCTCAGGCATATTTCAGTGCCACTCCTTCCAGGATGTTGGCTACGTCCTCACACCTGTCGATGGCGGTTTCTATATGCTCGTAAATCTCGCGCCACTTGATAAGGTAAGTAAAATCTACTGAGTCGAAAAAGAGCTCCGCCAGCGCCGAGCGATAGATGCTGTCCCCTACATTCTCCAGGCGGTTAATCTCCACGCATAGTTTAAGAAGCTTATCCCGGTCGATGCGGCCATGTATTTCAGACACTCCCTTCTCGACCTCAGCCACTGCCTGCACCACAATACCGGCCAGCTCCCTGACTTTATCAGTGGGGCGCTCTACCTTGTAGAGCAACATAGCGTCTGCTGCTGAGTGGATGAAATCAGTTATATCGTCCAGAGACTCAGCCAGCAAGGCAATATCCTCACGGTCCAGAGGGGTCACAAAAGTACGGTGTAGCTGTGCGATAATTTGATGAGTGATAGCATCTCCCTCATGCTCCAGCCTGGTTATCACTCCTACCCTTTCCTTAACATTCTCCCACGTGTTTACCATGTCTCTTAGCTGCTGGGCTATCTTAACCACATTCTGAGCGCTCTGGTCGAAGAGGACGAAAAACTTCTCTTCTCTGGGGAAGAACGAAAATCTAGGCAATGAATAGCCTCCTTTGCCGGCAAAACGGGTAGTCAGAAAAGATAATAGAATTTAAACGTAGGGAAGAGGACGGGTCACCGCTCAATCTCTGATTAAGGCAAACCAGCATAACAATCTGCCACTATTATTGTAGATGAGATACGGATAGCAGTCAAGCGAAAAATCATTTCCTCTCCCTCGATGGGAGAGGATTAAGGTGAGGGTGAAACATATGTAATCCCCCTCCCTCTAACTCCCTCCCTCCAGGGGAGGGAGAAACAATTTAGCCAAGAGGCTTTAGCTTCGTGGCGCTTGACATTACTGAGTGAAGTGCCTAGAGTATCCGATAACAAATTGTACCAGTTCTGCCGACGATATATCTGAACAGGTTACGAAGATGTACAAAGAGCCAAGCAAGCTAGATAATCCCGAAACTGACACTGAAAGAAGTTTGCGCCTGTTTGGCGACTATACATCTTATTTTTGAAGATTTACTTCGGGATTTTCATACCGGCTGCGGCTTTATTTATTATTTTTGCATCAGATGCGGTATATTGGCAATATGGCTTTACTGCATTCCTGCTCATTAGCTATCTTGTTGGCATTTACTTCGCGTATAAGGTGCGCTGTACTAGATGTGGGCACTTTCTTATATTAGCACTCTTTGGCAATGCATACTTCTGGGAGATTGGATTATGTTATGCTTGTGGTGTTCGACTAAAAAAACAGAGAATATCGGAAAAAGCATGGAAGATAATTCAAGTGGCAGGTATTGCCATAGTTATTCCTTTAATGATTGCGGCTCTTTATTGTATGTTTAAGCCTTGCTAAACCAGGTTGCTCCTATGAATACGTATCACTCGCCTTCACTTGACCGCCACGCAGGGCCACATGTGGGCATATGACACCTAAGGAATTAGACTTGTGGCTGTGCCGACAAGCCGAGGTTGCCCACGGCCTGGTGGTACCAGTAAATCAACTTGCAATTGGCGTCAATGTTTGCCTTGGGCACAGCAGAATGCGTATCCGAACCGAAAGGTGCTACCAATCTGTCATCGAAGATTGCCTGCGGGAATGATTTTTTGATTTTGGTAAAAGTAATGTTGAAATTTGCTATAGATGAAGATGCCATCTCTGCTTCGAGGAACGAGTAGTCAAAATTCTGCTGAAGTATCTCTACTACTGGTTCCGGCGACACCCGGCCGTAAAGCCTCATAAAACCTTCAGTTTGAACGGACCTCTCTACGGTTTTTTCTTTGACCTTTTTGGTGACAGGAATGCCCCCAGTCAATAACGTTACTGCCACATTTAACTTTCTTACTGTCCTGGTTACCTGTGTCTCGGTGTAAGTTTGCATTCTGCCCCTGATAATCAAAAACATTTCCCCTGACTCAATTCGTCTCTCTTGGCCAATCCTGTTGCAGAATACTATTGCTTGTTCTTCTAACTTCAGGGTGTGTGCCCTGTATATTTGTGGAGGTTTGCGAAGCTCCGAATCAGTGCAAACAATCGCCACCAGTCCCAGCTCTCTCAGACTATTGGCGGTTGATTCTGCCATCTGCATATTGTAATAGTTGGCGATGATTTTCGGAATCTTTCCTGTGAGACAGAGTTGAGTCTCGTAGAGGTTCTTAGCCACAATGGCTGCCACCTTCTTTATGATCTCTTCCTCAAGCGTAGCTGGGGAAGCTACTGCCACATGCACAACTTCATGTTCAGCCATGAATTCTTCTCTTTTGGGTCAACAGTCCTGACCTTACAATACCACGCTTTTAGTAAAATGAAAAGAGGCGAACTATAAGATAGTTTAGAAGCGTCTCAGGCTTTGCCAATATTTCGAGGCAGTATGTGAGGCAATTACATCCAAGGTGGTGTTTTAACGTTGGTATTCTCGAAATAGTCGTTATCCAGAGGTCGCTGGGATACGCCTGATTCTACAGCTGCCCTGGCTACAGCATGAGTTACGGCTAAGTGTACTTTAGGGTCGAGTGGGTTGGGGACAAGCTCGCCTTCGTCTGTAGCGTCTACAATGGCCAGGGCGGCGGCTTTGTACATCTCATAGTTGATCTTTATAGCTAATGCATCCAGTGTTCCCCGCCAGATTCCGGGAAAGCCGAGTAAGTTGTTGACCGTCCTGCCGTCAACAGCCAGAGCCGCGCCCGATTTTATGGCGATATCCGGGGCAATTTCAGGATACGGATTCGTTAAAGCAAAAATTACCTGTCCTTTCCTGACCATGTTCGGTTTTATCAGCCCCTGTACTCCACTGGTGCCGATGACGATATCAGCCGTTTGCATAATCTCGTCTAAATTGCTCGGAATGCCGCCGTGTTCTGCATGCCGTTTAACACTGGCATCAGTCCTGGCAGTACCTAAAGCAGGCTTACCTGTGTATTTCAGGACAAATTTTCCAATAGATAGACCAGCGGCACCGAGGCCAATAAGTCCGACCTTCACCTCCTCGAGTGCCATGCTGCAAATTTTGCAGGCATTAAGCAGGGCTGCCAGTGTCACCACAGCGGTACCTTGCTGGTCATCATGCATAACAGGGATATCCAGGTCTTCTTCTAACGCGTCCTGAATCGGGAAGCATCTTGGCGACGCTATGTCCTCTAGCTGAATGCCTCCAAACGTCGGAGCAATAGATTTTACGGTTTCCACAATTTCGTCAGTATCGGTAGTTTTCAATAAGATGGGAACTCCACTAACTCCAACCAGCTCCTGGAGCAGAGCAGCCTTTCCCTCCATAACGGGCATTCCTGCCACCGGACCGATGTTCCCCAATCCGAGTATGGCAGTGCCGTCAGTGACAATAGCCACAGAGTAAGGTATATTTGTGTAGGTATATTTAAGACCTGGCCGCTCTGAGATTAACCTGCACACCTCAGCAACGCCAGGGGTGTATACTTTTCTCAGGATGTCTATTGAGTTAATAGGATGGATGCTTACCGTCTTTATTTTTCCATCCTTGTGAAGGTCGAGCACATCGTCCCTGACCTCCAGAACAGTGACCTCTGGAAGTTTCGACACTTCTTCTATTAAACGTGCCAGCTCCTCTTCATTTTTGATAACCACTTCAATGTCTCTGATAGTATAGTAATGCCCCAAATGCACAGTTTTGAGATTCCCGATATCTACTCCAACTCTGCCAATGGCTGTAGCCAACTTACCCAGGGTGCCTGGAACATTGAGGTTTTTGCAGCGCAAGGTTCTGGTGAACTGGTACTTCGCATTTTCCATTATCTTACCTCCGTGTTTGTGGGACTGCTATAGCTGAAACAACTGGCATAGAGCCGCCAGGTATTCACTAACCTGAGAATGAGCGGACCGCGGCAGGTTCGTACCGAATTGAGGGCAGACAATCTCCAAGGGAACATAGTGCTAATAGGAATGATGTACGCTTAGTAGCTTGAATTCTAGCACAAAATCATCGCTTTAGCGAGGAAATTTGAATATTTTCGTGTGCAAAGCTTAAAATACGAATTTGAGGCAACGTGACCAGATATGACTTTTTTGCCGTAAAGTGGTAGCATTGTAGCATCTATTCCCATTATATTAAGGAGGAGCAAAATGAGGACAAAGGAACAGTATATCAAAGGTCTATCAAAGATGAAGCGGAACGTATATTTCGATGGCGAGCTAATCGACCGCACAGATGAGCTTCAGGCGGACTGCCTCAATGTTATGGGTACCACATTTGAGGAAGCAGCCAAGCCGGAGAACCAGGAGCTGTGTACTGCCATCTCTCATCTTACCGGTGAAAGAATCAACCGCTTTAACCACATCCATCAAAACACCGGTGACCTGCACAATAAACAGGACATGACCCGCATGTATTGCCAGAAGGTGGGCGGCTGCATACAGCGCTGCATGGGCATCGATGCCACCAATGCCATCTACAATGTGTCCTACGAAGCGGACAAGGTCAACAAAGGTGCCACCCAATATCACGAGAACTTCAAGAAGTGGCTCACCCGCTTCCAGACCGAGGACCTGGTGGGCTGTTCGGCGCAGACAGATGTTAAGGGCGACAGAATGCTGAGACCAGCCGACCAGCCAAACCCCGATGCCTACGTACGGATAAAGGAGAGGCTTAGCGACGGCATCGTTGTCAGCGGCTGCAAGGTGCACATCTCTGAAGCCTCAGTGGCTGACGAGGTGCTGGTATTGCCCACACGGGCATTGCGCCCCGAGGATAAGGACTACGCCGTAGCCTTCGCCATCCCGGGCGACTGGGATGGGCTGAAGCAAGTAGTCACCATCCATAACCTCAGGCCCAGGGAGCATTTCAAGCGCGGGTTCATGCCAGGTAGCACGGATTCCTACATGATTTTTGATGACTGTTTTGTGCCCTGGGAAAGGGTCTTCCTCGCCGGCGAGTGGCAGCACGGCGGCGTGCTGGCTCTCCTGTTCGCTTTGTTTCATCGACATTCCTACTCGGGCTGTAAACCAGCCATCGGCGACCTCATCTTGGGAACCGCAGCTCTTGCCGCTGAGGTGAACAACGTTCATAAGACACCCCATGTCAGAGAGAAGCTAGCCGAGCTTATCATGACTACCGAGTTGGGTTATGCCGCCGGATATACGGCCTCTGACCTTGGCAAGCCGGAGGTATATATACCGGGCGTAGGCTTCATGCCTTATGGCCCCGGCTCCTACATACCTAATTCGATTTACTGCAATGTCGGCCGCTGCCTGTCAGGCGAGGCAGTTTGGCGTGAAGCAGAGATACTCTGCGACATCTCCGGCGGTGTAGTAGCCACCTTCCCTCGCGAGAAGGATTTCACGAATCCTGAGACCAAAGAATTGCTCCTGAAGTACACCAAGCGGAACCCGGATATGTCTCCAGAGGACCAGGCGCAGTTCTGGCGATACCTGGGCGACGGGCTCTGCTCAGCCAGCGGTGGCATACATAATATTGGTTCCTACCATGGCGGCGGCTCACCGATTATGGAGCAAATCGCCATTACTACCCAGTATGACATCGAGTCCAGAAAGAAGCTGGTTAAACATATTGCCGGTATGAGCGGCGGAGACCGCGAGGCTTTAAGTAAGCAGACGACCAAGCCAGCCAAAGCCCCCGCCGAGGCAGCCAAGAAATAGTCAGGCTACTGTTCCATCAGCCCCTCCCCGCCATAACAGGGAGGGGCTTGTCTTTTTGGTCAGGGAAAGAAACAAGCCTGGCTCCTAAAAGACGTGTCTTTTATAAATTTTTCTGCCGAAGTTTAATATTTAGCCAGGTTGGTTAGTGGTTCTTAGTTTGATAGCGCGCAAGGTACTTGGAATTAGACGGAATTTACTATATTCGCCACTGTTATTAATATAACAGGACGGGTGCGGTCTCTACTATTTCTTGGAATTTATCGTATGTCCCCGACCTCTACTTTACCCATACCTCTGCAATGGAGACACTTCTCTTTCAATATGGGATGGTTATCACAATAGGGGCAGTCGATTTCCATCGCGCCTGCCTCGTGCGTACCAGATTCCTTAATCTTCGAATCCAGCTCTCTATCGGCTCGAAGTTTGCCTCCTCCGACGTTCGTGACTAATTTGCAGCCGATAGAACGGCAAGTATCTGCTTCGGGAATATTTCCCGGGCCCGTTCGGTATCCTCCTTTGGCGAATATGTCGGGCTTGACCAGTTCCAGGGTCTT
>Ga0214474_1001656_pt1 | contig 10195 bp, 5 predicted proteins | sample RVTome_2_FD_187335 | JGI IMG/M metagenome (GOLD analysis project Ga0214474, IMG submission 187335) | Soil microbial communities from uranium-contaminated site in the Upper Colorado River Basin, Wyoming, United States - RVT95D214 HiSeq ...
AAGATCCGAGGACGGCAAGATCAAGACGTATGCTTACCTCCGGGACATCACGGAGAGAAAAAAGTTTGAGAGGGACCTAAAAGAATCAGAGGAGAAATTTCGGAACCTTTTTGAGAGTGTGCAGCATGGGCTCTTTATCAGCACAAAAGAGGGCTGCTTCGTTGACTGTAATTTTGCCCTACTGGAAATGCTTGGATATTCGGATAAGGAAGAATTCCTGAAAATCGAGATTGCTGAAGATCTCTATGTCAATCCGGAGGATCGCCAGAACTTTCAGAGGTTGGTAGAAAAACATGGATTTGTGAAGGACCTGGAAGTGGAGTTTAAGAAGAAGGACGGGGAGAAGATTACCGTCCTTCTCACCGCCCGTGCAAAGCAAGACGGGGAAGGGAAGGTGATCGGATATGAAGGGCTGAACATCGACATCTCCGATAGGAAAAGGATGGAAAGGGAATTGAAAGAGGCGAACGAGTTTTTTATGAACCTTATTGAGAGCTCTGTCGACGGGATCATTGTGACGAAAATGGATGGAGAGATCATCATTTTCAACAAAGGCGCAGAGAATATCCTTGGATATCAATCCGACGAAGTCGAAGGGAAGATGAAGATTCGGATGATCTATCCCCCTGGTGTGGCCAAAGAGGTCATGCAGAAGCTGAGAAGCCCGGATTATGGGGGGGTTGGAAGGTTGACGTCCTTTCCCATTACTCACCGGAGAAAGGATGGCGAGCTGGTGGAAGGGGATCTTTCCGCATCGATCATCTATGACGAAGGGGGAAAGGAGGTCGCGACCGTTGGTATCTTCAAGGACCTCCGGGAGAGGTTGAGGATGGAGCGAGACCTTCAGGCCGCACGGGAAGCGCTCCTTCAGTCCGAGAAATTGGCTGCCATGGGGAGGCTGACTTCCCAGATCGCTCATGAATTGAACAACCCTATCTACGGGATCATGAACACCCTGGAACTCCTCAAGACCGAGATTCCCCCGGAGAGCAAGAGAAGGAGGATCCTGGAGCTTTCACTCTCGGAAACCGAGAGGCTTTCGGAGATGCTTCGAAATATGCTCAGTTTCTCTAAACCAGAGGAAGAAGCCAGGAAAAAGATCAATGTGAATGAGCTCCTTGAGGGCATCCTCCTGATGATGGAGAAACAGATGAAAGAAGCCAATGTCAAAGTCGTCACCCGGCTCGAGCCCGAAATCCCCGAGATTATGGCATCGACCAATCAGATGAGGCAGGTGATTTTGAACCTGTTTAAGAATGCCAAGGAGGCGATGCCGAGAGGTGGGACATTGACGGTAAGAACGAAGAAGGAAGACACAAAGGTTTTGATCCGCATCCAAGATACAGGGACAGGTATCCCGGAGGAGATACGGAACAAGGTCTTTGAAGCTTTCTTTACGACCAAGCAGAAGGTGAAAGGAGTGGGCTTGGGATTGTCCGTCTGCTACGGGATCATAAAAGATCACGGTGGAGAAATAAGAGTAGATAGCAAGGAAGGAAAGGGAACAACTTTCACGATCAGGCTTCCAATCTGACCCATTCCCCGCTCCTCACCGCGGAACAGTGTGGCCGGGTAGTTAAAAGAACCAGATCATAGTTCGACGTATTTTGCATTGAAGGATTACCTCAAATTTTCAATAAATTCCAAATAAAATCGTAATATTTTCAAGCTGTTATGAATTTTTTTATTGGGAGGACTATTTTTTTCTTGACAAACGGTATTTTCTATAATATTTATATTAACTATAAATATTATAAATTCTGTAAAAAGGAGAAATCTAATGGAGATATTGACTGTTTCCCAAGCTAGCAAGTACTGCAAGGTTTCTCCCAAGACAATCATCAACTGGATCGACGGAGGTCATATTAAGGCTTATAAAACCGTGGGAGGTCATCGCCGCATCAAGAAAGAAGACCTTGACGAATTCTTAAGGAAGAATGCCATGCCTGTTCCGGAAGAGGTGAAAGGAGAGCAGCGGAAGAAGATCCTCGTTGTTGACGACGATAAGATCATTGTGGAGACGATCGTCCAGGCCCTTGAAGAAGATGAGCATGGGTTCGAGATGATTTCCGCTTCGGATGGTTTTGAAGCTGGCCTCCAGGTCAGCCATTTCAAACCGGACCTGGTCATTCTCGACATTATGATGCCTGACATCAATGGATATGAGGTCTGCCAGAAGATCAAATGTAATCCTCTGACCAAAGATACAAAGGTCATCGTCCTTTCAGCCTATCTCGATGAAAATGCGTTTAAGCAGATGAAGGACTATGGAGCGGATGCCTGTTTTTCGAAGCCTCTCCCCTTGGGTCAATTGAAAACCGAGGTCGTTAAGCTTCTGGGTCTATCGTAGCAGAAGGGAGTTACTTATGAGATTGGAGGAGAGTTTAAGGAAAAAAAAGTTTGTCATCACCTCTGAGATTCAGCCGCCGATCGAAACAGACATCAAGGAACTTATCCGGAGTGTGGAACGCATTCGGGGAAAGATCGATGCCCTTACCGTTCCGGATTTGAATATTGAAGGTTTGGTGACCGACACCATGGGAACCTGCCGTATCCTGAAGGAGCAGAACTTCGAACCCATTCTCCAGACAGCCTGCCGAGAAAAGAGCCGGGTGGATCTTCAGGAGCAACTCTTGAAAGCCGCCGAATCAGGAATTGACAATATCCTCACCTTTACGGAGGATTACCGGATTACCGGTGATAGCCTCCAGGAAATAATGTACTTCCATGTCGATTCAGGAAAGCTTTTCTCCGTGATCGATAGCCTTCGGCAAGGCCACGACGTCTCAGGAAAAGAAATCCTTCTCAAGCCCCAATTCTGTGTTGGCTCAGGAGTAGACTCCAGTTGGGGGAAGAAGGTGCCTGATATGGAATTGAGGGAGATGGAGGCTCTGGCCAATCTGGGGGCCCGATATTTTCTTACGACACCTGTCTTTGACATCGATTCCTTTCACCAGTTTATGAACCGGGTAGGACCCATCCAGGTTCCTGTGATTGCCGAAGTCATTCTGGTGAGATCGCCGGGGATGGGACTCTTTCTGAACAAATATGTGAGGCCGGGTCTGGTGCCGAACCATATCATTGAGAAGCTGGCAAAAGCCTCCGACAAGGAGTCGGTCAGCCTGGAGATCATAAAGGATCTGGTGAAAGGGCTTAAGGAGGTTTGCCAGGGAGTCCATTTCGTGCCGGTTGGCTCAGCGGACCGGCTCTCGAAATTCCTTGAGGCCGCAGGGCTTTGAACCATTTAAACCCCGGCTCGCTGGGGAGCCAAAGAGGCTATAGAGTTGAAGAAATCCGAAATCCTTAGTGTCAGTGAACCGTGCCTGTGTCGGTGAGGCCCTGGCACTGAAAACTGAAACTGTGATCATTCGGGGGGAAGAGATGAATCCAAACGAGACTTCCTTTCTGTCAGAGGTTACTGCGGCGAGTGGTGTTAGCCTTCAGACCTGCTACCAGTGCCAGAAGTGCTCCGCAGGCTGTCCGGTGGCGGATGCGATGGATCTTCTTCCAAACCAGGTTCTCCGGCATATCCAGTATGGCCATCGCGAAAGGGTTCTTGGTTCTAAGACGATCTGGATCTGCGCTTCTTGTTATACCTGTAGCGTTCGATGTCCAAACGATATCGACATTGCAAAGATCATGGACACACTGAGGCATCTGGCCATTCGCTCCGGAAGCAAGCCTGGAGAAAAAGATATCCCGGTTTTCCATTCTTTGTTTCTAGAGGAGATCAAGTCAAAAGGACGGATTCATGAACTGAGCCTTATCCTTAGATTCAAATCGAAGACAAGAGATTTCCTCAAAGATGCGGGGCTGGGGTGGAAGATGTTTCGACTCGGTAAGATCAAACTTTTTCCTTCCACCTTCCGCGGAGGCAAAGAGATCAAAGAAATTTTCAACGTTTTTGAGAAGGGGGGCATAAGGTGAAAGAGATATCCTACTATCCCGGATGCTCCTTGCACGGAACGGCAAGGGAGTACGACGAATCGATCCAAGCGGTCTCAACCCTCCTCGATATCCGACTCCATGAGCTTGAAGATTGGACCTGCTGCGGTGCAAGCTCCGCCCATTGTACGGACGAATCTTTGGCGGTGGCCCTCGCGGCCAGAAATCTGGCGATTGCAGAGAAAGGCGACCGGGAACTATTGGTTCCCTGCGTGGCCTGCTATAACCGGTTCAAGGTGGCGGAAAAGGAAATCAAGGATCGTCCGGAAAATCTTTCCATTTCTTACGCCTATCGAGGAAACGTTCCCATCCATTATGCCCTCGACTTTTTCTGTGAGGGATCGATCCTTGATACCATTAAAAAGAAACGGATCAAGCCGCTCAGCGGGCTCAAGGTCGCCTGCTATTATGGATGCCTGACCGTTCGGCCTCCGAAGCTGACCTCGGTCAAGGATTATGAGAATCCGCAACACATGGATCGCTTGATGGAGACGCTTGGGGCTGAACCCCTCCCCTGGTCTTACAAAGCCGATTGCTGCGGGGCAAGTCTGGTGATGACCCGAACCGATATTGTCCGAAAGCTGAGCGGCAGGCTCCTTGCCATGGCCGCAGAGGCAGAGGCGGATTGTATCGTTACTGGATGCTCCATGTGCCAGGCAAACCTGGATACACGCCAGGAAGAGATCAAGAAGGAAGGGGGAGGAAAGTACGAGATCCCCGTCCTCTATTTTACGGAACTGATAGGACTGGCTCTTGGCCATAAAGACATCAAGAAGTGGTTGGGAAGACACATCACGGATCCTGTTAAAGTGCTGAGCAAGAAGGGACTTCTATAAAGAGATGAATGTCAAAGGTCAAAGTTCAAATAAAATCCAAATTTGATAAATTCGTAAAAGGTTGTCATTTCCGTGAAAACGGGAATCCAGGAGAATTCTAAATGTCTGAAAAGACTGGATTCCTGCTTCCGCAGGAATGACAGAAAATGTTTTTTCAGTCTTTTTGCGAGACCATCTAGAGTGATGAAAAGAGTTTTTGACATTTCTGATTTGTCATTGATTTGACATTGACTCACTTTCAGTTCGTCACTTCGTGCGAACTTTGACATTTGGATTTCGAATGATGCGGCAAGAGGAATGCGATGGACGATAAGGTGGGTGCTGTCTTGGTGGTTGGAGGGGGGATTGCAGGGGTTCAGGCCTCTCTTGATCTTGCTGAATCCGGCTACTATGTTTACCTCCTTGAGTCCTCGCCGGCCATCGGTGGGGTGATGGCACAGCTGGATAAGACTTTTCCAACCAACGACTGCTCGATGTGCATCCTCTCTCCAAAACTCGTCGAGGCAGGCCGCCATCTTAATATCGAAATCATCCCGAGTGCCGATTTGATTTCTCTCCAAGGAGAACCCGGGCATTTTAAGGCCGAGATCCGGAAGCGGCCTCGATATGTCGATATTAGGAAATGTACGAGTTGCAATGACTGCGCACAGGTCTGTCCCGTCGTTTTGCCAAATGAGTTTAATAAGGGACTGGATCAAAGAAAAGCTATTTATTGTCCCTACCCGCAGGCTGTTCCAAATGCCTTCCTGGTAACCAAGCAGGGAACGAGCCCCTGCAAGAGCACCTGCCCTGCGGAGACAAGCGCCCAAGGCTATATTGCGCTTATTCAGGCGGGTCGCTATCAGGAGGCCCTCCAGGTGATCAAAGAATATAATCCTTTCCCGGCTACGGTGGGGAGGGTCTGCAATCATCCCTGTGAAGAGAACTGCAACCGCGGGAAGCTCGACGCCCCGGTAGCGATCTGTGCTTTAAAACGATTTGTGGCCGATTGGGTATATGAACATCGGGCCGAGTTAACCAAAGAAGTTCGCCTGCCTGCCGGACAGGCAGGGAGTTCGGAGTTCGGAGTTCGGAGTGAAGACGATGCGAAACGGCCCAAGGCCAGAGTCGCCATCGTGGGTTCGGGCCCTGCAGGCTTAAGCTGTGCTCATCACCTTGCCCGAATGGGCTATGAGGTGACCGTCTTCGAAGCCCTTCCCGCAGCAGGCGGAATGATGCGAGTCGGCATCCCTTCCTATCGCTTGCCCCGGGACGTCCTGCAGAGGGAGATCGACGATATCCTTTCGCTGGGAGTGGAACTCAGGCTGAACACGCCGATCCGCGATATCAACAAATTCTTCGACGAAGGATATTCCGCTATTTTTATGACGATCGGAGCTCACGAGCCGCAAAAGTTAGGAATCCCCGGGGAGGACGTGACAGGCGTCTTTCATGGTGTTCCTTTTCTCCAACAGGTGAGCCTTGCTGAAAAGACCGGAGTCGTCAAAGGATTTGAGTCTCCCGGGCCGCCCAAGATCGGAAAGAGGATCATCGTGATCGGAGGAGGGAACACCGCAGTGGACGCTTCACGAACAGCCCTGCGCTTGGGTGCGGAAGAGGTTTCCCTGGTCTATCGGCGCTCCCGGGAAGAGATGCCTGCAAACTCATGGGAGGTTGAGGATGCGGAGAAGGAAGGGGTGAAGCTCCACCTTCTGAGCGCTCCTGTTGAGGTTCTCTCCGAGAACAACAGAATTTCCTCCGTTCGATGCATCCGGATGGAACTCGGTGAACCCGATGCATCCGGTCGGAGAAGACCCATTCCGATTTCAGGGTCGGAATTTGTCATCCCTGCCGATACCTTGATCGCCGCCGTGGCCCAGGCTCCTGAGATTTCGTTCCTTGATGAATCGCACGGTCTTTCGATTACGCCTCAAGGAACCTTTGCGGTGGATCCGCACACCCTGGCCACGAATCGAGCCGGGGTCTTCGCAGGAGGGGATGCGGCGAGAGGGCCTGGAATCCTTATTCAGGCCGTCGCCGACGGCCGACGGGGAGCACTTTCCATCGATCGATATATCCGGCAGGTTGACCTGCTCACCCCGAGAGAAATGATTCCACTGCCGGTCGCTGAACTTTCGAGAGAGGAGATCGATGACAAGATCATACGCAAGGAAGTCAACCTGAGTCCGAGAACGATCATTTCCACCCAGCCGACGGAAGAAAGGGTCAGGGACTTTCGGGAAGTGGAGATGGTCCTCACAGAGGAGCAGGCGAAGCAGGAGGCTTCCCGATGTCTTGCTTGCGGCATCTGCTCGGAGTGCCATCTCTGTGTGGAAGCCTGCAAGCGCGAGGCGATCGACCATCAACAGGTGGATGCGGTGGAAGAACTGAAGGTCGGCTCGGTCATCCTTTCGCCGGGCTATGACTGTTTTAATCCGGAGGCCAGGCCGGAATTGGGTTATGGTCGCTATCCCAACGTGGTAACCAGCATGGAGTTTGAGAGGATGTTGAGCGCCTCAGGTCCTTTCGGGGGGCACATTACGCGTCGAAACGACCATCGCGACCCGAAGAAGATCGCCTTTATTCAATGTGTGGGTTCGAGAGATCATGACCGGGATTATTGCAGTTCTGTCTGCTGTATGTATGCCGTCAAGGAAGCCGTCATTTTCAAAGAACACCACCCGGATGCAGAGCCGACCCTGTTCTATATGGATATTCGGGCTCACGGGAAGGATTTTGACGCCTACGTGGAGAGGGCGAGGCAAGAGTACGGTGTCCGCTTCGTGCGATCCATGGTGTCCCGGGTTGCAGAACAACCAAAAACAAAGGACCTGATGATCACCTTTGTGGATTCTGACGGAAAGGTGAAAGAGGAAGTATTTGATCTCGTCGTCCTTTCCGTGGGATTTGCGGCATCAAAAAGCGCCATTGAACTCGCACAGCGTTTGGGCCTCAAGCTGGATGGACATGGCTTCTGCAAAACCGAAGAATTTTCACCGCTTCAATCGAGTCGCCCGGGGGTCTATGTCTGTGGGGCCTTCCAGGCACCCAAGGATATTCCTGAGACCGTGACCCAGGCAAGCGCAGCCATGGCCGCTGCCTCTGCGCTTCTTACCGATGTTCGTGGCACGTTAACGAAGAAAAAAGAGTATCCTCCGGAGATCGATGTGGCAAGCCAGGAGCCCCGGATCGGCATTTTCGTCTGCCACTGCGGGATCAACATCGGAGGGGTGGTCAAGGTGCCCGAAGTGGTCGAATACGCCAGGAGCCTCAAGGGCGTGGCCTTTGTCGAGGAAAATCTCTACACCTGTTCGCAGGATACGCAGGAGAAGATCAAGAAGGCAATCCAGGAACATCAGCTGAACCGGGTCGTTGTGGCTTCCTGTTCGCCGAGGACACATGAGCCCCTGTTTCAGGAAACCATCCGGGAGGTCGGGTTGAATAAATACCTCTTCGAGATGACGAATATTCGGGATCAGTGTTCCTGGGTCCATATGCATCAACCTGAAGAAGCGACACAGAAAGCCAAAGAGTTGCTTCGAATGATCGTGGCTAAATCGGCAAACCTGCGTCCCCTGAAGGAACCGGTCTCCGAGGTCAAGAGGCGAGGGCTGGTCCTCGGAGGGGGGCTTTCAGGAATGAGAGCCGCTCTGGGGTTGGCCCAGCAGGGTTTTGAATGCGCTCTGGTCGAGACCGAGAAAGAGTTAGGGGGAAATCTGAGGAAGATCTACTATACTCTTGAAGGCAATAATGTGCAGGATTTTCTTCAAGAAACAGTGAAGGAGGTTCTTGCGAATCCTCGCATTCAGGTCTTTACCAATACTCAAGTAAAACAGATCAATGGTTACATTGGAAATTTTACCACCCTCCTGTCGACCGATGGCACAGAAAAAGAATATGAGCATGGGGTGGTCATCGTCGCCGTGGGAGGAAAAGAAAGTACTCCAAATGAATACCTGTACGGCCAGGACCCCAGGGTGCTGACCCAGAGAGAACTTGAAGAGAAGATCGTCCATCACCCGGAGGAAATCGAGACCTCCAAACGGGTGGTCATGATTCAGTGTGTGGGCTCGAGGACTCCCGAACGCCCCTATTGCAGCCGCATCTGTTGTTCTCTTGCGGTGAAAAACGCTTTAAAGATCAAGGAGAAGAACCCTGGGGCGGAGGTCACGATTCTCTATCGCGACATACGAACCTTCGGATTAATGGAGCGGTTTTATACAGAGGCCAGGAAGCAGGGAATCCTCTTTATTCCGTACGATCTCGATTCGAAACCAGACCTCCGAGTGGAAGATCATCTTCTTCATCTGAAAGTGAAAGACAAGATCCTCGGCGAGGAGGTCACGCTCAGGCCGGATCTCGTTGTTCTGGCAAGCGCCATTGTCCCTTATGAAAATGGGGCGTTGGCGAAGATGCTCAAAGTTCCTTTGAATTCGAACGGTTTCTTCCTTGAGGCTCACATGAAGCTGAGGCCCGTCGATTTCGCAACCGATGGGATTTTCTTGGCTGGATTGTCGCATTATCCGAAGGGCATCAGCGAATGCATTGCTCAGGCGGATGCGGCCGTGGCCCGGGCAACAGCCGCCATTGCCAGGGGCTATGTGACTGTCCTTCCGACCATCTCTGAAGTCGATCCGGAACGTTGCATTGGATGCGGCCTTTGTGAGATCCTCTGCCCCTTCAGTGCGATCCGGGTGGTGGAGACCGAGAAGGGGAAGAAATCCGAAACGATCACCGCCTCGTGCAAAGGATGCGGCGTTTGCAGCGCAAGCTGTCCGCAGATGGCCATTACGATCCACCATTTTTCCGATGAGCAACTGACTGCCCAAATCAACGCCCTCATGGCGGAGAAGAAGGAAGCAGCTTGATAAAAGATCAATGAAAAATGAACATTGCAAAATTAGCATTTCAAAATAGACTTAATGGCAGCTTAGGAAGTAGCTTTCTTAAATCCCTCCCCACCTCCCTTTTGCTAAAGGGAGGTGTAACCTCCCCCTTTGGTATCTTTTTCCTGCCAGAGGCAGGCAAAGGGGGATTGAGGGGGATTTTCGTAGTTTGAGGGTGCTTCCCCGGGAACACAGTATTAATTTGAATTTAATGCTAAATAGTCATTGTTAACTTTGCAATTTGCAATGATGGGTGGAGCGTATGACTTTCGAACCCAAGATCCTATCCTTTCTTTGCAACTGGTGTGCCTATGCAGGCGCGGACCTCGCGGGAATCTCTCGATTCCAATATCCGCCGAACACCCGGGTGATACGGGTGATGTGCTCCGGGAGGGTCGATCCGGTCTTCATCCCCAAGGCCTTTCTTGGCGGCTTTGATGGGACCATGATCCTCGGCTGCCATCCTGGAGATTGTCACTACCTAACCGGAAATTTCCAGGCGGAGAAGAAGATCCAGTTGACCCGCAAATTGTTTGAGATGGCCGGCAT
>Ga0214474_1001662_pt1 | contig 10181 bp, 7 predicted proteins | sample RVTome_2_FD_187335 | JGI IMG/M metagenome (GOLD analysis project Ga0214474, IMG submission 187335) | Soil microbial communities from uranium-contaminated site in the Upper Colorado River Basin, Wyoming, United States - RVT95D214 HiSeq ...
TTCTCCCGTATTCGCTTTCGAGTCATCTCCACCAAGCCCAGTTCTGAGATTTTAGAGATCGTGGTCTTCTGCCGATCTTTTTTGATGACATCCTCAAGGGCCTTATAAACCTTTTCCCGATCTCCTTCCCTATCCATATCGATAAAATCGATAATGATAATTCCTCCGATATTCCGAAGCCTCAACTGGTAGGCGATCTCCTTTGCTGCTTCCAAGTTCGTTTTGAGAATCGTATCGGCCAAATTTCTCTTTCCGACATACCTCCCAGTATTCACATCGATGGCCGCGAAGGCCTCGGACATATCGATGACGATATAACCCCCGGATTTGAGCCAGATCTTCCTGCCCAAACCTTTGTCAATCTCCATCTCAATGCCATAGGTATCAAAGATCGATTCTTTCTTTTCATGAAGGGTAATCTCGTATTTTTGTCTGGGCATATAGGTATTAATGAAAGAGATAATATTTTCATATTCCTCTTTGGAGTCGATGGCGATCCGATTCACCTGAGGCGAGAGGATGTCACGGATGACTCGGAGGAGCATATTCAAATCGTTGTGAATGAGAGAAGGGGCGGTTGAACTTTCTCTCTTCTTCTGGATGTTATTCCAGAGATGGAGTAGAAATTCCATATCATTTCGAATTTCGTCAGGCTCTGCTCCTTCACTCGCCGTCCGGACAATGAAGCCACCGGAAGGGGGTTTGATGGCTTGGATAATCTCCCTTAGTCTCTTCCGCTCCTTCTCATCCTTAATTCTCCTTGAGATCCCTACATGATCAAAGGTAGGCATAAAGACGAGATATCTGCCTGGCAATGTGATGTAGGAGGTAATTCGTGTCCCCTTTGTGCCGAGGGGTTCTTTCGAGACCTGAACCAATACTTCTTGACCTTCGGAGAGGAGATCTTCGATTTGTGAAGATGGATTGAAATAGGTGGTTATCTCCTCCCCTTGAAAGCCCATCTCCTCATAGTCTTCCATACCTCCATAAACATCTGTGACATAAAGAAAAGCGGCCTTCTCCAATCCGATATCGACGAAAGCAGCCTGCATTCCCGGCAAAACCTTCACGACCTTCCCCTTATAGATATTCCCTACGATCCCCCGATCCTTGGTGCGCTCGATATAGAGTTCTGCAAGCACCCGATCTTCCAAGAGGGCGACCCTCGTCTCCTGCGGCCTCACATTGATAATTAACTCATTCGCCATAATGCACTCTATAATAGAAATTGTTTGGATCGTTAGGTTCGTTTAGATCGCTAATTTCGTTAAACGATCAAAACGGTCTAAACGATCATAACGTTCTAACGCTCTTTATTCAATTTTAACAACTTTACATTGGCTAAGAGGTTCTCCTTCCAAACCCAATAGGGCTCCGATAATCTCTGAAGGTTTTGCCATTCTCCTTCCCTCATTTCGGAGAACCAGTTCTACACCCCAACTGCGACCTTCCCCTGATCTCTTCCCGTTCTCTCTCACCTCCATCTTCTCAATCAGAGGCCGAACATCCACGCTTCTCTTCTTTCCCTTTCTCTCCTGATGAATGAAGAATTCTCTCTTCTCCAAAGCCTTTTTGATCTTTGTGATGGCCTCTTCTTTTGAGAGGAGATGATCCAATGGAATCCAGTAGACCGACCGATGAAGCAGAGAGGATGGTGGAGAAGAAAATGGAACTTCCTCGGCTTCAATGATCTTGATCCCTTGAGGAAGCATTGGGTTGAGTCTCTCCATGACTTCAAGAGGAGTGATTCGGCCTTCCAATTCCATATCGACGATCTCCATCAAACTCTCTATCCCCACCGGAAGGGCTGTGGCGAAGATGATCCTGGGCATCGGGTGAAACCCCTCAGAATGACACAGGGGAAGGTCAGCCCTCTTTGAGGCACGATAGAAGAGATGGGCAAGTTCCAGATGGCTGAGGAACCGAACCTCTCCTTTCTTTGTGAATTTTAATCGAACTCTTTTCTTGATCCCCCTTTTTTGAATTCCTCTTCTTTCCATTTTTTCCAGGGATACGATTTCGTTAGGATGGCTTTCTTTCACTCGAATGGTCTTTCCATTACAAATCCCACATCGATGGCAATCTCCTTCCACACATGGAGGGCTGGTCTCCTCTTTCAGGCTTTTCTGAAACTCCTCCCAAAGGAACATGGGCTCGATTCCTGTCTCGATGAAAGACCAGGGAAGGGTTTCTTCGAACCCCCTCTTTCCTGCATAGAGGCCCATCTCCAATCCTATCTTGTCAAAGGCTTCCTTCCACAAGGAGTAATTGAATTGGTCACTCCAACCATCGAATCGGCATCCCAGGCGATTGGCCTCGACTAAGACCTGTGAAAGATTTTGGTCTCCTCTTGAAAAAATCCCCTCCAGAAAACTGAGATGGGGATCCTGCCATTTAAAATTGAGACGATTTCGCTTTAACTCATCTCTTAAAAAACGAAGTTTCTCTTTCATCTCTTCCAATGGGATTTGAGACTCCCATTGGAAGGGAGTATGGGGCTTTGGGACGAAGGTGGAGAGACTGATGCTGATGTTGGGGTGGATCTTCTGGCGTTCTCCCAATGAAGAGATCTTTCTGGCTAAATCGATGATCCCTCCTAAGTCCTCCTCTCGCTCTGTGGGAAGCCCTATCATGAAATAGAGCTTGACGTTCTTCCAACCCTTTGAGAAGAGATCCGTCAGTCCCTGGAAAAGGATCTTTTCGTCCATCTCTTTGTTGATCACACTACGCAGTCGATCCGTGCCAGCCTCTGGTGCAATGGTGAATCCTGTCTTTCTAACCCGTTTCACCTCCTCTGCAAGCAATCCCACGACACTCTCAATTCTCAAAGAAGGAAAGGAGACAGCCACCTTTTTTGATTCAAATCGGTCCATCAGAATGGAGAGAAGAGGCCCGATGGAGGAGTAGTCGCCCGCACTGAGAGAGAGCAAGGAAACCTCTTCATAACCTGTTCGTTTCAATGAAGCGCTGAGAATCTCCTGAATCGTTTCTGGACTTCTCTCACGGTAAGGCCTGTGGATAAATCCCGCCTCACAGAAACGGCATCCCCTTTTGCATCCCCTCGCAATTTCGACATTGAGACGATCATGGATCACTCTCATATAGGGGACGATCGGGCACGTGGGGAAAGGAACCCCTTTGAGGTCGGAGACAAGCCTTTTACAAATTTGTTGACCTTCCGTGTGGAGATTGGGGACATAGATCCCATTGAGTTGAGAAAGGGATTTTAGAAGATCCTCTTTCTTTCCTTTCGCTTCTTTCCATTGGAGGGCCAAATCACAGATTTCAAGGACGACTTCTTCACCATCTCCAATGACAATAGCATCGAAGAAATCGGCAATGGGTGCTGGATTAAAAGCCGAAGGACCTCCGGCGATGATGAGAGGGAATCGGTCATCTCTCTCTTTCGAGAACAAAGGGATACGGCAAAGGTCGAGCATATTGAGAACATTTGTAAAACAAAGTTCATATTGAAGAGAGAAGCCCAATATATCAAATTGATTGAGAGGGGTGGAGGATTCGAGGGAGGAGAGGGGAATTCCTTTTTCCCTTAAAACCTTCTCCATATCGACCCATGGGGCAAAGGCTCTTTCGCAGGCAACCCATTTCTTTGAATTTATGATGTCATAAAGGATCTGAATCCCAAGATGAGACATTCCCACTTCATAGACATCTGGGAAGGCCAGACAGAACTTTAGTCTGACCTGAGAAGGATCTTTTCTAATCGAATTGATCTCCTGGCCCAGGTATCTTACCGGTTTTGAAACGAGGGAAAGAAACTCTTTCAATTTATTACCATTCGTACTCGAATCTCTCCCCTCCCTATAACCTGCCCCCTCTCCCCTGGGGGAGAGGGCGGGGGTGAGGGGGGGACGTAAATTCATCTCCAAATAAATACTTAGGGGACATCCCCCCTATTATATAACCTCTTTGGGTGGTTAAAAATACAATAATTTTAACGAATTGTCAATTTTCCCTCCCCATTCCCGGATAAAACGGACATAACCCATGAAAATCTAAAATATCCCCCCTCTCCCGCCAGCGGGAGAGGGTTAGGGTGAGGGCGGGCGGATTCTGTAGCCCTCATTGAGTGGAGGTGAATTTAAACACATTCTGGATCTATGAATTTCATTTGACCCACCCCTCCATTTTTGATAGAAATATATTAAATCCAATAAGAGGCAAATAATGGCTAACAAAAAAGCATTGAGTGAAGAAAAGCTTCAGGAAATCATCCGCAGGATTGTACAGGTTGCTCAACCAGAAAAAATCATTCTTTTTGGTTCTGCTGTCCGAGGAAAAATGGGACCCAACAGTGATGTGGATTTGCTGGTCATCAAGGGAGGAGAATACCATCAAGGTCATCTTACAGGTGAAATTTATATGAACCTCCATGGGGTGGGCCAGGCTGTGGACGTCATCCTTGTTACCCCTGAACAGGTAGAGCGATATCGCAACACGCACTGTCTCGTCATTGCCCCCGCCCTGCGAGAAGGAAAAGAGGTCTATCATGCCTGATATGTTGGTTCCGTAGAGTTATTTTTTCAAGAAAGTGATCGAGCCATCCCTTTACTTCTTAGAGCCATGAATGGAAGTTAAACGAGCCGCCTTAGAGGTCTTGAAAAGGAATAAATGAATTTGACTTTCTCTCATAAGTTATGATATGAAAAACCAAAAATTGATCCGTATTTAGGTGGCTTGGAATTTAAAGGGGAACCCCGTGAGAATCGGGGACGGCCACGCCGCTGTAATCGGGGACGAAACCTGCCGGAACCACTACCCGAAGTCCTGAGCTTGTCGAAGGATCAGGGTGGGAAGGGGCAGGAATTAGGATGATCCGTAAGTCAGAAAACCCGCCTGAATGCGCTTCACAATAGGTCTTCGGTGGAGGGCTGTGAAGGGTGGCGTACAAAAAACCCGGTCTTTCTTCTGAAGATCGGGTTTTCTTTTTGGACAAAAATGAGAATTGAAATTTTTGATAGGATTAAGCTTGGAGACCTGAAGCTCTTTTTCTCCATCTCATTGGGGATCCATCTCCTCCTCCTTTCGATTGTCTCAATCCTATTCCCGGACTTCAAGATTGGTCGACTTCCACCCCATCACATTGAAATCTCCCTTCTCCCACTGATCTCTGAAGCGAAACCCCTTCCGAAGGGTATTTCTCATCCCGAGGTAAAAACTCGAATCGAAAAAGAAGAGATAAAGTCACTACAAGAAATAAGAGAGGAGGAATCTGTTGCTAAAAAAGAACAGGAGCAAAAAATTCCTACTTTTCAAACCGTAGCGATAAATATTCCTCTCGAAGAACCGATCCAGCTTCCCCAGCATCGAGAGGAAGAGAAGAATGTTAAAGAGCTCGTTACCACGGCAATGACTGTTGTATTATCTACGGATTCGGACTCAAATATGAAGGAGGTTGAGAATCCTCTCTCTTTAAAGGAGACTTCTTCTAAGGGAGAAAACCTCTCTCTCCCCATACCTCCTTCCTATACCGGGAAATTGAGGGGGACTCCATCTCTCGATACCGGCTCTCAAGGAGGATCGCAGATGGTTGCTAAGCTTAGCCCCCATTCTGAAGGGGAGATCTTCTTTGCTCAGCCCAAATATGTTGAAAACCCAAAACCTCTTTATCCTCAGGAGGCACGAAAAAAGGGATATGAAGGGGAGGTTCTTTTAAAGGTGGAGGTTCTTGCGAATGGCGGGGTAGGGCGGGTGGAGGTGAAAAAGTCCTCCAGTTATGAGATTCTGGATCGGTCTGCCCTTACTGCGGTCAAAGAATGGAAATTTATTCCTGCCAATCAAGGGAATGGAGCCATCCCTTGCTGGGTGAATATTCCGATCAAATTTCAACTTCAATGAGAATACAGACTCAGAAATTTTTTTTAATCCTGCCACTGCTCTTCTCCCTGTGGCCATCATTATCGTTTACAGCCAACTTAAAAGTTATCGATGAGGTGGGGAGGGAAGTGGTCTTTCCTCATCCTCCAAAGAGGATCATCTCCTTAGCGCCCAATATTACCGAAATTCTCTTCAGCCTCAGCCTCGATGAGGAGATCGTAGGCGTCTCCATCCACTGCAACTTTCCTGAAAAGGCTAAGAGCAAGGTCCGAGTCGGAAGTTATATCAGTCTTGATTTTGAAAAGATCACATTTCTCAAGCCTGATCTTATTATTGCCACAGGAGCTGGGAATACAAGGGATATGGTGGAGCGATTGGGGAAATTAGGGTTTCCGACCTATGTAATCTTTCCGAAGAATTTTAATGATGTCCTCAAAAGCATTGATCATCTCGGTCAGGTGGTAGGTCGAGAAAAAGAGGCGATGGAGATCATCCAAGGAATGAAGCGCAGGAGTAAGAGAGTGATTGAACTCACCAAAGGCCTTTCTCGACCAAAGGTTTTTCTCCAGATCGGAGAGGCTCCTATTGTGACTGTTGGAAAAAAGAGTTTCGGAGACGATCTCATCTATTTAGCTGGTGGAGAAAATATTGCAGGAAAAGAGAAAGAGATGTATCCTCGATTAGGAATGGAGGAGATTTTAAAAAGATCTCCAGAGGTGATCCTCATCAGCTCGATGAACCCCAGGGGGGATTATCAAAGGGTACTTCAGGAATGGTCCCGCTGGAAGATGATCCCTGCAGTTAAAAATGGCCGCGTCCACCTCATTGACTCAGATCTGATTGATCGGCCATCACCAAGAGTTATTGACGGGTTAGAGGAGATCGCACGGATGCTCCATCCTGAGCGATTTAAGAAATAGGTTTTTTTAAGTTCAAATGTCAAAATCCAAATGTTAAATAAATGTCAAAGTTCAAATTTCAAAAATTTTTGACATTTGAGTTTAAGATTTAATTTGGCATTTGGACTTTGTCATTTGACATTGATTGAGGTCCGATGAAGATCCTCACTCGAAAAAAGGTTATTATCATCTCGATCTTGCTCACCATTCTTTTAGGCCTTGTCATCCTCTTCTCCATCACGGTGGGAAGTGTGAAGGTTAAACCCCTTCGTTCGATCATGATTTTCTTCCAATCGATTCTGGGTTTGAAGGGAGCCGGGACCGAAACAGAGCGGGCGATTATTCTCTCTCTCAGGGTCCCCAGGGCCTTAATGGCAGGCCTGGTGGGAGCAGGGCTTTCCGTCTCAGGAGCGATCTTTCAGGCACTCCTGAGAAATCCTCTGGCCGATCCCTATATTCTTGGAGTATCCAGCGGGGCAGCAGTAGGAGCGATCATCGCCATCCTGATGGGATTGAGCACCCTTTCCATTGGCCTTCCTTTGGCCTCCTTCATCGGAGCCCTTCTGACCATCGTCATTGTCTTTAACTTCGGGAGGCAGGATGGAAAGATCCATCCCAATACTCTGCTGTTGGCAGGGGTCATCATCGGTTCCTTTCTCTCTGCCCTCATCATGTTTTTTATCTCAATCTCCCAGAAGGAGGAACTCCATACCATCATCTTCTGGTTGATGGGAGACTTCAGTTTTTCCAACACTCAGGCGATCTACATGATCTTCCCTTATATCTTTTTTGGGTTCATCTTTCTCTACCTTCGGGCCCGCCAGTTAAATCTGATCCTTTCCGGGGAAGAAAGTGCTCTGCAAATGGGGGTGGATGTGGAGCGATTGAAACTGATCTCCTATCTCTTGGCTTCTTTGATCACGGCTGCTTCTGTTTCGGTGTGCGGTCTGATCGGTTTCGTGGGCCTGATTGTCCCCCATTCGGTTCGATTAATCTTTGGACCCGACCACCGCCTCCTCCTCCCTTCTGCAGCATTGATCGGTGCCTCCTTTCTCATCGCCTCAGACACATTCGCAAGGACCCTTCTTGCGCCCACTGAGTTACCGGTGGGCGTGATCACTGCCGCCTTTGGAGGTCCCTTCTTCATCTATCTCTTAAGGACAAGAAAGGTGGTTAAAACATTATGATTGATGTCCGTTCGATCTCTTTCCGTTATCAAAAAGACTGGATCCTCCAAGATGTCTCTTTTCAAGTCGGGAAAGGGGAATTTATCGGAGTGATTGGTCCCAATGGGTCTGGAAAGACTACCCTCCTGAAAATCCTCTACCGCCTCCTCTCCCCTCAACAGGGAGAAGTCCTCTTTGAACTCGTCCCTTTAAAGAGGATGAGTCGGACAGATATCGCCAAGAGGATTGCCGTAGTGGCTCAAGAGACCTATCCTCTCTTCCCTTTCCGCGTGGTAGAGATCGTCCTGATGGGGAGGTCTCCTTATTTAGGTTATCTGATGTTCGAAAGCGAGAGGGATCTGGAAATTGCAAAAAAGGTCATGGAATGGACAGAGATCCTAAACTTTTCTGAACGACCCATTGATGAACTCTCGGGTGGAGAAAGGAAGAGGGTCTTTATCGCCAGGGCCTTAGCTCAGGAACCGGAAATGATTCTTCTGGACGAGCCGACTGCCAACTTGGACATTCATCATCAGATCGAATTCTTAGATCTCATTCTTTCTCTCAATCGGGAGAAGGGTCTCACCATCGTCATGGCTACCCATGATATGAACCTTGCCTCTGAATTTTGCGATCGGCTCATCCTTCTCCGGGAAGGGAAGATCTATAAAATGGGTGCTCCTAAAGAGGTCATCACCAACGAGACGATTAAAACAGTTTATGGGTGTGAAGTATGGGTGGATCAAAATCCCGTTTCGGGAATGCCTCGGATCAGTCTATTGAGGAAGGAAATTCATGAGATTGAAACTATGGGAAGAGATCGAATTGGCGCAAAATAGGGTTCGGAAAGTCATCCTTCGGACCCCGATGCTCTATTCGGATGCCATTTCAAAGCTCACCGGCAAGGAGGTCTATCTCAAACTTGAAAACCTCCAGAAGACCGGTTCCTTCAAAATCAGAGGAGCATATTATAAATTGTCTCAATTGAGTCATTCGATGAGAAAGAAAGGAGTCGTGGCCGCCTCTGCTGGAAACCATGCTCAGGGAGTTGCCTTTGCATCCTCGCTCTTAGGGATCGAGTCAACCATCGTGATGCCGGAGGGAGCCTCTATCGCAAAACAGATGGCCACTCGATCTTACGGTGGAGAGGTCGTCCTCTTCGGCCAAGATACGGATGAGTCCCTCAGTCATGCAAGAAAGCTGGAAGAGGAAGGAAAATACTTTATCCACCCCTTTGACGATGAACAGGTGATTGCTGGACAGGGTACGATCGGCCTCGAGATCTTGGAGGAAGCTCCAGGGGTTGAAGCGATTGTGGTCCCTATCGGTGGCGGAGGTTTGATCTCGGGAATTGCCACGATTGTAAAAAAGAGAAAACCGAAGGTGAAGATCATTGGAGTTCAGGCCGCTCATGCCCCATCCGCATTCTATTCCTGGAAAAGAAAGGAGATCGTAGAGGTGAAGGTCAAGCCCACGCTGGCCGATGGGATTGCCCTCCGAAGGGTGGGAGAGTATACATTTTCCATCATCGAAAAGAAGGTGGATGAGATCCTCACTGTCGAGGAGGATGAGATTGCCTCAGCCATTCTCATGTTGATGGAGAGGAAGCGTGTGGTGGCAGAAGGTGCAGGAGCTGCTCCTTTAGCCGCCTTATTATCGAGGAGAGGAAGGATCGGGGCAAGGAAAGTCGTTCTGGTCATCAGCGGTGGAAATATTGATGTCCACCTCCTCGATCGGATCATTGAGAAAGGCCTTGCTCAAACGGGAAGGGTCGTTCGTTTTGGAGTCATTTTGAGAGATGTCCCAGGCGCTCTGGCAAAACTTTGCGGCCTCATCGCTCAACAGGATGCCAACATCCTTCACATCATCCATGAAAGGGCGGCGAAGGATATTCCTATCCGATTCTCAAAGGTGATCTTGATCTTGGAGACTCGTGGTCCAGAACATATCCGTGAGATCGAAAAGGGATTAAAGGAGAAGGGGTACCTACTCCAGAGGCCGAGCTGATACAAACGCATCCAACAGTGCGGTTAGAACGTTATGACCGTTTAGAATGTTTTGATCGTTTGATGAAATTAACGATCTAAACGAACTTAACGATCCAAACGATTTCACTTCGGTACGATTCGTTACGGAAAGGGAGCATCCCCAATTCCGTGATAAAATAAAAAAGTGTCAACAAAATATTATTTTATTTTGAATCATGAGATTCTGAAACAAGTTCAGAATGACATTTTTTAATGATTTTATCTTATTACAGGTCCCCGAAGTGTCATGC
>Ga0214474_1001663_pt1 | contig 10178 bp, 9 predicted proteins | sample RVTome_2_FD_187335 | JGI IMG/M metagenome (GOLD analysis project Ga0214474, IMG submission 187335) | Soil microbial communities from uranium-contaminated site in the Upper Colorado River Basin, Wyoming, United States - RVT95D214 HiSeq ...
GAAATGATACGGCTCTCATTGAGATGAAAAACATAACAAAAGACTATCATCTGGGTGAAACGGTGGTGCATGCCCTTCGCGGAATCGACTTAAGCATAGAAAAAAAAGAGTTTGTGGCGATATGGGGACCATCCGGGTCCGGCAAGACGACACTCCTAAACCTCATCGGCGCCATTGATGAACCAACCACCGGGGAACTGGCGATTGCCGGCAAGGACGTTCGCTCTTTGTCGGATAATCAAAGAAGCGAACATCGCAACGAAACGATCGGTTTCATCTTTCAAGGTTTTAACCTGGTTCCGGTTCTCTCAGCTCTGGAGAATGTGATGCTGCCCCTTCAAATAAAGGGCGCATCTTTTTCAGAAGCTAAAACCAAGGCATTGAGCCGTTTAGAGGAAGTGGGCTTGAGTGAACTTATCCATAATCGCCCCGCTAAAATGTCGGGAGGGCAACAACAAAGGGTATCGATTGCAAGGGCATTGGTGAATGATCCCTCTTTGGTGATTGCCGATGAACCAACCGCCAACCTTGATTCAGAAACCGCCCGCATGATCATTGGCATCATGCGAGAGTTAAACGAAAAAGATGCTATCACCTTTATCTTTTCCACTCATGATCAGCGACTGCTGGATCAGGTCAAACGGCTGGTGCGTCTGGAAGACGGACGAATCGTTGATGGAGGTAAACGGCCATGAAGAAATGGATTAAGCTCGCAATACGAAATATCCTAAGAAATAAGCGCAGATCGTTGGTGACGTTGCTCGCCATAGGTGTGGGCTTTGCGGCAATAAGCCTTTTTAGAGGGTATGTGAGCTACATGTATTGGGGATTGAGAGAATCGGCCGTTCGAGGCGAGGGCTTGGGCCACCTTACCATTTTCAAGGCTGGCTGGCTCGAGAAGGGGAAACTCGACCCTGAGCGCTATATGTTTTCGAAAGCGGAAATCGAGAAAATAACAAAACTTGTCACAGAAGATAATGAGGTCATTTTAGCCACACCTCAGATTAATCTTACCGGTATTGTCTCAAATGGAACCGTCTCCACTATTTTTATAGCTCAGGGAGTTGTTCCTCAGGATGACAGAACGATTAAAGGAGCTTGGGCTTCTTTTAGACCCATTCAAGGAGAGGGATTAAACGAGAAAAAGCCCTTTGGGGTGGAGATGGCCCAGGACCTAACTAAATTCCTCAATTTCACACCCGGCAAAGATGGGGTTGTCATGGCCCCCACATTGAGCGGCCAGATGAATGCCATGGACATTCAATTGTCAGGTGTATATGATTCCGGCTCGGACGCCACTAACGATAAATACTTGCGTCTTACCTTCGGCTTCGCCCAGTCCCTGCTTGACACAGAAAAGGCCGATAGAATGGTGGTCCTCCTGGAAGATACGGGAAAGACCGGGTTGATGCGCAGCCGTCTTCTCAACAAGCTCACCAATGCAGGCATTGGCTGCGAGATAAAGACCTGGAACGAACTATCCCTATTCTATTCCAAGGTAAGAGGGATGATGGATATGATGTTCCTCTTTATCTTCTGCATCGTCCTCGTCATCGTGATCATGAGCACCGTCAATACCATGGGCATGGCGGTCCTCGAGAGGACAAGAGAGATCGGCACACTCAGAGCCCTGGGACTGAAGCGGAGGGGCGTATCAACGCTTTTTGCAATGGAGGGTGGTCTACTGGGTGTCTTCGGCAGTCTCATAGGAATTGTCCTGCATACATGCGTCTGGATCATCATTAAGACCCTTTCACCGACCTATACGCCTCCCGGTGTTTCAACACCGGTACCATTGATTGTGAGCTTCGTACCTGAGACGCTATTGGTGTTGATGTGCTGTTTGACAGTACTTTCTCTGATAGCCGCCATTATACCGGCGAGGCGGGGAGCCAGACAGAACATCGTCAATGCCCTGGGACATGTCTAAAGATAACAAAAAAAGGAGATAAGAGATGAAATTCCAAGATGGTAAACGATATTTGATCGTGTTTTTTCTTGCATCTATTTTTCCCCTGAACTTTTCTGCCTTCTCAGTTCATGCACAGATGAATTCCAAGGATATCCTTCGAAAAGCGGATGAAGCCAGAGGTAACGCGGAAGGAGTAGAGTGGGAAATCGCAATTGAATCCATCGAAAGAGGCCGTCAGCAGCAAAGAACCATTAGGGTGACGGCTCGTGGCTTCAACTCGCTGGCAGAGTTTCTGGCTCCACCCAATGTGAAGGGCCAAAAGCTGTTGATGCTGGACCGGAACATGTGGTTTGCAAAACCGGGTCTCTCCAAAGCGGTTCCCATTTCTCCTAGGCAAAAACTCATGGGCGGCGCTGCCAATGGCGATATCGCATCCACCAACTATGCGGGTGATTATAAAATTGTTCAAACTTCGGAAGATATAGTGAATAAAGACCCTTGTTATCTTTTTGACTTAAGCGCAGTGGATAACAGGGCTACTTATGACCGGATCAAATATTGGATATCGAAGGAACGACTCGCAGGGGTCAAGGCCGAATTCTACACGGTCTCCGGAAAAATGTTTAAAACCGCCACCTTTGAATATGAAAACAGTATCATTGTGGATGATAAGCCACGGGAATTCATTTCTAAAATGATTATCACAAGCGCCATCATAAAAGAGGATGTCACAACGATGGGCTATCGCAAGCCATCGATTAAGAAGGTCCCGGATTCCATTTTCAACCTAAATCTGTTGACGAGATAGAGTCTTTCAAAAGAGTAGCGTTCCGGTATTTCTCGGAACGAGATGAATTCGCCCTGAGTTAACCCCGTTAGAAATTCCAGCGGAGCATTTTAAGCTCCGTCGGAATTATTAAAAATGTAACCCCCAGTCTGCAGAGCATCCGGGCATTATTTCTAACGGGGTAAATGGGGGCGCTACAAACCTGAGAGACAATTTGTCGGAATACGAGCCTTAGGATGAAGAAGTGTCTTCTCACCGTTGTTGTCTTATCAATGGTCAGTTTAGGATGGTGGCCAACGAGAAGTATGGCCGATGAGGCCGGTAATACAAGCCTTGCCGCGATCCAGAAGAGATTGGCCGAGCACTTCTCATTCGATTTGAGGATTTTGACCTCTGGTATTATCCAGGAGTCCTCCAATTCAAGTCAAAATCCTGAAAATAACTTTCTTCAACTTCCACATTATTTGGCGGATCTGGAGATACGACCGGACCTGCGTCTAAACATAGACCCTTTAGAACTAAGCGTTAAACCCAGAATGAGACTTGAATATAGCATCTGGCGAGAAGGAGATCTCAAGGGGAAATCAGAGTGGACTAATGATTGGTACATTAATGAGTGGTTGGCAAGATGGAAGGTACGTGAAAATCTATTTCTATCCTATGGCCGCGAAAATTTGCAGTGGGGACCTTCTTTTCTGTTTTCTCCTTCCAATCCCTTTTTCCAGGACAATGGTCGTCGTAACCCCTACCTGGAAGTGCCGGGGATGGATTTCGGCCGGTTGGTCTGGATCCCGGGAAGTTCCTGGACCATATCTTTCATCGCCAACACAGATGAAGGCCATAATAAAATCACTGGCCTCGTTCCATTTGAAAAGACTTATGCCTTGAAGGTAGATTATACAGGCCGGGAGAATTATGGTTCAATGATTCTTTCCTACAAGGAAGATTCCCAGACTTTATTAGGGTTTTTTGGAGGATGGACTATTTCCGATGCCATCCTGCTCTATGCCGAGGGAGTCATTACTCAAGGTAGTATGGCGTTATACCCCGTGAGGGATAGCTCCCCTTTTGGGGCATCCATGCAAAAACTCCATCAAGACGATTCGACTATTAAACCAGTTCTCTTGGTCGGAGGCTCCTACACTTTTGCAGCAAGTGGAACCTTGTCGATGGAATACGCCTATTATAGCCCGGGATACAGCCATGCTGAGGCAGATAGGTACTATCGCCTAAGGCGCAGGGCAGCAGAAGCTATCGGCTCTGGCGGTTTGGTATCGGCATTGGGACAAAAGACCCTCGCCGAAACGGTCAATACGGGATTAAGATTCTTGCGAAAGAATTATGTAATGCTCCAGTATACTCAGAATAATATCAAAAACAAAATCGATCTTACCTTACGTTGGACCCAGAATTTGAATGATGGATCTGGGCAATTTACAACAGTTGTGTCATATTCTCTGGGTAACCATCTGGAGTTGTTTTCTGTCGGCACCGTCATGGCAGGCGGCAAGAATACAGAGTTTGGGAGTATCCTTGATTACCAATGGATGCTCGGTTTAAAGTATACCTACTAAGCATTTTGTTGGATTCCTACATAGTTAAATTTGAGAATTTTCTTCTAACACCTGGAACCCCCTCACCCTCCCCCTCTCCCCCCTGGGGAGAGGGAGGGGGTGAGGGGAAATTTCAAATAGTTTTTGTTGGCTCTTAGCCCCTAAAGGCAAGACAGAAAGGGCCAGGTAACCTAAGCGTGGATGCCCATCATTTCACTACCAGAAACGTTCTTAAAGAATTAGCCTATACAATGATCCTATCCACAGTGATCGCCGCGTTCCTGACCTTCACGGGCATCACCACAAAGTCCTTTGTTATTAACTTAATCGTGTCTCAGTCTTTCGGGGTCTCTATGTACTCGATTATTCATTTTTTACTTTGGATATTCAAACCAGAGAGAATGGTATCTTTAATTTTCATAGTCATAATAGGTATTGTCAGTGGAACCTTGATTGGTCTGCAAATGGGTTCTTTTGCCCTTCATCAGATTTTTTCCGTTACCCTAATGCAACAGCAGAAGAGTCTCTTCCGGGCCATTGTATTAGCTATCACCTTTGGCAGTGTTATCAGTTACCTTTTCTATTCCAGATTTAGATTAAGAGCCAGTGAAGAAGTGATCCAGCAAGAAAGGATCAAACGTCTTTCCAGTGAAAAAGAAGCCCTTGAGGCCAATCTGAGACTGCTTCAGGCACAGATCGAACCCCATTTCCTGTTCAACACCCTTTCGAATGTCCTGAGTCTGATAGACACAAACCCGACCAATGGCAAATCCATGTTGGTGGATCTGATCCATTATCTGCGAACCTCTTTGTCCAGGACATTTCCTGATCCCATCACATTGGATCAGGAAATAGACATGATCAAAGCTTATCTGAATATTCAAAAAATCAGGATGGGCGAAAGGCTTCGTTTCAAGATCGAGCTTCCTGATGCTGTCCGGACACATCCCTTCCCGCCTATGCTGCTTCAGCCTCTCGCAGAGAATGCCATAAAACACGGGCTGGAGCCCAAAATGGAAGGAGGAGAAATCACGATAAAGGCTGTGGAAAAAGACGACCTTATTAGAATTGAAGTCATGGATACGGGCTTGGGATTCTCTTCTTTTCAAAAAGTCGGGGTGGGTATCGGAAACGTGAGAGAACGTATTAAATTGCTTTATGGGGAAAAAGGGCGTTTAATACTGGAAGAAAACGACCCAAACGGGGTCAGGGCGATCATCGAGGTGCCGAAGCACGATGTACAAAGCCATCATTGCTGACGATGAAAAGGAGTTGAGGACATACCTTAAATCCATGCTGCAGGAGGTTTGGCCGGAGCTCATTATTTGCGGCGAAGCCAAAAACGGTAAAGAAACCCTCGAATTGGTGGAATCGAAGCAACCCCAGATCGCCTTTCTCGATATTCGAATGCCCGGTCTTTCAGGCATGGAGGTGGCAAAAAAAATCGCAGGTCTCTGTCGGATCGTATTTGTAACGGCCTTCGACCAGTACGCCGTAGAAGCTTTTGAAAAGGAGGCGGTTGATTATCTCCTGAAACCCGTATCAAAAGAAAGACTGATTCAGACCGTTCAACGCCTCAAGAACCAACTGGATTCATCCATTGAACCCCCGGCAAGATTGGCTGAGTTTGTAGAGCAGGTCCTTTCCAAGCTCCCAGGTAGGGGGGGATCTGATTTCCTGCGTTGGATTAAAACGCAAGATAAAGACAGTATCCGTCTCATCCCCGTGGAGGAGGCAGACTACTTTAAGGCAGAAGATAAATACACTCTGGTCATAACAAAAGAAGGGGAGTCTCTTATCAAGAAGAGCATTAGGGAATTGGCTCAGGAACTCGATCCCGCTCAATTCTGGCAGATACACCGGGGAACCATCGTGAATGTATCCAAGATAGACAAAGTGAGCCGTTCACTCACAGGACGCGGAATGTTGAAGCTGAAAGGGAGACCGGAGCTGCTCACCGTAAGCCGCAACTACCTTCATCTCTTCAAACAAATGTAGCTGTTAATTCAGCAGGCGTTTAATGATGGGAATTTTTAAGAATTGGACGCCTTCCTCTTTGAGGATGACTTCTTCTTCCGTTGTGGCCGTTCCTTTAATATTTCTTTTCTCTGTCTCTCCGTAATGAATCTTGAGAGCCTCTTTGTAGAATTCAGCCCCTACATCCTCAAAATGCTTATCCAGAAACTCGTGGACCAGCTGAAGGGCTTGGTGAGGATCAATCTCTTCTTTCACCTTCTCTCCTCCCCTTTTGATTGCAAAAGGAGAGAAGGCCTTTTCGATTTGATGATCGTCGCAAATAGGACAGGTGATCATACCGGTGGACTTCTGTTCTTCGAAGGAAGAACTGTCCTTAAACCAGCACTCAAATTTATGGCCATTCGAGCAGAATAGATCAAAAGCAATCATCTCTTCTCACCTGAATAACTATTTAACATCATGGGAATGATTTGGCAAGCCTTTTTCCACAGTTGCACAATCCGTAATCACAAAATCGTAGGCGTAGGCTTTACCCCGTTAGAAATTCCATTGGGTCAAACCCCGCCGGAGTTATTCTTGGACGTAATCCCGCCGTAGGCGGGACTGCAGGGCAGCGGTCCATCATTTCTGACGGGGTGAACTCGAAAGCCGACAAAAATACAGTGTTGATACGGAAGAAATACAGAGAACACCTTATTTTCTTTTCGAGGTCTTTTAGCTGTAATAATATCAAAAGCTTGGGCAAACGTACTTGAAATTTTTCTCCTCCTCCCCATCCCCTGCCTGTCCCGCCCTCGGTCGCAACCGGGGCCGGTAGGCAGGGGGGGGCAAATTGAAATTCTCGGAAAGAAGAGGATGTATCGGATGCCAGACCTGAATGAGATGAAACAGTCGGGAGATCTTCAGCAGGCTGAGAGATTGGTTTTGAATTACATAGCTCCCGGAACCCGCTTGAGACTGCGTGAAGACGTTAGTCAACATGTGAAGGAACGTAAGTGGATTTTTAACAAAGTGAAAGGTAATACGATTTTCCTGATTCATGAAACCGGGGCATATGGTATCGTAGTAGGCATTGAAGATATCGACTGGACGGTATTCTGACAGAACCCCTATCCACTCAAGAACTTCCCTGAAAGCAATCCTTCAGTTATCATCGCAGATCCTATCCCCAGGATCGGAGCGGTTTCTCAGGAAAAAACTTGAAGAGGTTACCTCTGAAAACAGAGACCGGTACGTGTGGCTTCCCGGCCATCCCGCCAAGACGGGACAGGCGCTTGCCGTCAACCCTTGTAGTAACAGCCTAGCCAAATCAAGGACAAAATCGTATGACGAACCTGGGCGTGCCGTTCGGAAAGGCTTCGCGGCGCACCTTTTGGCGAATAGGCGCCCGCCTTCGTCCTGGTGCAGGGGACGATACAGACAAAATCGTTCAGTTTCCCCTCCAATCTAAAAACCGCCATCCGAAGCCTTGAAGAGCGGTATGCCCAGGTCCGACTGCGGGGAAAATCCAATATGACTAAACTGTTACCCCTTGTAGGTCTTGATCCGGCCCCAGAGGCTCTTCGTCCCCCAGATGCCCGACCGCAGGCACTCCAGCTGGACAATCTGGCTGTGATCGACAAAAAGGTTCACTTCCGGGCCGTAGTTCTTGACGTACCACGCAAAGACCTCTGGCTCGGCCGCCTCGAACATCACTTTGTCGAGACCCAGGGCGTTGACGATTTTAGCGGGTACATCCGTACGCCACACCTTTACATTTTCGGTGATTCCCTCCGATTCGATCATAATCATATAGGCCCCTGCCTCAAGAAAACGCTTTGCCTGTAAAATCGCCCATTCCGGGTCGCGTGTTCCTTCGGCCTCCAATTCTTCGACCGAAGTGGCTCCACCCGCCCCGAACTGGATCCCGACTTCGGGTTTAGGCTTCAGCTTGGCCTTCTGCACTTTTTCAACCAACCGTACCCAATCGTCGGTCGGAATCGTAATAAAGCCGCTGGAGATCTCGATGATATCGAACCCGAGATCCTTGCACTCTTGGATATAACGATCAACCATCTCCGGACCTTGTGTCAGCACGTGTTCCATGAAGCCCCCGGTATCCACCAAGACGTTGTATTCGTGACAGAGGTCGATCAATTCCTTGACAGCCTCTCGCGGCATTAAACTGAAGGAGCCTCCTGCGAATTTGAGGATGTCCACATAGGCTCCCATCGTCTCCAGGATGTCTTGCAAGTACCGCTTACCCATCGGAGTGTAATAAGGGCCGCGGATCTCAGTCACCCCAGACGAACGCGGTTTTGCCGGACGGTCATTCAATTTTAGGAAGGCAAAAGCCCTGTCTTTCGATTGAGTCTTAGGTTTTTCCATTTTGAATCCTCCTCTCTAAGAGACTCTTCTCAACCCCTCACATTGGCCAACAATTTCGCTAGATCAGAGACTTGAATCGCTTCTATATTGGAGACCGCACTGATGATCTCCTGACACAGCGATCGTTCCGTATAAGGCGCTGCCAGTTTCTCAAACTTCTCGACAGCCTTTTCCCATGACATAGGGCGGGTCCGAAAACCCTCGTAGTCATGCTTCTCTTTCGCTATTCTTCGGCCATCACGAAGAGTAAGAGTGATCCGGCATGGCATCTCATCCGGAAATCTTCGACTATAGTCTGAGGAGCGCTTGACGGTGACTTTTCTCAGAAGCGCCTGAACATCCTGACTCTGGATGCGAACTGGCCTGTACTGCTCGGGCATCACCTGGCCATCCAGGATGGCAACCGCTACCAGGTAAGGCAGGCTGTGATCAGCCTCCTCCTTTGTTCGGACGATGTTCTTATTCCCTTCCTCCCCTCCGCCGATGATGTTGTAGGCCACGTTGAAGATCTCAATCTCGACCCGCGCTACCTCTTCCCCGCCCAAACCATATTCCTTTTTAAGTTCCAGGATACCTTCCAGGACAGACTGAGAGTGAATCTCAGCATTGTATTTCTTAAGGATCGTCTGCGTCACTCTTTCGAGATCTTCCGCAGACCAGTCGATCTTGAACCTGCCGGCGATGGCATCCATAAAACCCTTGTTCCCTTCAAATACTTCCGGGGGACCAGTGATGCCCCGCATGGCGAGGAAAGTGGCATGCGTGCAGCTAAAAGCAGTATTGGGATAGGCGAGGCCCTTCCAGTGAGACAGGGCTCCGGTTCTGGAAACCCGCAAGGCATTGAAGGCGGTTCCGCAAATAGCGATCGCATTGGCAGTCCGGATCTCATCCAAATCCAGCGCTTTGGACACGCCTGCAGCGACGGCATAGGAACCCTGCGTGGTGTGGTCAAAACCCTTGGCCCGGAGGGGCGCCACGTCACTCAGACGGCACTGCACCTGGTAAGCAACAGCCAAGGCGGTTAGGAGCTTCCGACCGCTTTGCTTGGCATATTCGGAAGCGGCCAATACTGCCCCGAGGTTATCGCTGGGGTGGCAGGTCTCGCCTTTGGCCAAGTAGCTATCATTGAAGTCTAAGTAGCGCACTAAGGCACTGTTATAAAGGGCCGCACGGTCGGGCGCCGTCTTTCCCCCGCCAATTAGAGCGCAATGCTCTGCACCGTTGAATTCCTCGATTTGTCCTCTGAGCAAACGAATGGGTTCTCCGTTGAGAGCGCCGATCGCACAACCCAGGCCGTCTAATACACGGATTTTGAGCTGATGACGAGCGGCCTCTGAGAGGCTCTCATAGGAAGCCCGTACCACGAATGCAGCGAGTTGCTCGGCATGTGTCATATCACTCTCTCGTCCAAACTCAATTTGCCCTCCTCGCAAGTATCGAAGGTCAGATGATGGTGATGTACTATAATACCACAATAATTCTTCCGCAATCCAGAATTCTATTAGTCCCAAATTCCGGTTTAGGAAACCCCGTTAGAAATTCCAGCCGGTGCGACTCGAAACCGAGCGGGCACTAAACACCG
>Ga0214474_1001664_pt1 | contig 10178 bp, 10 predicted proteins | sample RVTome_2_FD_187335 | JGI IMG/M metagenome (GOLD analysis project Ga0214474, IMG submission 187335) | Soil microbial communities from uranium-contaminated site in the Upper Colorado River Basin, Wyoming, United States - RVT95D214 HiSeq ...
AATCCAGGGTTCCCGGTGAAAACCGGGACCCAGTCTTTGAGATGGTTCCCGACTTTCGTCGGGACGACGTCTGGATGCCGGATCAAGTCCGGCATGACGATAAAGGCTGTTTGTGGACAGACTCTAGTTAGTTTGTCACCGTTCGCCCTGAGCCCTTCGACTCTCCGTTCACCCTGAGCTTGTCGAAGGGCGTCGTCACGCCGTTCATGCTTCGACAAGCTCTATGCTTCGACAGGCTCAGCACGAACGGCTAGCAAATTCAGTCTTCAGTGTCCATTCAATTATGGACTGATTAGTAGTGCCTCATTCGGGGGTGGTTGAAATCCCATGCCTTCAAGGCGAGGGAGGATTCAGTTGATAAACACCCGTTTTTATGTTAATTGTTAATCTCTAAAATAAGGGATTTTCAAATATTATTCAATCATGCCCCTCATCTGTCCCTTTTCCCCAGGGGGGAAAGGGCTTCGTTGTGAGCCCCTCGGCCTGAGCTATGGTCGAAGGCTCAGCCGAATGAATAAGGTGAGGGAAATTTTAAATCTCGAGAGAAAGGGAAAAGAATGGATTACCGCCACACACTTAACCTCCCCAAGACAGATTTTCCCATGAAGGCCAATTTGCCTAAGAGGGAGCCCGAGATGCTATCGGCATGGGAGAAGAAGGGAATATACCATCAAATCACCCAGGAGGCCAAAGGAAGGACGAAATATATTCTTCACGATGGTCCTCCTTATGCGAACGGGCACATCCACATTGGGACCGCCCTAAATAAAATCCTGAAGGACTTCATCATAAAATCAAAGTTTATGGCCAAGTTCGACAGCCGATATGTGCCAGGCTGGGATTGTCACGGATTGCCCGTAGAGCACGAGGTGGAGAAGAGCTTTGGCGTCAAGAAGGGAGAACTCTCGATCGTCGAAATCCGCAGACGATGCAGGAAGTACGCAGCCGAATTTGTGGGGATTCAAAGAGAAGAATTTAAACGACTTGGAGTCTTTGGTGAGTGGGAGAATCCCTATCTGACGATGAGATTTGACTACCAGGCAACGATTGTCAGGGAATTTGGAAAGTTTCTCTTGGACGGCTCGGTTTACAAAGGAAAGAAACCAGTGCATTGGTGTCCTACTTGTAAGACAGCCTTGGCTGAGGCCGAAGTAAAATACGAGGATCATCGATCCCCCTCGATCTACGTGAAGTTTAAGATGGTTCCCACCCCCTCCCATTCCTTATCCCTCGTAGGGGAGAGTACCCGCTGCGACAGCGCGACAGCGCGGCGAGAGGGTGGGGGGGATATTGGAGATATATTCCCAACCCTGAAAGGGAAACCGGTCTCCGTCATCATCTGGACTACTACCCCTTGGACGATTCCGGCCAATTTGGCCATTGCTCTCCATCCAGATTTCACTTATGTGGCAGTAGATGTGGGCGGTGAAGTCTATATCCTGGCAGAGGGACTGCTGGAAAGCGTGATGGAGAAATTTAGGATTCAGAAGTATCAGGTATTGGAGAAATTTCCAGGCAAAAGATTAGAAGGGTTCAAATGCCGGCATCCATTTCTCGAACGAGATTCGATCATCATTCTTGCCTCCTATGTCACCTTAGACACGGGCACAGGATGTGTTCACACAGCCCCAGGCCATGGCCAAGAGGATTATGAAAGCGGGATTCAGTACGGCTTAGAGATCTATAGCCCAGTCGATGATGACGGTCGCTTTATGCAGGACGTTCCTTTCTTCGCAGGACAGTTTGTTTTTGATGCTAATGAAGCGGTGACTAAGAAACTTGCCGAGGTTGGAGCGCTTCTGAAAGTGGAAGTGATGGAGCATTCTTATCCTCATTGTTGGCGGACCAACGACCCCATCATCTTCCGGGCGACGGAACAATGGTTCATCTCGATGGATAAAAACGGATTGAGAAAGAATGCCCTTCAATCGATCAATGAGGTCAGCTGGATTCCTCCCTGGGGTAAGGATCGGATCTATGGAATGATTGAGAACCGACCGGATTGGTGCGTCTCCAGACAAAGGGCTTGGGGGATTCCCATAACCGTCTTCTATTGCTCCAACTGTAAACAACCTCTGGTCAATCAGGGGACGATCGATCATTTGGCTCACCTTTTTGAAGAGAAGGGAGCAGACGTCTGGTTTGAAGGTGAGGCCAATCAGCTTCTGCCAAAAGGGGCGCACTGTGCTCAATGTGGGGGTAAAGATTTTACAAAGGAGATGGATATCTTAGATGTTTGGTTCGATTCAGGGGTCTCTTGGGCTGCTGTTTTGGAGAACCGGGAGCATCTCCAATTTCCCGCGGATCTCTATCTCGAAGGAAGCGACCAGCATCGAGGGTGGTTCCACAGCTCCCTCCTGACGTGTGTAGGGACAAGAGGCCGTGCCCCTTATAAAACGGTCCTCACGCATGGGTTTGTCGTCGATGGAGAGGGGAAGAAGATGTCCAAGTCCGTAGGTAATGCGATCGCACCCGAAGAGGTCATCGGGCAATTGGGGGCGGATGTCCTGAGACTCTGGGTAGCCGCAGAGGACTATAAGGATGATATCAAGATCTCCAACGAGATTCTGAAACGATTGGCCGATGCCTACTTCCGGATCCGCAATACCTTCCGGTTTCTTTTAGGAAACCTCTATGACTTCGATTCGGAGAAAGACCGGATTCCTTATCGTGAACTCTATGAAATTGACCGATGGGCCCTCCATCGACTTCAGAAACTGATCTTGAGGGTTCGGGAAGCCTATGAGCGTTTTGAGTTTCATGTCGTTTACCATAGTGTCCAGAATTTCTGTGCGGTTGAGATGAGCGCCCTCTATTTTGATATCTTGAAGGATCGACTCTACACGTTTCCATCTCGCTCAGTCGGTCGAAGGTCGGCACAGACCGTCCTCCATGAAATTTTGGAAGCTCTCGCCTGCCTCATGGCTCCTATTCTTACCTTTACAGCAGAGGAGGTTTGGAAATACATTCCTCCTGGGCAAGGGAAGGCCGAAAGCGTCCATCTCATGTCGTTTCCTGAATTGCCAAGTGAATATCTGGATGAAGCCTTAGAGGAACAATGGGAGAAGATTTGGGAAGTTCGAGCTGTAGTGAACAAAGCCCTTGAGGAGGCTCGAAAAGAGAGAAGGATCGGGCTTTCCCTAGATGGACAGATTCATCTCCATCTTCCTGAAAAGATCTATCACTTTCTTCAACCCTATCAAAAGGATCTGAAATCGATCTTCATTGTATCTTCGGTCACTCTTTACAGTGACGAAAAGGAAATTCGGGCAGAGGTGCTGCGGGCAGATGGAAAAAAATGTGAACGGTGTTGGAATTATGATGTGAGTGTTGGTCTTCACCCGGAGCATCAAGCCCTTTGCCATAGGTGTGTGGAAGCCATTACATGATAAGCACCAAATTCCAAGCACCAAATAGCAAACAAATTCCAATGTTCAAAATTCAAAATCTCAAACCCCCTCACCCTTCCCCTCTCTCCCAAGGGGAGAAGGATGGGGTAAGGGGCGGTCATTTGGAAATTGGATTTTAGAATTTATTTGGGGTTTGGGATTTCGACTATTGTACTGCGTCAAAAGTCCCTTTACTTTGATTGTCATTCCGGGCTTGACCCGGAATCCAGTATTTGCGAGCTGGATTCCCGCTGGAGTTTACCCCGTACTTGATACGGGGCTGGAATGACGGTTTCGGAATTAATGTAAAGAAGCGTTGGACGCACTACAATATGTCGTTTAACTTTTTCGTTTTTCTGGGCAGGATAGAATGAAACGGAAATATTGGGTGCTTCTAATGGTCTGTTTTGGGATCCTCCTGATAGATCAATGGACCAAGCATGTGGTTCAGGGAAATTTATTCCTCCATCAAGCCATCGGGGTGATTCCGGGATTCTTCAATCTCGTCCATGTGAGGAACACAGGAGGGGCTTTTGGAATCTTTGGGGGGGAGAGAGGAGGGCTTGGTTCGTTGCTCTTTGTGGTGGTTTCTTTAATCGCTGTTGGATCCATCCTTGTTTTTTTTATCAAAGCTAAGGAAGACGAGAAATCCCTTTCCCTCTCATTATCTCTTGTTCTGAGCGGTGCCATTGGAAATCTCATCGACCGACTCCGGTACGGGGAGGTTGTCGATTTTCTCGATTTCTACATTCTCTCATACCATTGGCCTGCCTTCAATATTGCGGATTCAGCCATCTGTATCGGGATCGGTTTGATGGCCTTAGAGTTGTTAAGACGAGACAAAAAGAAGCTAAAAGGTTCTTCTTGAATTGTAAAAGAATTATCTTAAACTTATAATTCATAACTCTTAACTCCGAACTCCTTACTCTAAACGATGTACCCCATCCTCTTTCACTTTGGCAATTTCAAAATTTATGCTTATGGTTTCTTCATTGCCCTCGGTTTTGTGGTGGGATTCATCCTTGCTACCCTCAATGCTCGGAAAGAAGGCGTTCCCTTCGAAAGGGTAGTGGATCTCTTCTTTTACTCGGTCTTGTCAGGCATCATCGGATCAAGACTCTTGTTTGTCATGATCGACTTCGATGCTTATCGTGGTAACCTCCTCCGGATCTTTAAGATATGGGAAGGTGGATTGGTTTTCTATGGAGGACTTATCCTCGCAATCAGTGTCTCAATAGGATATATGAGGTGGCACCGATTGCCCATTTGGAAGTTGGCTGACCTGTTTTCTCCTCCTATTGCCTTGGGCCTCTTTTTTGGTAGAGTAGGGTGTTTTTTCGCAGGATGCTGTTATGGGAAGGAGACCTCTCTTCCCTGGGGGATAACCTTTACGGACCCGAACTCATTAGCCCAGTTAAACGTCCCCCTCCATCCCACCCAGCTCTATGAGGCTGCCAGCGGTTTGGCTATCTTTTTCTTTTTGAATTGGAAGGCAAAGCAAAAGAACTTTGACGGACAGATCTTCTGGCTCTTTCTTTTTCTTTATTCGGTTTTCCGGTTTTTTATTGAAATGGTTAGAGGGGACCCAAGGGGATTCGCTTTTCAAAATCTCCTCTCCACCTCCCAAGGGATAGGAATCCTATTAGTCATCACCTCCTTTTTTATGTTATTCTATTTAAAGAAGTATCGAGGGAGATAGGCAATGGCAGTTTTAGAGATTCTTAAATATCCTAACCCCTTATTGAAGAAGCGGTGCCAGGGGGTGGATAGGATTGATGACGGGTTGAAAAAGTTGATTCAAGATATGACGGAGACAATGTATCAGGCGAACGGAGTTGGATTAGCTGCCTGTCAGGTTGGGGTTCTTCAAAGAGTTATTGTCGTCGATGTTAGCCCCATTGATCCCCAGTATGGTCTTTTCACTCTGGTCAATCCTGAGATTGTTTCTGAAGAAGGGGAGATCGAACATGAGGAAGGGTGTTTGAGTGTGCCCGATTGTTGGGAAAGGGTGAAGCGGAGAGAAAAGGTTCGAGTCAGAGGGATCTCTCCAGAGGGAACAGAGGTGGAGGTTTCAGGGGAAGGGATATTGGCCTTCAGCCTTCAACATGAGATCGATCACCTCAACGGTGTTCTCATCCTCGATCGGCTAAGTCGCCTGAAGAGAGAAATCTATCGAGATAAATTGAGGAAGGAAAAGAGGAAGGAAGAGGGGCATTGATCAACTCTTCATGGCAAATCATTTTTTTTGGGACACCGTCTTTTGCCATTCCTGTGCTTAGCGGTCTGCTGACAGGACCTGACGAAGTGATTGCAGTTGTCACCCAGCCGGATCGAGAAAAAGGAAGGGGAAGGGGAGGTAGCAGGGGAAGGGAGATTATTCCCAGTCCGGTCAAGGAACTCGCTCTTCAGCAAGGCCTTCGCATTCTTCAGCCTGAGAAGGTGAGGGAGAGTATCTTTGAGGAGATTATCAGAAGGCTTCGCCCTGATCTTTTTGTGGTCGCCGCTTATGGTCAGATTTTACCAAAGTCTGTTTTGGACATTCCAAGACATGGGTCCGTCAATGTCCATGCCTCCTTGTTGCCCAAATACCGCGGTGCGGCTCCAATTGCCTGGGCCATTCTCAAAGGAGAAGAGACTACTGGCGTAACGACCATGATGATGGACGAAGGCATGGACACAGGAGATATTCTGCTACAGAAATCGATCCCGATTGAGGAAGATGAGACGAGCGAGACACTTCATGAGAAGTTGGCTGCCTTGGGCTCTCAACTCCTGTTGGAAACTCTGGAGAGAATGAAGGCAGGAGATCTTCGTGCAATTCCGCAAGACCATTCGAAGGCCACTGATGCCTCTCTCCTGAAGAAAACGGATGGGCGCATTGATTGGAGGAAGGAGGCGATCGAGATCAATCGCCAAGTTCGAGCCTTCAATCCATGGCCAGGGGCTTTCACCGAATGGCAGGGACGCTTTCTAAAAATATACAAGGGGGAGATACGAGAAGGGGTTTCTATAGGAAAGGCAGGCGCTGTCCTATGGGTGGGATCGGATTTCATCGAGGTTGGAACCGGGAAGAATTCTTTCTTCATTAGAGAAGTTCAGATAGAAGGGAAGAAGAGGATGAGTGTTCAGGATTTTCTTTCCGGACACCCCATTTCAGTTGGAACAAACTTTGTTTAAAATCATAGTTATGAGTTCGGAGTTCAGAGTTCGGAGTAAAAAATATTTCAATACACCGAACGACGAACCAACCCCCGATTTAGAAACCGAAACCTTTTTCTCAGTCAGTCATTGCGAGCACCTGGAAGTTGCGTGGCAATCTCATGGAAAAAGGCAAGATTGCTTCGGTTCCCTCGCAATGACAATTTCTAAATCGGAATTTGGGTACGAACTGATAACTCCAAACTGATGAGGTTACATTGGAGATTAAACCACAGAAGAGAATCTTCATCGGTCTGCTGGTATTAACCTGTTTGATTCTCTTTTCTCTTGTCTTTCTGCTCTGGTATGTTCCTATGGTAGGGGTGAAGAACATTCATCCCTACCTCCCGCTCATCTTTAGTTTGGTTCTTGCTGTTTTCGTCTTTCTCATGCTTTCCGGAGGTCTCCTCCTTGTCTTCACCATCCTGCGGGGAAAGGATATCTTATTTTCTCATAAGCTAAGAGGTATTGTGGCGAAGGTCCTTTTCCCGTTTATGATTCTGATGGGAAGATTGGTGGGTGTGCCGAAAGAGCGGGTTCAGCAGTCTTTCATCGAGTTGAACAACCATCTCGTCCGATCCAACAACCACCGCACCCTACCTGGTAAACTGTTGATCCTTCTGCCTCATTGCATCCAGGATTTTGATTGTGAGATCAAGATTACAGGGAACATTAAAAATTGCAAGCGTTGCGGAAAGTGTGAAATTAAGGATTTGGTCGACATCTCTGAGCAGTATCAGGTGAAGATTGCAGTGGCCACAGGCGGGACACTGGCGAGGAGAATCATCGTGGAGAACCGGCCTGAAGCTATCGTGGCCGTGGCATGCGAACTCGACCTCACCAGTGGTATCCAAGACAGTTATCCCATCCCGGTGATCGGAATCCTGAATGAGAGGCCGAATGGCCCCTGCATCAATACGAAGGTAGATATTCAGAAGGTAAGAAATGCGATCTTAGACTTCCTCGGGAATTTGCCGTGATGTAGACTGCGAACCAGGATAGTCAAAACCCCGAGTTGACGATTTGACAAATAGGGTGATTGAGATTATATTTTTTGTGTTTAAAAAAGGAGGGTGAACAACAAAATGAACCAATTTAAGACATTTTTTTTGATGCTGGTTTTAACTGCAATCTTCTTATTGGTGGGGAGCGCGATTGGAGGGAAGAGTGGGGTCATCTATGCGTTTATCTTTGCTGCTGCGATGAACTTCTTTGCCTATTGGTTTAGCGATAAGCTTGTCCTTCGGATGTATGGGGCGAAAGAGGTCTCCCAAAGCGAGGCTCCTGAACTTTACCAGATTGTCGGAGAGCTAACGAATAAGGCCAGCCTTCCGATGCCAAAGGTCTATGTTATGGAAAATGACACGCCCAATGCCTTTGCAACGGGAAGAAATCCGGAGCACGCGGCAGTTGCAGTAACAACGGGTATCTTAAAAATTCTCTCTAAAGATGAGTTAATGGGGGTCATCGGACATGAGCTTTCTCATGTCAAAAACCGCGATATCCTCGTCAGCACGATTGCAGCCACAATGGCAGGAGCCATTGGTATGCTTGCCAGAATAGGCCAATTTGGGGCGCTTTTCGGAGGCGCTCGCTCGGATGGAGATGAAGGCGGGAGAGGAAATTTCATTGGCGTACTTATCTTCAGCATGATTGCCGCCTTTGCAGCCATGCTGATTCAGCTGGCTATTTCCCGTTCAAGGGAATATATGGCCGATGAAGGCGGGGCCCACCTCAGTCACCCTTTGTCCCTGGCAAGGGCGTTAGGAAAATTAGACATGGGCGCCCAGCGGATTCCGATGGATGCTAACCCTTCTACGGCTCACATGTTCATTGTCAATCCATTAAGAGGGGGAGGGGTCCTCTCCCTCTTCAGCACTCATCCACCCATTGAAGAACGGATCGCCAGACTCGAGGAGATGGCAAGGGCAGGAAAGTTTTGATAAGGAAGAGCCCAAGGGCGATCTGCCTCGATATCCTGAATCGGATTGAAGAGGCAGATTCCCATCTCGATCGTCTCCTCACCGACTCCTTCAAACGATACCGGCAACTCACTCCTCTCGATAGAGCTTTTCTAACAGAATTGACTTATGGGGTCATCCGTTGGAGAGAAAAACTCGATTGGGTGGTCCGCCATTTTTCTCAAGTCCCCTTTGAAAAAATCGAATTGGAAATTCTCAATACTCTCCGCCTCGGACTCTATCAAATTCTTTTCTTGTCGAGGACTCCATCTTCGGCAGCCGTAAACGAGTCTGCCGAATTGGCAAAGCGAATCCGGGGAAAAGGAGGAGCAGGTTTTGTGAATGCCGTGCTTCGTTCCTCCATCCGGCAAAAAGATGAAATCCGTTATCCAGAGATCGCTGAGGATCCCATACTCCATATCTCTGTTAGCCAATCTCATCCTCTCTGGTTGGTTCAGAGATGGGTGAAGGAGATGGGTGTCGAAGAGACCCTCAATGTCTGTAAGTTCAACAATCAGATCTCCCCGTTGACGCTTCGAACCAACACCTTAAAGATGAATCGGAAAGACCTCATCGAAAAGTTGAAGCAAGAGGAGCTAAAACCATTTCCGACCACTTATTCAGAAGAAGGGATTGTGCTGATTGATCCGCCGCCCACTTCAGAGCTCTCATTCCTTAAAGCAGGGCTTTATATTATTCAGGACGAAGCCTCCCAATTAGTCACTTCCATTTTGGAGCCGAAGCCAGAAGAGCGAATTCTTGATGCCTGTGCTGCCCCAGGCGGGAAGACCACCCATATAGCCCAAAAAATGAAGAACTTGGGAGAAATTTGTGCTCTGGATCTTAGCAAGGGGAAAACAGATATAATTGAAGAGATTTGTCAACGGTTGGGGATAAAGATTGTCAAGGCAATCAAGGCCGATGCAACCGGTCCTCTTCCTATTTCCAAAGGATTGGTGTTCGATCGAGTCCTGGCAGATGTTCCTTGTTCAGGGTTTGGGACGCTTCGCAGAAATCCGGATTTGAAGTGGAGAAGAGGGGAGGAGGATATTAAGAGATTGACTGAGGTTCAATCCTCGATATTGAGAAATCTTTCCGGTTACGTGAAAGACGGGGGTATTCTGGTTTACAGCACCTGCACGGTCTTTCGAGAGGAGAATGAGAATGTGGTTGAGAAGTTTCTGGATGAACATCGGGAATTCAGCCTGGATCAGATCCCCAAAAACCTGTTAGAGAGATGCCCCTCCTTTATCCAGAGGAATTTTTTAAAAACCTTCCCTCCAAAAGGTGGGATGGACGGATTCTTTGTTGCCAAACTGGTTAAGAAAGATGGGAAATGAGGTGATTGGAGGGCGAGCGAGAAACAAAATGCATGGGCGGCATTTACTTTAGTCAAGGATTATCCCTGAAAGAATAGAATTAAGAAATAATTCTTGACATTTCAAGAAAACTATAGTATTCATGAATCATGTTGAAAAAACGATACCGCTCTGCAAAACAGGTTGATGGAGTCATTGACCTTGAACGTTTGAGGTCCGGCCCTGCAAAGTGCATTGAACGAGACCCAGCCCTCTTTCTTGGTCTGACGTATCCTTCAGAGGACGTCAGAGCTATGCTCCAGGCATTAAGT
>Ga0214474_1001665_pt1 | contig 10175 bp, 12 predicted proteins | sample RVTome_2_FD_187335 | JGI IMG/M metagenome (GOLD analysis project Ga0214474, IMG submission 187335) | Soil microbial communities from uranium-contaminated site in the Upper Colorado River Basin, Wyoming, United States - RVT95D214 HiSeq ...
ACTTTCATCTCTTCGAAAAAGGGATTCATCAAATCGAGGGTTTTGGCACCTCTCTTTCCATACATTTTAGGTAAAGGCTTGACGTTTCCAGGACTGCAACCGATCTGTTTCTCCCTGTATGCTTTGATTAGCCTCCTGCCCAATCTCTCCTTTTCTTCTCCAGTCACAATAATAAATTCCCAGGGCTGTAGGTTGATCGCAGAGGGAGCCTGAATGGTTAACCTTAAAATCTCTTTAATCATCTCTTTGGGAATGGGATCAGCCTTAAAGGCCCTGATACTCTTTCTTTCATTCATCGCTTTAAGCAAATCCATAGTAAACTCCTTTTTGCTCTCGAGAACAAATATTCTTTTTGAAGCGTACCTTATCCAACTTTACACTGTCAAGGCGAGATGGTTTGAGGTTTGACATTATTTTGAACGACCGTTATTTTGAATTCACGAATCCCCTCAACCCCCCTTTGCTTAAGGGGGATTTTGCAGCAAACGAGAAGGTGCTTTACAAAAAGGAGGGCTTAAAGAGATGATTAGAGCAAAATTATGGTTTCGTTGCGCGGCGATGCATGACCCCGTGACCCAAATCGTGCTTCAGCCGGCCGTGATTGGATGGGAGGCAAAGAAGAGGAGGATAGGGACCCAGATCGAGAGGGCTTTTAATGGAGAGGAGTTGATCCGCCGAATGAAGGGCTGGATTACGGTCGATCCAAAGGAGGTCATTGAAGTCGTGAATCAATACGGGAGGTTGAAGGTCTTGGATGATAGAGAACTGGTTGTCGAAGCAGAGGAGGCAGGGGTTCTTCAAAAGCTTCAAAAAGCAGTCCAAGAGGCCTTCAGGGGCGAAGTGGATGCCGAGGTCCTTTAAGAAAAATAGAAAATTTATAAAAATTTTAAATAATATTTGGTAAAGAATGGTCTTGACAAAATATTTTCTTTGCCCTATAAGCAAAAGACAGCGGCCAAATCCAAGTCGAAAGCTCCTCAATGTTCGATTCTGTTAAGTCCGATTTCGTCGAGTATCTCCTCATTGATACAAAAGAGATTTTAAAGCCCGGAAAAGAGTTTTCCGCCAAGGTCTTAAGATCACATAAACGCATTTATAACGGACTATTAGAGAGAGATGTTAAGAAAATTTATGAAGAAATGGTAAGGCATTTTCGAGAGGTGGAAAAGGATCTTTTCGCCGCACATAAAGAAAGGCGTATTGAAAAACAAATATTTAACCGGATTGGAAGGGGGAAGGAATCCATTCCCATTTTTTCGAGGACGGTGTAATTATTTTTTGGAGAAAGGAGGGAGGTGGGTCTAAGATCATTAGGAATTGGAGGTGGGGTCGGTTTTATTTGAGGAGGGTTTTTTTCAATTCATCAAATTTTATGGAAAGGAGGGTATTATGCGCAAATCTCTTATATTGGTTCTCGCTGCTTTGTTCTTAACGCTTATGGCAGTTCCAGCATTTGCCCAGGGGACGCTAAAAATTGGTGCTCCACAACCGATGACAGGTCCTGATGCACCCTTCGGGAGCAAGTTCCAAAAAGCCTATGGCCTGGCTCTGGAAGAGATTAATGCAAAAGGAGGTATAAAGGGGAAGAAGCTTGAAATTATCATCGAAGACCATCAGGCAAAAAACCCTCTGGCAGCCACGGTCACAGAAAAACTGATTACCCAGTACAAAGTCCTGGCCCTTACCGGAGGGCGGGCCTCTGGTCAGGCAGTCGAAATCGCATCTGTAGCACAACGTTTGAAAACCCCTTATGTGGTGGATCATCCGTCTGCAGACATCATTACCTCCAAGGGGTTTGAGTGGATTTTCCGCAACAATCCGACCGGATCGATTTATCCGCAAGCCTTCAATAAATTCATCAGCGAAGTTCCGGGGGCCATGCCGAAATCGGCTGCGGTTGTGTACGACAATACCGTATTTGGCAAAACCATCGCCAACTCGGCCATGGTTTTCCTCAAATCGAAAAATGTACCGATCGTCAATGACGAAGCCTACTCGGTCAACACCCTCGATTTCAAACCCTTGATGACGAAAGTTAAGGCACAAAATCCAGATTTTCTCCTCATGGTCGCGGTTTCGACGACGGATGCCATCCTGCTCACCCGCCAGGCCAAGGAGATCGGCGTGGCGCCCCGCGCCTTCGTGGGATTTGGGGGAGGATTTGGTGTGGCTGATATTGCGACGGAGCTGGGGCCTCTCAGCGAGAACGTATTTTCCTCAGCCGCATGGTCTGGAAATCCAAATGATCCGGCGACCAAGGCGTTCTACAAGAAGTTTTACGACAAGTATAACTTTTACCCGAAGGAACACGAAGTCGAAGGGTATGGGGTCATCTATATTCTTGCCGATGCTTTAAAGAGAGCAAAACTAACCGGGAAGCTCGAACAAGACCGTGAGGCCATTCGTCAGGCGCTGCTGAAAACCGACATGACGACTGTTTTCGGTAAGGTGAAGTTCGGGAACTATGCAGGTCCCTTAGGTGATAAGTATACGAACCAGAATATCTATTCACCCGAACATTCGGTTCTTGCCCAATGGCGAGGTGGTAAACTTCTCAATGTCTATCCAAAGGCAGTTGCTGAGATAGACTATGTTTTCCCGGACTCCACTGTGAAACGTTAACCTCAGCCTCTCTGCGCACGCCTCGATAGAGAGGCGTGCGCAGAGAGATAAAAGAACATCATGGAAACTTTTAGCCAAAGTATTGTAAGCGGTATTCTGACCGGATCGCTGTACGCGATGATCGGCGTTGGCCTGACCGTGATTTTTGGTGTGATGCGCATTATCAACATGGCCCATGGGGATATGGTCATGTTTGGAATGTATGGAGCCTTTCTATCGATTGCATTCTTGAAAATCGACCCATTTTTATCCATAGTCATTTGGATTCCTTTGGCCTTTTTTGTCGGTGTTTTCATCTACCGCTTCTTGCTCAAGAATATTGTGCCTGCTGGAGAGTTGAATACACTGCTTTACACGGCGGGGTTATCGCTCTTCATTGCCAACTTTGTACTTCTCGTCGCAACCGGGGACTACCGAACCATCAAATTAAAGTATGCCATCATGCCGCTTCGTCCTTTCGGGATTGCTGTTCCCATTCCACTGGCCATTGCCTTTGGAATGGCGATATTGATTACAATCGCTCTTTATTGGTTCCTCGTCCGTACCGATACGGGTAGAGCGATCAGGGCAACAAGCCAGGAACCTGAAGCCGCAGCACTGATGGGTGTGAATGTAGACCGCATGGCCATCATCACCTTTGCTCTCGGGACAGCACTGGCTTGCGGCGCAGGCGTTCTGCTGGCACCCTCTTTATATCTCTATCCTACGGTGGGTGAGATTTTGGTTGCCAAATGTTTTGTGATTGTGGTTCTGGGTGGACTGGGGTCTGTTCCGGGAGCCATTGCAGGAGGCTTGTTATTGGGAGTGGTCGAATCCCTCGGTGCCGTTTACATTTCGGTTCCCTACAAAGATGCCATCGGATTTGTGATTTTTTTACTGGTCTTGCTCTTTAGGCCCTCCGGACTATTTGGAGTTGGTAAATCATGAAAAAGATCGTTATCGCTCTTGCCATACTCCTTCTCTTTACAGCACCGTGGATCGTGTCTTCCCCGTTTTTTGTCCATTTGATGATCATGGTGCTGATGTGGGCAGTCTTGGGAGCCTCGTGGAACATCCTTGGCGGCTTTACAGGCCAGGTCTCCTTTGGTCATGCTACATTTCTCGGGGCGGGTGCGTATACGACCATGATTCTATACCTCAAGCTGGGAATTGCCCCCTGGTACGGAATTCCTATCGGGGGGTTGGTGGCCGCATTGATTGCCTTGCCGATCGGCTTTATCTGCTTCAGGTTGCGCGGCCCGTACTTTGCCCTTTCCACCCTTGCCGTGGCAGAGATCATCCGGCTGGTTGCGCTCAACTGGGAATCTTTGACCAATGGCCCGGTCGGATTACTCATCACGACGCTTCCCGATGTGACCTTCTGGGGAAGGTCGATTGACTGGGAAAACAAGATCCCTTTTTACTATATCATCGCCGTTATTGCACTGGCTGCCATCGTAGCCACCTATATTATGTCCAGAACCCGACTGGGAGCCTATTCGCTGGCCATACGGGAAGACATCGATAGCGCTGAGGCGATTGGGATCAATACGGTTCAAACGAGAGTGGCGGCCTTATCGCTTTCAGCTTTTTTTGCCGGAGTCGCTGGCGGCTTTTATGCCATGTACTTACGTTATGTTGACCCGGACGCTGTTTTTTCGATCGCCCTTTCAGTCGAAATGGTCTTTATCGCCGTGGTGGGTGGTTTGACAACGGTGGCAGGTCCGCTGATCGGAGCCATTGTTTTGGTCACCTTTGGCGAGACGTTCCGGCAGATTTTGCTGGTAGGGCACTTGATCCTCTACGGTCTTGCGATGATGTTGGCCATTCGCTATATGCCAGAAGGAATCTGGGGAAAGTTACGCCTCTGGTTCGGTGCCCGAGACTGATGGGAATTAGACATGGCTTTGCTTACTGTTAAAGAACTCACAAAATATTTTGGCGGTTTACGGGCGGTCCATGATCTCTCGTTCGAAGTCCAGCCAGGAGAGATCCTTGGTCTGATCGGGCCGAATGGGGCAGGAAAGACAACCGCCTTCAATCTCATCGCTGGGTTCATTCATCCCACACGAGGTCAGGTCCTCTTGGATGGAGAAAATATTGTCGGCATGAAGCCTTATGCGGTAACGCGAAAGGGAATCGCTCGTACGTTTCAGATCGTAAAGCCCTTCAAGAAGCTGACTGTCTTAGAGAATGTAACCCTGGCCGCATTTTTGAGATTCCCTTCACGGGGAGAGGCGGAATCTCAAGCTCGTCGGGTTCTTGAAAGAATGGGACTTGGGCCAAAGGTTTCTGCCTTAGCCATTGATCTAACACTGAGCGAACAGAAAAGGCTCGAAATCGCCCGGGCCCTGGCAACCCAGCCCAAGCTGCTTTTGTTGGATGAGCCGATGGGGGGTCTTAACCCAACAGAAATCGAACAGGCTTCAATTCTGGTCCGCGATATTTGTAAGGGGGGAGTGACCATCATCTGGGTCGAGCATGTGCTCAAGGCCATTATGAATAGCTCGAATCGAGTGGTCGTGATCAATCAAGGAGAAAAAATCGCAGACGCCCCTCCTGGAGAAATTGTGGAGAACCCCGGTGTGATCGCCGCCTACCTCGGGACAAAGAGAAGATAAATCGTATGTTGGCTATCGAAAAACTTCAGGTTGCATACGGAAAAGTTCAGGCCCTCTGGGAGGTGACGCTCGGGGTTCCGGATGGGGAGATTGTCGCCCTGGTGGGTGCCAATGGCGCTGGCAAAACAACGTTATTGAAAACTGTTTCCGGACTTCTCCGAAGGCAGTCTGGCTCCATCACTTACGATGGAAAGCATATCGAGGAAGCATCGCCACCGGAGATCGTTCAACACGGTCTCGTCCATGTTCCCGAGGGAAGAAAGCTCTTCCCGGAAATGACGGTGATCGACAACCTTCTGATGGGCGCTTTTACCGTTCCTCAATCCGAACGTCCACAAAGACTGGAACGGGTTTTTCAGATATTTCCTGTGCTCAAGGAACGCAGGAAACAGATTGCCGGGACATTGTCTGGAGGGGAGCAGCAAATGGTGGCGATCGGTCGAGGCCTGATGGGAGGACCGAAGCTGCTCATGCTGGACGAGCCGTCCCTAGGACTGGCTCCCATCTTGGTCGAGGAAGTGTTCCGCGTGATCGCGGAGATTAATCGATTGGGTGTGACCGTTCTTCTGGTTGAGCAGAATACTCAGAATGCATTGAGCCTTGCTCACAAAGGGTTTGTGATGGAATTGGGCAGAATCGTTCTTTCAGGTTCCGGAAGCGAGCTTCTGGCTAACAGCAATGTCCGGAAGGCCTATCTCGGGCTTTAACATAAAATTTCTTCACCCCCTCCCTCTCCCCTTCGGGACTGTGGGGTAATCATGATGGAGGGTAGATATGGACGGAACAGACAGTCAGACTCCTCAGCTTCAGAATGCGGTCATTTTAGAGTTACTATCTCCCGGCAAAGCCGGGGGTTTTACGATTGCTGCCCCCTCAAAGGGGCCTGATCGCAATCAAAAAAGAACAAGAAAACCTTAATCCAATGGATCGTACTGGCACCGCCCTTTCCCACCACGCACGAATCCATGATAGAAATGCATATTCCCGAAAATGTCAAACTCTTTGAGTCCCCCGGCAGAGCCGGGGGTTTACCTAAATGTTAATTATGGGTAATCAAGTTTGTTGCAAATGCAATCTTTTCAAGGGATTGCAGCGCAGTAGCTGACCGATAAAAGGTTTTCGCTCTAAAGCTTCGTCAACCTGACCGCCTGTTCCGTCTCGCAACGCTAGTGGTTCCTCTTTAATTGCGACACAGTCTCTAAGGGGGATTTTGGGGCAATCGAGGAGGTGTTTTACAAAAAAGGAGGTCTTAAAAAGATGATAAGAGCAAAAATATGGTTTCGATGTGCGGCCATGCATGATCCTGTTACTCCGATTGTTGTCCAGCCAGCCATTATTGGATGGGAAGCAAAGAAAAGAAAGGTAGGAACCCAGATCGAAAGAGCTTTCAATGGGGAAGAGTTGGTCAATCGGATGAAAGGATGGATTACAGTGGATCCTCGTAAGGTCATCGAGGTCGTCAATCGGCATGGGAAGTTGAAGGTCTTGGATGAAAAAGAATTAGTTGTCGAGGTGGAGAAAATGGAGGATTTTCAAAAACTTGAAAGGGCACTCGCCGAAGCCTTTGAAGGTGAAGTCGATGTCGAGACGATACCTAAAAGATAGATATTTTATAATTATTATAATATTTAAAATTTTTTTCTTGACAAACTTTTTTAACTTATGATAAAGAAAATATCGACCAAAATTTATCTCAAGTTCGAAAAGACCCTCGATGTTCAAATCCGTTAAATCTAACAAAGTTTCAGAACACATCACTGAACAGGTCCGCAAAGCCATCTTCGAAGGAAGCCTGAAGCCGGGTGATAAACTCCCGCCTGAAAAGAAATTAATAGAGACTTTCAATGTTAGTAGGGCTACTTTGCGAGAGGCGTTGAGATCGTTGGAGGTATTGGGGTTTCTGGAAATTCGCAAGGGAGTATCCGGTGGGGCCTTTGTGACGGAAATCGATATGAAGAAGGCAAGGGATAGCTTCACCAATTTCCTTCTTTTCAAAAATCTCTCTTTAAGTAGTCTCTCCGAAGTTCGCCTAATTCTCGAACCCTATGTTGCAGAAAAAGCCGCCCTGGCTATTACTGAAGAGGGCTTAAAAAGATTGGAAAAGTTAAATAAAGAATGTGCTTACATCATTAAACATGACATTCCTATTGAATCTCGAAAGAATGAGATCGAATATCACCGCATTATCGGGAGCGTCTCTAATAATCCCATCCTGATGTTTATTCTTGATTTTGTTGAAAATTTGCTTATCGATACGAAGGAAATTTTACAACCCGGCAAGGAATTTTCCCAAAAAGTTCTCAATGCCCATAAGCGGATATATAAAGCCCTCTTGGAGAAAGATCCTAAAAAGGCGCGTGAAGAAATGATCAAACATGTTCGAGAAGTGGCGAAGGATCTCATAACCCTTCAGAAAAAAAGAGGCATAGAAGAGATAGACCTTCAACGTGTCTCGAAAAGGGAACATATCTCTTCAACTTCGATGGGCATTTGAAATTTCTCAAGAGGTAGAAAAGGATTGCGTAACGCTTGAGAAGTGGATTTTCTGGAGGGAAGGGGAAACATAGAGAATAATTTTTAAAAAAAAATATTTCCAAGAAAGGAGGTGGTAAAGGAGGGAGGCTGAAGATATTGGGGAATAGCTTTTAAATTTTTATTAGGAGGTGAAAATGATGAAAAAGAAATTATTAATTTCTATTGTGGGGGTTATGCTGATTAGCAGTGTTTTGATTGTGAGTTTAGCGGCACCAGCACAGGCTGTGACCAAGTGGAGATATCAAAGTATGTGGGTTCCCTCCATTACCCTTTGGAGGGGTGACAAATATTTTGGTGATATGATGAATGTCCTCGCCCAAGGGGAGCTTGAAATTAAGTACTTCCCCGGAGGTACGCTCATTACAAAATCGGATGAAATCTTTGATGCGGTAGCAAAGGGAACGCTGGATATGTCCACGGACTGGCCAAGCTACTGGGAGGGTAAGAACACCGCTTTTAGTCTGATCACTTCCACTCCTATGTGGTTAACGCCTGCTGATTATTTGCTATGGTTCTGGCAGGCGGGTGGATTGGAATTGTCCCAAGAACTTTATGCCAAATATGGCATTGTGTGGTTTCCCCATTCGGTTACAAGTCCGGAGTCCGGTCAGCGGTCGAATAAGCGGATTACCACAGGCGATGACTATAAAGGCGTGAAGATGAGGCAGTGCGGCCGTGTTCAGGCAAAAATTTTAAAGGATCTCGGTGGTGCTGCTATTTTTATGCCAGGGGCAGAAATTTATTTAGCCCTTTCGAGAGGAACGATTGATGCAGGTGAGTTTTCCGTTCCGGAATGTGATTGGGCAATGGGTTTTCAGGAAGTGACAAAATTCTTGGTCCTTCCAGGATGGCATCAGCCAGGTCCGGTGTCGGGTGTCATGATTAGCAAAAAATCGTGGGATAAACTCTCTGATCGGGTAAAGTTCATGTTTAAGGAAGCGGCCATGGCTACCATGATGTGGAGTTGGACATACTTTGAATATAGTTCGGGAGAATACAACAGAAAATTTAAGGAAAAGGGGATGCAATATTCAATCTTGGACAAAGCAACTCTCGATAAGATTCAGGAGCTTGCCAACAAATATATGATCGAAGATGCTGAGGCCAATCCTGATTACGCAAAGGTTGCTTTTTCACAGGCGAAGTACTTTAAGGACTATGCGGAGTGGAGAATGATTCAGGCACCCTTCACGTTCGGCCGAACCCCTCCAAAGATGGATGAAATGTACTCGAAGCTGGAGGCTATTGCTAAAAAGCATAAGGTATATGATTCCGTCATCAATCTTGAAAGAAGTGTCCGGAAAAAGATGGAAGCGCAGGAGTTCTGGAAGCCGGGGACAAAATACATCGAAAACCCCGTTACACCTAAATAATTTAGACAAATGGCTTCCAACATGGAAGCGAAAAATTAATAATCCCTCTCCCCCTTTAGCAAAGTCGGTACGACTCGAAGCCGAGGGGGGAGAGGGATTTGGTAAAGAGGAGGTTCCGTCATGGATGCCACCAGGGCTTTTGTCAAGAAGATAGATATCTTCTCCGAATGGTGCGGAAGGATTTTTAGCTGGTTCATTGTCGCCATTATTCTGTTGTCTGTCTTTGAGGTATTCACAAGAAGAATCCTGGGCAAGCCCACCATATGGACCCATGAGATCTTAAGCTACCTTTTTTGTGGTTCGATCTTGCTTACTATGGCCTACACCTTAAGATACAAGCAACACGTCGCTGTGGACCTAATTTACGCACGTTTCACTCCAAAGACAAAAGCGATACTCGATATTATTACTTTCGTCATTTTTTTGGGTTTTTTTTCGATTGTTTTCTTATGGGAAGGAATCAGATTTGCTGGTACTTCATGGGCCATGCTGGAAAGGACACCAAGCGCCTTCAATTTTTATGTTTTCCCGGCAAAAACATTACTTCCCGTCGGGGTTTTTCTTCTGCTTGTTCAAGGACTATCAGATTTTATTAAAAATATCGTTTTTGTGGCCAAAGGAGAAAAGCTATGATCGAGATGTCCCCTGAACTTGTCACTATCCTGATGTTTGTAGGGATCCTTACAGGACTTGCATTAGGTCATCCCGTTGCCTTTATCCTGGCTGGACTGGGAACGATCTTTGCTCTTGTCGGTTGGGGACCGGAAGGCTGGTATATGTTTTTGGGCCGGGCCTTCGATTCAACAACGAACAATATTCTCATCGCCATCCCCAATTTTGTTCTGATGGCAACCTTATTAGGAAAGTCCGGGATTGCTGATCGATTGTTTCGCTCCATCATGTATCTCCTCGGCCCATTAAACGGAGCCATTGCATTAGCCGTCATTGTCTGGTGTGCGATTGAGGCTGCATGCACAGGAGTCATCGGAGCAAGTGTGGTCAGCATGAGCATTTTGGCCTTTCCTGTTTTGCTGAAACATGGCTA
>Ga0214474_1001666_pt1 | contig 10168 bp, 7 predicted proteins | sample RVTome_2_FD_187335 | JGI IMG/M metagenome (GOLD analysis project Ga0214474, IMG submission 187335) | Soil microbial communities from uranium-contaminated site in the Upper Colorado River Basin, Wyoming, United States - RVT95D214 HiSeq ...
CTTAGCTACAGGCAATTAGCACAACTATCCAGCCAAACGGCTTTTCAAAACATCTTGGCGCATCAATTGTCCGGTACCGGCTCGACCTACCAGAGATTGATTGTTGAGGCCAACCAATAAACCTATAGGTCGCGTCTACGTTATAACAACCAAAATCATTGGAAAAACAAGGCTTCAGAAGCGGTTATAGTATGAAAGGAGGCTTAAATGCGTTTTAAATGCGGCACTTGTGGAATTGAATGCGAAAACATCGAAGAGTTAGCTCGACACAAGAAGCAGCACCAGTCCGCCTCGAGCCGACCACAGGGCGTTATATGTCTGGGCTGCGGCAAAGGCATCCCTCTAGAACCTTCAAAAATGAACTACAGCGGTCCACTCAGTTGTCCCAGTTGCGGACGGACCATGACCGTAGTAATCGAGGGTGGCGAGGTATGCGTGGCCCGGCTCGGCTAAGAAATTGGTGCTCCAGGGGATTCAGAATCCCTGTAAACGCACTGGGACTGCTAAGATTTCACGCTTTGCGAGCTATGTAACCCTGCCAAATGTCATCAAGTAGATTCTGAGGAGCTGAGGGTATCGAAGTTTCAGGACGTATGAGTAGAATGGGTCGTGAAAATTCATCTACAATTTTATTAGCTATACTGCCATAGACCCAACTGCTAACACCGCTGCGCCCCCGGGCAGCCATAATTATAAGGTCAATGTTCTCTTCTTTGGATATTTGCATAATGGTCTTCGCAACTTCCGCGCTTTGAGCTTTTATGACCCTGGATTTTACCTTTTTTATCCCCTTTTTCTTCAGTGCAGCCATCGTTTTCTTTAAATAACTTGTTGATAGTCCTTCCATCTCTTTCCACATATCGTCGCGGTGTTTCTCCCAGGTCCGGCTGATGGGTCGCGAGCCATACGATGGCACAATCGGTGGTTCGCAGATGTGGAGGAGTAATACTTCCTTATTAGTGTTCTTTGCTAATCCGACAACATAAGGAAAAGTAGATTCGGAGAAAGGTGACCCATCAAGAGTTAGTAGTATCCTATTGAATTCTACTGAAACTTCAGGGGCCTTTGATTTTATTAAAAGGACAGGAATTTTGGTGCCATAAAGGACTTTCTGGGTTATGCTGCCAAACATCCACTGCTTAGCCCTTGAATAGCCGTGAGTAGCCATGATAATCAGGTCTATTTTATTATTATTAGCGTATTTGACTATTTCCCTTGCTACATCACCATAGCTTGTAGCCGTGGTAGCCTTTATTCCTTCTTGCTTGAGTTCTTTAGCAGTAACTTCCAGATAGGATGTGAAAAGCCGGTCACGCCTGTCTACGAAAACGGTTAAACTAACGGCAAAAAGTATTACGTTGCTGTTTTTAAGCTTGGCTATACTTTCAACAAAAGGCAGAGCCTTTTCGGCTATTTCCGAGCCGTCCAAAGGAACAAGTATTTTTTTATAGGCCATATCTACTCCTCGCATAGTGCAAAATCTATTGTATCCTAATAGATGATCCGAACTGCCCCCTTAATATTTATACCATTTCTTAAGTTAATTTCACAAGCAGTCGAATATACTGATTTCCTAAAAAGTGAGGGCACTGAACGGTTTATAAAGATGAAGAATAGCAGGAGAAGATTAAGAATGTGCTACGCGAGTGGAATAGCTTCAGACAAGTCTGGTGCCCCCAAGGGAATTCGAATCCCTGTTTTCAGCTTGAAAGGCTGACGTCCTAGTCCCCTAGACGATGGGGGCGAGAGATTAAGGATAGACAGGTAGGGCTTCAAGCCCTTCAGTCTCAGAGAAACCAAGCATTATATTCATATCCTGCACCGCCTGTCCAGCGGCACCCTTCACCAGATTATCAATGCAGCTAATTACTATCAGCTTGTTGCTGCGAGTATCAACTATAGGATAAACAAGACAGACATTGCTTCCCCAAACATGCTTGGTTTCGGGCGCCTTATCAACCACCCGGACAAATGGTTCGTCCTTATAATAATGATGGTACAATTCCGACACTTCGCCTTTTTTACCCAGAACATCCTGTTTCAACGTCGCATAGCACGAACTCAGAATACCGCGCGACATAGGTACCAAATGGGGTAAAAATGTCACCGAAACCGGAGCAGACGCCAGAGCTTCAAGCTCCTGGACGATTTCCGGAAGATGGCGGTGCCCCCGGACTGAATACGCGCAAACATTATCGACAGCCTCTGTGTAATGCGTTGTCAGACTTAATGTCCTGCCGGCGCCAGATACACCTGACTTACTATCTATGATAATGTCATTATGGACAATACCCTCTCTTATCGCTGGGGCCAATGCCAATAGTGCCCCGGTGGGATAACACCCCGGAATGGCAACCAAACTGGCTTTGGCAATTTCCTCGCGGTGTATCTCCGGCAATCCATATACAGCTTTGGCAAGAAGTTCGGGAGCAGGATGAGTGAAATCATACCATTTCGGGTATTCATTGCCATCCTTTAATCTGCAGTCGGCACTCATATCTACGACTTTGATATCTCGTTTTACAAAAGACAATATGGCTTCAATACTGGACTTATGCGGCATCGCTGAAAAGACGAAATCAACGTCATGCAGCTCAGCAGAAATCGTGATCTTGATCTCCGCCAGATGCGGAAATACATCGGCCAGCTTTTGGCCAGCTGCACTCCGTCCCGTAACTGAACTAAGACTCACCTTAGGATGTCTGTATAATAAACGAGCCAGTTCTACGCCGGCATAGCCGGTTACATTGATGATGCCAACTTTCAATTTTGCCATAGCCAACCCCACATTTCTTAATTCAAATCACTTAGATGACAGATATCGTTAAGGAATAAGGCTGACGGTATACCGCCTCTGACCTCAAAAAGGTTCATTGCACAGACATCCTGTGTTATTTGCCAGAAATGCGAACTATTCAGAGCCAGCAAACTTAGTACAAGCATCTGGCAGATCACCTTATGTGTCACCAAAATGATCGATTCCTTCGGATGTTGCTGTATTAAAATCTCTATTGCTCTGGAAATCCTATCCTTTACCTGGGTAAAGCTCTCGCCACCCGGAAACTTCATGTCACCCGGATGTTCTATCCATTTTGAATACAGACCATCATACCTGTCAATCACCTCTTGAGTCGATAATCCCTGCCATTCTCCGTAGTCTACATCTATGATATCGGGCACTAGTTGCACACCCAGCCCCAGATGAGCGCCTATAATTTCTGAGGTGGCTGTGGCACGGCGCAAAGGACTCGAGTAAATCGTTGAAATAGGCCATTCCTTTATTCGTTTCGCCGCCGCTTCAGCCTGTTTCATGCCGACCCTGTCCAATTCGATGTCAGCCCTCCCTCGAAACCTTTCTACTCGATTCCATTCTGTACGGCCATGTCTCAAAATGACAATCCGGGTCATTCTTTCCGCTCCAAGTCAGTCAGTCGGTGGCACTATTATGACTCTATGGTCGTTATCTTTCAACAATCATAGCCATTCCCTGACCTCCACCGATGCACATTGTAATCAAACCCAGATGAAGGTCTTTTCTCTTCATCTCATGCAGAATAGTAACTACCAACCTGGCACCCGTACAGCCAATCGGATGTCCCAGCGAAACTCCACTACCCAACACATTAGTATTATCTGTAGTTAATCCAAGCTCCTTCATGCAGGCAATTGCCTGCGACGCAAACGCTTCGTTCAACTCGATAATGTCCAAATCCTTAATGCCCACGCCAGCCCTATCCAACGCCCGCTTTACCGCAGGTATTGGTCCCAGTCCCATGTAGGCAGGGTCGACGCCACCAGAAGCGTAAGACTTAATAATAGCCATTGGCTGAATATTTAGTTCCTTCGCTTTCTGCAGGTTCATTAGCACTACGGCAGCAGCAGCATCGTTAATACCGGAGGCATTGCCGGCCGTCACAGTTCCATCCTTTTTAAATGCAGGAGGCAGCTTAGCCATTTTTTCCGGACTCGTGTCCATCGGTCGCTCATCGGTATCAAACACTGTAACCTCACCCTTTTTCTGAGGAATGCTCACCGGTACAATTTCATCCTTGAACAGGCCTTGCTTGATAGCCGCTCTGGCGCGTTGATGACTTAGCAATCCCAGTTCATCTTGTTCCTGCCGGGAGATGTTATATTTTGCGGCGATGTTCTCCGCGGTCAGCCCCATATGATAACCGTAGAATATTTCCCACAGGCCATCATAGACCATGAGGTCCAGTACCTCTCCTTTCGCAGTGACATCCATCCTGTAGCCCCAACGTGCCCGTGGCAGTGCGTATGGCGCCAGGCTCATGTTTTCCATACCACCGGCAACGACTATATCAGCCTCGCCAAGTGCTATCGTCTGAGCGCCTAAAGTAACCGCTTTGAGTCCTGAAGCACATATTTTATTGACTGTAAACGCATAGGTCTCCTTAGGTAGACCCGCGTATATAGTGGCTTGCCTAGCCGTATTTTGTCCTTGACCTCCCTGGAGTACGTTGCCCATGATGACTTCATCCACATGGGCTTCTTTAAGAGACGTATCCCAATCGGAGTGGCTCTTTTCCAGCTCAGTGAGACCTGCATCCTTCAGCATTTCAGGAGCATAGTGCGCCAGCTTTTTGCCCGCTTCTGGTCTCAGTCCAGCCCTTATTAAAGACTCATGGATAACCAGAGCACCTAATTTAACTACCGGAATATCTTTCAGAGAACCTCCAAAAGAACCAATGGCTGTTCTTACCCCGCTGACGATAGCTACTTCTGACATCGGTTTCTTCCTTTCGTTCAAGAATTATCAGTTTCTAACAACTCACGGTAAATCTGTGGAGCTATCTTTGTTAACAACTCGCGGCTGTAATCGTTTGGGTTTCCGAATAGCGGTGAAATTGATATTCTTTTCTTTTCTATCGCCCAGATATCGGTGCCGGGATCCACCTTCCACTCCGGTTTACCGCGCATAATCCAGTGGTATTCTCGTTTACCATCATGTCCGGGTTCTACGCGGTCGACATATTTACGTTCACCAAGCCGGGTTACCTCTATTCCCTCGAGTTTATCTGCTGGAAGATTCGGCAGGTTAACGTTCCATAGCATTCTACCCGGCACGCCTTTGTTCTTAAGTTCGCTGACGATTACTCTGGCCAGTTTTGCAGCGACATCGAAGTGAAGGTCGCCGAAAGCCGCAATAGAAAAAGCCAGTGCTGGAATACCGTAGAAAAAACCCTGCAATGCGGCACCTACCGTTCCCGAAACGTAAACATCGTCGCCAAGATTCGGGCCCTCGTTTATGCCTGAGACTACTAAATCTACACCCTCCTTTAGAATCAGCCTCAAGGCCAGAATGACGCTGTCTGCAGGAGTCCCCTCCACCGAATGTGCCATTACCCCATCCACCGGAGATTTGATGTCTCTCATTCTCAATGGGTGGCGAAGAGTTATGGAAGTTCCCGAACCACTAAAGTCTCTATCAGGAGCTACTACAGAGACATCTGCTGTCTTTTTTAACTCCCTTACCAGCGACCAAAGGCCTTCACTGAATATGCCGTCATCATTGCAAACGAGTATCTTCAAAGTCTTTTCCGAAAAACCATTTGAGTTTATCATACCAGACTTCACAGAACAAACCAGGTTCCTTTTAACTTGCGCGGCTCGGCTGAGGTCTGTTATCATCATCTCAGCCAGACTGATTTTGAACGTACGGCTTAGAAATAGCAGTTAATTAGCACTTAGACTAGGAAGCTCTGTGAAACGCGGTTGGTTTAACTCGAGGCTACTCGCCGGGATTTTACTGACTTTATTCTTTGCTGTAGCACTATACCTTCGTGTTGCCCTCCCATACGACAAAGTGTTCGTCGGGGACTGGACAAAGTTTACCGGCGTCGACGCCTATTATTTCATGCGCCTTGTAGACAACCTGGTCCATAACTTTCCACATCTCACCAGCTTTGACCCTTACCTTCTTTATCCGGCAGGTTGGCATATCGGCCCTCAAGTTTTTTGGCCCCAGCTCATTTCGACAGTGGCCTGGCTATTCGGTCTGGGCTCGCCAAGTCAGCATACTATAGATATAGTCGGTGTGTACTTCCCGGCAGTGCTCGGCGCTCTAACCACCATTCCTGTGTACTTTATCGGTAAAGCACTTTTCAATCGATGGGCGGGCGTGATTGCCGCAGGCCTGGTCGGCATCTTTCCCGGCGAATTCCTTGGCAGGTCGATACTCGGTTTCACCGATTATCATGTAGCTGAAGTATTTTTCACCTCAGTCACCATGTTATTCCTTATTCTGGCCGTTAAAGCCGGCATGGATAAGCAGTTAACGCTGGCTAATTTACGGCAAGGGCAGTGGTCGAACATAGTAAAGCCGTTTATATACAGCCTGCTGGCCGGCATTTTCCTGGGAATCTACTTCCTCACCTGGGCAGGAGCCTTGCTCTTTGTTTTCATCATGTTTGTCTATTTCGTGATCCAATTTATCATAGACCACCTGAACCGTCGGTCGACCGAATATCTGGGCTTTGTCAGCACCATTGTTTTCATAACCGCAATACTGCTAACCTTATTAATGTCCCCAAATAGAACGGCCATTGCCTCTTTTGCAATTGCAATTGCCACTCCTATAGTTTTTACCCTTATCTCATATCTCATGTCACATCGGAACGTAAAACCGATAGCCTATCCCGCAGTAGTTATTGGATTGGGCCTGGTTAGCCTTTTGGTCTTACGGATTGCCAGCCCATCTCTTTGGGAAGCGCTGATCAGCAGCCTATACATCTTCATTTGGCCTATAGGAACAACCAACCTTGAGATGCAGCCGTTGCTGTATCCTGGCGGCAGTTTCCACATCTATATTGCCTATGGCAACTTCACTACTGGGTTTTATTTCAGCTTTGTTGCCCTTGGGATACTGATCTATTTGATCATAAAGCGAGGGGAAACTGAAAAAACGGCATTTGTTGTCTGGAGTCTCATCATACTGGTGGCCATGTTAGCCATGCGCCGTTTCGCTTACTACTTCGTGGTGAATGCAGCACTGCTTACTGGCTACGTATCCTGGTTGCTGCTTGACGTAAGCGGCCTAAATAAATTAACAACAAAACCTGCTGAGGCAACTGTAGAAAACTACAAGAAAGCGAAGTTAAATAAACGACAAAAGTCTGGTTCGAGTGGCAACGTCGTCCTGATTTCACTCGCTGGTATACTCGTCTTCTTAGCGGCCTTCCTACCTAATATTGGGAGGGCTATAGATACTGCTAAACAGGCAACATTTGCTCCAAGTGACGCCTGGTATGAATCGCTTACCTGGCTGCAAACCAATACTCCGGAGCCTTTCGACAATTCCGATTTTTACAACGATGTATCTATTCCGCCCGGAACCAGTTATCACAATCCTGAGACGGCCTACGGCGTCACTGCCTGGTGGGACTACGGCTACTGGATAACTCGGATTGGCCACAGAATACCAACATCTAATCCTGGCACTGCAAACTTGGGCGAAGCCTCAATTTTCACCGCTCAAGACGAAACCGCTGCGACCAAAGGATTAGACCAGTTTGGTTCCAAGTATGTCATCATCGACCATGATGTGGCCCGGGTTTTCGGCGGCAAGTTTTCAGCCGTGGCAACACTGAGTGGCACTGAGCCAAACAATTTTTTTGACGTATACTATCAAGTCAATAAAAACAGACTTGACCCGGTCTTGCTCTATTATCCTGAATACTATCGCTCGCTGGCTATACGCCTCTATAATTTCGATGGCAGACCAGTCAATCCCAGAAGCTCAATGGTAATTTCCTATCAGGACAAAGTTTTTTCAGATGGTCAACCTTATAAGCAAATTACCGAGAACAAATCCTTCAACAGCTACCCTGAAGCACAGCAATATATCCGATCTCAGAAATCCAGCAACTACAGGATCGTGAGTAAGGACCCATACCTAAGTCCGATACCTCTGCAAGCTGTGGAACACTTCAATCTCGTCTACTCTTCAAAGGGCTCTGTGATGGAGGCTGGACTGGGAATGGTTCCAGAAATCAAAATTTTTGAATACATCAAATAATCAGATTGTCTGGCCTGTCGATGGACGTATGCGAGGGCTATTTTTAACAAGAGACGTTTAATCTAAAATTAGCGGCGTGGCTCAGCCAGGATCAGAACCTGTGCGCCCCCGTTATTGTAGATCCTACCCGAATCCTGAATAACCGGCTTAAACCACGTCAAATCATTGAATTCGATGCTTTGTCGGGTAGCGTAGCCGGTAGCAAAGGTTAATGCACTGTTACTTATGTTCCATGATCTCAGATAAAAATAGCCCGGCAACGTAATTCCCTCTGTATCGTATGTAACTTCTCTTGAACTGCATGGAAAATCAGCCTGATTGATAAATAGCTTGCTACCATGATGGTCAACGTAAACAATGGTTTCCCTGGTTGGAATCCCACAGAGCCAGCCGGCAGCCGCCAAATCCTGCAACGTAAATACGGTATTCAAATCCAATCGGTGACTCGATAAAGAAATTGAATACGGCATATCTATGAATTTTGTCGTCTGGCTTCGACTTAGTTCGAAAATAGCTCCGCTATTAAATACAAAATACGGTATTAATATAACTACTACGGGAAACCATATAAAAGTTTGGTAGTTTAATTTGGTTCGCAACGAAGGTAGACCTTTACGGACTAATCCCCATAACCGGGCTATTCCTGACACAATCATTTCACCGCCAAATATGAAGAGCGGTGATAGTACCAGCAGGGTTATCTGCCAGATACGCGTTATACCCATGCCATAGGCATTAGCGGTATTAACACGATAGGAAAGCAAGGGGAACAAGAATATAGCCCCGAGTATCAGCACACTGACAATAATAAATGCGATGTATTCAGTTCTTAATTTACCCAGACTCGCCGGTCGGAAAACAAGTCTGAGAAAACCTAAAATAAAACAAAGTTCGACCATATATTGAAACACCCGCCATACCTTACCGCCGGGTGAGGCCAGAGTAAAATCGAGTCCTATGGCCGTCCGAATTAGCGGTTCGCTGGTTGTCAGGCCTATAGCAGTGCCAATTCCCTGTGTGCTGCCCGGCGCCATTTCGGTGATCGTCCTTATGCCGCCAGCAGCTGTGCCGGACGCCACAAATCCATAATATAGGAACATGAACACCAGGTTAATAGTGATGACTGTAAACAATGCTTTCTTATTGAACGCTCCCGGCGACGATAAATCATCGGGTAATGAATTCGACTTGCCAACCAGCCACTGCCATAGAGCTTTACCAGCCCGGCTCTTTAAGAACAATATTATCGACATGCCGACAGCAATGTAACCAACGGCATATCCAGTTCCCAAGCCATAATAGGATGAAATGACACCCAAACTGAAAAGGACTACCAGAATAGTTCGTTGTACAGTAGTGAGCTTTCTATCGACTATCAATAACATAACCAGGACGAAAAATAGCTCCGAGAACTGCTGTCTGATTAATTGAGGCATGTCCATAAAAAACATGGGCAGTGAAACGAAGAAGAAGGCTGACAGGAACGCATAGCGAGGTCCTATTTGAGAACTGAAAAGGCGGTATAGTCCAAGCGGTACCAGACAGAAGAAAAGCGGATAAACTATCTTAAATAACGAGACAATATCTATGCCAAGCAATAGGGAGTGGACGGGAGCAACAATGACTACACTGAGGCAGGAATTAACACTGTTGGCAATAGAAGCATCCCAATACCCACCTTGAAGGACCAGCGTGGCCAAGTAGTCCTCAAGATGTATGTCGCTCCCAATCAAATAGCCGGAATACAGGGTGGTCTGGTAAAACAGGGACAAGGCAATCATAAATAACATAAATGGATAAGCCTGCTGAGAAATGAATTTGTTAAAGGCTACCAAGCCCACTACAACCGCAATAATGAAAATGAGCGCCAAAAGGACAATATTATTTTGGTAAACATTAGCCAGGTTGACTCCCAAAACACTAACAAGGGGTAACGAGACTGCCAGCAGAAAGGGATTAAAACTTGTTCTGAGTCTGAAAGGTACGCTTGCTTCTTTCCTGCCTACCCCGGTCCGAGTCAGGACAAATAATTTATCCCGTTTATATGCAAAAACGGATAATATTAAAACAACTATGGCCATGGCGATTATAAGAGGAGCCAGAGTGAGAGGTGCGGCAACTCTGAGAGGA
>Ga0214474_1001667_pt1 | contig 10167 bp, 8 predicted proteins | sample RVTome_2_FD_187335 | JGI IMG/M metagenome (GOLD analysis project Ga0214474, IMG submission 187335) | Soil microbial communities from uranium-contaminated site in the Upper Colorado River Basin, Wyoming, United States - RVT95D214 HiSeq ...
ATGACGCGACAGTAGTTGATGCCTGTCTGCGGCTCTTTACCGAAAAAGGGTTTACGCTCGCGCCAGTATCTCGGTAACGTCAAGATTACTAGACCAGCATGAAAACAAAAGACAGAACGCAGGAACAACTCAAAAAGGAAATAGAGCGGCTGCGCCGACGGATCGCTGAATTAGAAGTATTAAAAACCGAACATAAGCGGGGAGAGGAAGCATTGCGTATAAACGAACGCTTCCTGGCCAGCATCTTCAACAGCATACAAGACGGTATCAGCATCCTTGATAAAGGCATGAACATCGTTCGCGTCAATCCGGTGATGGAAAAGTGGTATGAGCATAACATGCCCCTTGTCGGCAAGAAGTGTTATAGCGCCTACCACGATCGGGATGAGCGCTGTGAAACGTGCCCCACCTGGCAAACCCTTCAGACGGGTGAATCGGCGTACGAAGTCGTTCCTAAACGCGGGCCGGCAGGGAAGATTGTGGGATGGTTGGACCTCTATAGCTTCCCTATGGTTGATGCAGCGACAGGAGAAATGAGAGGAGTGATTGAATATGTCCGCAACATCACCGGCCGCAAGCAGGCGGAGGAAGAACTGCAACGCAGTTATAAACAACTGCGGGAAACCTTTATCGAGACCGTCAATGCCCTGGCATCGACAGTCGAAATGAAAGATCCGTACACCGCCGGTCATCAACGGTGGGCTACCCGGCTGGCCTGTGCCATCGCCAAGGAGATGGGCCTCTCGGAGGAACAGATCGAGGGCATCCGGATGGCCGCGTCTATCCACGATATCGGCAAAATCAATATACCCGCCGAGATCCTCAGTAAGCCCGGCCAGTTATCCGAAATCCAATATAACATGGTCAAGATTCACGCCCAAGTCGGGTGTGATATCTTGCGGGAGATCAAGTTTCCCTGGCCGGTGGCCGAGATCGTATTGCAACATCACGAGCGGTGGGATGGGTCGGGGTATCCCGAGAGACTTTCAGGTGAAGAGATCATCCTGGAGGCAAGGATCTTGGCCGTTGCCGATACGGTCGAGGCCATGTCCTCACACCGCCCCTACCGCGTAGCCCACGGTATAGACAGTGCCCTTGAAGAGATCTCTCAAAACAGGGGCACCCTCTATGATCCTGCGGTGGTCGATGCCTGCCTCACGCTCTTTGAGAAGGGATTTCGGTTTGATTAGCCGGGCTTATGGCGGGACGACTCAAACTAAAGTTTAACCACGAAGATCACGAAGGCACGGAAATATAAGATTCGGCATACTTCGTATATTTCGTGGTAAGACAAAGCAAAGGTTAACCACGAAGGCCACCCGAAGCCGAAGGTGGCTCTGACCAAGGGGTCACCTTCGGTTTAGCCAGTGGCCCTTTGGCCAGAAGAAATACGGAGGCACAGAAATATAAAATGATTTAGCATTCTTCGTCTGCTTCGTGTGCTTCGTGGTGAAAAAGAGGGGGAGATTAACCACGAAGGGCACCCGAAGGTGGCCCTTTGGCCAGAAGAAACACGAAGGCTTAAAATAAAAAAGATGAATCTTAGATTTCTTCTTAAACTTCGTGCCCTTCGTGGTGAAAAATGAACTAAGAGTCACCCTATGACCAGCTATCAAATCGATTGGCGAGGTGTGCGGGATGAGGCGGCGGAGATCCTCAGAAACTACATCCGGATCAACACCACCAACCCCCCGGGAAACGAGCTGGAAGCGGCCCGTTTTTTAGAGGGGCTATTACGCAAGGAAGGGGTTGAGGCCATGGTCTATGAATCCGCCCCCGGCCGGGCGAATCTCATGGCCGTCTGCCCCGGAACAAAGAAAGCAAGACCCCTCATCCTTCTCCATCACATGGACGTCGTCCCCGTCGAGACGGACAAATGGGACCTCGACCCCTTTGGGGGGATCATCAAGGACGGCTATATCTATGGCCGCGGTGCCCTCGACATGAAGGGGAACGGCGTCGCAGAGCTGATGGCCATGCTCTTGCTGAAACGCTACGGTATCCCGCTCAAGCGGGATGTCATCCTCTTGGCCACTGCCGACGAGGAGGTCGGCGGGAGACAAGGGGTCAAGTGGATGCTGGAGCGTGAGCCTCGCCTGAGAGAAGCGGCCTGCGTCCTCAATGAAGGGGGTTGCGTCCTCGTGCGGGAGAATGGCGAGCTCGATCACTATGAGATCGCCACGGCCCAAAAGGTGGTTGCCCAGTTTGCCGTAAGGGCCAAAGGCCGGACAGGCCACGGCTCCATGCCCCACCCGGATAGCGCCACGGTAAAGCTGATCAGGGCCCTCGATCGGCTCGTAGCATGGGAAACCCCCTTTGTGGTTATTCCCCTGGTGAAGGAATACTTCGCCAACCTGGCCAAGGTCAGGCCGCCGGAGGAGACGAAGGGATATCAAGATATCGAAGAGGGCCTGCGCGACCCAGTCTTTACAAAGGCCTTTATCGCCAACCCCCAATACAACGCCATGGTGAGGAACACCATAACGCCCACCATCCTCAAGGCAGGGCAGATGGTAAACGTCATCCCCTCTGAGGCCCAGGCGTCCTTTGACTGTCGCCTCCTCCCCGGCACTCCCAGCGAGGCATTCTTGGCCCAGGTCCGCGCGGTCATCGGGGCTGAGGAGGTAGAAATTGTCCCCCTGCCGGAGTTCGAGAGCAATCCCCTCCCCCCCTCGCCCATGGACAACGAGCTCTATCAGGCCATTGAGCAGGTGGCGCAACGAAAAGACCCCGGTTGCGTGGTCACCCCTTTTCTCATCACCGGGGCAACGGACAGCCGCTTCTTCCGGCAAATCGGAATACCCTGCTACGACTTCTCGCCCTTTCGCTTGAGGCAGGAAGACGCCAAGCTAGTGCACGGTCATAACGAGCGGATTTCGATAGAAAACCTGGGTTTCGCCAGCGAGGTTATCTTTGAGATCGTCACCGAGGTGGCTGCTGGATGAGGGCGATCATATCCCGCACCGCCTGCTCCATCCCCACCATGACTGCGCGGGCCACGATGCTGTGGCCGATGCTCAACTCCACGATCTCCGAGATATCGACGATCCTGCGTACATTAAAATAATGGAGGCCGTGCCCGGCCTTCACCTCCAGGCCGAGACCATGGGCCTTTTGGGCTGCTCCGATTACCTTCTTAAGCTCCGCGTTCACCGCTTCAGGGGTCTTGGCCTCGCAATAGAGCCCGGTGTGGATCTCGATGGCATCCCCTCCCACGGCACGCGACGCCTCCAGCTGCTCCACGTCGGGGTCGATGAAGAGGCTCACCTTGATCCCCGCCCGCTTGAGCGCCTTCACCGCCGCCTCCACCCGCCGGCGATTGCTCGTGACGTCAAGCCCCCCTTCGGTGGTCAGCTCCTCCCGCCTTTCCGGCACCAAGGTCGCTACATCGGGCCTGATCTCGGTGGCGATCCGGATCATCTCCTCGGTGGCAGCCATCTCCATATTCAAGGTCGACTGCACCGTCTCCCGCAGGATCGTCAGATCCCTGTCCTTGATATGCCTCCTGTCCTCACGCAGATGAACCACGATGCACTCCGCCCCCGCCATCTCCGCCAGGGCAGCGGCAGCAACCGGATCGGGATAGTTGATCCCGCGCGCCTCCCGTATGGTAGCTACATGATCGACGTTTACCCCGAGCCGCGGCATACCAACCCTCCTATCCTAATGCCCCCTGGGCAGTTTCCACCATCGCGTCTGCCATCCTGGTGATCTTTTCCTCGTTCTCCCCTTCGATCATGATCCTCAGCAAAGGCTCTGTCCCGGAATACCTGACCACGATCCTCCCCTGATCACCCAGTTCTTTCTCGCATTCCTTGATCATGCGCTGGATCGGGGGGATCTCGGAGAGATCCTTCTTCGTCTTGACCCGGACCGAGCGCTGGGTCTGCGGAAAGACCTTCATCACGTTTGCCAATTCGGCAAGCGATGCCCCCTTCTTCTGCATGACAGACAATACCTGCAGGGCCGTGAGCATCCCGTCGCCCGTCGTATTGTGGTCTAAAAAGACAATATGCCCCGATTGCTCGCCCCCCAGGTTATACCCACCTTTGACCATCTCCTCCACCACATAACGGTCGCCCACGGCTGCCCTGACCATCCGGCCCCCGGCCTTCTTGATGACCATCTCCAGCCCTATATTGCTCATCACCGTCGCCACCAGCGTATTCTTTTTGAGTCTCCCGTCGCGCATCATATCCAGGGCGCAGATGGCCATGAGGTGGTCTCCATCTATCACCTTGCCCGTCTGATCCACGAAGATCACCCGATCGCCATCTCCATCCAAGGTGATGCCTAGATCCGCACCCTTCTCCCGAACCAGGCGGCTGATCAACTCGGGGTGCAGGGAGCCGCAGTTGAGGTTGATATTCTCCCCATCGGGTTCCACCCCCACGCTGAATACCTCCGCCCCCAGCTCCTCCAAGACCGTCGGGGCCACGCGGTAGGCCGCGCCATGGGCGCAGTCCAGCACAATCTTTAACCCCTCCAGGGTGAGGTGCTCGGGAAAGGTATGTTTGAGAAAGACCGTGTACCTGCCCATCGCATCATCAATCCGAAAGGCCTTTCCGACCTCCGTGCCCGTAGGGCGCCCCTTTTCCAGCTTGCCGGAGAAGATTAGCTCTTCGATCCGCTGTTCCAGTGCATCGGGGAGCTTAAAACCGTTGCCGGAAAAGATCTTGATCCCATTATCACTAAAGGGGTTATGGGAAGCGGAGATCACCACCCCCGCATCCGCCCGCATGTCGACGGTGATAAAGGCAATCCCGGGAGTGGGCAGGGGGCCCACCAAGAGGACGTCGCCGCCCATCGAGCAGATCCCCGACGCCAGGGCGGTCTCCAGCATGTAGCCGGAAAGCCGTGTATCCTTGCCCACGACGATCCGATGTCTCCCCTGCTTGTTGCGGAAGAGATAGGCCGCGGCCCTGCCTATCCGCATGGCCATCTCGCCGGTCATCGGCTCTTCATTGGCAACGCCCCGCACCCCATCTGTCCCAAACAGCCGCCTCATCCGCTCCTTCACTCCTCCTTAATCACCACAATGACCTTAACCGTGCCCTTTACTTCATCCTTTAATCTGAGGTCGGCAAGCCGCAGCCCGACCTCTGCCTTCAAGGTCTCTCTCAGGCCTGAGATGTCGATCTCCTCGGTCGACACCTCCTGGAGCGCCGCCAAGTGACTGCGCGCCCCCCGCAGCTTGATAGAGGGAGGATCGACAACAATCCTGGCAACGCGATACCCTGGCGCGGGTTCTCCCTTTACTAACGCCTTGACGCGGACCACCTTGCCCATCACTGAATCGAGCTCAACCTTAATGGTTGCAGGGCTGATCTGCGTGATCTTCAGGGTCTTGGGGATAACGAAGTTATCGGCGGAGATAGCGAAGGTGTTCGTCCCGGCCTTGGCATTGGAGAGATCAATCCGCGCCTTTCCCTCTCCGGCGGAAAGCTGCTCCACCTGGGAAAGGTGTCCCATGATGCGCACCGTAATGGCATCCTCGCTCACGTGGGTGACGATGAGGCCCGAGGGGCAGCGAAAAAACTCGAGCGGTACCTGCAGCCCTACCTCGCCTTCGCTCGTGCTCTTGACAAAGAGCCAGAGGATGATGGCGAGGATCAGGGAGATAGCCTTGAGGGTCGGGTTTTTCGTAATAACCTTGAGCGAGATCATCTCTTCTTGATGCCGAAAGGAAATCGGCGTTTCTTCTTTTTGCTTATAAAGATGTTGAATAAGACCCTTCTCAACGCACTCGCATTGAGGTTTCTCGTCATCTTTCCGCCAATGGCCAGGGAGACAACCCCCTTTTCTTCCGACACCACAATGACCACGGCATCGGTCTCCTCGGTGAGCCCGAGCGCTGCGCGGTGGCGTGCCCCGAGGGTCTTGACCACGCGGGGGTTGGCAGTCAGGGGGAGGAAACAGCGGGCGGCTTTCAACCGTCCCCCTTGGATCAGGATGGCCCCATCGTGCAGGGGGGCAGGGGGGAAAAAGATCGTTGTAATCAGCTCCTTGCTCACCGTGGCGTCAATGGCAACACCCACCTCCACATGCTTGTCCACCTCGGCCTCCCGCTGCAGGACGATGAGGGCCCCTATCCGCCTCCTGGCCATGCTGAGGGTAGCGTCGATGATCTCTTCCACGATGGGGGCACCATGGGGAGAGGAGGGCTCGAAGAAGAAGGGGTTTTTCCCCACGGTGGAGAGGGCCCGGCGGATATCATACTGGAATACCACGACGATGATGAGGATGATGGAGCTTAAGAAGTTATTCAAGATCCAGTGTACCGTCATCAATTTCCCCATCTGGGAGATCAGGAGGGCGAGGATGAGCAAGACGAGGCCGATGAGCATCTGGACGGAGCGGGTCCCGCGGATCAGCAGGATGATCCAATAGATCACCGCAGCGACAATGAGGATATCGATGGCGTCCGGCAGCAGTCTAAAATGGGAAAAGATCTCGCCCAACCCCGTCATGCTCCCTGTCCTTCAGGGTTGATAATGGCATCTACCATATCGATGGTCTCTCTGATAGCGGGCACATCATGGACCCTCACGATGTGGGCGCCTTTGAGCACAGAGACAGCCACCGTGGCTAGGGTCCCGATCACCCTCTGGTCTACCGCCTGGTTCAATACCGCACCGATAAACGACTTGCGGGAGGTCCCTATCAAAATGGGCCTTTCGAGAACCGCGAGTTCATCGAGCCGGTTGAGGATCGAGAGATTGTCCTGAACCCTCTTGCCGAAGCCGATGCCCGGATCAACAATCACCTGGTGGGGATCTACCCCGTGCTGCTCTGCACTCTCTATCCCTTTGCGCAGAGAGGCGATGATCTCACCCATCACATCGTCATAAGAGGGGGCCTGCTGCATCGTCTTCGGATTCCCCTTGATATGCATGATGATCAAGGGCGTATCAAAGCGGGCAGCCACGGCAGGCATCTGCGGATCGAAGCTGAGGCCGCTGATGTCGTTGATCATCTGCGCGCCGGCCTCGATGGCCCGCTCCGCCACCTGCGCCTTAGAGGTGTCTACCGAGATGGGGATCTCCAGCCGGGAGGCCAGCCCCGCGATAACCGGTATGACCCGCCCCAACTCCTCATCCAGAGAGACAGCATCAGCACCCGGTCGGGAAGACTCCCCCCCGACATCGATGATATCCGCCCCCTGCTCCGCCATGAGCAGGCCGTGTTCGATAGCTTGCGTAGGCTCGAGGAAGAGCCCGCCGTCGGAAAAGGAGTCCGGCGTGACGTTGAGCACCCCCATCACCAGCGTCCTCTCTCCCAGTTGCAGATCCCCTCCCCGGCAACGCAGCTCAAACCGCTTCCTGGTGCCGTTGTGGGAAGGACTCATGCAGCGGCACCCTCGTGGATGATCTGGTCGATCTCTTCGCCCGTCAGAGATTCCCGCTCCAGCAGCGTCTTGGCCAGCGCATGCAGGCGCTTGATATTCTTTTTGAGGACCTGTTCGGCCCGCTCATAGCACCCCGTAACGATACTCCTGATCTCCCGGTCAATCTCCTGCGCGGTTTTCTCGCTGTAGTCTCGGTGCTGGGAGATCTCCCTGCCGAGAAAGATCTGTTCTTCCTTCTGCCCAAAGGCAAGGGGGCCCAGCGATTCACTCATCCCCCACTCGCACACCATCTTGCGGGCCAGCTCCGTCGCCTTTTCGATATCGTTTCCCGCACCGGTGGTGAAGCGCTTCAGGACAAGCCCCTCCGCTGCCCGTCCTCCCATGAGGGTAGTGATGTTGGTGATCAGGTATTCTTTGGGATAGATATGACGCTCGTCAATAGGCAACTGCTGGGTCACCCCGAGGGCATGGCCGCGGGGGATAATGGTCACCTTGTGGATGGGATCGGCGCCCGGTGTCAGTTTGGCCACCAGGGCATGGCCGGCCTCGTGATAAGCGGTATCCTTCTTTTCCTCCTCACTGATAATCATGCTGCGCCGCTCCGTCCCCATGAGCACTTTATCCTTGGCCTGTTCAAACTCATGCATGCCGATACGCTTCTTGCTCGACTTGGCAGCCAGCAAGGCGGCCTCGTTCACCAGATTCTCCAAATCGGCGCCGGTGAAACCCGGGGTCCCCCTGGCCAAAACCGAGAGATCCACATCATCGGCAAGGGGGGTATTCCTGGAATGCACCCGCAGGATCTCCTCCCTCCCCTTGATATCGGGGATGAGGACCACCACCTGTCTGTCAAAACGACCCGGCCGCAGCAGGGCCGGATCCAAGATATCGGGTCTGTTGGTGGCCGCGATGAGGATGATCCCTTCGTTGACCTCAAAGCCGTCCATCTCCACCAAGAGCTGGTTCAGGGTCTGTTCCCGCTCGTCATGCCCTCCGCCGAGACCCGCCCCCCGGTATCTCCCCACGGCATCGATCTCATCGATGAATACGATACAGGGGGTGCTTTTTTTGGCCTGCATGAAGAGGTCTCTCACCCGAGAGGCCCCGACCCCGACGAACATCTCCACAAAATCGGAGCCGCTGATGCTGAAGAAGGGCACATCAGCCTCGCCGGCGATGGCCCGGGCGAGGAGGGTTTTGCCGGTGCCCGGCAGGCCGACCAACAGGATCCCCTTGGGAATCCTCCCGCCCAGCTTGGTGAATTTCTGAGGGTCTTTGAGAAACTCTATGATCTCCGTTACCTCTTCCTTTGATTCCTCAATGCCGGCCACGTCTTTAAAGGTGACCTTCTTCCCCTGGTCTTTCAGAAAGACCCTGGCCCGGCTCTTGCCGAAGGACATGGCCTTGCCCCCCCCTACCTGCATCTGTCTCATAAAGAAGATCCACACCCCTATTAAGAGGAGGATGAACAAGCCGTTGAACAACAGAGACTGCCAAAATCCCGAGTCTTTCGCGGGCTTGGCCGCTATCTGGACCCCTTTATCACGCAGCGTCTTGACCAGGTCGGGGTCATTGGGGGCAAAGGTCTTGAATGCGGTGCCGTCCTGAAAGGTGCCCGATATCTCGTTCCCCTGGATAGTGACGCTGGCTACCTTGCCCGAATCCACGGCGTCGACAAACTGACTGAAGATGATCTCCTTTTCCTTCGGCCTCTGGATGGACAAGGCTTGCCAGATGAAGATTCCGGTTAAGATGACCATCAACCAAATAATGAAGCTCCTAGACATCTGATCTCTCACTCCTTACGACGTGAACTGTGTGTACTGATAATTTATAACATAAGTGAGAGGATTCATCAACAAAAATGGTGGGGCCCTCTTCCCGGCAGCGCCCTACATAAATAAAGAGGGATGTTAGTGAAAATTTCAAGCCTGACACTCTAAAGTTTAAAAATGGACACCTTCTAATCTCCTCTCCCCAGTCGAAGATCCCGCCGTCTTTGCGGCTGGGAGGGAGAGGAGTGAGTCCCGCTCTGCTGTACATAAATCAGAGAAGTCGGGATGCCGCTAAGCGGCAGTGAGGGGGAGACGTTATATCCACTGGCCAAAGGGCCACCTTCGGCCTCACCCCGACCCTCTCCCGCCAGCGTGAGAGGGGAATTATTGATTGTTATCGTCTTGATGCTCGTTGTAATCAATCATAACCTGCTATGAGCAGTTTCAAGGCGATTAGATGTCCATTTTTTATCCCCTAATGATATCTGGATAAAGAAGGGTTGACAAAACCGAGGGGAAAAACTAAACTGGCTCTACGATCGCGGGGTGGAGCAGCCTGGTAGCTCGTCGGGCTCATAACCCGAAGGTCGGTAGTTCAAATCTACCCCCCGCTACCAAGCAATCTTTTTCTTTCTTAAAAGGCCGAGGACACTATGTCCTCGGCCCGTTCTTTGCCCGATCGCCGCCGACCTTTTACAACTAGTCGATGACGGCGGCGGATCCAATATTCTTCTTGACAAGGGCACCATTGTTATCTAGCGTTCAAGAAGAAGGTCATATAAGCCTGCAGGGTCAAAGGTTTTTCTGCTTTGGCCCTCTTGATCTTTTATGTTATTATTGCTGGGTGCATCCGATACCCAGCTCGGTCATGAAAAGGAGTTAAAAAATGAAGAAAATAACATCCATCATCCTTGCCCTGGCAATAACGGTCATGCTCGGCACCGTAGTCCATTCGCAAAGTGCCACTGATGACCTATTCGCGGCAGTCGAGAAAAATGACATTCAGAAGGTCAGATTTCTCCTGCCCCTCGGCGCGGATGTGAA
>Ga0214474_1001668_pt1 | contig 10164 bp, 6 predicted proteins | sample RVTome_2_FD_187335 | JGI IMG/M metagenome (GOLD analysis project Ga0214474, IMG submission 187335) | Soil microbial communities from uranium-contaminated site in the Upper Colorado River Basin, Wyoming, United States - RVT95D214 HiSeq ...
TCTGGCCGGAGCTGAGCAGGAAGCTCTATCCCCGCCTTGAGACCGCCGTCTTTACCTCGGCTACCCTCTCCACGCAACGAGGGTTCGAATATTTTAGAGAAAGGCTCGGCATCAACGATGCCGAAGAGCTCATCCTACCCTCCCCCTTCGACATGCAGCACCAGGTGGTGATCTATCTTCCCCCGGGGCTGCCGGAGCCCAATGCCGCTGCCTTTCCCAAGGCAGCTGCCAAAGAGATCGAGGCCATCCTGGGTATCACCAAGGGGAGGGCCTTTATCCTCTTCACCAGCTATAAGAACATGCGGGAGATCCACGGTATGCTCAAAGGCAGACTCCCCTACAGGCTCCTGATCCAGGGGGAGGGACCCAAGCACCTCCTTCTTGAAGAGTTTAAGCAGGATGTCTCCTCGGTCCTCTTGGGCACCGCGAGCTTCTGGGAGGGGGTGGATGTCCCCGGAGAGGCCTTAAGCTGCGTCATCATCGACAAGCTCCCCTTTGATCCGCCTACGGAGCCGGTGACCCAGGCGCGCATCGAGCGCATCGCCGACCAGGGGGAAAATCCCTTTTATCACTATCAGATCCCGGCAGCCATCATCACCTTGAAGCAGGGCCTGGGAAGGCTGATCAGGAGCACGGAGGACCGGGGGGTCCTCTCCATCCTGGACAGCCGCATCCTCACCAAGGAGTACGGGAAGCTCTTCCTCCAGAGCCTGCCCCCGGCGCCGGTGGTGCAAAAGCGGGAAGAGATCCGTCAAGTCTTTGAGTAAAGCGTTTGTCTGCCGCGACAATAAAAAGGGCGGGTCGCCCCCGCCCTTTAAGATCCATGACAGGTACGTTAGAGATCGAACAAGACCGACACCCCACCTCCGATTGCCCACTGATTGCGCATATCTTCCCGCTCAAAGATCGCCCCAGGCAGCGGCACCCCATCGACGCTCTCTTGTCCATCCCCCTCAAGCCTGAGCGACTGGTAGCCGACGGTAAAAAAGGGCTCCAGGGTAATGGGCTTAAGTTTTATAGTCCCACCCAGCGATGCCCCGATGCCCCAGTGAGACCCGTGCAGGGAAAAGGGAAGGGCTACTGTGGTGGGAGGTATGTAGAAAGTATACGTCAGGTCTTGTGCTGCCCACCCGTAGAAGAACTCCAGGCCAAGGCGCATGGCAAATGAGGGAGAAAACTCATGCTCTTCGGCAAGCCGTACGATGGCCCGATGCTCGGTAAGGGCAGGGTAGTCGCTGTAATCGCAATCTAAAATCGGTGCTGTAAAAGAAAAATTCGCCGTGTCATGGAGAAACCCGTAATAAAGCCCGGCAGCAATCCTCGTCTTTTCCGAAAGCTTCCCCTCCACGCCACCACCTGCCTGCAGATTAAGGCTGGTCTCCTCGGTTGTGTAATCTACCGAGAACGGCGCCAAAAATCCGTCTCCATCCCTGCTCTTTTGCCGATAGTCGATCTTGAAAAGAAACGGTAGTACCACCCCCTCTGACAGGGGATAGCGTGCCCAGAGATCTGCGCCGATGCGCCATCCAGTTACATCGCCGTCCAGATCCCCGCTGCTGGTAACAACGCCGACAGGGGACTGGACCTCTATTGCCAGCGTGTTGTCACCGGAGACGATAACGCCTCCGCGCAGGGTGAACTCCAGATCAAGAGGTCCCACCTTGCCGTCCACCCCTGCCTTGAACGGGATCTCCCAGTACGCGGAATCATAGGGTATAAAAGGCGGGGCAAATACATCAAAATTCGGAAACGGGAAGTTCTGATCCGCAGCGCTGAGATCAGTTTGATACCAAAACTGCCTCTGCTCCTCCTGGCAATAGGCAAACCCAAGCTCCGCCCCCAGCTTGAAGCTGCCCAGCGGCAGGCCATAGAGGAGCCGCAAGGCAAAGCTATCAAGGCCAATATCCCGCTCAACAATATAACTGGTTGCACCTGGGCCAAGATCTCCGTCAAACGCACCCCTTTCCCCATAGTAGGTAAAGAAGACCCCCATCCTCCCCAACCACAGGGGAAAGGCTGCTCCGAGCAGGGCAGTGTGCCGGTACTCATGACCGGACATGTCAAAAGACCTTTCCGAACCTAGAATTTCGTTATCCACATCCCAGTCCGTCACACCGGTGTAGGTGAAGCGGTAATCGCCGTAGAACCTGACCCCCTCACCCTGGGCGATCTTGGCCGGGTGAATAAGGTAATCGGACTCATCCGCTACCAGGCCATAGGGATCACCCATACCCGCCATCCTTCCCTGCCATGCCTGAGCAACCCCTGCGAGGACAAAGACTAAGGCTGGCAGGAGCACTAAGATTAGGACCCTCTTGCTCATGTGCCCCTCCTTATATGAAGAGATTTTTAGATCTCCTTACCTCAGCAGGAGGTACAGATGAGGTACAGATTGCCAAAATTATAATTTTTCGGGCTGGAGAAGGGGATTAAGCGTGAAGGCGAGGCCCCGGTGTGGGCGGTTTTTTAAGGTAAGGGAAGCAAGGCCTCATTCGGGAAACAATTGTCTTTTCAAGTCCTGGGTCTCGGGGGAGAGCTGGGCACCCTGGGTCGCTGCAATGGTGGTGCAACATCGCTCATAAACGAGCAGTGCCTGATGGCGGTAGTTCAGACGGTGATAGCAGGTCATCAGGTGCCGGTAGAATTCTTCAATCAGGGGGTCCTTTATCAGGGCCTGTTCGTACCATGCGGCTGCTCGCTCCCACTCCTCCTGCTCCTCGAGGTGCTCCCCTACCCGGCGAGCGGCGCGGACAAAGCGACTTCTTACGCGTTCCCGGACCGGAATGCACCAAGCGGGCGATCCTTCGGAGGCGAGAAAAGGGCCTGCACAGAGTTCGACGGCCTTGTGGGTGGCGTCGATGGCGTCGCGATAATCCCTGTTCTGACCGCCTGCGGCCCAAGCGGCATCCGCCTTTTCTAGCAGGCCCTCAAAGGCCCAGAGATCGACCCAGCAGGAGCGCGGATCGAGGGTAATCCGATTGTCCCGGCGCCTAATCGCCTCGGGAAGGCCGATCAACCGACGGAGCCTGTGCAGCGTCGTGGCATAGGATTGGTGGGCCAGATCGCCGTCGGCCTCGGACCAGAGGGCGTCGGTCAGCGCCTCTTCTCTGACGTCCCGCGCGCCGAAGGCGATGACGGCCTGGAGCATGGCGAGTGGCTTACGCTGCGCCTTGTGGGAGAAGCTCACCGGTTGGTCGTCCCGCAGCAGGGCAAAGCTGCCGAGCGTATAGATCCTCACCGGCCAGGGCCAGCCCTCCAGGTGCAGGGGCGGCTCCGCAGGTACAAGACCGCGCTGCTTGATGAGGTCCTGTACATAGTCGGCCTCGATGCCGAGCTCCAGGGCCTTGCTGCAGATCCTCGCCATGACCTCAGGACGCCATACCCACGCCGTACGATATCCCTGCTGCCTGCCGAAGGACAGGGCTGCTCGCAGCGCGGCCACGGTTGTGCCTTTATCCCCCTGGTCCAGGGAAAATTCCGCCTGCGCCAGCAGGCAGGCAAACTCCATCAGCCGTGCGCCGGTCTGCCTGCACAGGGCAAGGCCCTGGGCAAGCTGCGCCAAGGCCTCATCCGTCCTGCCGGAGGCATGCAGGGCCAGGGCATAGGCCAGCCGACACAGCTCAATCGCCTCCGGTGACCCGGACTCCTCTGCAATCGTAGCAGAACGCTCGGCGTGCGCCAGGGCCTGCGCATATTCCTTTAATAACAGGTGCCTCCACGCCATGACTAAATAAAATAAGGCCTTCTTATAAGGGCCCTGCTGTTCGAATGTGCTCGCAAAGCCTTGCATAAATGTCTCGGCCAGGGCCATTGCCCCCTGGCTTAAGGCTGCCGAGGCCCCATGCCCATGCAACAGGGGCGTAAAAATATACAACCCGGCCTCGGCCTCCAGCTCAAGCCCCCTGGCAACGGCCCTCTTGCACGCCTCAAATTCCCCGCTCGACGAGTAATAATAGGCCTTAAGACTCAAGAAGCCGCTCGCCAAGATCGGCGAGATGCCGCGCGCCTCGGCACGGCTGCCGTAGGTATCGATCAAAAACTGCGCATCTGCCAGGTCTCCTGTATTGACGCGTCGTAACAAGAGTATGACTATTATTTGCGAGACCGACGCGTTGTCTATCGCCGGCTCGCGGTTCAGCAGCGCCAGGGCCTTTGCCTCCCAAAAGGGCAGATCAGGATGGGTGGGCTGCCGGAAGACCAGGGCGTACAACATGCTCAGCGTCACCTTGATCTCGAGGTCGAGTGCGGGGAGCGGCTGGACCTTTTTGGAGAGCGCATTGAGCCGGGGTATCCACTCGTCATAAGGCTGGTAGTGTCCGAAACCGTAGGCAATGGCCTCGAATATCCCGCAGAGGGCGAGGAGTGTCCCTATCCGATCGCGCTTGTGCTTGAACAGGGGAAGGGCCTTTTCCTGCAGAGCCTTGCTCTCGACGGGGTTCATAAAGAGACGGTTGGCGCCCAACCAGTAGAGGAGCCAGGGGTCTTTTGCCAACACCTCCGGGGGAAGGGCGGCAAACCACTGCTCCAGGGTCTGATTCCTCCCCTGCCGGAGCAGGGTCTGGGCGTGCCCCTTGATCAGCCGTCTCATCGCCGGCACATCGGCCATGTCGCGGCGAAGGGAGAAGGCGTCCTCGACCTGGTTGTCCGCCTCAAGGAGTTTTGCCGCGGTGTGCTTGATCTGGCGCAAGCGGCGGGGAGAATAGACGTCCTGCGCCTGCGCCAGCAGGAACTCCTGAAACAGGGGATGGTACTGGTAGGTCGTCTCCGTCCCCAGCCTGCGGTCGGTAAAGTAATAGTTCCTGCTGAGATCGGCGAGGATCCTGCCGGCCCGCCTCGATTTCGTCAGCTCCGCGGCAAGCCGCGCCGTCATCCTGGGCAGGACCGACGTGCTGAGGAGAAAGTCCTGCACCCCGGGGGCCGCCTTGGCAAAGACCTCGCTGGCGAAATATTCAAAGATCTCTGCCGGCGTGCGATGGACAAGATCCGCAGCGGCGAGCGGTTCTCGCTTGGCATATTCCGCGAGCAGCACCAGGCCCGCAGCCCAGCCGTCGGTAGCGGCATGGAGCTGTGCGGTGACCTCGGGGGATATCTTCTTAAAATGCAACTGGGCGATCCCTTCTGTTTCCGCCTTGTTCAGACGGATGTCTTTCCAGCCGATGGACCCCATGGCATTATTGGCGAGCAGGCGAGCAAGCCCCTGCGGAGGGGGTTGGCGGCTGATCACTAACACGGAGACGTCGGCAGGGACCACCGATAATCCATTGCGAAGGACTTCATGGAGCGGCGAATCGGGGGGGATGTCCTGATAGTTGTCCAGGACGACCACGCACCCCCGTTTCAATCTCCTGAAGAGGTTTTCGAACCAGCGGAGGGTAAAGGTATTGAGGCTTGGCAGAAATTCGGGGGTGAGCAGGGGGAGCGGCGTTCGCCTGTGGGGCGCCGCCTTCTTGCCTGCCAGGCCCATGTAATAGAAGAAGGTGGCAGGGTCCGCGTCTCCTGCATCGAGCTGATACCACAGAGACGGAAGGCCGCGTGCTTTCAGATAGCTTGCAGCGAGCGTCGTCTTGCCGCACCCCGCAGGCCCCGATACCCATATGACAGGATGCCTGCGCAATGCGTCCATGCTTGAAAAGAGACGCTCTCGTGATAAGACATGCGGAAGCGTCGGACGAGTGACCTTGGCATGCGTTTGCACCGAGTGCTCTCCTACGGAGGGCCAATTAACATAAAATAAGGCACCCTGTCAACCTTTTTCCAAAGACTTAGACGAGCAATCACAAAGTATGGTATTAGCGTCCTGGAGTTAGGCAAGCGCCGATATATCCGGAAAGAGTTCGGTTATACCACAATAAAAGAGCATTAGGATATAAATACGATATCAGCTTAGTGCAGGCACACAAGGATGACGAATCGCGAACCTCAAATCATGTTATTTTTTTCATTTTTTGCTTTGGCATGTCTTTTGTTAAATTTTAGGGTGTTACGTTAATTAATGTACTAAGACAATAATTTTTCTCTGCTCCTGTTTCCTTTATCGTATTGTCCTTATCGAGATTAAACAAGAATGCGTTTGATCCTATGAATTCCTGTGTAGCGACCCAGCTGAAAGTCATATAGTGATTCCACACCATCCTCTCCCCCTTTGTATAATTTTTCGCGAAGGCATAGGTAAATTTCGGCAAATTTTTTGTTTCTTCTTTTTTTGGCGTTATGTCAGGTCCAGGTTTAAGCGCGGAAAAAACAGCAAGAATGTTGTACGTAAAATTACCTGATCCCCAATACGTGGCATCCGCCTTGGTAATATCGGCTACAGGAAGCGTTATCGCCTTGTAGTAGCACGTCCCGGCAACGGCTTGTCCAACCTTTACCGTAATAGTTGTATTAATACAGGGGTTCATGGGTATATTTATGCCGTTTATGATGCAGTGATCAACTGCCAGGTCCCAGAACTCGGTCTTGGGTATCGTGCTTTCTAGCGGCGTGTGCGGCAGAAACTTCGTTGACGTCTTCGACTTGGCGTTTGATTCTCCCCGGCTTGCCGCCTTAACTGCTGATGGTGCAACAGCGATCACCGAAACAAGAAACGCAAAAACTACGAACATTGCCATTACCAGCATCCCCTTTTTCATGGGTCTATCCTCCTTATCCCTTTTCTTTCCTACTTCGCAAGCAGGGCCTCTAATCCCTTCACCGTGTCTGCTATTTCATTGAGCCGTTTCTGGGCAGCCAGCCTGTCGCCCAGCTCGATTGCTCCCTTGAAATTCTTGAGAAAGAGTCCAAGGCTGTCGAGCTTCGGCTTCATCTTGTTACAAAGGTCGAGTACTCCCCTTTCCTGTCCTCTTGTTCCCTCCAAGCCCTTGACCTTTGCCTGGATGGATTGCAGCAGGCCCATCATGTTCTCGTGGGACTTCAAGAGCCCCAGTTTCGTGAGGTCGGCCCCTGGTTTTGCCTCTGCCAGCCTACCTCTTGACGGTTCGATCTCCTGTTGAAATAGCTGAAGATCCTGACTGATCGGCGAGAAAGGTGACGGCTCAATACCTCCGAAGGCACCATTTGCGACAACTAGAAACAGGCAAATGGCGAGGACTCCTGATACTAAGACAGTTTTTTTCATGGTGTTATCCTCCTTTTTAGGTTATTTGGCATATACTACGTACTATGAGTGCCCATTTTGCTAAAAAGGTTCACTGAGCCAACCCCGGGGATATTGCAGCTAATCTTTTGAGATTAATCCCATGCATGGCTCCAGATCCCTGGTGCGATTTTCTTGTATGATCGTCACCATGGAATCCCTTCTCCCCGGCTATTGCCTTGACTTCCTGCTTTAACCTACAGTAGAGATTTTCGCACCGTATGCCCTCCTACTGATCGGTCTCTTAACATAAAATAAGACACCTTGCAACCTTTCTCAAAGACTTAGACGAGCAATAACAAAGTATGTTATTATCGTTTTGGTGTTAGACAAGCCCATGAATATCCGGAAATAGCTCGGTTATGCCACAATAAGGGTCTAGCTGCGGATATCGATACGATATCCGCTCAGTGCAGACACGCAAGGATAACTGATCGTGAGCAAGATTATTATTAAATGCAAAGCAAACGTTCAGAAACGACAAACATGGACAGAGGACCAAATATAATAATAAAAGGAAAAAAATCTCAGTACCGGAAGACTTCCGGTGCCAGCAAACACCCGACATCTCAGGCAGCTCAAAAGGCACGTGGCAGAGAGGCATCGCCCGGACCGAGATTGTCGCGTACCCTCCGCGCTTTCAAGCACAGGAATTACCAGCTCTTCTTCGGCGGGCAGTTCATCTCGCTCACCGGCACGTGGATGCAGTCGGTGGCCCAGTCGTGGCTTGTCTATCGGTTGACGGGCTCGGCCGTCTTGCTCGGATTCGTCGCCTTCGCCGGACAATTCCCGGTTTTTTTGTTCGCGACCCTCGGCGGGGCCTTTGCTGACAGACATAAACGCCATCGCATCCTCGTCGCCACGCAAACCGCATCGATGCTCTTAGCCTTTTGCCTGGCTGCCCTGACGCTCACCCATCACGTGCAGGTCTGGCATGTGTTTATGCTCGCCTCCCTGCTCGGCGTCGTGAATGCCTTTGACATCCCGGCGCGACAGGCGTTCGTGACGGAGATGGTGGGGAGAGAAGATCTCATCAACGCCATCGCCTTGAACTCGTCGATGTTTAACGGCGCGCGTATTGTCGGCCCGGCTGTTGCCGGGATACTGGTGGCCACGGTCGGCGAAGGATGGTGTTTTTTCGCCAATGCTGTCAGCTACATGGCGGTGATCGCCGGCTTGCTGCTGATGAAGATCACTGCTCGGGAGCGCATCCCCTTGCCGGGATCGACGCTTGCCAGCATCATCGAGGGGTTCAGCTACGTCGGACGCACAGGGCCTGTGCGGTCATTATTGTCCCTGATCGGGTTGATCAGCCTCCTCGGGATGCCCTATGTGGTGCTCATGCCGATCTTCGCGGACCAGATACTGCATGGCGGGGCAAGAGGGCTCGGCTTACTGATGGGCGCATCCGGGGTCGGCGCCCTCATCGGCGCCTTGAGCCTCGCTGCGCGCAGCGGCGCGCGCGGCTTGGGACGCTTGGTCGCCTTTGCTGCTGCGGGTTTTGGCATAAGCCTTATATTGTTTTCGTTCTCTCGCTCGTTCTGGCTCTCCGCAGCCCTGCTCCTGCCGGTCGGCTTCTTCATGATTGTCGAAATGGCCTCGACAAACACCCTCATTCAAACATTGGTGCCCGACAACCTGCGCGGGCGTGCGATGGCGGTCTACGGTATGATGTTTATGGGGATGGCCCCGCTCGGTGCGCTCCTCGCAGGCGCCATTGCCCATCGTCTTGGCGCGCCGATCACTGTAGCGCTCGGCGGCGCCGTGTGTATTGTGGCGTCAATAGTCTTCGGGTTGCGCTTGCCAGCCTTCAGACGTGAAGCCCGGCAGATGATCGTTGCTTTGCAGATGGCCGGCGGCTCCCCCGCTGAGGAGGTAACTGGCGAAGCTGGCCCCTTGGCCAGTGGCTCTGCAGTCAGCGGAGATGGCTCTTTAGCCAGAAAAGGCAGCGTCCTCGACCGGAGGCGTCAGTAAATTATATCAAGGATTTTGGGGGAAGCATCACATCCCCCTTTGTCAATTGTAACCTAACGGGGAATGCCTACTTTTGCAACGTATCCGCTTTTGCCTGTTCAAGCATGTCTTTCAACATGACCTCTGGGTGGTGATACCGCTGGTATGTAACGGTCTTCTCCCCATACTGTATCGCCTCCTGCGGGCACCACTGCAGGCAGGCAAGGCACTGCTCGCAGCGGTGCAGCCACGTAGGCTTCCCCTTAGTCATCTCGATATTTGCAGCAGGGCAGACCTTGAAGCAGATCCCGCAGCTGTTGCATTTTTCATCCGCCCAGAACTTTTTGTCCATCTTGCGAACCTGCCGGAAAGACAGCCTATATAATAATGAAAAGAGGATATTCTGCCACAGCGGCCCCCTGTCTACCTTGTCGCGCTCCTGCCGCATCACAGCGTCGGTAATGGCTTTCATTTTTTCCCGGGCCTCCTGAAACCGTTTCTGCTGTTTATCCATCGGCCCAGGACCGCCCCAGGGTATGTAATTGGAGGGCAGAGCAATGGAATAGCCGAAGGAGAGCGGCAATTTGCGGGTTGCCATGAGCCTTTGCAGCTGAAGCAAGGTGGCAGCCGGCTGCCCGGCGTTGACTGCCACGGCGAAAAGGAATGTCTCGGGTTTCACCTTCAGATGGTTGACAAATTGGATGACGCGGCCGGGCAACCCCCAGATGTGCACCGGGAAGATGATGCCTACTGCCTCGGCCTGCACCTTAAGATCCTTTGCGGGGTATGGCATAAACGCAATGCTGGCCCCTTTTAATTCCGCGGCCAGCTGCCGCGCAACCCACAATGAATTGCCAGTTCCTGTATAAACATACCGCCGTGTTTTCATAAGCAATTACTCTCAGTCTTTTTCTTGCCGCAGAATGTCCTTATCGCTTACTAACCTATCAATAGCCTCATGCAAATCGGATAGCGACCCGTCGTTGCCAATTGTGTAATCGGCCTGCTCACCTGCCTCGGTAATATGAAACAGGGCCTCCTCAGCCTTGTCCTGCATCAGGAATTGCTCATACTGTTGA
>Ga0214474_1001669_pt1 | contig 10162 bp, 8 predicted proteins | sample RVTome_2_FD_187335 | JGI IMG/M metagenome (GOLD analysis project Ga0214474, IMG submission 187335) | Soil microbial communities from uranium-contaminated site in the Upper Colorado River Basin, Wyoming, United States - RVT95D214 HiSeq ...
TATTTGCGTTATCGCGGAGACAACTTTGTCAAACGGTTCGACGCCAATTCCTACCTCTACATAACCAAGGCTATAGACTACTTCAACATTCTGAATGGGAAACGCTTAAGCGACATCTTCAAAGGCCTAAAAGCTAAGGTGCTTGTGATAGCCTTCAAGTCAGACTGGCTGTATCCAGCATATCAGTCGCAAGAGATAGCTAAAGCATGCAAGCTCGCGGGAGTCGATGCCACTTACTGTGAAGTGAACTCCACTTATGGACATGACGCATTTCTCTTAGAAATCAAAGAAGAAGCCCATCTCGTTAAACACTTTTTGAGCACAGTGTCAAGCGGCAACAAGAACGGAGCGTGGCAAGCATGAAGCCGCAATCAACTAAAATTGAGCAGCAGATTATTTCAGGCTGGATTGAGCAAGGGGCTTCCGTGCTGGACCTTGGCTGCGGCGACGGCGAACTCTTAGCGCTTCTCATCAAAGAAAAACAAGTCCGTGCACAGGGTATAGAAATCAATGAGCAGGCTATTCACCGATGCGTAGCATTAGGGTTAAGCGTGTTCCAAGAAGACATCGATACGGGCTTATCTGAATACTCGGATAAATCTTTCGACTTTGTGATTTTGAACCAGACGTTTCAGCAAGTTAAAAAGCCCGATTTCGTTTTGAAAGAAGCCTTGCGTGTGGGCAAGAAAATCATCGTCGGGTTTCCAAACTTTCTGTATATTTCAGCAAGGCTCCAAATGTTCATAGGCGGAAAGGTTCCTGTGACTCCTGCGTTGCCTTACGAGTGGTACGACACGCCAAACCTGCACTTTCTAAGCATAGCCGATTTCGTGGAATACTGCAGAAAAAAAGCCATTCAAATTGAAAACTCGGCTTTCATCGGAAAAAACAGGAGAGTTAGGTTCTTTCCTAATTTATTGGCTGGAATAGGGCTCTTCCTGCTGAAAAAATAGTCTTTTCTGAACACACCAGCAGAAGCCCATCATATTTGGAGCCTAATAGAAACTCTATGCAGAAACCTATCGAAGGGTAGTTGTCACGCTGATTTTTTTCTCTATTTGAAGCTGAGAATAATGATGAAAATATAAAAAAACGAAAAAAGGGATTGGTTCTATTTTGAGGCTAGTATGACCTTTGTCTGTCTCTGTATCCGCCTGAGCCTCTGCGGTCTCTGAAACCGCCGCCGCCTCGCCTGTCTCTGCCGCCGTAGCCGCCACCGCCGCCGAATCCGCCTCCTCCTCTGAACGGTCGTCTTTCTTGCTCGTATGTTTTGCTGGATACGTTGTTTTCAGTGTTTACTGTGCCTTCGAATGGTGCCGCTGCTGGTTCTAGTTTGCCGTATTTGCCGATGTTGAGGCGTATGTTGCCCTTGAATAGTGTTACGTAGCCGTTTTCGACGCGTACAGTGTCGTTGTCGTTTACTTTCTCAATGTTGTCGTCCCATAGGGTCAAGTAGACGCTGCCTGTTTCGTCGCCAACTAGTGCGTCGCATACGCGGTGAGCTGAACCGTCTCGCCCCATTGGTACGTCTCTGATTTCGCTTTTTGAAACTACTTTTGCTGTGACGTTGACTGCTCTTGAAGCGGGGGTTAACTCGCCGACTTTTGCTTCCACTGGTTGTCGTTTGTTTTCGAAAAATCCTTCAACTGCCAAACTAATTCAACACCTTTATTTTTTTAGACACCACACCAATATTTACCTGCCACACTTAAGCCTTTTGGTAACTGCAGCGTTTTATTTTTGCGCATTCTGCGTTTAATAGCAACCTAACAAAAACCTATAACAGTACGTACCGCGCTTTTCCATCTAGAAGGAGAAAATCAAGTTGGCTGCCGAGAAAAAAGAACGAAAACCCACTGTGGAAGAATTGTTAGCTAAAGCCAAAAAACCAGCACTGTTAGCATCGCCTATGCACAGGTTCTACGAAGGCAAAGTCCAAGTCATGCCCAAATGCGCCATAACCAGCACAGACGACTTCGCAGTATGGTACACGCCAGGCGTAGCCGCACCATGCAAAGAAATCCAAGCTAACCCAGACAAATCATTCGAGCTTACAAACCGCTGGAACTACGTCGCCGTAGTCACAGACGGCACACGCGTTTTAGGCTTAGGCAACATCGGACCCGAAGCCGCCATGCCAGTAATGGAAGGCAAAGCCTTACTATTCAAGTACCTAGGCGGCGTAGATGCGTTTCCAATATGCCTGAAAACCAAAGACCCAGACGAAATAGTGCGCACATGCGAGCTGCTGGAACCTTCTTTCGGCGGCATAAACCTTGAAGACATAGAAAAACCCAAATGCTTCCACGTTCTCGAAAAAGCACGAGAACGCTTACAGATTCCAGTTTGGCACGACGACCAGCAAGGAACAGCCACCGTAATCCTAGCAGGATTAATAAACGCCTTCAAAATCGTAGGCAAAAAACCACGCGAAACCCTCATAACACTAATGGGTTCAGGAGCAGCCAACATACGAACCGCGTACGTGCTCATACGATGGGGCGTAAGACCAGGCAACATAATAATGGTTGACACCAAAGGCATAGTCCACAGAGGCAGAACGGACATAACACGCGCAGAAGACCCATGGAAATACGAGTTAACCCAGAAGACGAACGCTGAAGGCAGAACAGGCGACACCGCAGAAGCTTTCAAAGGCGTAGACGCCGTGGTCGCCGCGTCAAAACCAGGCCCAAACACCATAAAAAAACAGTGGATAAAAACGATGGCAGACAACGCCGTACTCTTCGCATGCGCCAACCCCATACCCGAGATATGGCCATGGGAAGCCACGGAAGCAGGCGCACGAGTGGTGGCAACGGGCAGAAGCGACTTCCCCAACCAAGTAAACAACAGCTTGGGCTTTCCAGCCATTTTCCGCGGCGTGTTAGATGTTAAAGCGAAAACGGTTACAGACGACATGTGCATTGCAGCAGCACAGGAACTGGCAAAATTCGCTGAAGAAAGGGGAATGCATGAAGAAGATATTTTGCCGCGAATGGACGAATGGGAAGTTTTCCCCAGAGAAGCCGTCGCCTGCGCACTTAAGTCAATCGAGCAAGGCGTAGCCAGAGTCAAACCCACCAAACAAGAGCTTTACGAGCGCGCTACAGCGATAATTAGGAATGCCCGCGAATCAACAAACCAGCTTATGAAACACGGCTTGATAAAACCGCCTCCATCTGAAAACAAACTGTTAAAATAAGTCAGGGCACCATCCTGCAGCCTCAACCGTAGAGCTAAACCCAGTAAACGGGCATACGCGGGTTGCAGGCGCAAAAGATCTCGTGAAGTAACGATTTGCTAAGGTCTCAGCGGCATCAGTTTCACAATGTTTCTCTTTTCCAACCGCTTGAGAGCGTCCAAGAACTCGCCTTTCTTCTCCCCAGCCAAGTTCAAATTCTGCATTATGTCCCCGACGGACATGTCCTTACTGCTGAAACTTTCATGCCGCCTGTAAAGGTGGCGAACAATAGACTTTTCAAGCTTTCCGCATCGCCAAGTCGTGTTACGAATTAAAACAACGATTGTCTTCACGAGGGTCTGTTCCTTATTTTTTCGCTGCAAGTCTCCCCAGATCTCCCCACGAACGTAGGCTAATCGCGACAACATTTTTAAACATTTTCCAAAATGTAGGCCATCTGCCTCAAGCTTGAGGAGTAAACTGCAGTTTTAATGTCAAGTTAACACACTGAAAAAGCATGATTAACACGTTTTTGTATGGTGAAACTGAATATGGCATGGCAGTTACAGGGTTTTTTTAAGGTATAAACCATGGGCGTCGCCGTAGTAATTTTCAAGTTTGCCTGCCTTTTTGTATCCGAGTTTCCGGTAAAGACCTAATGCCGCAGCGTTGTCTTCACGCACCTCTAAACGGGATTCTTTAGCGCCTTTCTCCTTGAATATAGCTTCAATTTCACGCAGCAGCTTTTGTGCGATTCCCTTTCGCCGGTAAGAGGAAACTGTATCCACGGTGAGTATGCGCCCGAACAACGTGTTTCTCACGATGTCCATTCGCCCGATTACGAAGCCTGCTATTTCGCCGTTTACGCGTGCGGCTAATCCGATGGCGTTATAATCAGTCAATAAATAGCCTATTTGCTGTTTGCTGAATGCTCCGCGGTCGAAACACTGCTTTTCTATGTCGTAATATTCGCCTAGAAACCTGATTGACGCGTCTTCAATCTTTACTTCCATGCCTTATCAATAAGCAATTGAAGTACAAAGGGTGATTTTAGGCTTTTTCCGTTGCAGTACTGCCGTCCAAGGCTACCATTGGTTTTTTAGGATTAGAGTTTTGGTTTGCCTAATTTCTTGTTTAGGCACGCTTGGATGAAGCCGCGGTATTCAGGTGAAGGTCTGACGGGGCGGCTTTTGAATTCGCCGTGGAACTGCGAAGCAAAGAAGAAGTAAAGGTTAGGCAGCTCCAGCGTTTCCATTCTTCTGCCATCCGTGCTCTTGCCAGAGAAGCATACCCCGTTTTTCTTGAGAACATCCATGTAATCCAAGTTGACTTCAAATCTGTGGCGGTGACGCTCGTGGATTTCCGTTTGCTGGTACAAACTATGCGCAAGCGTATTCGGCTCCAATATCACCTTATGAGCTCCTAAACGCATTGTGGCGCCCTTGTATTCTACGCCGCGCTGCTCTGGCATGAGGTCAATCACTGGATGCGGCGAAGTTGGGTTAATTTCGGTGCTGTTGGCATCTTTCAAGCCGCAGACGTTTCGGGCGAACTCGACGACGGCTAACTGAAAACCGTAGCATATGCCCAGAAAAGGCACGTCGTTTTCTCGTGCAAACTGTATCGCCGCCATCTTTCCTTCGGTGCCTCTGGGACCGAAACCGTAGGGAACAAACACGCCGTCAAACGTTTTCAACTCGCTCACGCATTGCGGGTCCTGCTCTAACTTCTCCGCCTCCAAATACGTGATGCATACACGTGTTTTGGAAGCTATGCCACCGTGCCGCAGTGCCTCGCTCATGCTGACGTAGCTGTCAGTTAACCCCGCGTATTTGCCTACCAATGCTACATGCACTTCGTGTTCAGGCTTTACTATGGCGTTTACAATTTGCTGCCACTCGTGTACGTCCTGCGTGGTGCCAGTGCAGTTGAATCGTTTGCAGATGAAATCGCCCATGCCCTGCTTTTCGAGGATAAGGGGCACTTGGTACACGGTTTCCGCGTTGTATGAGCAGAACACTGCGTCTTCTGGAATTGTGCCGAACAACGCTATTTTCCGCAGGGCTTCAGCGTCAATCATGTGGGGGCTTCTGGCGACGATTATGTCGGGTTGGATACCGATGCGCCGCAACTCGTTGACGCTGTGCTGCAAAGGTTTCGTTTTAAATTCACTCGTAACATCCAAAATTGGAACCAAGGCGACGTGAACGTACAATGTGTTTTCGTAGCCTTCTTCAAGCCGCATCTGTCGTATAGCTTCTAGAAAAGGCAAGCCTTCAATGTCGCCTACTGTGCCGCCTACTTCAGTCAAGACAACATCTACGTTAGCGGCTTTCGTCACGGTTCTTATGCGATGCTTAATCTCATTGGTCACGTGCGGCACGATTTGGACGCAGCGCCCCAGAAAATCGCCTCGCCGTTCCTTTTCAATCACGTTCTTGTACACGAGTCCTGTGGTGAGGTTGTTTTCCTGCTTTAGGCTCAGGTCTAAAAAGCGTTCGTACCAGCCTAGGTCCAGGTCGGTTTCGCCGCCGTCGTCTGTCACGAAGACTTCGCCGTGCATGTACGGGTTCATTGTGCCCGCGTCCACGTTCACGTACGGGTCAATTTTTACAGCTGTGACTTTGAATCCGCGTGTTTGAAGCATCTTGCCGATGGAGGAGGTTAAAATTCCTTTGCCCACTGAGCTTAACACGCCGCCCGTGACAAAAATGTACTTAACCATACCCGTTATCCCCCGCAATGAACTACACTTTTCAGCGGGAATTAATATAACTCTTTTGTGTGCCGCACTGAAAAACTGTGCATCGCACTGCGCTTTCTATGTTCAATTGTTTTAAGGTCCGTTGCTTTTGAAGAATTCCCATGCTATGTTGAATCGCCACGGGTCTCCTTTCTCTGCGAGCCTTATTTTGTTGTCGCGGACCTCAATTAGCCCTTTCCGCTGTAGCTTTGCTAGTTGTTCTGGGAATGCTTCTTCAGGGAACACGCCGAATTGCGCTTTGAATTCGTTGCGGTCTACGGGAACTCTTACGTAAATGAGCATCATGGCTTTTCTTTTTTCTTCCTCTGCTGAAAGTTTGGCGAGTTTAGCTACGGGCACTGCGCCGTTTTTGACTGCCGTAACGTATTCCTGTGCATCTTCGATGTCTGAGTAAAGGAAACTGCCTATATGACCCATGAAGAATCCTGCGCCTGTGCCCACTATTTCAGATGAAGGCTTGTCAAAATCCTCCTTAAGCCGCGAGAATCGGTTGTGGCACGTGGGGAAATACCCGTTCTCCTTGAATATGCGGTAAGCCTCAAGGTGCATCTGCAACTCTGTTTCTGAACCCCCAATCGGCGGCAGTTCGCCTGCAGCAATTTTCTTTGCAAGAGGCGTTTCTGGATACAAATCCAGCGGATAACAGTCAACGCTTTCCACTTCAAGCTCAAGCGCTTGCTTTATATCGTCTTTCCATTGCTCTACTGTTTGCCCTGGGAGATTATAGAGTAAGTCTATGCTGACGCGGAGCCCGTGCTTTTTTGCTGATGTAAGCTTGAGTCTAGCTTCTGTGCTGTTGTCGCGGAGTTGAAGCATTTTGCGGAGTGCGTTGTTGAATGTTTGAATGCCTATGTCCAACTGCTGCACTTGGTTTGAGGACAGCATGCGGATTTTGTCTTCTGTCAGGTTGGTGGTGCATGCAGTGAATTTTGTCAGGTACTCGCTGCTAAAGTTGAATGCGCCACGGCAGTACTGTAGTAGGTCGATGATTTGTTGGTTGGGGAGAACTGAGGGGCTTCCGCCGCCCACGTAAAGTTCGTTGAAAACGCTGGATTTGACATACGCGTTTTCTGCATAGAAAGCTAATGCCTTTTTCAAAGCGGCAAGGTATAACTTTGTGTTTTGTTTTTTGCAGTCTACTGGGAAATAGCAGAAGGCGCATTTTCCTTCGCAGAACGGAATCCACGGCTGCAATTCCCTTACGTGTTCGCGTGAGGTTTCTGTTTTGAGGAAAGCCGTGAAAGCCGACAAGGCTGAGGCGGTTGGTGTTACGCGTTCTCTGTAAGTCATCGGCGGCCAATGTTCAATTTTATTGTATGGCCATCCGTATTTGTCAGTGTCATGCACGTGGATATTGCACCTTTCGTAAGAAACGAAGGGTCTTCACTTTTAAAGGTAACTACCATCCATTGTAATTATTGTGCAAAAGTTTAGATGGGTGTTCACCAATTTGGTCAAATGGCGCCTGTGATGATAATTGCACGTTCATAATAGCGGGGTTTCAGTTGATTTCTGTTCCCTCCGCGAGATGATTTGAAATTAAACTGTATTCTGAGGCGCTCAGAGAACATGGTGTGTGAGACTAAGTTTTAGTCCAACAACCCAACTAAAGTTCATTTCTGTTGTCTGATTCAACTCTAACGGTGAAATGTCCTATTCCCGCTAGAGGCGGAAGGATATGAGAAAGCAGTTGCTCTGCGCTTAGAGAGCGTACTGTACCATTTGAACTGGTTTGAATCCAGCCCTCATTGCCTTTTCGGTATTTCTGTATCCATCCATGTTTTGACATGATGTAAATTGTGCATTCAGAGTTCTTCATAACTATCCCTTCGACAGATAGATATTAAAATTTAATACCAGCCAACTTCAACGAGGTATGATTGAACTCAGGAAAGAGACACTTATTCAGTGCAGTATACTGGATTCTGACTATACAGGGCATGATTATGAAATTCATTAGAAACAAGTAGGTATAATTCAAGTCAATATCGGGTATAGTATAGTCGGAATCGAGTATACGGTCCCCATTGGTGGGCGCTATATGTGGAAAACAATGTGCCGACAGGTTTAATTGAAAGTGACCCTTTAGACTGATATGGTTCGAATTAACCCCTCTAAACTTGAAGCCCGAGTAATCGCCCGTGTGGGATGAACTGTGCCTTATGCATGTTCTTTCAACGCCCAAAACGAAAATGCCCTGGGTGCTGGGGGGAGGATACGAACAAACCCAAAGGCTGCCAGCTATGCATCATCCACAAATGCACCACGATTCAGAATAATTCATGCCACTTCTGTTATGAATGCGAGAAAATGCCCTGCGAACGGTTGAAGCAGTTAGATAAACGTTATCGGACCAAATACGGCATGAGCATGATCGCCAACCTGACCGAGATTAAAAATCAAGGAATCGCCAAGTTTCTGGCTCATCAAACCGAGAAATATACGTGCCCCACATGCCAAGGCTTGCTTTGTGTCCACCGTTCCCGCTGTCTCACATGTAACCCCTAAGCCCTTCACAAGCCCTTTTTTTCGTCATAATTTGATGTCAAGCCCAAACACAGAACAATAAACCCAACAAAACCTATTGGTTGGATTAAAATTTAATTTCCTTCCTTCCTGTTGACGCTAACGTTCTCTCCTAACTCACACATACTCTCTACGCGCAAAAAAACCCACATAAGAACACGAAAAACACACGCATGGACACGCAAGACAAGAGTTCAAACTAACGTTCAGCTTAATGCTTGCCGTTTGCGTTTTTTGAAGTAAACCAGCAACCCAACAACCATAATAACGATAGCGAAAACAGAAACAGCCAGGAATGGCACTGCTGGGACAGTGTCTGCTGTTGGAGTTGGTGAAGCTGCTGGGGTTTCATCGTATCCTATGGGGATGTACTTCACAGTTGCTTGAACCTTAGTCGAGGCGAAACGCTGCATTACCTCAGTCATATTACTTCTCTCCGTCACATAGATGCCGTCGTCACTGCCATTCTGTCCCCCCACAGCGTAAAGCAAATCGTCAACATTTACCAGCGAGACGAACCAGCGCTTGTCAAGCATAGGAGCTGCCAATGACCATTCTCCAGTAGCAGGGTCATAGACCTGAGTCAAATCGGTTTTACTTTCAGCTTCAGGGTCTATTGATAGCCATCCGCCTGAAACGCGCGTTGTCCCACCCACAACGTAGATTCTCTCAGGTGCGAAAAGCCCTGACGTTGTACATGCCCCAGCACAACTCACACCAGTAGGAATAGATGTCCCATTGCTCCACTGATTACTTTCAGGGTCAAAAATTTGAACCGTCTTACTGGCGTCAATCGGAAAACCCGTTGTAGTTCCCCCTCCGATTATGTATATCTTGTCATCTAACACCGCAGAGGCATATCCCTCAACTGGCATGGGAATGGGTGCCATCGTGGACCATGAGTCAGTTGCAAGGTCATAGACGTAATTGGTAGAAGAGGTCATAATGATGCCTTGGACGAATATAGCCCCGCCCATCACGTATATTTTGTCCCCCACTACACTGGCTTTCTGCCTGCAAAATGATTGAGGTATTGAAGTCCTATTAGCCCATGTGTTAGTTGCTGGGTCATAAACTTGAGTTGGTTTGTCTGCGAGTCCTCCTATTACATAAATTTTGTTTTGGCATGCGGTGACAGTAGCCCAACTGTTATAGACTGGCATTGGAGCGATTGCTGACCAAATGTTCGTCGGAGGGTCGTATCGCTCAGATATTCCGTGACCAAAAAAGTATATTTTCTCGTCTGCAACCGCGGCGCCAAGAACGAAATAGTGGGGCGTGGGTAGCGGAGCCACGTCTGTCCAATTGTTCTCTACTTCAACTATAGAGGAGGAGACCACGGGTGAAGCAGCAACCATGCTTGAGGCTGCCAGTAAGATGATGGTTACCAGTGCGGCAGCCCCCTTACGCATGACTGTTCCCTGCATAACAATGAGTTTTCCGAACGATTAAAGGGTTCTTGTCAAGATTTCTTGACAAACATTAGCACTGGCACTTTCAGCATATTTGGAGCCTAATAGTCAATCTATGCAGAAAAATAGGAGGAGGGGGTCGCTATTGGCGAAAAACAAGCCCAAAACCATGTTGAAAAACAGATACAGGCATGAACCTATTTGGAGCCTATTAGAAATAGTATGCAGAAACCTATAGGGGTCTATCTGCAGCGCCTCTTTCAGAACTATATAAAG
>Ga0214474_1001670_pt1 | contig 10156 bp, 10 predicted proteins | sample RVTome_2_FD_187335 | JGI IMG/M metagenome (GOLD analysis project Ga0214474, IMG submission 187335) | Soil microbial communities from uranium-contaminated site in the Upper Colorado River Basin, Wyoming, United States - RVT95D214 HiSeq ...
GTCGGGCTCGTACCGATCGGCATCGATGGAGGCCTTCAGGCCCTGACATCGTACGAGTCTAACAACTCCCTGCGGATGGTTACGGGGTTCGTCGCAGGCTTCGTGCTGTCCTTGATGCTCGCGCACTTCTTGTTCGTCATCCAGGAAGACAGGGCGAAGCAGTAGGCAGGCCTACCAGCGCAATCGTTTAATAGGCTCTGGGGCGATTTGCAGGCCAGCGGTCCGGACTCGGAGGCCCGACAATGGAAACGCCGTCAACTGCTCAAACAAGAACTTGTGTTGCCTGTGGTAGGGTCATCGCGTGGGAGGCCAATGTATGTCCATATTGTGGCCACGATTACAGGATGGCCGCGATGCTCGCCCCTCCCGTGCAGAGGAGTTCGAAGCCCACTGCTGGCGGAGTGCTGATACTCGTCGCTGGCATCCTCGCGCTCGCTAACGGAGTGCTGTACCTCTTCCTTGATATCTCAGACTTCGGGACGATACCGACTCTTCCGGAGGGGATCACGGAGGCCGACATCGAGGGCATCATGCGGGCGTGCGGTGCTGTCATGATCATCTTCGGCGCCATCGCGATCCTCGGCGGCGTGTTCGCCCTCCAGAGGAAGCACTTCGGACTCGCCGTCGCGGGCGGGATCATGGGCATGCTCGGAATCGGGTTCAGTTTCGGAGCCCTGCTCGGCCTCGTGGGCCTGATACTCGTAGCCATCTCGAGGAGGGAATTTCAATAGCACGGGCCCAGTTGGAGCATGCGTATCCCCCTTTCCCGCATGGTTTTTATACTGGGACGGAACACCCGACATGCTGGCTAGGTCAAGAGCGACTTAGCCAAAATATATATTCTCAGAATTATATATCCGTGGTGGCAGACAAGGCGGAATTGGGATGCTCCGCCTGCCGGAATAGTATCGGAGGTTGATTGATGACCAGCACTGGGGCTAGCAGAAAGTGTGTATCTTGCGGGCGAGACATCGCCTGGGACGCCAACGTATGTCCATATTGCGGACACGACTACAGAACGGTCGCGCCGCAGGCTGCACAGAAGAAGGAGAGCGTCATGCCTGTGATCGGTGGTATTCTGATCATCATCGCAGGCCTGATTGAGATTGGCATGGGCGGGGTTCTGATTGCCGGAGGGACGGCTTCTTCGTGGCTACCACTAGTCGGCGGAGAGATCGCAGGGATTCTGGCAGTATGCGGAGCGATTCTGCTGATACTCGGAATCATCGCGCTCCTGGGCGGCATCTTCGCCGTACAGAGGAAGAACTTCGGCATTGCGGTCCTCGGCGGCATACTCGGCCTGGTGGCCTGGTTCATACCCGCCCTGATCGGCTTGATCCTCATCGCCGTATCGAAGGATGAGTTCAAGTAAAGCGCCGACTCCAAACCCCTTAAGCTCTGATTTTTCATTTCGATTTCCAGCAAACTACATATGCCAGCTAGCTGATTTCAATGCCAGCGCGGCGTACATGTGATGCCGCATTCACGGAGAGTGAAGAGGGATGGGAACGAGTGGAACAGGAAACAGGGTCTGCCCTGGCTGCGGCCGGGAAATCAGCATGGACGCGAACGTCTGCCCGCACTGCGGAAAGGATTTCAGGATGATCGGCCAGCCGGCCCAGAAGAAGGAGACCTACATGCCGCTCATCGGCGGCATACTGATCCTGGTCGCGGGGGCGCACGAGATCTACTACGGCACGATGATGGTGATTGGAGGCGAGGAACTGCTCCCGATAACCTTCGGGATGAGCAGCATAATCGTGGTCTGCGGGGCGATAGTCGCTGTGCTTGGTATCGTGGCTATACTCGGGGGAGTCTTCGCGATTCGGAGGAAGAACTTCACGCTGGCCATCCTCGGATGCATCCTCGGCCTGCTAGGCGCGTATATAATCGTCCCGATCATCGGGCTCATACTGATCGCGCTCTCGAAGGACGAGTTCTCCTGAGCCGGAGCACCTGAAACCCCTAAACCCCTTGCCGAGTTTTCCCGCGGTCCTGCCTCAGATGCGCTTCATCATGCCGAGCTCGGGCTCGTAGATGTCTCCCTTGTCCAAGAGGCTGGCCACGATCTCCTCGAGCCGGACCTTGTCTATCTTCTTGGCCTTCGCGGCCTCGACTATCGCGTCCCACTTGACGCCCCTGGGGCCGGTATCGAGCGACTCGATGAGCTTGAGAACTGTATCCTCCTCGTCCGAGCCGACCTCGACCTCTTGGAGCTCCTCCTCCTTCGTCTCGGACTCCTTCTTCGGAGGGGGCGCGGCCTTCTTCTGCACGGGCGCCCTCGCCTTGGCCTCCGGGAGGATGGACCTCAGAGAATCCTTGACGGCGTTCCTGAACCTGTCAAGGTCGATGTCCTTGTAGAATTCGATGGCCTTCACGACCCCGTCCGCGAGGTTCTCGGGATATCCGAGCTTCTTCAGCTCCCCCACGGTCGGCTGAGCCATCTTCAGGCCGTCCTCGACCGCGTCGATCCTGAGCAGCGTGCTCCTGGCCGCCTCGAGCACCCAGAAGTCCCTCGCCTCGGCATCCACCTCGCGCACCCTCTCCGGCCGTATGCTGAGGTACTTCACGCCTTCCTCCGGCTCGTACGCCCTGCTCTTGCCGACGACGGCGGCGAACGCGGGCGGGGAGATCTTGGAGAGTGCCATGGCCGCGGCCGGCTGGTACTCGCCCGCGGACACGTAGAAAGTGCCTGTCGGGTCGGTTATCCTCGCGCGGTACCTCGGCTTGCCCTCCTCGCCTATCTCCTCGATGTCAGTGACCACTCCCACGACCATCATCCTGTTTATCTTGGCGCCGAGCGGAGTGACCACATAGGACACAGGCTTCTCGCCCTCCCCTTTGTGTTCGAGCACTGATGAATTGAACTCCTCGGCGAACACGCGCCATGCGACCTCGCGGACGTTCATTCAGCCGCCTCCAGCTCTACCAGGAGTTTCTCGGCTTCCGGCTTCACATCCTGGGACGCGAACTCCGCCTCCTTGACGATCATGGAGAGGCCGTATGTGTCCGAGGTGACCGAGCCCGAGGCGCTCAGGACCTTGAGCGCGAGCTTCTCGTCGATCATGTCCTTGACGACCTCGTAGTTCATCTTCTCCCTCGCGAGCGTGACCGCCTCGTCCAGCGTGAAGTCTATGAGCTTCTCCGTGAGCTCTCGCCCCAGCACGACGCTGACCGCGCCGCTCCCGTCGTCCAGGATCGCCTTGATCCTCAGGTCCGGATATCCTTCGGCCCTTCCGTGGACCTTGCACATGCCCTTCTGGAGCGCGCGCTTGCACTCGGGGCACCTCATGATGAGTCCGGAGCCGTCCCTGACCTCCACGAGCACGCCTCTGACGGTCGCGTCCGCCGCGCCGCCCTTCGAGGCGATCTCGCCGATCATCCTCACGCCCGTCTTCTGAAGCTCCTCGACGCTCGGGAACTTCTCCTTGACCTTGGTGATGTCTGCGCGGTCGTCGAAGTTGAGCTGTGGTATCCCTCTCCAGGCCTTCACGGTGCCCTTCGAGATCCTGACGACCTCGCCCTGCTTGAGCTCGAAGTCCTGCCACGCAGTGAACTGCACCTTGCCCGTCTCGTCCGCGAGCACGCCCGAGAATATCTTCTTGACCTCTCCCTGGACGGTGACCTCTCTGGGATCGATGGAGAGTATTCGTCCCTTCACCTCGACGTAGCCCATGCCCTCGCGCAGTTCGCCGATTCCGACGACCCTGGGCGGGCCTCGGGCCACCTGGATCTCGCCTATCGTGGCAGGGTCCTCCTTCTTGATGGAGACCCTGTTCCCGAAGTTGACCTGCACTCTCCCCTGGTACTCGCGCGTGTACGCGCCCTTGACGGACAGGACCTCGCCCTTGCTCAGCTCGAGCCCCTCGACGGACCATGCCGTGTACGGGAGGGTCGTGGTCTCGTCCCCGATGAATCCGTAGATGATCTCCTTGCGCTCGCCCTTCGCGGTGACCTCCTTCTTCGTGGCTGAGAGCACCTTGGCGATGAAGTCCACGACGGGCTCATTCGGCCCCAGCTCGGCGAGCTTCCTCTGGAAACCGCCCTGGAACTCGTCCGGGTTCCCGCCGTACTTCTTCACGATGGTCTTCTTGGCCATCTGGATGCTCAGCCCGTACACCTCGATGCACCGCTGAAGCTCCTCTGCGATCTTCTCCTCTGACAACTTCTCCCCGAGCGCCCTGGAAATTTCGTCGACGTGTGGCGCTAGACTCTCTTGATCCACTACAAAGCCCCCTTGAGCAGCCGTGTTTCTTCTGTGCTGCTGTTTGGACAACGGGCGTGCGCGATATAAAGCGATGCACTACGGGCAGGCGAAAGTGCAGTGCTACCTGAGCGACGGGTCGGGCCCGCTGGCGAACTCCCAGACCCTGTCTATGCTCCACTCCAGGAGGGATATCTTCTCCCTCCCGATTATCTGCTCCGTGCCCTCGTACTTCTCCCTGAGCGCCTCGATGGCCTGCTCGTGTATCTCATCGGGCACTAGCCATTGACTCGAGTAAGTCCTGTTCTCGAAGTCGTCTATCATGTTCTGCGCGTCTATCGGGTGCTCGTGGTTGGTGATCACGAGCTGCCTGTCGGGCGGTAGCAGGTCGGGCAGCTCCCTCTCTCTCAGACCGGGATGATGCACCACGTACCCGAGGTCGGCGCAGGTCTGGTCGTAGAACCGCCTGAGCTCCTCTGCAGGCGACTCTTCCCTGTTGAACGCGACGGATGCGAACTTGTCCGTCGTGACCCTGCCGACCTCGACGAGCGCGCATCTCCATGTGGATATCAGGTGCAGGACATGGATGCTCAGGGTCACCGCGAATACGCCGTCCCTGAAGGGCATGGTGCACATGTCGGACCTTATGAGGTCCTCTGTCCCCTTCTCCTTCGCCTTCGAGAGCATGCGATTCGAGATGTCGATGCCGACGATCTGGTACCCCCTCAGCTGTAGGGGCCTCGCGAAACGCGCCGTGCCCACGCCTGCATCGAGCACAAGCATATCCTTGTCGATCACATGCTCCAGGGCGGACAGGATGTCCTCCATGACGGTCTCAGGGTAGCCCCTGGTGGAATCGTATTTGTCCGCGATCCTGTCAAACGAGATGCCCAAGCAGCCCTCCCTCCCTCTTCCTGCGCACGACGACCCAAACCCATCCCTCGCATAATTGTGTTGCGCCTGTTCGCAGGGCGAAGAAACCCTTATGTCAGTAGGTGTCAGATACGGGTGTCAGTGGCCGGGGGGAATAATCTGAGATCTAGAGGATTACAGTTGGTACTGTGTCTTGCGATTGCGGCCGCCTTCGTGATTCCCGTGGGAGTCGCAGGCGGGCCGCAGGCTAAGAAGACCGCGGAGAAGGAATGGACTCTCCTGATGTATTGGGATGCTGACAACAGCCTCGAGTTCTGCACCGAGTTCGCGATGTCCACGTGGGAAGTGGCCCTGACTTCCAACGAGGACGTGAACATCGTCGCGCTGGTGGACATCCTGTCAGAGGACGGCGTGTGGGTCTACGAGATAGCCGGCGGCGAAAGGAAGATCGTGGCCGAATGGCCCGAGCTGAACACCTCGGACCCCGATGTGCTCGCGCAGTTCGTGGACTACGGGATGAGCATGTACCCAGCCGAGAAGGTCATGCTGATAGTCCAGGACCACGGCTACGGTTGGAGGGGAGTCTGCCAGGATGAGACTAACGGGGACACCCTGATGCCGATCGACGGGCTCGCAGGCGCCCTCAAGTCGGTGAAGGAGGACAACAGGGGCAAGGGGGTGGACCTCGTCGCTTTCGACGCGTGCCACATGAACACCCTCGAGGTCGCGTATGAGCTCAGGGACGCGGCGCCGTACATGATCGCCTCGCAGAGCATGGTGCCGTTCGACGGTCTGCCCTACGAGATGTTCATCACGGAGCTCGTGGAGGACCCTGAGATGTCCGCAGCCGAGCTGGCCACGCGCATCGCCTACGACTACGTGGAGTACTACAGTGACAAGTGGGCCTACGACCACATCATGACGTACGCCCAGGACTTCGCGACCATCGCGGTGATCGATCTCGCCAAGATGGACGCCCTCGGCTCTGCGTTCGTCGGGTTCACCGATGTCCTGCTGCCGCTTGTTCCGGAGTACTGTATGGAGATAGAGAGGTCTCGCGGGAGCGCTCAGGTCACGCAGTGGGCCAATAGCGCAGGCTACGAGTGGATGCCGGATGTGAACGCGTTCATCCAAGGCTTGAAGGGACTGAGCCCCGCGCTGGATGCGGCCATATCGATCTGGGACGCTGCATTTGCGGACGCCGTCATCGCCGAGGCGCACAGCAGGAAGATGGGGGACAGCATCTACGGCCTGAACTTCTGGTTCCCGCCCGCGCAGTCTGGATATGACATGCAGTGCTGGATATGGGCGAGGCAGTTCGTGTATCACGACATCGGCCTGGATCTCGTGGCGGAGTCGGCTTGGCACGAGTGCCTCCTTTCGTACTACAGTCACAGCGAATGAAACATCACGGAAGACTCACCCTCGGGCGCGGCGCGCCCGCGGGTGTTCCGATTTCTTTTCAGCGTCCGCCAATTTGAAGAATTTTCGATAGCACTAGCCTGTCATGGCAATTCTTGTCAATGAGGCCGCGTCGAATTTGATGGATTTGACATCCTGGGCATATTCGATATCAGACAATCCAGACGTACAGAATAAATAGATAACAGCACTATATGGCCATTCGGACCCAAGGGGGGAATTTCGATGACAACTGAATTCGAGCTGACGGTCAACGGTTCGAGCAAGGATCTTCTGGACGCGGTTGCTCTCCTTTCTGAGCAGAACATAAACCTGGACACCATCGCGACCGCGAGACTCGACGACAAGTACTTCATCAGATTCCTCACCGCCTGCGACGAGGAGTGTCGCACGACCTTCATGAAGGCCGACTTGCCGTTCAAGGAGCGGAAGGTCCTCGTGATAGACATGTTCAACAGGCCTGGGCAGTGGGTCAGGGCCGCGAAGTACCTCGTCGAGGGCGGTGTGCAGCTCAAGACCAGCTACCTGCTCGGCCAGAAGGGCGACAGGCTGAGGTTCGTCTTCGGCGTGGACGACTACGAGAAGGCGAAGAAGATAGCGGGGCAGATCGCGGAGTGCTCCATCGACTAGACGTCGATACACACTTACGCCTGCGAGCTGTTGGTGCGTGCATGTGCGAATCCTCAGTCTACTTAGTCAAGGGCTCGGAAAGGTCGTTGGTCATGACAGACGTCGCCAGGATAGTGGTGACCGATGCGGGCGTCACGTGCGTGAACACGATCGGCGACAGGACGACCGTCCAGGACGCTGAGCTGGCAGAGGCCAACTTGGTCAGGCATGAGATTATTCTGCGGCCCAGGAAGGGCTGATAGTTTGGGCGTGAAGGTCGCGGTGGCCGGCAAGGGAGGCGTCGGGAAGACCACCGTGGTTGGATCACTGGCAAGGGTCTGGGCCAGAGAGGGGATCAAGGTCCTGGCTGTGGATGCGGACCCGGCAGCTCACCTTCACTCGGTGCTCGAGATCCCGAGGGAGCGGATGCCGCAGCCGATATCGTCCGAACTGGACCTTATCGAGGAGCGCACGGGCGCGAGGCCTGGGACAGCATCGGGCCCGTTCTTCAAGCTGAATCCAAAGGTCGACGACATCCCGGACCGGTACTCGGCCACAGGGGCCGACGGCGTCAAACTGCTGGTCCTGGGAACGATAAAGGCGGCGGGAAGCGGATGCTTCTGCCCCGAGAACGCAATCCTGAGGAGCCTGCTCGAGCACCTGATGCTCGAAAGGGACGAGGCGGTCCTCGTCGACATGGAGGCCGGACTGGAGCAGTTCGGCAGGGCCACATGCAGAGGCGTCGACCTTCTGCTCGTCGTCGTTGAGCCTGGCACCCGCTCGATTGACACGGCTGCCAGGATATCGGAGCTGGCAAAGGAGATGGGCGTGCGTCGAATCGCGGTCGTGGCCAATCGCGTGGCAGGGCCGCATGAGAAGAGGGCAATCGAGGAGGGGCTCAGGCGGCACGGTCTCGAGCTGCTGCATACCCTGCCCGCGTCGTGGGCGGTCTCAGGAGCCGATCTCGCTGGCACGTCCCCGTTCGCAGTTCCTGGCTCCGAGGAATGGATCGAGACTGTCAGACAGCTGTCGAAAGCAATTTCAGGCATTCTCGGGAATTGAGGCGGAGATTCGGCCTTCCGAACACATGCATTTCCGCGTGCCTGGAATCGGCATAAGCCGTACAGCCGTCTACGACAATGTTTTAGTAGCATCATTCACATTCGTCGAATGCCGAGCGCGGAGGCGACATCCGATATTGAGCCAGATATCCCAATCGGGGGGCGGACCGTAACGGGCGATTCAGGCGATGATTGGGGCTGCGGCGCTGGACCGGGCATCGCAGCGCGAGTCTTGTTCTCGACACACAAGGGCATGCAGAGTCGGTTTCTCCGCCATTTTTTGGCCTCGAACGAATTGCGAGGGGAGGCGGTTCTCTACTCCTCGAGATGCGCATTGAGGAGTCGCGGTCATAGGGGCGATCGGAAGGGTTAGGAGGGCTGTGAGATTGGCATCTGGTGAATGCGAAAAATCCGAGAAAGGGTCTGAACGGGCCGAATCCAAAGCAAAACGCACCTCCGAATGCTGGGATAGCTCCTGCACTGAGATGTTCACAGGCCTCCGAGATGCGGGGATATCGACCCTCCCGGACAGGGCGGCGAACCAGGGCGCACAGTGCAAGTTCGGGCAGCTCGGCCTGTGCTGCAGGATCTGCCTCCAGGGCCCGTGCAGGATCAACCCCATGGGCAAGGAGCCCACGACAGGCATATGCGGCGCGCGCGATTACACGCTGGTCTCCCGTCACTTGGACCGGATGATCGCCGCGGGCACGGCCTCCCACTCATACCACGGCAAGGAGATCGCCGAGGTCCTCCTGGAGGTGTCGAAGGGCGAGGCGAAGGACTACACCGTCACGGACAAGGCGAAGCTCGAGGCGATTGCGAAGAAGATCGGGGTTCACGCAGGTGGGAAGAACGACCTGGCGCTGGCCGGGTCGGTCTCACTCGCGGCCCTCGAAGACTATTCCAGGTACACGCGCGACCCGCTCACTTTCCTCAGAAGCACCGTCACGAGCAAGAGGATGCACCTGTGGGACACGCACGCCGTGCTCCCGAGCAACATCGAGACCGCCATCTCCGATGTCATGCACAGGACCGCGATGGGCGTGGACGCTGACCCCATTCCGATACTCTTTGGGGGCATCAAGTGCGCTCTCGCGGACTACACGGGCGCTCAGATATCTTCCGACCTGAGCGACGTGCTCTTTGGCGTGCCCAAGATGGTCCTCAGCAGATCGAACCTGGGCGTGCTCGACGAGAAGTCTGTGAACATCGCGGTCCACGGCCACAACCCGCTCCTGAGCGACATCATGGTCGACGTCGCCCGGGAGATGAAGGACATGGCCAAACAGGCCGGGGCAGAAGGGTTCAACATCGTCGGCGTCTGCTGCACGGGCAACGAGATCCTCATGAGGAAGGGCGTGCCCATCGCAGCGAACGTGTCCTCCCAGGAGCTGGTCCTGCTCAGCGGACTGCTGGACGCCATGGTCCTGGACTATCAGTGCTTCATGCCCTCGCTGTCCCACCTGGTCAAGTGCACGCACACGAGGCTGATCAGCACAGAGGAAATCGCGAGGCTGCCTGGGGACACGCACATCGAGTTCACTCCTGAGAGGGCCAAGGCGTCCGCGAAGGAGGTCCTCAAGCTCGCGCTCGAGGCGTACAAGCACCGGGGGAAGATCAGGCGGCTCCCGACCGTGAAGCCGTCCGTCGTCGTCGCGGGCTTCAGCGTCGAGCAGATCAAAGCGCTTCTGTCCAAGAAGAACCCGGGCGACCCTTTCCAGTACCTGGTGGACAACATAACGAACGGGCGGGTCCGAGGCCTGGCGCTCTTTGCGGGCTGCAAGAACACCCGGGCGAAGGAGGACTCCGACGTCCTGACGATCGCGAGGGAGCTCGCGAAGCGGGATGTGCTCCTCCTTACGACTGGCTGCAATGCGATCGAGCTCGCGAAGGGCGGTTTCATGGACCCCGCTAAGACGAAGGAGATAGCGGGCGAAGGGCTCCAGTCCTTCCTGTCCGAGCTGAGCGAGGCCGCCGGGATAGAAGG
>Ga0214474_1001671_pt1 | contig 10152 bp, 5 predicted proteins | sample RVTome_2_FD_187335 | JGI IMG/M metagenome (GOLD analysis project Ga0214474, IMG submission 187335) | Soil microbial communities from uranium-contaminated site in the Upper Colorado River Basin, Wyoming, United States - RVT95D214 HiSeq ...
GAAACTTCTTGATGGGGGTATCGATGCCTGGAAAGCAAAGGGTTATCCCATTGAGGTAACTCCCACCAAGGTGGAGAAGGCAAGATTCAATCTCCAGGGGAAAACGAAAGGACGAAAACCATTGCTTTGCACTTTGCCAGAGGTCAAATCGGCATTGAAAAAGCCTGATAAAGTAGTCTTAGATGTCCGCACGAAAAAGGAATACGCAGGTGAGGAGATAAAGAAAGGTGCAACCAAAGGTGGCCGCATTCCTGGAGTTACCTGGATTGAATGGAAAGAGACGATTGTGGAGGAAGGTCCTTTTAAGGGCTACTGGAAGTCGGCAGAGGAGATTAAGAAAACCTTTTCCGCAAAAGGAGTCACTCCGGAAAAAGATATTTATCTCTACTGACATTCCGGAGTTCGTTCGGCTCACAGTTTGGTGAGCCTTTATTTGGCAGGATATCCTCTTGAGAAACTTCACAACTATGACGGCTCGTGGATCGAATGGAGCAGGACAGAGGAAAATATTGAGACAGGTCTGCCTACCGGTTATTAAAGAAAGGCTTGTCAATGCTTCGAATCCCTAAAACGATTTATAAAGAGATGCTTGACCATGCAAAAAGGGAGTGGCCGCTGGAGTGCTGTGGAATCTTGAGTGGAAAGGAGAAGACCGTTCAGAAGGTTTTTGAATTGAAGAACACAGAGGAAAGCCCTGTCTTATATTCCATGTCCCCTCAAGAACAGATAAAGGTCTTTGAAGAAATGGAGAAGGAATCGATGGAAATGATAGCGATCTATCATTCCCATCCCAAAACCATCCCATTTCCATCCGAGACCGACGTGAAATTGGCTTTTTATCCAGATGTTTCGTCCGTCATTATTTCTTTGAAAGAAGAGGAGAATCCGGTGATGAAGGCTTTTCAAATCAGCAAGGAAGCGATCTATCTCGAGGGGATCGAAGTGATTGGCTAATGGCTGATCATAAGTAAAGGATATATTGATGGAAGCTCTTCAAATGAGAGAGGCATTGCAGGATCGAAAAGATTTAAGGAGAGCAAATCCTGGTTCCCTCCTCGCCTCCATTGGAAATACACCTCTCTTACAGATCTGCCGCATGACCGAACACCTGAGAGGGGTTCAGATCTTTGCAAAAGCGGAGTGGCTCAATCCTGGAGGATCTGTCAAAGACCGGGCTGGTCTGAGGATTATAGTAGATGGAGAACAGTCGGGTCAGTTGACTCGGGACAAGATCATACTCGACTCCACTTCAGGTAACACGGGAATCGCCTATGCGATGATCGGGGCAATCAAAGGCTATCGAGTGGAATTAGTCGTTCCTGCCAATGTGAGCGAGGAGAGAAAGAAAGCTCTGGAAGCCTATGGTGTGAAACTGATCTTCACGGACCCTTTGATGGGTTCAGATGGAGCCCTTCTTGAGGCCAGAAAAATCTATGAATCAAATCCCAATCAGTACTTCAAGGCGGACCAGTACAATAATCCCTCCAACTGGCGGGCTCACTATGACACGACAGGATTGGAGATTCTCCATCAGAGCAAAGGGCGAATTACCCATTTTATCGCGGGCGTTGGGACAGGCGGCACATTGGTAGGCACAGGGAGAAGGTTGAAGGAGTATAACCCCCAAATAAGGCTTTTCGGGGTTCAGCCGGATAGTGATTTTCATGGCATAGAGGGATTGAAACATATTGAGACCGCCATCCGGCCCGGTGTTTACGATGAATCCATCCTGGACAAAACATTTTTCGTGAAGACGGAAGATGCCTATGAGATGATGAGCCGTCTGGCGAAGGAAGAAGGTCTCTGGGTAGGTCCTTCTTCTGGTGCTGCTTACTGGGCCTCATTGAAGTTAGCAGAGTCGATTGACTGGGGTGTGATTGTGACCATTTTCCCGGATGGAGGGGACCGGTATCCTGAGTACTGCCCTGATTGTGAAAGACAGAAGAAAAGGTTCTCGGCTGAATATCCGAGACTAAATCCTTCACCCCCCTAAAGGTTTAGCAGTTCGACCGGGGGCCATCTCCTTTTGGGTGGGAGAAAATGGATATGAGAATCATAGGATGCCTTCTTGTTATTGGACTTCTTTTTTCCTATGTCCCTGCATTTCCCACGGACGAATGTCCAGAAGGAAATCATATGGGGAATATGAAGATGGACTGCGGATATGTTTTTCATTGCCCTTTAATTTTCAATACAAACATGCCAGATCCTTTAACTCTCCCGTTAAATGGCCGATTAATTCTGACACCTTCTTTATTTAAGGTTGATGAATTAGCTCACCTCATCTTTCATCCCCCTGATTAATTTAAGCCCAAACTCTATTCCCCGGGGATGAAGGGGGAAGTATAATTAAGTGTGGGACCTTGGCACAAGAATTGCTGATTAAATTATTGTATTTTTAGTAAAATTGTAAATTTCTTGAGTTATGATATTTTATCAGCTAAGTTTATATAGAAAAATATAGATCCATAATTTCAAATACTAAGAAAAAGCTCTTGGCCAAGGACCTGACTGAACTTAGGTTCCCTAACTGCTAAAACCTTAACCCCCCTTAAGGTTTAGCCAATAGGCCAAGAGCTTTTTTGTTTCAAATTTCAACAGAAGGGGGTCTAAGAATATACATGGTTGTAAGCAATTTAAAATAAAAAGGTATTGCAAATATAGTTCAAAATCATGGGCTTTAGGTGTAGAATTAATTAACATTGAAATGTACAGCCCTCCTCAACTTAAAATAAGGGGTTTACAGTATTTACTTATGTATGCATCTTTATTAGCCTTAAGAAATAGTACTTTCCTTTCATGTTCTTGCTCGGAAATAATTCCATTGGGAATCGATTAATTTTTCAGAAGGAAGGTGATGAAATGGGGTTAAGGTTATTTGGGTTGGTAAAGGTGATTTTCTTCTCTTTTTTCATCTTGATGTCATTGCCTTGTTCCTCATCTGCTCAGGCGGAAAGGCCACGGTTAAATGTAGATCAAATGGTTGAGGAGGCACTCAAGAACAATCCAGAAATTTCAGCCGCAAAAATAAAGTGGGAGGTCTTTAAAGAAAGAATACCTCAGGCCTCTGCTTTGGAAGATCCCATGTTCGGTTTTGGAATCGTCAGCCTTCCTACCCATTTCAGTTTTAGGGACGAAGATATGACGATGAAGGAATTTTCCATCTCTCAGAAGCTTCCATTTCCTGGAAAGAGACCATTGATGAAGGAGATGGCATCCAAGGAGGCAGAGGCGGTTTCCGCCGAGATTCAAGGGAAGATACATCAGATTATTAAGGACGTGAAAACAGCTTATTACGATCTCTCCCATATCTACCGAACAACAGAAGTCACCCAAAGGAACAAAAGGATTCTCGAAGATTTTGCCAAAATAGCCGAAGCCCGTTATTCCGTTGGTGAAGGAATTCAGCAGGATGTCCTCAAGTCCCATGTCGAGGTTTCCAAAATGGTGGACGAGTTGATCATGCTTGGCCAGAGAAGAAGAGCCCTGGAAGCGAAGCTAAAAGCCCTCCTCAACCGCCCACCGGAGACCCAAATGGGTGAACCTGAAGAAGTAGTTCTTAGAAAATTTCCTTTCACCATTGAAGAGCTTCAGAAAATGGCCTTAGACATGAATCCCACTCTGAAGGGGATGAAAAAGATGATCGAAGCAAAGGAAAAGGCCTATGCCCTTGCCAAGAGAGAATATTATCCCGACTTTAATTTCAAGTTTGCCTATGGTCAGAGAGACAATAGCCCGGGGCCGGAAGTGATGAGACGCCGTGATATGCTCACAGGAATGGTTGAGATGAACATTCCCATCTTCTTTAGGTCGAAGCAAGATCGAAAAGTGGCCGAGACCAAAGCCGAGATCCTCGGCGCAGAAGCCCAATACCGGGCGATGAAGAACGAGATTCTTTATATGGTTGCAGATATGAGCTCAATGATCCAGCGGGTGGAAAGACAAATCGAACTCTATAAAACAGGGATACTTCCGCAAACGAGCCTTCAGATAAGCTCAGCGATGAGCGCCTATCGAGTAAATAAAGCCGATTTTATGACTCTATTGGATAGTCAAATGACGCTCTATAAATATGAATTAGAGTATCACCAAGCATTAACCGAATTTGAAAAGAATGTGGCGAGTATAGGAGCAGCGATTGGAAAACAACTCTTCGAAAGGGGGGAAAGGTAATGAAAAGATTGACTTGGCTCATTCTCTTACTGGTTCTGCCGTGGCTACTCTATGCCTGTGGAAAAGGAAAGGAGGCCACTGCACATAAGGAAGGTGTGAAACATGAAGAGAAGAAACCGGAGGCTACAAAAAAAGCCGGAGAGATGGAAATGGAGATGAAGGGTTTGACCATGGAGTCCATCCAGAAGGAAGGAAAGATGGAGAAGGTGGCTCCAGGAACGGTCCAGATCTCTCCGGAACGACAGCAACTGATCGGGGTCAAATTCGGAACGGTGGAGAGGAAGCCTCTCGTAAAGGTGATCCGGGCCGTCGGGAGAGTCGACTATGACGAAAAGAGGATCGTTACCGTTTCCCCCAAAATTGGAGGCTGGATTGAGGATCTCTATGTCGATTTCAAAGGTAGGTTTGTCAAACAGGGAGAGCCTCTCCTGACCATCTACAGCCCGGAGCTGGTCTCGACGCAAGAAGAGTATCTCCTTGCCCTAAGGGCAAAGAAATCTTTAACAAAGAGTCCGTTTCCGGAAGTGGCCGGAAGCGGAGAGTCTCTGGCAGAGTCCGCTAAACGCCGCCTGAAACTCTGGGATATCAGCGATGATCAGATCAAGGCTTTGGAAGAAACCGGCCAATCAAAAAAGACACTCACTCTTTATTCACCCTTCAGCGGGTTTGTTCTTGAAAAATCAGCCTACAAGGGGATGAATGTGATGCCAGGGGTCGCCTTATTCAAACTGGCCGATCTATCCGTCGTCTGGCTCTATGCTGACATTTACGAATATGAACTTCCTTCCATCCGATTGGGGCAGCAAGCTTCCATTCAATTGTCCTACACTCCTGGAGAGACATTCACCGGAAAAGCAATCTATATCTATCCTTCTCTCAATCCGGAGACACGAACAGCGAAGGTGAGGTTTGAAATTCCGAATTCCCACGGAAGGCTCAAACCGGAGATGTATGCCAATGTGGAGATCAAGGTCCCCCTGGGACAGAAGCTGGCGGTGCCGGAAGGGGCGATCATCGATACCGGTCTTCGACAGTTAGCGATTGTTGACAAGGGCTCCGGGTATTTTGAACCGAGAGAGGTGAAGGTAGGAGCGAAGGTGGATAATTACTTTGAGGTGGTCAAAGGGCTCAAGGCAGGAGAGCGAGTTGTGACCAGCGCCAATTTCCTCATCGACTCGGAGTCGAAATTGAAAGAAGCAGTGGCGGGAATGGCGAGCATGCCCGGGATGGAACATGCAGGACACGGAAAATAAATGAAAGCTCAAAGCTGAAGGCTGAAAGGTGAAAGCCAAATCTTTTCCTTTGAGCTTTGAGCCTTGAGCTTTGAATTCGGAGGACTTGAATGATCAATAAGCTGATCGAACTTTGTGCTCATAATAAATTCATGGTTATTCTTTTGATCGGAATGGCCGTCTTGTGGGGACTCTATTCCATCAAAAACATCACCCTCGATGCCATCCCCGATCTTTCGGATACCCAGGTAATCATCTACTCCCGATGGGATCGAAGCCCTGACATCATGGAAGATCAGGTCACTTATCCCATCGTCTCAGCCCTTCTGGGCGTCCCCAAAGTGAAGGACATCCGTGGCTTCTCCGACTTTGGTTTTTCCTATGTCTATATCATCTTCGAGGATGGAACGGATATCTACTGGGCACGTTCGCGGACGCTCGAATATTTGAGCAACATCCTTCCCCGTTTGCCTCAGGGGGTCAACGTCGAGCTCGCCCGTGACGAAACGGCCATCGGATGGGTCTTCCAGTACGCTCTCGTTGATAAGACGGGAAAGAATGATCTCGCTCAATTGCGCACTTTTCAGGATTGGCATCTACGATATGCACTGCAAGCTGTGCCTGGGGTGGCTGAGGTTGCACCGATCGGTGGCTTCGTCAAGCAGTATCAGGTGAACGTAGATCCAAATAAGCTGGCGGCCTATAACATCCCCATTGACCGGGTAATCGCAGCAGTCCGTGCAGGGAATAATGATGTCGGCGGAAGGCTGGTCGAATTTTCCGGACTCGAATACATGGTTCGTGGTCGTGGCTATATTAAGAAGGTCTCGGATGTTGAAAACATCGTGGTGGGTACCGGCAGAACTGGTGGCACTCCGATTTTGGTTAAAAACCTGGGGAGCGTCACATTAGGTCCTGACATCAGGCGGGGAATTGCCGAGCTCAATGGCGAAGGAGAGGTCGTTGGTGGTATCGTCATCATGCGATATGGAGAGAATGCGCTGAAAGTGATCGAGCGCGTTCGCATAAAGCTTGAGGAGATGAAGCCCGCTCTTCCCCCCGGCGTCGAGATTGTGACAACCTATGACCGCGCCGAGTTGATCGAGCATGCCATCGAGACACTCAAGGGGACACTGATTGAGGAATTGATTATCGTCAGTATTGTGATCATGATTTTTCTCTGGCACATCCCATCGGCCCTCGTTCCCATTATCACCATTCCAATTACAATTATTCTTTCCTTTATTCCTATGTATTTAATGGGGTTGACAGCGAACATCATGAGCCTCGGCGGAATCGCCATTGCCATTGGTGCGATGGTGGACGCAGCCATTGTTGTCGTCGAACAGACGCATAAGAAGTTGGAACACTGGGACGCCGCAGGAAGGCCGGGCAGTTATAAAGATGTGGTGATCAACGCAGTCAAAGAAGTAGGTGGGCCAAGCTTTTTTGCACTTCTTGTCATTGCCGTTTCGTTTATGCCTGTTTTTACACTCGAAGGGATGGAGGGTCGTCTCTTCAAGCCCCTGGCTTTCACGAAGAACTTCTCCATGGCTATTGCAGCAGTCTTGGCCATTACTCTCGATCCGGCCATACGGTTGCTTTTTACTCACATGGATCCCTATAAATTCAAACCAAAGTTCTTATGTCGCATCGTCAATGCCCTACTGGTCGGCAAGATCCACAGTGAGGAGACCCACCCGATCAGCAAGCCCTTGATGAAGATCTATCACCCCGTTTGCGAGTTTACGCTGAGACACAAGTGGGCTACAGTCATTGTAGCGGTGCTCATCGTGATCGCCACAATTCCAATCTTTAAAAGGCTTGGTTCCGAATTTATGCCGCCTCTCTTTGAAGGAAATCTCCTTTACATGCCGACGACATTACCCGGCATTTCGGTAACAGAAGCCCAGAAATTACTTCAGGTTCAGGACAAGGTATTGAAGAGTTTCCCTGAAGTGCATCATGTCTTTGGCAAGGCGGGCCGTGCGGAAACGGCAACCGATCCGGCACCATTCTCCATGATGGAAACGGTCGTGTTACTCAAACCCGAATCGGAGTGGCCTAAAGCCCCAAGATGGTATTCTTCATGGGCGCCAAACTGGCTGCAGAAAATGCTTCGGAGGGTCTGGCCAGATCATAAAAGTCCGGATGAACTGATTTATGGCCCTGGGGGACTTGATGAAGCGATGCGGTTCCCGGGTGTCTCCAACGCCTGGACCATGCCCATCAAGGCCAGGGTGGATATGCTCTCGACAGGTGTAAGAACACCCATCGGAATCAAGATCATGGGTGCGGATTTGGAAGTCGTTCAACAGCTCGGCGAGCATATCGAGATGGTCCTGAAAAATGTGCCGGGCACAAAAAGCGTTTTTGCTGAACGTACTGCCGGCGGTTACTTCCTTGACTTTACCCTCAAGCGCGAGGAGCTGGCCCGCTATGGATTGACCGTTGACCAGGTCAATAACATCGTGATGTCGGCGATTGGCGGGGAAAATGTGACCACAACGATCGAAGGACGGGAGCGGTATCCGGTCAATGTTCGTTACTTTAGAGAGCTCCGGGATGATGTGGAGAAGCTTAGAAGGGTTCTTGTGCCAATCCAGACAGGCGGCGCAGGTCCGACAACTGGAATGGGTGGAATGGGTGGAGCAAGTAGCCCGGCAGGAGGTCCGGGAGTTGGGCGGATCCCTCTGGGGCAGTTGGCAGAGATATCTCTGAAGACAGGCCCGGCCATGATTCGTGACGAAAACGGAAGGCTCTCCGGCTATGTTTATGTGGATTTTGATACCTCAAAACGCGATATTGGCGGGTATGTCGCCGACGCCAAGAAAGCCATCCGCGAAAATCTGAAACTCCCAATGGGCTATCAATTAATCTGGAGTGGTCAGTTTGAATACATGGAGCGGGTCAAGGAACGCCTCTTTATCGTTGTGCCCATCACGATCTTCCTTGTCTTCTTGCTCCTCTACTTCAATACTCGGTCGATTACCAAGACGATGATCATTTTCCTGGCAGTTCCGTTTTCGGCCGTGGGCGCTATCTGGTTCCTTTACCTTTTGGGCTATAACACAAGCATCGCTGTTTGGGTGGGGTTGATTGCTTTAATGGGTGTGGATGCAGAGACAGGAATGTTCATGCTCCTCTATCTCGACATCGCGCATAAAGAAGCGGAGTCTAAGGGGCGGATGAGGAACTGGGATGACCTGCGGCAGGCAATTGTGGAGGGCGCGGTGAAGCGGCTTCGTCCCAAAGTAATGACAGTCGGTGTAATGTTCATGGCCCTGGTCCCGATCATGTGGTCTACAGGTGCTGGCGCCGATGTCATGAAGCGCATCGCTGCGCCGATGATCGGCGGTATCTTCACATCGTTTATTATGGAATTGGGTGTTTATCCTGCCATCTATGCCATCTGGAAATGGAACTTTGGATTGAAAAAACAATTAGCTCGAGCAGGTGGTAGCCCAACGTAGTTTAGAGGCTAGCATCCCCTCCACCCCCTGAGGCTGTGAGAAAATTCGGGGAGCCGGGCGGGCCCTGCCCCACGTAGGGTGCAGGACGATGCCCTGAACCTCACATGGTTCAGGGGGTGAGGGGGGGAAGAAATCTGGAGCCATGGAAGCATTTCCCCAGTGGATCATCATTTTAATTGTCGTCATCGTGCTATCAAGGGTAGCAGCACTCCTTGCTAGGCGATTTGGCATATCCGCTTTGACGATTCAACTTTCGATCGGGATTCTTCTCGGCCCCTCTGCGCTCAATCTTTTAGGAGTTCCCATGGTTCTTGGGACCTGGGGAAGCCCTTCTTCCGGTCCGCTTCATAGTGCTCTAAGAATCCTTGCCGAGATTGGGCTGATTCAACTCATGTTTCTGGCAGGTCTGGGAGTGGACTGGCGTGAGCTGAAAAAAATACTTAACCTTTCTTTTTCTGTGGGTGCCTGGGGATTTGTTTTGACTGCGGTGAGCGTTGCAATCATCACACGGGTGTTTGTAGGTCGCTGGTCAGAAGCCCTGGCGGTGAGCGCGATAGTATCTAGCTCGGGCTTTGGAATTTCAATTTATCATTTTAGACAAATGAAGATGCTTGGTTCGCGGGTTGCGGTCATGGCATCAGGAGCCGCTATCCTCGGTGGTTTGTTAGCAATTCTATTGATGATCGGCAGTCAGGCCACGAACTACGCAATGATCTATGGAGCATCTAAGATGGCCATTGCCGTTTCGTGGTTCTTGGCGAAGCTCATTATGTTTCTTGCTATCGCCTACTTTTTGACTTCCCGATTTCTGAAACTCGTTGCAAGGACCGGTTTTGTAAAAAGACCCCGTCAAATGCTCATTGGCTATCTTCTTTTAGTCGCTTCTTTGTATGCATGGGCAGCGATGCATTTCGGGAGCTTTGCTGCCATTGGGGTTGCGTCTGCTGGCGGCGCGTTGCTTGGGGTGTCAAACCCGGAGGTAAAAGAAACAATTGCCAAGGGATTTGAATCTGTCTTGGCTTCGATCCCTGTGGGAATTCTACTCATAGTAATTGGGATGGAGGTGAATCTCAAGGCTGCCGAAGGGTCCATCCTTTTTTTGGCTGTTCTCCTGGTGACAGTCTTCGGTGCGAAGCTAATTGGATGCTGGATTTCTACAAATAAAGGATATGAATCATCGCGTGAGCGGGCCTTGATCATGTTTGGAGTCTTGGCTCAAGGCGAAATGGGGATCGTGGTCGCCGCCTACATATTTTCACGTGGGCTATTGAATC
>Ga0214474_1001672_pt1 | contig 10148 bp, 5 predicted proteins | sample RVTome_2_FD_187335 | JGI IMG/M metagenome (GOLD analysis project Ga0214474, IMG submission 187335) | Soil microbial communities from uranium-contaminated site in the Upper Colorado River Basin, Wyoming, United States - RVT95D214 HiSeq ...
TAGTTGAGTCTCATCGAACCTGCCAGGTCCGCTGCACTGTAGGCTCAATGCTCACAACAAAAGGCCAAGACCTCAGGCTCAAAAACGTGTCCGTGATCCGTGTACATAGTTTTGGTCTCGTGACTCGTGATTTGTTTTTCCTGCTCAACTGCTTCTGCCATCTTTGTCTCCATCGCAAATTGTAGATTTCAAATTTTTGAAGAGTCTTAAATCCTTTTCAATTTGCAATCTAAAATCTGAAATTTGAAATTCTATAACGCTATGCGCTTTGCTCTATGCGTTCTGTGCTTATGTCCATGATTAGGGCTTCGCACTTGGCCCACAGTTGGGGATCCCTGAAGTGCATCAGCTCAATGGCTCTGGCCGGGCACTCGGCAGCGCAACTGCCACAGCCCTTGCATTTGGCCAGATCAATCTCGGCCTCACCCTTAGCATTGATCACCGGTACCTCATAGGGACACACCCTCACACAGGTCAAACAGGCAGCACACCGCTCGCCCTCCACCATGGCCACCACACCACCCACCAACATCTTCTCTTTGGATAAGATGGTGCAGGCTCGAGAAGCTGCTGCACTTGCCTGAGTGATCGTTTCGCTAATCAGTTTTGGTCCGTGGGCGCCACCAGCGAGATACATACCATCAGTAGCAAAATCAACAGGCCTCAACTTCATATGGGCTTCCAAAAAGAAGCCTTCCATCGTTCGAGGAACCTTCAGCATCGTTGCCAATTCTTCATTCTCTCTCGGGATGGTGGCTGCGGAAAGAACCACAAAATCAGGTCTTATCTCCATCCGTTCCTTCAAGATTCTATCCAGATAGGAAAGGGTGAGATTTTGTCCATCCTTCTTGACTTCGGGCTTTTCTTCGGGTTCGTATCGGAGGAATAGGATCCCTTGCTCCCGGGCTTTGGCGTAGTAGGATTCTGCAAGACCATAGGTCCTCATATCTCGATAAAGGATAGAGATATTTGCATTGGGATTCAATTCCTTGATCTTGAGAGCATTCTTCACGGCTGTTGCACAGCAAGTCCGGCTGCAGTTGGGTCGCTCCTTGTTCCTTGATCCTACACATTGAATCATCGCAATGTGATTTGCTCGAGCTACATCTTCAGGTTGATTGACAATCCGACTTTCCAATTCAAGCTGTGTGACAATGCGCGGGTCTTCGCCATAGAGATATTCGTTTGGTTTCCATTCTTGAGCGCCTGTGGCCAAGATCGTTATGCCATGTTCGATCTTCCGGTAATACATGGCAGGCGCCACCATCACTCCAGTGGAGAAGTTTCCTTTGGAGCCGCTGAAATCAACCACCAAGGCATTGGTGATGACGTGGACGGAAGGGTGGTTCGTCACTCGATTGATCAAATCCTTTAAAAAGGCCTGGACATCTTGACCTTCGAGGGTATAGTGAAGGTTTCTAAGATTTCCCCCAAGCTGGGCCTCCTTTTCGAGAAGAAAAATCTCAAATCCCTGATCTGCAAGTTTAAGGGCAGAGGTCATTCCAGACACGCCTCCTCCAATGACCAATCCCTTATGGATCACCGGCAATCCGAGTTCGCTGAGAGGTTGAATCAAGCGCGCATTAGCCACTGCCATGCGGACGAGATCCTTGGCTTTATGGGTAGCATCTTCCTTCTGCCGCATATGGACCCAGGAACATTGATCGCGGATATTCGCCATCTCGAAAAGGTATTTATTTAATCCTGCCTCCCGGCAGGTTTCTCTAAACATCGGTTCATGGGTTCTTGGAGAACAGGAGGCCACAATGACACGATTTAGATTATTTTCTTTGATCGCGTTCTTAATTTTTTCCTGGGTGTCCTGAGAACAAGTATAAAGGTTGTCCTCAACATGGGCGACGTTTTTCAATGTCCTCGCATACTCCCTGACTTCAGGCACATTCACCACGCCTCCGATGTTGATGCCGCAGTTGCAGACGAAGACACCGATGCGGGGTTCTTCCGATGTCACATCCGTCTCGGGAGGATATTCTTTCTTGGTGACCATTGTTCCCCGTGCTGAAGCGATCAGTCCTGTGGCATCGGCCACAGCACCGCTCGCCTGGGAAACGGTCTCTGGAATGTCTTTCGGTCCCTGAAACACACCGCAGACGTAAACGCCTGGTTTGGATGTCGAAGTGGGTTCGAAAGGTTTTGTCTTGCAGAATCCGTGAGACTCCATTTCAATACCCATCCGTTTTGCCATCTCAACTGTCTCTTTGGAGGGGACCATGCCTACCGAAAGAACGACCAAATCGAATTCCTCTTCCACAATCTTTGCCTCTTCATTCAAGTAGGTCACCAGGAGATTCTTTGTTTTAAAATGCTCCTTTATTCTGGAGGCCATACACCTGATGAACCGGACACCGTATTCGGATTTGGCTCTCTCATAATAAGCATCGAATCCCTTGCCATAGGCCCGGACATCCATATAAAAGATGGTAGGCTCGACAAAGTTAGCATGTTCTTTGGCAATGATGGCCTCTTTCGTCGCGTACATGCAGCACACGGATGAACAGTAATCCTGTCCACAAGAGATATCACGGCTGCCCACGCACTGGATGAAAGCGATCTTACGAGGATGCCCTGTATCGGAGGGACGCTGCACCACACCGGCATAGGGGCCACTGGCGCTGAGCATCCGTTCGAACTCGATGCTTGTGACGACATTCGGGTAGACACCATAGCCGAATTCGGGCCGAATATTTCCTTCCACGGTTTTAAAGCCGGGGGTGAGAATGACCGCTCCAACCTGGAGGTCAACCACTTTCTCGCGGTCATCGTGATTGATGGCTCCCGCGCGGCAGGCGAAGACGCACTGTAGACACTCGGAACAGATGCCGCACTCCAGGCACCGTTTGGCTGCCTCGATCACTTCCTCTTCAGTAAGCCCTGATTCCACTTCTGAAAAATCGCCCTTGCGCTCGCCCGCTTCGCGCTTTTCAGGCACTGCACGAGGAGCTTGTGACTTGACCTCCATGAGTTGCTTTGCTTGAGCTGGATCGAGTTTAGCTTCAGGGAGCTTTTCGATTGATTCTAAAACCGGTGGCCATATCCTTGCTTCTTTCTCTTCCTGTTTTAGGTAAGCTTCAATCGAGCGCGCCACCTTATGTCCTGCAGAAATGGCATCCACGACAAAAGTTGTTCCCGTGACCACATCGCCGCCAGCAAAAATCCCTGGTACATTGGTGGCAAGCGTGTCTTTATCTACGGCTACTGTCCGGCCACGCACCGTGTCTACCTTATTGTTCAACAAGGTAAGGTCAGGCCTCTGACCGATGGCAAAGATGACCACATCACAAGGAATCACCGTCTCCGTCCCGGGAATCTCGTCAAAATCAGGCCGCCCATCGATAAAGCCTCGGAAATTCACATCCACGGTTCGTACGCCTGTGATATGACCGTCTTTGTTTGTTACTTCCTTGAACGTCCGGCTGGGATAGACATCAATGCCTTCATCTTGAGCGTCACGGACTTCCCAATCATGGGCAGGCATTTTTTCTCGACTCTCAAGGCAAGACATCCCCACCCAGCTTGCACCCAGACGCACTGAAGACATAGCTGCATCAATGGCCACATTTCCACCACCAAGGACTAAAACGCGCTTGTTTGCGATCTTTGATCGGATGTTTGATGTCCCTGTCAGGCTGACCTCTCGTAAAAAGTCTGTTGTGATCTGAACATCGGGCAGGTCATTCCCTGGGATAGGCAGCTTAATGCCAATATGAGCGCCTGCCGCAACAAAGACAGCGTCGAAATCTTTGAGCAATCCTGCGACATCTTCCACGCGGTTGTTCAGCTTCAACTCAACCCCTCTTGAAATGATTTCATCTATCTCTCGCTGGAGCAAGTCATAGGGCATGCGATACTCTGGAATGCCCACGCGCATCATTCCGCCTGGGGCAGGCAGTGCCTCAAAGACCGTGACGGAGTAACCTTTACGAATCAGGTCATCGGCCGCAGTCAACCCTGCTGGACCCGCACCGACAATGGCGACCTTCTTTCCCGCCCCACTGGTATCCGGGGCTTTTTGAACACCCGACGCATACATCTTCTGGATCTCTTCAGGATGTGAGAACGCCCAGTCGCTCACAAACCGTTTGAAATGCATAATATTGACTGGCTCACTCCCGATCTCGGTTCGGGTACAAGCTTCCTCGCATCGATGGTTGCATACGCGGCCACAAACAGAAGGGAAGGGGTTATCTTCTTTGATCGTACGGTAAGCATCGGCAAAGCGTTTTTCACGGATGAGTGCGACATAGCCCATGGCGCGCTGCTCAATCGGACAGGCGTTACGACAGGGAGCTTCACCACGTTTTTCAATGGCGAAAGCATTGGGGATGGCTTGCGGATATCTCTTGTAGATCGCCTTGCGTGTGGAGAGTAGGGCGTTAAACTCATCGGGGCGGATGATGGGACAGGCTGTTGCGCAATCACCGCAGCCCGTACATTTGGCTGTGTCTACAAAGCGGGCATGCCGATGAAGGCGGACAGTAAAATTCCCTGGTTCGCCTGAGATCCCTTGGACATCGGTGGCCGTCAGGATGCCAATGTTAAGATGGCGGCCTGCCTCGACCAGTTTGGGAGAGATGATGCACATGGAGCAATCGTTAGTGGGGAAGGTTTTATCCAACTGGGCCATTACTCCGCCAATCGCAGGGGATGACTCCACAAGATAAACATAGTAGCCAGATTCGGCGAGGTCGAGGGATGCCTGGATCCCGGCGATCCCGCCTCCCACGACCATTACGGCTCCTACTTTATCGGCCATAACATTCCTCTCTAATTTCAGATTTCAGATTTTTCAATCTACATTCTGCGATCTGAAATCTACAATTTACATCAATCCCTTATCCCTCAGCACCTTCATGGGGTCGGTGATATGCCGGCGAAACCATTTCTTGGCATCACGATGCCCTAGTGCCAATCCCATCAATTCTGTAAAATAAAGGATAGGGAGATTGTATTTCTTCCCCGTTTCCTTCTCCAATTCTTCCTGACGGGTATCGAGATTGGCCTGACACATCGGGCAACCCGTGACCAGACAGTCGGCCTCTGCCTCCATTGCCATGGAGAGGAGTCGGTCGTTCAACTTCTTAACGATGTCTGTCCGCGTCATCACGAGGCTGGCGCCACAGCAATCGGTCTTATAGGACCAAGGAACGGGATCAGCGCCTAATAATTTCATCAGTCGGTCCATATGCCGAGGATTTTCATATTCCCGTATGCCTGTCACTTTGGGGGGTCGAACAGTGAGGCACCCATAGTAGCAAGCCACCTTAAGCCCTGAAAGAGGCTTTGTGCGCTTTTTCTTCACCTCTTCTAAGATCGGTTCGTCGCAGAAAAAGTCCAGTGCATATCGAATGGAGACATTTCCTTGATACGAAAAATGTACTTTCTCGGGGTGTTCCTTGGCCTCTTTTTCCACTGCCTTCAATCGGCTGTAGCAGGCCACGCAAGGAACCAGCAACTCGCGATCGTTCTTTTCGGCGATGACAAGATTTCGGGCGGCCAGTTCGATGGCCAGCTCTTCATCCGTGCAGTGAGCCGAGCTCGCCCCGCAACAGGTCCAATCCTCTAACTCATGAAGTTGAATATCGAGGAGTTTGGATACGCCCCGGATCGAATCATCATACTCTCGGGCCGTTCCATGAAGGGAGCATCCAGGGTAATAAGAAATCTCTTTCACCTTCTCTCCTCTTTCTCAAATGCATTGAAGATCTCCTGAATCTCTTTCCCTCCTCCAAACCTCGAAGGAAGCAGTTTGATCTTTCCTTTTAGGAACATCTTCCACCCCAATCCGGCATCCCTTAGAAAATCTTTGGTCTTCGATTTTAATTGGATGATCAGACTCAGTTCGTGGATCCGGCCTTTCGATTTAATCGACTCTAAGAAGACAGAATGAAAAATAGGAATATCCTTTTCCCCTGGCTCGGCACCCGAACGAAGCGCCAAACTTCTTAGGACATCCATGATCTTGGCGATGTCGATATCGTTTGGGCATCGAACACTGCACGTATAGCAGGAGGCGCAGATCCAGATGGTCTTTGAAGTGAGAACCTTTTCTCGATGGCCGTACTGGATATGACGGAGCATCTGATTGGGGAGGATATCCATCGCATAAGCGATAGGACATCCTGCCGAACATTTCTGGCACTGAAAACAGGCCTGGATTTTTTCACCGCTGGCCTCAACAACTTCAGACAGGAAAGGATTCTCCTTTTGGATTGCCTGTACGTTTAGCTCCATCATTTACCCCTTGATCTTGGATGGAAGGACTTTCCAGGATAGCCTGAGTTCCTTGGTGAACGGGAAGTTCAATGGTAAACGTTGTGCCTTCATCCACTTGGCTCTTTACGCTGATTTTCCCTCCATGGTCCTCAATAATTCCGTAAGAAGTGGCGAGGCCCAACCCGGTTCCCTTTCCCACCTCCTTGGTGGTGAAGAAGGGATCAAAGATTCGGGTGAGGTTCTCTGCGGGGATGCCCTCACCGGTATCGGTAAATTCCACTAAAACCATTTTCCGATCTGGAGCAGGGGAGGTGGTAATGGTAAGCGTTCCACTGCCACGTATTGCCTCTGCCGCATTGACAATGATGTTCATGAAAACCTGTTTCAGTTGACTGGCATTTCCTTTGACGAAGGGCAAGAAAGGGTCGAGTTTCTTGATGATCCGGATGTTATGAAAGAGAGCTTGATTTTCCAAGAAGAAGAGGCCATCTGTAATGGCCCGATTGATATCCGTAGGCTCCATTTTCGGTTCGGTCTGTCGGGCGAATTCGAGAAGGCTCTTAACGATCTCTTTACACCGTCCGGCCTCTTGAACAATCCGGGCTAAATCTCCTCTCTTGGAATCTTCCTCTGAGAGATCTTCTATCATCAGGCTGGAATAGATAAGAATTCCACCCAGAGGATTGTTGATCTCGTGTGCAATGCCGGCTGCCAGCTTTCCGAGAGAGGCCATCTTTTCTGAGCTGACTAACCGAACATGGGTCTCCTGGAGCTTTTTTTCCATCATCAGACGAGGCCTCAGGTCTGTGAAAATTCCAACACTGGCGATCTCCTTGCCCGTTCCATCGTAGATAAGGACGGCCGAAAGTTGAATGGGAATCTCCTCTCCGAACTTATTGACAACATTGAGCTGGGTTGGGATGAATTTTCCTACTCCTCCATACTCTGGGCTTCTGAGTTTCTTCATGATCTCTTTAGCCACTCCCTCCGGATAGATTTTTGTGATATGGAGTTTACCGATCACCTCTTTGGCCGTGTATTCGGTCAGGGTCTCAGCTCCTTTATTAAAGATGAAGATTTCGCCTTTCATGTCGGCAGCGATGATTCCATCCACAGAGCTTTCGATCAGGTTCATGAAGAACTCATTGGCCTCCCGGAGTTCATTTTCGATCCGTTTTCTTTCTGAGATATCTAAATTGATTCCCTGGTAACCGATAATTTCTCCCCTCCCATTTTTGATGGGATGTCCGGTTAGCAAGACGGTGATCTTCTCACCGTTCTTCTTCTTAAATTCCACCTCCATATCTTTGACATAGCCATCTCTTTCGATCTTTTCCTGGAAGGTCTTCCGATCCTCAGGGTTAACGTAAAGATCGTGGGCGATATCGATATCGAGAAATTCCTCTTTGGTCGGATAATCCAGAATTTCAAGAAGGGCTTGGTTACAGTCTAAAAACTTGCCCTCCTTTGAACTGATAAAAAGGCCATGTCTCACCCTTTCGAAGAGGTTTCTAAGCTTTTCCTCAGAGTCCTTGAGATCCCCCTCAAATTTCTTCCGTTCTGTGATGTCCCGGATATAAGCATAGGTTTTGACCTCTCCGGTATCCGACTCGGCCAAAGCAATACAAACCTCTGCATCCTTAACACCGCCCTGAGAGGTCAGGATACTCATTTCAGTACAGAGTTTCTCTCCTATTCCAACTCCGCGGATGACCGTTCCCTCAAGAAATTTTTTGTCTTCTTTACCAATGACGGAAAAAAAATTTCTTCCAATCAAATCCTCCTTGGGAATTCCAGTGATTTCGGAGGCCATCTGATTGGCGAAAATGATCTTAAAAGCCTGATCGAAGACCAGGATTCCATCGTCACCCATCTCCGCGATTTTCTCAAATTGTTGGTTGGCCTCCCGGATCCTTCGTTCCATTCTTTTTGACTCTGTAATATCTTTGAGATAGGCGTACCCCTTCCGGGCTCCAAGAGGCGTTTTCGCCAAGGCGATACAAATTTCAGCCTCTTTGATCCCTCCGTTCGAGGTGGGCATCTGGACCTCGACACATGTTTTTTCTCCATAACGCTCAGGATGGATGAAGAGGTCTTCGACAAAGGATTGATGGGGTTTGGCTAAAAGGGAAAGGACCGACATTTTCACCAACTCTTTATTCGAATATCCGGTGATCTCGGAAGCCATCCGATTTGCAAATTCGATCTGGTGACGCTCATCAAATACTAAGATCCCATCATTACCTAATTCGGCAATGGATTGAAACATCTCTGACTCCACCCCCTTCTTTTTGACAAGGGTAAGTGGTTCAGCCGTTTTTTTTCTCTTTGTTGGCGGAGTTGGTTTTTTGGCAGCCATATTCATCCCAAGGTACCATATCTCCCCAGGGTTGACAAGAAAACCTGGCATCACTTTGATCCAATGAAAAATGCAAAATGAAAAGTGCAAAGTGCAAAATGTTTTCAATTGCTAATTATGTAATTTTCATTTTGCAATGTGCTTTTTATAGTCCTACATAATCCAGGAGAGCGGGGATCTGTTTTTCCCATCCGATGGGAATGATCTGGACTCCTTGGCAAAGGGGTTTCAATGCCTTGATCAGACCCCCTGCGATCTCAATGCTTGCTTTCTGTTTATCTGAAGCCTTCATCAATTGGTCGATGATTGAATCCGGAATGGAGGCTCCTTCCACATGCTTGTTCACATATCGGGCCATCCCGACTGATTTGAGCAGGGTGATGCCTGCGATGATGGGAACCTTGAAGTGCACCACTTTTTTGGCGAAGGGCTCAAAAAGACTTACATCGTAGATCGAATGGGTAAAGAAGAAATCAACCCCCATCCTTATCTTCTTTTCCATTTCCAGGACCTCCAAATCGAGGACATGACCTTTGGCGGCTGCATTGATTTGGGCGCCTATACAAAACTGTGGTTTTCCCTGGAGGTCGTTTCCTGTGAGGTCGTAGCCTTCTTGGAGGCGCTTGGCGGCGCCGAGCAAACCCATGACATCGAGATCGAAGATGGCTTTGGCTTCGAAGTGATCTCCCATGGAGGGAGGGTCTCCCTGGACGAGCAAGACGTTCTTCAAACCCAAAGCCGAAGCGTTTAAGAGTTCGGATTGGAGCGCCAATCGGTTTCGGTCGCTACAGGATAGATTGTAAATCACCTCCATCCCCTTTGCCTTTAGCAGAGTGCATACCGAAAGGGATCCCAGCCTCATAATGGCATTTTGAAGGTCCGGCACATTGATTGCATCCACACGCCCCTTGAGAAGTTCCGCATATTCGTAAAGCTCAGAAAGGTCGTTCCCCTTAGGAGGCTGGAGTTCAACGGCGACTGCAAATTTTCCCGAATCCAATCGTTCCTTAAATGTCATGGGCTTTCTCCTCTCTCCCACCTTGAGGGAGGTGACCGGCAAGTGCCCCGTAAGCCCCGACTTGTAGGCGGGGTCAAGGGGCATAATCAAAACGATATTTCTTTGCTCGCTTTCCGCTCGCCACTACGTGTCCCAGGAAGCCCCGGCCTGTGGCCGGGGAGCTTCATTATCCAATCGTCTCGAGGGGCATGTGGGTCATCCCGTTCTAACCGATGCCTCGTGCGAAAGAACGGATAAGGTAGAATCCGAGGATCTTCTTGAGATGAAGCATCATCGTCTCTACCGCGAATACTCTAATTTTATGAATCGATTGCCCAAGAGAACGTATATTTTTAAGGGCATGGGAAATGAAAATTATAAAATTATAAAACCTCTGGGAAAAATCTGTCAAGCTCCATGAAGAATTGACACGCATTCCTGAAACACGGGAACTCTTTCAAGCGGGAAAGAGCTCCCCTTTTCAGTAACATCTCTCATTTTGCATATCTTTTCTTATAGGCTTCCTGGACCAGGGTTCCCTGAGTTTGATTTCGCCAT
>Ga0214474_1001673_pt1 | contig 10148 bp, 10 predicted proteins | sample RVTome_2_FD_187335 | JGI IMG/M metagenome (GOLD analysis project Ga0214474, IMG submission 187335) | Soil microbial communities from uranium-contaminated site in the Upper Colorado River Basin, Wyoming, United States - RVT95D214 HiSeq ...
TCTGTAATGAGGGTTTTTGTCCCTGTTCCATATCCAATAAGGACCATTTCGAAATTCTTCGATTGAGATTTGATCATTCCATAAGGAGAGACATCTTTATAAACCCAGGTATCCGTGATGCCTTCGGGATCTTGATATTGAAGGTGCTTTGTGGTGAAGGTGCCCGCAGGAACTTTTATTGTCTCGGTCCCTTTATCAATCATCTTCCCAGGTTGTCCTTGACCTTTAGACCCATGTCCCATCATCTGGACAGGCATCTCCATGGCAAGTTCATTACCAGTCTTCATAATCATCCTTTTTAAATTCTTTGGGTCTTCTGGATCTCCAGAAACAAGCATTTTGGTAATGATCCGCCCCTCTTGCTTTGTTTCCATAACCGTCTCATACCAGTATGAATCTCCCTCTTTACCAACAACAGCCATTTTCATTTTTGAGGGCGGTTCACCCTTGGAAGTCACCTGATATTCTGACCAGCCACCCACCACCGGCTTAAAATCAGAATAAAATTTAGGTCCCGCAGTCTTTCCGAATTGAGCCTGAGCAGACCATACAAAAAACAAGGCCAAAAAGATTGAAGTGATCCAAACAACCTTTTTCATATTTACCCTCCTCTAAATAGAATTTGTCGATGATATGGAAAATATCTAACAAAAGAAAAGGCCGGAAGTCAAACTTCCAGCCCTTGAAATCTTTAGAAAATTCTAAATTGGTTTTCTAACCTTCTGATGAGCCTTTTAACGTCCTGCTTAGGACCATCGCAACGAACCACAGGTTAAGCAATGAGTTGCATGGGGAAACATCCATTTCATGGACCTCGCCTCCTTCTTAAATTCAATTCTAATTTTCCTTCCCCTTCCTTGTTAAGGGAAAATCTCGAGAGCTCTGAAAAACAACCTTTCGCTCTCTTGATTACATAGATTCCCAAACAGGATTACACAGATTATTCTTTAATTTCAATGTATTTTTAATCGGTGTAATCGTTCCATCATCCGTGTAATCAGAGATTTCTGGCCTTTTTCAGAAATCTCATCTCAGTCTTTCCCTCTTTTTTTCAAGAGGCTGAGGAGGTCAGATTCCTTAGATGATTTTGTATTGGTTTTCTCTTTTTCGATCTCTAATTTCAATTCTTCTTTTTTCCATTCCTTTTCACGGATCATGTGTTTCTCAATCCAGTGGTCAAGAGCTTTTGCATCAAAAAGGACCCTATCTCCAATTTTGAGGTAGGGAAGTTTTTTCAGTGAGGCCATCCGGTAGACGGTATCTGTCGAAAGGCTTAAGTACTGGCTCGCCTCTTTGGCAGTAATTAATCTCCGAAGTTCGGGAATCTTCTTTATCCGGTCGTCCATCCGTTTAAAATACTTCTCGGTTAACAGGTCGGCCAGTATGTCTAAAAATTCTTTGAGCGGTGGTCGGATTTCCTCTTGCGCCATTGTCCCCTCCTTTAAATGAATGGCTACCTGGATTGCCCTCTCCCCTTGACGACTTCCTGAATTTTTCGCATCATGGTGATGTTTTCCGTATGGCCGGTGAAATGGGCTGTCACTTTCCCCCGGATCGGGCGATTGAGGAGATAGAAATCTCCGATCAGATCGAGGATCTTATGCCGGACAAATTCATCAGGGAATCTAAGTTCGGTGTTCACAATCTTTTCATTATCTACCAGGATAATGTTGTTCAACCGTCCTCCTCCTGCCAATCCCATCCGGTTGAGCATTTCGACGTCCTTTAGAAAACCAAAGGTCCTTGCCGGGGCAATCTGTTCTGCAAAGACCGCTTCGTTTTCAAGGACAAACTCCATCATTTGTTGTCCGATGGGTGGTGGGTAATCCAGATAGAAGCGGATCAAAAAAACCGGAGCAGGCTCAATGACGAGAGATTTTTTATGATGAACCACTTCAAGCCTCTGATCAATGACCAGGTCTTCAACCTCTTCCTCTTGATCCTCCATCCCAGCCTCCTCAACGATCTTACAAAATTCTAAAGCTGACCCATCCATCGTTGGGATCTCTTCAATCATCTTCACCATCAAATTAGTGATTCGATAGGCATGGAGTACGGCCATGAGGTGCTCGATCGTTCTTGCGATGGCCCTTCCTTTCTTGAGAGAGGTGGCAAATTCTGTTGTCTGAACATAGTCGATATGGGCAGGAACCACATCATCAAATGAGATGTTTCCGAAAATGATGCCACTGTTGGGAGGAAGGGGCTGAAGGAGAAGTCCGGTCTTCATGCCGGAATGGAGTCCTGTTCCGTAAAGGACCATGCTCTTCTTTAGGGTGCGCTGAAGATGTAAGGCGCTCTCCATACCTTTTGAAGACTTCCGAATAGAGGAAACTTCTTTTCGAGCAGGGGCAAAAGCGGAGTCTGTGCTTTTTTCCGTTCTCTCTTTTAAAAACATCTTCTCTTGATCAATATCCTCGCTGATCTCTTCTTCCAGAGGTTGAATGGTCAGCAGTTCTTTTCGATGATCAAGGGCCCGGCGAATGGTCTGAAGGAGAACATCAAGGGAGAGAGGTTTTTCAATAAAATCGAAGGCCCCCAGTTTCACAGAGGCCATGGCCGTAGAAATTGTGGCATGACCGGAGATCATAATCACTTGGCAATCTTGAGCGATCCCTTTGATTCGTTTTAATACCTCTATGCCATCCATCCCAGGCATCCAGATATCGAGGAGGATGATATCCGGCTCTTCTTGCTGGAAAACTTTTATTGCCTCTTCCCCACTCTCTGCCTGGACGACTCGAAAACCCTCATCCTCCAGAACCCCTGTAATCGATTGAACTACTCTCTCCTCATCATCCACGATGAGGATTTTTTTCTCCATGAGTTCTCCTTTAGAGAGATCCTGCTTTTCCAATATCACAACCTTGTCAAAGAATCAACAATTTATTAGAAAATTGGAATGCTGCGGAAATAAAAGGTTAAGGCTAAGGTTAAGTTGGAAAATCTCTCAACCTCAACCTAAACCTTAACCTGATAATTTTCCATCATTCCCATTTCACTTATCGATTTGGGCCTTCTGAAGCCGACCGCTGAAATCCCGGTAGATCACCTTCCATCGACTGTAGGTATCCAGAGCACCTCCTCGACCTCCTGCCTCCTTCCTTCCATAACCTGAGCGCTTGATTCCACCAAAAGGCATCTGGATCTCCGCGCCAATCGTGGAAGCATTGATATAAACAATTCCAGTCTCCAGATCTCTTTCTACAATAGCCGATGAATTGATATTTTGGGTGTAGATCGCAGAGGAAAGCCCATAAGGGGTCTGATTAACGATTTGAATAGCATCTTGAAGATCTTCCGCTTTGATCACGGAAACCACCGGACCAAAAATTTCCTCCTGGGCAATCCGCATCTCAGGAGTTACCTCAATAAAGATGGTGGGCTCGATGAAATACCCTTTGGAGCAATGGCCCTTTTGGTAGGCTTTTCCTCCTAAGATAAGTTTCGCTCCCTCTTTCTTCCCAATCTCGATATATTTAAGAATTTTTTTAAACTGGGATTCATTGATCACTGGCCCCATGTTTGTCTCTTTTTGAAGACCATTTCCCAGTTTGAGGTGCGATGCAGCAGTTTTGAACTTTTCGATGAATTTCCTATATACTCTCTTGTGCGCAACAATTCGACTGGCGGCAGTGCATCGTTGCCCGCTCGTTCCAAAGCCACCCCAGATGGTTCCTTCCACAGCCAAATCGAGATTTGCATCATCCATGACGATGATCGCATTCTTTCCACCCATTTCGGTCACGATCATCCGATGGATGGCCCCGCAAATAGTTTCAAGATGTTTCCCGGTATCAAAAGAACCTGTGAAAGAGATGGCATCCACTCCTGGATGGCTCACCAAATATTCTCCCACCTCTCCTCCTGGCCCATGAACTAAATTCAGAACCCCTTTGGGTAAACCCACCTCCACCAGGGCTTCTACAAATTTTGCCGCACAGACAGAGGTATCACTTGAAGGTTTGAAAACAACTGTATTGCCACAGATGAGGGCTGGAAAAACCTTCCATGCAGGGATGGCAACAGGAAAATTCCAGGGGGTGATTAATCCAAAAACACCAATGGGAATGCGAATGGATTTCATATCCTTATTGGGAAGTTCAGAGGGAACGGTTTCTCCAGAAAGTCTCCTCCCCTCTCCAGCCATGTAATAGCCCATATCAATGGCTTCCTGAACATCGCCCAGGCCTTCAGAAAGGATTTTCCCCATCTCCCGTGTTTCCAGCTTTCCCAAAGAATCTTTATTTCTTAATAGAAGTTCTGCCGCCCTGAATAGGATTTCACCACGACGTGGGGCTGGGGTGAGCCGCCATTGCTCATAAGCCTCTCTCGCAGCTTTAACTGCTCGATCCACATCTCCTCGGCCTGACTTGGAAACGATCCCAATGACCTCATCTTTGTTTGCTGGATTGATCGATTGAAAAGTTTCTCCAGACTTAGAATCAACCCATCTCCCATTGATATAATTTTTGACTCGCTCCATCTTTACCCCATTCCATTTCAGATTTCGGATTTTAGATTTTGGATTGAAAACTCCAATTTCAAACCTCAGATTGCAAATTTCAAAATTGAATTATTCTTTTTTTCAATCTACAATCTGCGATCTTAAATCTGCAATTGTGTTTTTAGTAGTTCCCACCCCCCACCTTCTTTTTCAGAAGATCGTAATCCTGTTCCGATGAAGCGAAAATTCCAGTGTTGCCTAACCTCACATTCCTTAGCCCCACTGCCTTGACTTCCATATAGGCATCAATCATCTCAGAAACCTTTGGGCTTTTATACCGCTTCATTTGGTATTCAGGGGAAAAAGCTAAAATGGTAAAGGGGATTCCCGGGTTAACATCAAAAATCAATTGAGCAATCTTTTTCAACTGGGGCGTTTCTACGAGGTTTGGGATGTAGAGAGAAAGGACTTCCAGAACAAAACCCCTTTTTACAATTTCTTCAGGAAGTTTGAGGATGTTCCGGTTAAAACAGCCGGTCAGCCACTTATGATCTGTTCCGTCATAGGCCTTGATATCGAGCCAAAAAGAGTCAACCCCTGCCTCTTTCAATGCATCGAGATTCTGAGGGGTGAGGCCATAACCATTGGTTTCGATCAGTACCCAGAGTTTTGTTTCTGCCTTAATGAGGCGACTACATTCGATATAATACTCTGGACAGCAGGTCAGATCTCCTCCCGTGAAGGCAACGATATTGCGTGCAGGTCCCCATCCCTGTGGGCTTAATACGATTTCTTTTTTATGAATCACCTTGGGACAGAGAGACGACCGTTTTCCATACATCACACAAGCCCCACAACAGCGACAGGAATCATGGGCATGAAAGGCGGTGGCCCTGTATCGGGGTTCTTGAACCGTTACTTCTTTTTCATATTCTTTACACGCTTTTAAAATATCGGAAGGTGGCCACCAATCGCCCTTGGCACTCTTTGTAAAATTCCACGAATGACATTTTCGACAGGAGAAGTTACATCCTGATTGGTAGATGGAGAGATAGTTTTCCGGGCGTGAAAGATGAACCGCAGAGATTAGCCTAAGGAGACCGTTGTCTGTCTTCTTAAGGGTTGCTTCACAGGCAAGAGCTTTCCCTTGTTCAATCTCGATAAAACAGCTTCCCTGAGGATATCCTTGTTTAATTAAATTACATTTCATCATAAAATGTTATCATATGCCATCTCCCACTTGCAAGTCATTTGGGTAGATCGGATCTGGATAGAAGGAAGGGGAAGAAAATGGAACCTGGGAATCTGAATCATCGATGGAAATCGTTACGGAGGGTAACTTCACCTTTGGAGGGGATCTGACCTTTAAGTCCCAAAGGCCAAGGTGCTTTAGGATCTTTTCAATGACCTCCTTGTCCTCTATGACCCTGATCACCTTCATCTCGCCGGAACATTTCGGGCAGGTGAGGGGATCAACCTCATAAATCTTTTGTATCAGACGTGCCCAATTTTTCCTGTATTCCTTTGATGATCCTTCCGGCTCCAAAATAGAGGGGATCAATTCGTCCTGATCGTTTATTTAAAGCGTTTATACTCAACTGTCAGAGTCTTGCTGGCAATCAAGTTTTACTTTTTATCAGCGGGTATAACCGGCAAAAGCAGGTGTGACTTTACGAAGTGAATATCGTGCTTCACTGTTTGCATACCGGGTAACATGTAAACACCCCAGATACCGAGCCGGCTGAGGAGGTCATCCTGGTTTCTGATTATCAACTGGATGCGGTGACCTTTCTTAAATAAGTTTGAACTCGGCATGAAAGATATCGCATACTCGACCGCCTCTCCAGGGGTCACAGGTACCGGGTCCTGCCGTTGATGGATGGGCCGGTAAGGCAGGGACCTCGCTTTTTCAAGAGCTCTGTGCTCTGCGGCAAGATAACCGGTAGTTACCAGCATCCTGTTTCCTTTTTCGTCAACATCGGCTATGTCCACCATCCAGTTTGTTTCGGTTTTGTCGATGGACGCTTCCAGATATAAGGCCATGGGCCCGGTTATCTCAATATCCTGCTTTAATACTTCACTGCTATATGTAAGGCAGTAGACAGTTGGGTCTAGATAAGGCGCCGGCTGTGTGAAGGTCTCCGGTTCAGGCCTTCCCTTAACGGGCTCTACCGACAGACCGCCCCCGGGATGCAGATAAAATTTGGTCCACTCCGTTCTTTTGAGTGGCCATTCATCCTCGAAGCGCCACTTGTTGGCCCCCATCACAAACAACTTGACAGGCGGTTCATCCATAATCCCCGTATCAATCCCCTTAAGCCAGTAGTCATGGAACCTCAGAATCTCATCGCTATAAGCCACGAAGGGCCGGCCCGGAGCCTTTGACGGCCATAACGCTAGCTTCCTGTTCGGCGAATCTATCTTCTCCCATATCTCAAAGGTCTGCCAGGTATAGAGCAGTTCGTTCCAGGGGGTGGATATATATATTGGAGTTTTTATATTACTGTAATCGGGGATGCGCTGCTCCATATGATGGGTAATGGGTCTGGGGTGAAACGATTCCAGCAGCTCTTCAAACATCATCGGTAGGACCTTGGGGTACTTCAATATAGCGTAAAACCTGGCATTATACTTTATGTCCGGGTGGTCCAGGGCCTCCTGAACTTTGGCCTCTAACTCCTCCGGGGGAAGACTAAAGATATTCAGCGGGGAGAACGCATGCCGGTCAGGCATAAGGTGGTCGTTTCCATGCCTGGCTGTCAATATGTTCATCTTCATGCAATCAAAGATGCCATGAAAATGCTCCTGGGTACCGATAATAGCCTCAAAGGGAATAATGGCCTTAAGTGAAGGAGGCGGGTTATTGGCGGCAATATCCGTCTGCATACCGGCATACCCGCAGGCCCCAATCATCCCGACATTACCGTCGCACCAGGGCTGCCCGGCAATCCAATCTATCACGTCGTAGGTATCTTCTGTAGTAGGATGAGATGTCCCTTCCGATTTACCGAAGTTTCTCGGCTCGGGAATAACGCGTACATATCCCCTCTCCACGAAATAGTCTATGGCCCCAGCCTCCAGAGACCCATCCCAGAATGGGGTATCCCAGTACTCCTGCTCAGGGAGCCAGCGCGTTACCTCCTGAGCTTCTTTACCCCAGAAAAAGTAGGAAAGTATCGCCGGGAACCGCTTCCCATCAACATCAGGTCGGTAGATATCGGCCGCGATACGCACACCATCACGCATGGGGACCATGACGTCCTTCTCCACCTTCACCGAATGGGCCGGCTTTGACCCCTCCTGTTTTGTAACTTGAGGATAACCGTCAAAGTAGACACCCTTAACATCGGTGCCGTAGGGGACAGGCTGCCCGAAGGGTTTATAATCCTTCAGCCTAGGCCTAACCTCGTCTCCGTGATATATAGAAGCTCTCATAGATTTCGAAGCCATGGCTGTCCTCCTTCTCTTCTTTTGATTTGATTTGATAAGAAAGTAATAAGAACTCGTTTTTGGGTAAATTGGGTAAGTTGAATATATGAAAAATGGAGTTGAATGTCAAGAAAAAAAGCGGCCACAAGTGAGGGAAATAAATCCAGTCCCTTCCTGCGGGGTATTAAACCTCGCAGGAAAATTATCTTGGGCCATTCACCCCGTACTATTTTATAGTGCGAGGGTTCACCCAGCACTTTTCTAAAAGTGCTGGGTTCATACCTGCAGTCCTGCCGTTGGCGGGACGAGGTTTTTTTGGAAGGTGCTTGATAAAGGACTGACTCAGGAGGAGAAAATGAAAATGTCGCCTTTTTAGACAGAAGGTGATAGAAAATTTACCAGAAAAAGATGGCTTTTAATAATGGGTTCTGGTGCTGTTTAAAGCGTGGTCTGGTCGATTCTGAACGTGATCCGCCAGTTGCGGGTAACGGCGAGGCTCCATGTTCCCTTGCGGTTGCCGGTGAGCTTTCACCACGGAGTATTTTACGACTAGCAGCTTGTGCTTAGTGCTGCCCACCGACCAAAATCAGCGGGGGCTATAAGCTGTCCGTTGCAGTGTCTTTTTTTAGGCCGCCTTTTGGATTTCTTTAGCCTCATATTCAGGAAACATGATAATAGCAGGATGGATATCAAAAGCTTTTGCTAACTGTTCTACACGCTTTTTGCCAATTTCCACCTTTTTGTTTTCTAAGAGGCTAATATTGGTTGCGCTGATGCCCGAACGCCTGGCAAGTTCAGCCTGGGTCCAGCCTTTTAATTCGCGAAGCATTCGTATAACCTCACCTGTCGTCAGTTTAGCATGCGCTTTTGCTGGTACAAATTCAGTTTGTCGACGAGCTCTCATAAGTCCCCCTAATAGTTGTGTGGCGTAATTTCCAAAACGAATACCGTGACAATGTCCTGCTCTACGGCATAGATAACCCTATATTGTAAGCTCAAACGGGATGAACGCTGCCCCTCGCGTCTCCCCTTTAGTTTTTCGTCATGGAACCCCGGAAATTCTCTCAATTTCTCCGGGCCATGCCTGAACACAATGCCTTTCCAGACCTCATATTTCTTAACGACCGTCGTTGGAAGCGCGCGGCATGTTTTTTCGACGTCGCGATGTTCTTTAATGCGCCACATTATTATTTATAATAAGTTATCAATTTTAATAAGTCAAGTTAATTTTGAATTTCCCCAATGCCTGAAATCCAGATTGAAAAACTCAAACACCTGAAGTTAGGAATCATAGTGCTGAGAGGGTCTGGGGAAAGGCTTAGAAGAAGTTTATGATGGTAAAAAAGATAAAAACAGTGAACACCTATTTTGGAATTGTGGTCTGGGCTCAACTTTTAATTAGGCTTTGTTGGATTGTTGAGATCTGACCCTCAGCTCCGTGTATCGATTGCTTTCTATTGGCCGAATCAGGAGAGATCAGCCGCGCGCTTTTGCGCGTCGGCTGGAACGGCTTGTTCGCCCTGCAATTCTCTTTTTCAATTCTGCAATTCCAATAGTGGGAGCATCCTTCTCTGTCATCTTAGCTTCTCGAAGGCAGCGAAAATCTTCGTATGAAGCAAGCTCTTCCTGTATTTTCTGAAATGTTTCATAGGGTAAAACAACATATTCTTTTTTTCCGTTTTTTTTAATAATTTGCGCATTTACTACCATAAAAACTCCTTTCACCTATATGCTTCTCGGCGATGACGAACCCTATAGACGACAATGTTTTTATTTTCGACCTCAAATAGAACCCTGTACTCACCCACTCGCAAACGATACTCTGGAGTAAAATTTGTAAGCCGTTTAACATCTCCCTTTAAATCATCGCTCATTGCCTCAATGCCTTTGATGATCTGTAATTTTATCCGTGACGAAAGCCGTTCAATATCCTTCACTGCTCTTGGTTTAAAAGGATTGAATTTCGTTAAAATTTTACAGAAAACATCATTTTGAACAATATAAAACAACATCCTGGCTAAAAAAAATGGTAATGCAATCAGTACGGTTTGGTTCTAATTCTAAACTGGACCTCTTTTTCGTTAATTATACAAAAAAATAATATGATGACGCAAACTTATCAAGGTCAACCCTAAGAAAGTTCTGACCTTCAGACCAGAGAGTCGAAGGGTTTACTTCTCAAAAATTAATGGATCTGCCACGTTTGCTTTTCCTTCCCCTCGCGTCATTTACAGTTGAAGCATGCTACGGTTTGCAGATATGGCCTTCTGTG
>Ga0214474_1001675_pt1 | contig 10137 bp, 8 predicted proteins | sample RVTome_2_FD_187335 | JGI IMG/M metagenome (GOLD analysis project Ga0214474, IMG submission 187335) | Soil microbial communities from uranium-contaminated site in the Upper Colorado River Basin, Wyoming, United States - RVT95D214 HiSeq ...
TGCCCAGACCAGAAAAGAAGGATTGGATGATCGTGCTTCGATTAAAGACGAGTAAACCCGATCCAATTGTCAAGGACTTCAAGAAGGCCGGCTTTAATGTCACCTATTCGGCCTGGTTCCGTTGCGAGACAGGAAGTGATTGAGAGGTTTAACGTCCTTTACGAGAAGAAGGGGTTGAATGGTGAAAGAAATGATAGACGAGTTGGGCTGATTTTCGATTCATCTTTGGAATTTTAACCAAATCTTCGTCTGTAGCTTCTTTGATCTTCTCAACACTCCCGAAAAATTTCAACAATTCCTTTTGCCTCATTTTTCCAATACCTGGAATCTCTCTCAAATCTGACCTAATGGTCTCTCTGCTCCTCACCTTCTTATGGTAAGTAATAGCAAAACGATGGGCTTCATCACGGATGCGGTCAAGAAGATGTAAGAGTGGCGATTGCTTACCCAAAAGAAAGGGTTCCTTAAATTGAGGATGGAAGATCTTTTCCTCAGTCTTCCTGAATCGAGAGAGACGAGTCTCTTCAAGAGATCTTTCCTTAGCAAGGCTAATGAGATCGATCTCCTTCATTTTCAATTCTTTGAACACCTCCTGTGCCACATTCAATTGGCCTCTTCCTCCATCTAATAGAACCAGGTCCGGGAGATCATTCTCTTCAATGGCTTTTTGATAATGCCGGAGGAGAACCTCATACATCATTCCATAATCATCCGCTCCCTCTATCGTTTTGATTTGGAAATGGCGGTATCGTTCTTTATTGGGCTCCCCATTTTCAAAACAGACCATAGACCCAGTGGCATATCCTCCCTGAAAATTTGAGATATCAAAGGCCTCGATCCTTCGTGGGATTTTTTTCAGATGAAGCTTTTCCTTTAAGGCTCGGATAAGCTCCCTTCGGTCCTTTTGAAGCTCATCCTCTGCATGAAGAAAACGCTCAGCATTTTCATTGGCCATTTTAAGAAGGTCCCTCTTATCTCCCCTCATGGGAACAAAGATACGAACCTTATTCCCCTTCAGCTCCGTCAACCATTGTTCAACAAAATCCTGCTCAGGAATTGCTTTTAAGATTAAAATCTGTTCAGGAATGAACTTCCCTTTACGGTAATATTGAAAGAGAAAGGATGAAAGAACCTCCTCGTCCAAAAGTCCTGTGGAGGGGAAAATGAAGCCCCTCCCTCCCATCAGTCTACCTGCTCTGACCAGGAGCAGGTAGATGATGATCTTGTGATTTTGACGATGGAATCCGATCACATCCTGATCGAGAAAGTCCTGTGAGACAATTTTCTGTTTTTCGATCACTCGCTCAATATGGGAAATTTGGTCTCGGATTTTGGCGGCGGATTCGAAGTTAAGCCTCTCCGATTCCTCTTCCATCCTTTTTTTGAGGCTCTCCATCAGATCTCTATTTCTCCCTGTGAGGAACATCCTAACCTGTTGAACCACCTCCCGATATTGAATCGGGTCGACCCTTTCACAACAGGGACCAAGGCATCGGCCCATCTCATAATTGATGCAGGGCCTCAAGCGATGAGTAAATTTGGTATCGATGCAGGTTCGGATAGGAAAGAGCCTACGGATCAGCTTCAAAGTTTCTCTGAGGGAGGTAGCAGATGGATAGGGACCGAAATAGAGAGAACCATCTTTTTTAATCCGCCTTACGATACACAACATAGGATATTCTTCTTCCAGGGAGAGTTTGAGACAGGGGTAATTCTTATCATCCCTGAGCTTCACATTATAGCGAGGATGGTGAGTCTTGATGAGGTTATCCTCAAGAATCAGGGCCTCCTTCTCTGTGTCGGTGACAATGGTGTCAATATCAGCCACTTTTCCCAGCATCGTGAGGGTTTTCGTATCCATCCCCTCCCGCCTCTGGAAATATGAGCTTACCCGATGCTTAATATTCCCCGCCTTCCCGACATAGAGAATCGTCCCTTTCTTATCTTTAAAAAGGTAGACCCCAGGATAGGTAGGGAGGTGATCGATTTTTTGATCCAATGTGTTCATCTCCAATTTTTATTATCTCAGATTATGTAAAAAAGCAATCATAACGTCTTAAGGATTCAAGGAGGGGCCTTTCGGAACCTTTCTTATGCAATGGGAGTGTTAAATTGTCTTGCACTTAAGATTATTTAACAGTATGATTTTGTCAGAACCTATGAAAGAAATCAAAAATAAATTGATACAGGTTTTAGCATTGGTTGCTTTTATTATCACCTTTGGCACTGTAGGGTATATCGTAGTGGAAGGGTGGAATTTCCTCGATTCAATCTACATGACCATTACCACGATTACAACGGTGGGATATCGAGAAATTCACGAACTCTCCCTTAAGGGTAGAATCTTCACCATTTTCTTAATCGTTGGGGGCGTAGGTACGGTGCTCTATGCCCTTAGTACCGGTGCAAGGGTCATCTTAGAAGGCGAGCTAAAAGATATCTTTGGGAGGAGGAAATTGGAAAAGAGGATTAAGGATCTATTCGATCACTATATTGTTTGCGGTTATGGACGGATGGGTAAGATCATATGCAGGGAATTAAAGGCTGAGGGAGCCAAGTTCATCGTCATTGAAAAAAACCCCCAGATGTTAGAGGAAAAGGAGGACTTCCTTCTTCTGATAGGGGATGCCACCCATGATCATACCCTCAAGGAAGCGGGGGTAGAAAGAGCGAAAGGATTGATCTCTGTATTATCTACCGATGCGGAAAATCTTTTTGTCGTCTTGAGCGCTCGGGGGCTAAATCCGAATCTTTTAATTATTGCCCGTGCTGCGGAGGAGGATTCAGAACAAAAGCTGCTCCGGGGAGGGGCCACAAAGGTCATTTCACCGTATCATATTGGTGGCTTGAGGATGGCTCATACCGTATTGAAACCTACAGTTGTAGATTTTATTGAGTTTGCTACCAAGAGCGGGAACATCGAGCTTCAAATGCAAGAAATTACTGTTCAGGAATATTCATCCCTCATTGGACTTACTTTAGAGCAATGCAGCATGGGAAGAGATCTGGGAGTGATCATTGTAGCAATCAAACAGTTAACGGGTGAGACCAAGTTCAACCCTACCTTTGGAAGTACCCTGAAGGCCGGAGACACATTGATTGCCCTTGGCGAGACATCGAAACTAAGAGTCATTGAAGAAATGGCCAGGGCAGGGAAATCTTAAATTGACTCACCTGATCTATATAAACCGAAATTAGGCTCAACAAACATTGCCAAATTGCCAGTGGGTAGCAACTTCACCCACTCTTATTGAATCAATGTACATCAGAAAATGGGTCTTTGGATTCCTTCCTTCAGGCCTTAATTACCTCTAAATTATCTGCATTCCCTTGCGGATTCAGTTCATGAAACTTCGTTATCGCACCTTCTGCATAAATAACACCTTTTGCAGTTTGGCTAATGTTACGGTCGGCCTGTTCTTTACTCATCCGATGCTGTCCAAGCTCGATCTCAGAAAGAGTCCCTCTTATTTTAACTTTAAACTTTGGTGCCCAAAATTCTGTCAAGCCATGTATTGACCCTCTATGTTGAATCACATTTCACCAGTTCAATTGCATTATGACATCCAACTATTTTCTGCTTGACAAACTTTTCGGTTTATGGTTTGAATATGGCTGTATTTTTACTTCTCAATTCATTTTGAGGTAGTTTATTATTTCTTGTGTCAAAGGGATATATAGATGGTTTTAGGACCGGCACAACTAAAAAAGATCCAATAAATTGTAACAAATTTTATGCTTAACAAACTTTATGAAAAAGGAGGCAGCCCATGAAAAGGGGAAGGAAAGTAAAGAGAATAGGTTCCGTCTTAACGATGTGCGCAATGCTTGTGCCAATAATGTTATGCATATTATCAACGTCGGTTTTACCAGCGGAAAAACCGATAGAACTTAGATACACCACTACCGTCACATCCATTCATCCTAATTTTAAAGCTTCTCAGGAATTTGCGGATGAGGTTAATAAGAGGACAGGTGGTAAGGTGCATATTACTGTATTTCCATCAGGCACCTTAAATCCCCCGTTTGAAACATTCAATGCAATAAAAACCGGTATTGCTCAAATAGGAGCCGCAGCTGTGGGGTATTCAGCCCAGATTATGCCACTTAATAAGCTGTTTGGTGATGCTTTAATGGGAATTCCTACTGCGAAAGAAGCATCGGGATTATGGACAACGGCACTGAAGAATATGCCAGAGTTAAAGAATGAATTTGAGGGCATGCATCTTCTTTGGGTTGGAAGCACCTTGCCTTTATCTATCGGTACTTATAAAAAACCAATTAACAAACTTGAAGATTTTAATGGTCTTGTGATGAGGTTTCCACCTGGGCTGGAACCTTTAGCAAAAACATGGGGGGCGAGTCCAATATCTATTGCTCCAGGTGATCTCTACGTTGCGCTTCAGAAAGGAACAGTTGAAGGTTTTATGGGTGGTTCGGAAATGCTTAAGGCGATGAGATTAGCCGAATATATAAAATATATAACCTCAGTATCAATGGTATTTGGATTATCCTATACCGGAATGAATATTAAGACGTGGGAATCTCTACCACCAGATGTGCAAAAGGTTTTCAATGACCTTACCGAATGGGCAGAGGCTTTACAACTCAAGTATACGGAGGAATCTGAGAAAGAAAGCCTGGAATTTGCATTCTCACAAGGATGTAAACTCATTAAAATTGATAAGGCAGAAATAGATAGAATACATCAGGTTTCCAAGCCAGTATTCGAAAAGATATCTGGAGATTTGGAAGCCCGAGGTAAACCAGCCAAAAAAGTCCTTAGTGAGTTAGAAAGGCTTACCTCACATAAATGAGGTGGGGTTCATCAGTGGAAAGAAGGAGTTTAAATATTGTGGCGATTATTTATAGAATATGTTCGGTATTTAGTCGTATAGCCGGTATTATTCTTGTATTCTTGACACTTTTATTAGTGGTTGATACGATTGGCCGCTTTATAAAATACCCTGTTACAGGTTCATACGAAATAGTTCAATATGGATTTGCACTGATCGTATGTTTTTCCATAGCTTATACGGGTATGAAGGGTGGGCACATTTCTATCGATCTGTTATATGGTCGACTTCCACAAAGGATTAAGTATATATTTGAGATCATTAGTCAATTACTAAGCATCCTTATATTCGCGTTGATAACATGGAGGCTCAGTGTTGACGGTTTAGAGGCATTCACATTAAGTGAAAGGTCGAGTACACTTGGTATACCCGTTTCCTTATTTAAATTAGCTTTAGCCCTTGGTTTTGTCATGCTTGCGTTAGTCATTCTTTTAAATTTCTTAAAATTGATAGGAATAAGAAAATGTCGTTAATAATGGTTGGAGTAATCGGTTTTTTAATCCTTTTCTTTCTCATATTAATTGTTAGAATTCCAATCGGTTTCGGTATGATTTTGGTTGGTGTCGCAGGAATGGCCTATTTGACATCGATTGACACGGCAATTAGTTTCTTGGGGCGTCAAGTTTTTGTAACTGCGGCGAGCTATGATATGGCAATGGTTGCGATGTTCATATTCATGGGTGAGTTAGCTTTTAACACTGGAATCGGTGAAAAAGCCTATGAGTCTATCCTCAAATGGATGGGAAGTTTACGTGGAAGTTTAGCCATGGCTACGGTTGGAGCTTGTGGTGCATTCGCAGCGGTATGCGGTTCAAGTCCAGCAACAGCCGCTACAATAGGTAGCATGGCATTACCTGCAATGAAGAAGTATGGATATGATGATTCATTTGCTACTGGATGTGTTGCGGCGGGTGGCACTATCGGTATTCTCATTCCTCCCAGCCTTGGTTTTATACTTTTTGGATTACTTACTGAGCAGTCCATCGCAAAGCTATATCTTGCTGGTATTGTGCCTGGCCTTCTCCTTGTAGGACTTTTTATGATTACTTGCTATATAGTTGCAAGGCTTAAACCACCAACATTTGCAGCACCACCTTCAACCATTCGAGAAAAACTCTCCTCGATTAAAGGTTTATTGGAAATTGTTATATTATTCGTCATAGTCATCGGGGGACTCGGTTTAGGTCTTTTTACGCCTACTGCAGCCGGAGCTATAGGGGCCTTTGGAGTTTTAGTTATGGGTTTGATTAAAAAAAGTTTAAGTTGGCAAAAATTTCTTAATTGTCTGACCCAGACAACAACTACAGTTGGTATGATTGTTACTATCTTTGTTGGCGCCATGATTTTTAACTATTTTTTGGCTGCAAGTACTCTTACATTTCAACTCGGAAAATTAATTGGTGAACTTTCTGTACCATCGGTAGTTACTATTGCAGCGATCCTTTTAATGTGGTTAGGCCTGGGGTGTATTATGGATGCCGTAGGGATGATCGTGTTGACAGTACCCGTGGTTTATCCAATTATTGTTTCCTTAGGCTACAATCCAATATGGTTTGCAGTGCTGGGAGTAATAATGATTGAAGCTGGACTAATCACACCACCGGTAGGAATGAACGTATATATCATTGGTGGTATTGCTAAGGGAGTCCCTTTAAGTGTCATCTTTCGTGGTATAATACCATTTCTTATTGCTTTATTAGTTTGTGTTGGATTGGTTGTGGCTTTTCCTCAAATTGCATTATTTTTACCCAGTGTTATGTAATCAAGTTATGGAAAAGAAGAAAACGACTTGTAAGCAAAGCCAGAGGTTGCCTTTATAAAGATGTAAAAGATAAAGGTTTTATTCAAAAACATCAACCGTTTATCAAGGCTAAGCCTTGAGCTACATTTTTATGTTTTGAACTTTGGATTTTGGAATTTGATATTATTATGTATGATTATCTCATCTTCAATTCCATCTCTTCAAGCCGTTGGATTCTATCCCTTATCTCGGCGGCTCGTTCGAATTCTAAACGACTGGCTGCTTCCTTCATTTCCTTTTTCAGCTTTTGAATCATTGTGGGAATCTCTTTAACCGGGACATACCCTTCTTCGACATCGGCCACAGTGGGAATAGTGAAATAGTCTGCTTCGTAGATCGAAGCCAAAATATTTCGGACCGCTTTCTTCACGGTCTGTGGGGTAATTTGATGGGCCTGATTATATGCTTCTTGAATCTTTCTTCGCCGATCTGTCTCCAAAATCGCCTGATCCATAGAACCCGTCATCTTATCCGCATAAAGGATCACATGACCATTAACATTTCGGGCTGCACGACCAAAAGTCTGGATTAATGATTTTTCTGATCGAAGAAAACCTTCCTTGTCTGCATCCAAGATGGCAACTAAGGAAACTTCTGGGATATCGAGTCCTTCTCTCAGAAGATTAATCCCGATGAGAACATCAAATTGCCCAAGACGAAGATCTCTGATGATCTCAACCCGATCGAGCGTGTCAATATCGGAGTGGAGGTATTTCACTCGAAGCCCAAGATCCGCATAATATTCGGTCAGGTCCTCGGCCATACGCTTGGTGAGCGTGGTGACGAGAACCCTCTCTTTTCTTTCGATGCGTTTCTGGATTTCCCCTAATAGATCGTCAACTTGGTTTTTTGCTGGTTTCACCTCCAGGAGAGGATCGCTTAAACCCGTGGGACGGATGATCTGCTCTACAATTTTTCCCGGGCTCTTCCTCATTTCATACTCACTTGGAGTAGCTGAAACATAGATGACCTGACGGACACGTTTTTCAAATTCTTCGAACATGAGGGGTCGGTTATCCAGAGCAGAGGGAAGGCGAAATCCATATTCGACTAATGTTTCTTTCCTGGATCGGTCTCCTCGGTACATCCCAATGAGTTGGGGAATGGTCACATGACTTTCATCGATGAATAAGAGATAATCTTTAGGATAATAATCCAATAGGGTTGGAGGGGGTTCTCCTGGATTCCGTCCGGTAAGGTGTCGGGAATAGTTTTCAATCCCTTGGCAATACCCCAATTCTTGAAGCATTTCTAAGTCGAAGTTCGTTCTCTGTTCCAACCTTTGTGCTTCAAGAAGCTGATTCTGAGATTTAAACCACGAAATCCTTTCCCCCAATTCCTGTCGAATATTTTGAATGGCCGTCTGTATTTTTTCAGGAAAGGTAACATAATGACTTCCAGGATAGATGGGGACTTTATCTAAGCGCTGGATAACCCTGCCTCTCAAGGGATCGATTTCCGAAATGGCATCCACCTCATCCCCAAAGAGTTCAATTCGGATAGCCCGCTTTTCCTCATGGGCGGGGAAGACTTCAATCACATCTCCTCTGACCCGAAAGGTCCCCCGATGAAAATCGAAATCATTCCGCTCATATTGAATCTCAACCAATTTCGAAAGGATCTCTTCTCTGGAGATCGTCATCTTTTCTTCCAGATAGAGGAGCATTCCATGGTAGGCTTCTGGAGATCCTAAACCATAGATACAGGAGACGCTCGCGACAATGATGACATCATTTCTTTCAAGAAGGGATCGGGTGGCGGAGTGCCGCATCTTATCGATGTCTTCATTGATCTGAGTGTCTTTCTCGATATAGGTATCCGTAGAGGGGATATAGGCTTCCGGTTGATAATAGTCATAATAACTGACAAAAAATTCGACCGCATTCTTCGGAAAGAGTTCTTTAAATTCACCATAGAGCTGGGCAGCCAGAGTCTTATTGTGGGAGATGACCAGGGTGGGCTTTTGCACTTTCTCAATCACATTAGCCATGGTGAAGGTTTTTCCAGAACCGGTCACTCCCAAAAGGACTTGATGTGGAAATCCTTTAAAAATATCTTCACTCAACTTTTCAATGGCTTGTGGTTGATCGCCCTTTGGCTGAAACTCGGAGACAAGCTTGAATGGATCCATGGAATCATTTTACAACAAAAAAACACTTTTTACAGTGCTACGAAGGAGAGCTTATTCTGGACTCAATTACAAAAAGCGCAAGGCATTGTTTTGTTTTCGCTGCAGAACGCGATAGAAAAATAATTATTGTTTCTCTTCTTGAGAGCCCAAGCCGAAAGAACCTATAGAGAGAAGCGGAAGAACTCTCTAACAAGGGTTCCCAAATGGTAGCACATGATTATTAAAACATTTCAATCATTCCTTTGGCTCTTGGTCAGAAATTTTAATATGAGAGTGGCCACTTCTTCAGGTTTTTGTAACTCTAAATCGTGGATGCCATCGTTAATCCAAACAGTTTTGACATTAGGAAGATGATTTTTTAAAAACTCTGCATTCATCTCTGCCATCTCATGGTAGCTTGAGTTTCTACCGTAAAGATAAAGAATAGGAGCTTGGATCGTTTTGGCCTCATCTGTAAAATCTTTTGATGTCTCAATAGTACGGGAGATACGATGCCATGAAACACGTGAAGCCATTTTGTTATTTTGAGAGACGATCTCGATAATTTCTTTTCTTTCTGCTTCACCCATTTGCCCCCATGACTTCCCCATTACCGACTTCGATACGAACCTATCCGCTAACCCGGAACGAATCAATCCAACAGGAATCTCTCCGATCATAGGCCATCTTAAGAAATTCTCTATAGGCCGATAGGGCAGATTCTGATGCTTAATACCGTTCCCCTCTACGCAAACGACTTTGTCCACTCTTTCCGGGTATCGAGCAGCCATGTTTAAAGCAATCGCTCCCCCATAGGACACGCCTACTATATGAACTCTTGATATTCTCATTTTTTCTACCATCTCCACCAGTAAATCAGCCTGTTCTTCAATGGTGTAACCAAACCCGTAACGGGGTTTGTCAGAATCCCCTACACCCAGGTAATCAATACCAAAGAGCTTATAATTCTCTGAAAGATATGGGATAACTCTATTCCAGTGTCGATATGTGCTAAATGCTCCAGGAATGAGAAAAATGGGTTCTCCCTTCCCTGCTTCGACATAATGAATATTATAACCCCTGACCACCACAAATCTATCCATACCATATTTTGCTTTTAGATAGATTTGGTGTTGATCATTTTTCACCATGTAGCTACAGCCTGTATTCAAAAACTCCCAAGAACACATCAAAAGGATGAAACCCATTCTCCTTAATCTCATATTCCCACTTGTCCTTCTACCTCAGTTTCCAAAATATCCAATCACTATGGACACTCGCACATCATTAGGCATTGCCTCTTTCCCTTGATTGCTCACCAGCGGGTCCGTCTCTATTAAAAATCTTCTTTAGTGGATTCGACATCATCA
>Ga0214474_1001676_pt1 | contig 10135 bp, 7 predicted proteins | sample RVTome_2_FD_187335 | JGI IMG/M metagenome (GOLD analysis project Ga0214474, IMG submission 187335) | Soil microbial communities from uranium-contaminated site in the Upper Colorado River Basin, Wyoming, United States - RVT95D214 HiSeq ...
CCCCTGGCCCCGACGAGCCTCCCCAGCCTGAAGATAACGCCCCGCTCGTACTCCTTGCAGATCTTGACAGCTGAGCTCAAGATGATAAAAATAAAAATAACACCTATAACTATAAACGTCGCCATAGTTTCCCTCCTTTTTTTTATAGCTTTATTACTTTTACCTTCATTCCGTCCATCTCCTTTACCTGCACCTTCTCACCGGCCTTGATCTGTTCATCCGCCACCGCATTCCAGAGTTCGCCGCGGATCTCCACAACACCTTCCGGCTTCAGATCAACCGTGGCGACCCCGATCCTACCGATCAGCCCTTCCTTGCCGGTGGTGGGGCGACGGCGGTGGGCCCTGACGACCATGATCAGGGCAAAGAGGAAGAACGCAGCGCTTACCACCACGACGGGCAGTATAAATCGGACGAAGGAGATCTGGAGGAATTCCGCCGGGCTATCGATGAGCATAACAGAACCCAAGAGCAGGGAGATCACCCCCGCGACGGAGAGCATCCCATAGCTGGTGATCTTGACCTCCGCGATAAAGAGGATGATCCCCAAAAGTATCAGGGCGACCCCGGCGTAGTTGATCGGGAGCATCTGCAAGGCGAAGAAGGCCAAGATGATGCAGATCCCCCCGATGACCCCGGGGAGGATCACGCCGGGATTGGCAAGCTCAAAGAAGAGCCCGTAGATGCCGAGCATGAGGAGGATATAGGCGATATTGGGATTCGATATAATGGAGAGGAGCTGGTCACGAAAGGACATTGTAACGTCCTTCGTCTCCACGCCTTTGACTTTGAGTGTAATCACATTACCAGGGGAGATTTCTATCCGCCTGCCATCGATCCGGTTGAGGAGGTCTTTTAAGCTAGGGGAAACGAGATCAATGACCCCTAACGTGAGGGCCTCATCCTCTTTCACCGAAACGCTCTCCCTCACCGCCTGTTCCGCCCATTGCTCGTTTCTCCCCCGCTGCTTGGCAATGGTCTTGATATAGGCAACGGTGTCGTTAAGGATCTTGGCCTCCATCTTATCGTCTATCTTCTCCCCCAGCTGCACGGGGTGGGCTGCACCGATATTGGTCCCCGGCGCCATGGCTGCTATATGGGCAGCCATGGTGATAAAGACCCCTGCAGAGGCTGCCCTGGAGCCGCTCGGTGCCACGTAGACGATGATGGGGATCTGAGCAGTGAGCATGCGCTTGACGATAGAGCGCATCGACTCCATGAGCCCACCGGGGGTATCCATCTGAATCACGAGGCACACAGCCCCCCCTTTCTCTGCCTTCTCAATCCCCTTGGTTATATATCCGGCGGTGGCGGGGTTTATGATCCCCTCGACCTTGAGGAGATAGACAGCATTATTCTGGGCGAAAATGGTCGATATACATGCAGATACTATGAAGAGAGACAAAAAGACCTTTTTTAACCGCGTCCCCTGAGAAGTTTTCATCGATTTATTAAATTGTACCCAGGAACGAATCACCCTGTCAACAGAAAAGCCTGCCGCACTAAAGAGGGACAAAGCGACCTGCAACCTTTACGCAGAAGGATAAGAGGAAGATTTTGCCCTTGCTTTTCTCCCGCCTTTCTGCTATAACATATCCCATGCCACACAATCGAGTGGTCCCGTCAAGGGCAATCATCGGATTGCTGCTCACCCTCTTTCTGATCTCGGCGGTAGGATGTGCCCTCCTGCCCTGGAAGAAATCCCCGTCGCCCTACACAAAGGAGCAATTGGCCAGGTTATCGGACAAGGATATCTATGTTATCGACGGAGAAAAGTATGTCAAGGTCGCGAAGGGAATAGATGAAAAAGGGAATGTTCAATGCGCCTATGTAAAGGTCGACCGCTACCTGGCAGGAGAGGTAGAACCCCTATCTCCTGAGAAGGAGAAGCTAAAGAAGGAGGAAGAAGTTAAGGGGGTAGAACAAGAGACCAAAGTAGGGACTGCGGCAGCGGAGGTGCGGGAGCTGGAAAGGCGGGAAACCCCTACTGCGAGGGTAAAACTTCTTAAAAACCCTTACCTCAAACGCAAGATAGCGGTGCTCCCCTTCGAAGACCGTACCACGTTTACCTTACAGAAATTCGGAGAAACCATAGCTGATAGATTAGCCAATAGGATGGAGACCAAGGTCTTCACCTGCCTGGTGATGGACCACGAGACGGTCAGGCTTGCCCTCGCAAAAGCGGGCCTCACCCCTGCGGATCTCAAAGACCCTGCAAAAGCAAAGGTGCTCAACAAGGCATTGGGGGTGCAGGGGGTCATTGTGGGAACAATCTATGGACCCTTTGTCAGCACGACGGCCCCAGCCACGGAGGGAGAGGAGAAGGTTTCCGCAGCCATTGTACGCATAGATGCAAATTTTATCGATGCAGCCCAGGGACGCCTGGTAAGGAAATTTTCTGCCACTAATCCTGTCGCCGACAGCGAAGAATTTGGGGTGTTATGCGAGGAGAAGGCCAAATACAGGGCAATAGATATGGTTATCGATCAGATCATGGCTCAGGTCATCGATGACATAAATAGTATGGACTGGCTGACGCGAATCGCCGTGGTCGAGGGGAATACGGTCTATCTCAATGCGGGTTATCAGACTGGTCTAAAAAAGGGAGACCTCCTGGAGGTATATTCTGCGGGAGACCTCAACGGAACGAAGCCCATTGGCCGGGTACAGGTGTCCAAGCTGTTCGGTATCGATGCGGCAGTAGCTCAGGTAATACAGGGGAGGGTTCAGGTGGACGCAGTCGTGAAGCCACCGCCGCAGGGTTAACAAGCGTTTTCGGAGGGTGATAGGGTAACAAAGAAAAGGAGGGGTGGACGAGATGTTTGAAAAAGGGGACTTCGCCGTTTATCCCGGGCATGGTGTGGGGGCTATCGAAGGCATCGAGAGCATGGAGATGGGGGGAAAGGTGCAGGACTTCTATATACTCAGCATCCTCGACACAAAGATGACCATCATGGTCCCAAAGGAGAACGCACATACCGCTGGTATGAGGGAGGTGATTGATCCGGAAAAGATCCCGGAGGTCTATGAGATCTTGAAGTGCACGAAGGCCCCGAACAATCATCAGCCGTGGAATCAGAGATATCGCGGCTATATGGAAAGGATTCAGAGTGGTTCTATATTTGAGGTGGCCAAGGTATTCCGAGAGCTCTACTCCCTGAAAAGCGAGAAAGGGCTTTCCTTCGGAGAGAGGAAGCTAATGGATATAGCCAAGAGGCTCCTCATTAAGGAGGTGGCCATCTCGAAAGATGCAGAAGAGGCGGACGTCGGGAAGGAAATCCAAGGCATCTTGCTTTAGGTACAAAAAGGCCTTATCATACTTTTTCCCTTTTTAAATCTTTACCCGCTCATCTAACCCGAGCTGGTACACGGGTTAATTTCCTTCCTTATCATCCCGCCTGAGTGCAACGTTTACATCAATCGCCATACGGTACGACCAGGAGGTGTCATATGGGGCGGATGAGTTTACTCATAGTACGCATATCCTTGTTTGTCTTCTGTTGCCTAGCCGGAATATATCTGGGATCGGAGTTCATAAGTTCCTCTTACGCTTCCCTGTGGGGGGGGATCAGCGGCGGGCTGACCGCCGTTGCCATCATCTGCTTGGAGGTCGTCATCAAGCGGGCCTCGGGCAAAGGCATCGTCGCCGCACTCATCGGATTGGTGATCGCTTTTTTCCTTACCTATCTTACCACCACGATCTCCATCCCTTCAGCCTGGAGGCAGTCGGATCTCTACCCCCTTATCTATATCCTGACGGGATACTTGGGGATCATGATCGGGGTTTGGAAGGGCAAGGAATTTAACCCGGCCAACTGGAAGATCCTCAGCAAGATGGGCCCCGGGGGGCAGATACCCAAAATCCTCGACACCAGCGTGATCATCGACGGGAGGATTGCCGACATCTGCGAAACGGGATTTCTCGAGGGACCCTTCATCATTCCCCAGTTCATCCTGCGCGAGTTACAGCATATCGCCGACGCCACCGACCCCCTCAAGAGGAATCGGGGCAGGAGGGGATTGGATATCCTCAACCGGCTACAAAAGCAAAGCGATCTGGAGGTAAGGATATCGGACCAGGACTTTCCGAAATTGCAGGAGGTGGATGCCAAGCTGATCGAATTGGCCAAGAGGATCAACGGGAGGATCATTACGAACGACTTCAACCTGAACAAGGTGGCAGAGCTTCTGGGGTTGACGGTTCTGAACATCAACCAGCTGACCAATGCCCTCAAACCCATCGTCCTCCCCGGAGAGACCATCCATATCCAGATCCTCAAGGAGGGCAAGGAACCGGGTCAGGGGGTGGCCTATTTGGATGACGGCACCATGGTCGTGGTGGAGGAAGGGCGCAAGCTCATCGGCAAGGAACTCGACGTCGTGGTCACCAGTGTGCTGCAGACCACGGCAGGCAGGATGATCTTCGGCCGACCCAAGGATGAGGAATCCGCCACAGAGGAACCCGCTGGGCGGAGGGGAAAGGCACATGGCTGAGAAAAAGGACCCTGCATACCAGATAGGGATGGGTTATGACGTACACCCCTTTGCCGAGGGACGTCCCTTAATCTTGGGGGGTATGACAATCCCGTACCATCAAGGGCTTGCCGGGCACTCCGACGCCGATTGTCTGGTGCATGCGATCTGTGACGCCCTCCTGGGCGCCATCTCCGCCGGAGATCTTGGCAGCCACTTTCCCGACACCGACCCCCGGTATAAAGATGTGGAGAGCCTGCTGCTTTTAAAAAAGGTGGTGGAGATGGCGGAGCGAAAAGGCTTCAGGATTGCCAATATCGACGCCACCATCGTAGCGCAGGCCCCTCAGCTGGCACCATATCGCGTCCAGATGGAAGAAAAGATCGCACAGACCGTGGGGGTTGAACACGGGCAGGTAAATGTCAAGGCAACCACGACCGAGGGGCTGGGTTTTGCCGGCAGGGGTGAGGGGATCGCCGCCTATGCCGTCGTGCTTGTGGAGGGGCGATGAAAGACGCGGTGAGGGTCCGGTTTGCCCCGAGCCCCACAGGGTTGTTGCACATCGGCAACGCCAGAACTGCCCTCTATAATAAGCTCTTTGCCCTGCAACATCACGGGGTCTTCATCCTTAGGATCGAAGATACCGATGTCGCCAGGCTCGACCCAGCAGCGGAGGCGGCCATCATGGAGGACCTGCGCTGGATGGGGTTGGCGTGGGACGAAGGACTATCAATCGGAGGAGCGCACGGTCCCTATCGGCAGTCCGAACGCACAAAGATCTATCAGGGGTACGCCGAGCAGCTCCTTCGGGAAGAAAAGGCCTATCCTTGCTTTTGCACCCCTGAGGAGCTGGCCGAGATGCGCGAGCTGCTGCTGGCCAGAGGCGAGAGGCCCCGCTATCTCGGCAGATGCCGGAAGCTCTCCTCCGAGCAGACCAAAGAGCGAGAGGCAGAGGGAAGAAGATCCTCGTTGCGCTTCAAGGTCCCTGATGGGGCTACCGTGTGGCGCGACATCATCCACGGGAAAAAGGTATTCGAAAACAAATTCATCAGTGATTTTGTTATCATGCGCTCCGACGGCAGGCCAGCGTACAACTTCGCCGCGGTGGTGGATGATGCTTTAATGGAAATCACCCATGTCATCCGCGGAGAGGATCACCTCCCCAACACCGGAAGGCAAATCCTCCTCTACGAGGCCTTGGAATTTCGCTTGCCCGCGTTCGCCCATCTCCCTCTGTTGGTGTCCCCTGATGGGGAACCATTGAGCAAGCGCTATGGCGCGGTCTCCGTGCAGGCCTACCGGGACCAGGGGTATCTCCCCCTCGCGGTGGCAAATTACCTTGCCCTGCTCGGAGGGGGGCTGCCGGGTGAAGGGGAGATCATTGCGTGGAAACAGCTGATCGAGCGCTTCTCCTTGGAGGGGATCGCCCGCAGCCCTGCGGCATTCGACATCGGGAAGCTCCGCTGGCTCAACCGCGGGCACCTGCGCGCCATGCGCGGTACGGATATACTCCCTTATGCTCGCCCCTTTCTCCAGGGGCTCCCTCTCGATGCGGTGACAGAGCAATGGCTGGCGCAGGTCCTGGATACCGTCAAAGAAAATGCCGAGACCCTGGCCGATTTCAGGAATCTTATCGCCATCTTTCTGCCCAAGGGATTTTCTCTGGCAGATGAGGCCAGAGCCGTCCTTGCCAAGGACGGGGCATTGGAGGCAGTCAAGGCCATGGAGGAGATCGTGGCAGAAATGAAGGATGTAAAGGAGGAAGATTTCTCCGGGATAGTTGCCCAACTCAAAAAGCAGACCGGACTCAAGGGAAAAGAGCTCCTTGCCCCCCTCAGGGCAGCCCTCACCGGCAGGACCGAGGGACCGGAGCTAAAAAAGGTACTTCCGCTCTTGGGCAAGAGGGTGATCTTAGAGAGGCTAGCTCTAGCGTTGAAGTAAACTACCTCGCCGTAGAGCGCGGCGGGGCATTGAGGTTCAATTCCCCTAAAGGCGGGGAAAATCCTATCTATCCCCTCTCCCGCTGGCGGGAGAGGGCAGGGGTGAGGGTGGGTATAAGGAGAGATTTCCCCCTCACTGCCGCTTGGCGGCATCCCGTATTCTCTGATTTATGCAAAGCGGAGCGGGACTTCATCCTCTCCCCGAGGGGAGAGGAAATCTAGGAGTATTATACTCTGTGAAAGTAGCTATGGCCTTGCGCGTCTATAACACCATGACCAAGAAAAAGGAGGAGTTCACTCCCCTGCATAAGGGGCGCGTCGGCATGTATGCCTGCGGCGTCACGGTCTATGACCTCTGCCACATCGGCCACGCCCGCAGCGCCGTGGTCTTCGATGTTATCTACCGGTATCTCCGCTACAAAGGGTATGAGGTGACCTACGTGCGCAACTTCACCGATGTAGATGATAAGATCATAAACCGGGCCCAACAAGAGGGTGTCAGCACCGAGGAGATCGCCGCACGCTACATAAAAGAATTCTATACCGACATGGGAACATTGGGCATGTTGCCCCCGACAATCGAGCCCAAGGCTACGGAGCACATCCCGGAGATGATCGCTTTGGTGCAGCGGCTCATAGGAAAAGGGCATGCCTATGAGGTAGAGGGTGATGTCTACTATGCGGTGGAGAGCTTTAAGGAGTACGGGAAGCTCTCCAAGAGGAGCCTCGATGAGATGCAGGCCGGTGCGCGGGTGGAGGTAGATGAACGCAAGAAGAATCCCCTGGACTTCGCTTTGTGGAAGGCAGTCAAGCCCGGGGAGCCCTCGTGGGATTCGCCCTGGGGCAAGGGCAGGCCGGGGTGGCATATCGAGTGCTCCGCCATGAGCCAGCGCTATCTCGGCGATACCCTCGATATCCACGGCGGCGGCAAGGACCTGATCTTTCCCCATCACGAGAACGAGATCGCCCAGGCCGAGGGGGCCACAGGCAGGCCCTTTGCCCGCTTTTGGCTGCACAACGGCTTCGTCAACATCGAAAAAGAGAAGATGTCCAAGTCCCTGGGGAATTTTTTGACGATAAAGGAGATCTTAAAAACGTATCACCCAGAGGTGGTGCGCTTCTTCCTCCTCTCCCGCCACTACCGCAGTCCCATTGACTTTTCCAGCCAGGGCATGGAGGAGGCAAGGCAAAATCTCGTGCGGTTCTATCAGATCCTGGCAAGCATCGATGAGGCCCTGCAAAAGACGGCAGGGAAACAGAAAGAAAAATTCGCTTCAGAGGAAAAAGCCGCCCTAGAAACGGCAAAGGCATTCACCCAGAGATTCGCAGAGGCCATGGATGACGATTTCAACACCGCCGCAGCTCTGGCGCCACTCTTTGAGCTGAGCCGAGACCTTAACCGGATCTTGCAAGGCCCTTCTGCGCAGGGAACGAAAATACTGCACAAGGGCAAAGAGGCCTTTGCCCTGGCAGGAAAGGTATTAGGCATCTTCCAGCAAGACCCTTCTGTCTTTCTTGAGCAAGAGCAACAGCGCAGGGAACAAAAGCTCACCATCACCCCAGAAGAGATTGAGAAGTTGATCGCTGAGCGGAATGAGGCCCGACACGGGAAGAACTGGAAACGGGCCGACGAGATCAGGGACCAGCTCGCCTCCCAGGGCATTGTTTTGGAAGACACCCCACAGGGCACTGTCTGGCGCATACAATAGTAGGTCTGTTAATCTTAAACAATCTCCATCCCCATGCCACAAACAAAAGGGGTAGAGTTGTTCCCGCCCTGTGCAAAACGTCTCTTGGTTGTTATCTTTTAATATAGAGGCGTTTTTGTGCTACAATAATTAAATCTACTCACTCGCCAGATTATCACTACACAAGGAGTGGTCTAAATATCTATGGCTCGTTTTAAGCTCGTATCGCCGTTCCACCCCACGGGTGATCAGCCCCAGGCCATCGAGAAATTGGTCCAAGGGCTCAGGGAAGAAGCGCGGGATCAAGTCCTGCTCGGCGTCACGGGCTCGGGCAAGACCTTTACTATGGCTAATGTTATAGAAGAGGTCCAGCGCCCTACCCTCGTCATCTCCCACAACAAGACCCTGGCAGCCCAGCTCTACAGCGAGTTTCGCGACCTCTTCCCTGAGAACGCCGTGGAGTTCTTCGTCAGCTACTACGACTACTACCAGCCCGAGGCGTATATCCCGAGCGGCGATATCTACATCGAAAAAGACACCTCCATCAACGAGGAGATCGACAAGATGCGCCACTCCGCCACGCATTCGCTCCTGGAGCGCACAGACGTGATCATCGTGGCGAGCGTCTCCTGCATCTACGGCCTCGGCTCCCCCGAGGCCTACTACGGCATGCTCCTGCAGCTCGAGAGGGGTAAAAAGATGCAGCGTGGAGCGATCCTCTCCAAGCTGGTGGAGATCCAGTATGAGCGCAACGACATCGACTTCCACCGCGGGACCTTTCGCGTGCGCGGGGATGTCGTGGAGATCTTCCCGCCGTATGAGGAGGCCAGGGCCATCCGTGTAGAGCTTTTCGACGAAGTGATCGAGGGGCTCTACGAGATCGATCCTCTGCGGGGCAAGGTGATCTCATCGTTGGAAAAGGTCGCGATCTACCCCGGCAGCCACTACGTGACCACCTCGGAGCGTCTGCAGCTGGCCATGGCAGGTATCAAGACAGAGCTGCAGGAGCGACTGCAGGAGTTCAAAAAACAGGGCAAACTCCTGGAGGCCCAGCGTCTGGAGCAGCGCACCATGTTCGATCTGGAGATGTTCCAGGAGATCGGCTACTGCAAGGGGATCGAGAACTACTCCCGCCATCTCACCGGCCGCCAGCCCGGTGAGCCGCCCCCGACCTTGATCGACTACCTCCCGGACAACGCCCTCATCATGATTGACGAGTCCCACGTCACCATCCCCCAGCTCGGCGGTATGTATTACGGCGACCGCTCCCGCAAGCAGACCCTGGTGGAATACGGCTTCCGCCTCCCCTCGGCCCTGGACAACCGCCCCCTCACCTTCGAGGAGTTCGAGGAGCGGGCCAGACAAATTGTCTACGTCTCCGCCACGCCGGGTGAGTATGAACTGGCCAAGGGCAATGGGAGGATCGCGGAGCAGATCATCAGGCCCACCGGGTTGACGGACCCGGCCATCGAGCTTAAGCCCGCACGCAACCAGGTGGACGACCTCCTCGGAGAGATTAAGGAAAGAGTTGAAAAAGGGGATCGGGTGCTGGTCACCACCCTGACAAAACGGATGGCCGAGGACCTGACCGAGTACTACGCCGACCTCGGCGTCAGGGTGAAGTACCTCCACTCGGATATCGACACCCTGGAGCGGGTGGAGATCATCAGGGACTTGAGACTCGGCAAGTTCGACTGCCTGATCGGGATCAACCTCCTGCGCGAGGGGCTCGACATCCCCGAGGTCTCGCTCGTGGCCATCCTCGACGCCGACCGCGAGGGGTTCCTGCGCTCGGAGCGGGCCCTGATCCAGACCTGCGGCAGGACAGCCCGAAACGTAGCGGGCAAGGTCTTGATGTACGCCGAGACCATTACCCCCTCCATGGCCAGGGCCATCGAGGAGAGCAACAGGAGGAGAAAGATCCAGGCGGAATACAACCGCGTCCACGGCATCACGCCGGAGAGCATCAAGAAGGCGATCCACGACGTCCTCGGCTCGGTGTATGAGGCCGATTATTATACGGTCCCCGTGGTA
>Ga0214474_1001677_pt1 | contig 10134 bp, 9 predicted proteins | sample RVTome_2_FD_187335 | JGI IMG/M metagenome (GOLD analysis project Ga0214474, IMG submission 187335) | Soil microbial communities from uranium-contaminated site in the Upper Colorado River Basin, Wyoming, United States - RVT95D214 HiSeq ...
TTCCTATAATCAAGTTCTCATCGAACATTTGAAGCATCCAAAAAATATGGGGGAAATAGAGAACCCTGATGGAGTGGGAGAAGCTCAAAATCCTGTCTGTGGTGATACGATGCGACTCTTTATCAAGGTAGAGATGGATCGGATTATCGATGCGAAGTTTCTAACTTTTGGGTGTGGGGCAGCAATCGCTTCTTCAAGCATGATGACGGAGATGATCAAAGGGAAGACGATTGAGGAGGCCCTGATGATTTCGGATCAAGAAATCGCCGCGGCCCTTGGTGGACTTCCACCGAGTAAGATTCATTGTTCCATCTTGGCAGAAAAAACCATACACGCCGCTGTTTTAGACAATAAGAAGAAAAGACAACCTCGATGATGATTGGAAATCCCCCCCCGCCCCCCTTTACCAAAGGGGGGCGGGGGGGGATTTTGAAAAAAGGAGGATGATGCCATGATCAAAAGGGAATCTACACTCCATTTATTAAAAAAGGTGGTTCAGGAATCCCCTGCTGATCAGACAGAGGCTATCCTTTTAACGGAAGATTCTTCGCTCACCCGTTTTGCTGGTTCTACTGTTCACCAACATGTGGCCGAGAGAAACCAAATGCTCGCTCTCCGAGTGGTTTTGGGGAAAAGGATCTCCGTGGTCACAACGAATATTGTTCAGCCTTCTTCAGTCAAGAAAATCCTTCAAAAGGCGATCTCTCTCGCCAAAGTTCAACATCCCAATGATGAATTTATCTCTTTGCCAAAACCTAAACCCATCCCTGAAATCGAAACCTTTTCTAGAAATATTGGTCGTCTCACACCAGACCAGAAGGTGAGGATGGTGAAAGGTCTTTTGAGGCGAGTGGAAGAAAGGGGATGCAAAGCTTCTGGTGCTTTTTCGAATGGGGAAGTTGAACTGGCAGTGGTCAATTCTTTTGGAATGGAGGCCTATCAGAAATTTTCTGATTTGATCTTTCACCTGATTATAGAGAATGAGAAGAATTCTGGTTATTCAAGTTTTGTGGCGAGAGATCCTGATCAATTGGATATCGATTCTCTGACTCAAGAAGCGATTAGAAAGACATCGAGGGAAGAACCGATTCAGATTGAACCAGGAGAGTATGAGGTTATTTTAGAACCTTATGCAGTGGGCGAACTCTTGGCCTTTCTGGGGTATTTGGGTTTTCATGCCTTGGCTGTTCAGGAGGGAAGAAGTTTCTTTTGTAATGAATTTGGTAAAAAGATGGTGGACGAAAAGGTAACCATTTACGATGATGGACTCGATCCAGAAGGATTACAAGTTCCTTTCGACTTTGAAGGTGTTCCAAAGAAGAAGGTCACCTTTTTTGACAGAGGGGTGGCGAGCGAGGTGACCTATGATTCCTTCACAGCCGGCCGAGAGGGAAAGGAGTCCACCGGGCATGGCTTGATCGCACCCAATACAGCAGGCCCTATTCCCATCAACCTTTTTATGAAGGGAGGGGAATCTTCTCTGGAGGAGATGATTAAATCTGTGCGAAGAGGAATTTATGTGACCCGATTCCATTACACCAATGTGGTCGAGCCCATGAAGGCTGTCATTACTGGGATGACGCGGGATGGTACTTTTTTGATTGAGGAAGGGGAGGTCAAAAAACCAATCAAGAATCTCAGATTTACGGAATCCATCCTAAGGGCTCTTTCGCGCGTGACTGCTATCTCAAAGGATCGAAAAATTTGCTCCGAGGGCACAGTTTATTCGAGACGTTTTGTCACAGGTACGGTCGTTCCAGCAATCAAAATAGATGGGTTCAATTTTTCGGGAATATCAACATTATAATTCTAACCCTTGTTCCCCTCTCCCCCATGGGTAGAGGAGAAATTAATTTAATTGAAATGGGTGATTTTAATGAAGACTTTCATTGGAAACATTCTTGATTTAGCCAAGCTGAAAAAGGTTGAATACGCCGATGTTCGAATCGTTCGTCGCCAGAATGAAGAGATCGAGGTGAAAAACGGGAAAGTGGACGCCTTGACCCATGATGAGGATTTTGGCTTCGGCATCAGAATCCTTTTTCAAGGTGCCTGGGGATTTGCCTGCAGTTCAAAAGTTACCAAGAGGGAGATGGAGGCAGTTTTTGGCAAAACCTTAAAGATTGCCAAAGCCAGTTTAAAGGCTAAGGGGAAAGAGATCTTCTTTCCTTCTGCTTCTCCAATAGTAGATAGATATACTACGCTAATTTCTATTAATCCATTTAGTGTTGCCCCTGAAACAAAACTCAATCTTCTTCTCAAGTCAGATGAGATTATCAGGAGAAATAAAAAAGTGAAGATCTCTGAGGCCTTTATGGGATCTTATAAAACCGAAAAGACATTTGCTTCAACGGAGGGTTCTTATATCGAGCAAGAGATCATGGAATGTGGAGCAGGCATTTCAGCAACAGCCATTGAAGGAAATGAGGTTCAGGTCCGATCCTATCCCAACTCTTTTCGGGGGAATTTTGCTACTCAGGGGTATGAGTGGATTGAGAAATTAGCTCTTCAAGATCAGGCAGAGAGGGTGGCCGAGGAAGCATCGCAGCTCCTTACAGCCAAATCTTGCCCTTCGAAAATTACTACCCTGATATTGGATAGTCCACAGTTAGCCCTTCAGATTCATGAATCCATTGGCCATCCGATTGAATTGGATCGAATCCTCGGGACCGAGGCTAGTTATGCAGGCACCAGTTTTATCAAACCAGAGATGGTAGGTCATTTCAGATATGGCTCGAGTTTAGTCAATATCGTCGCCGATGCGAACTATCCCGGTGGTCTGGGAACCTTCGGTTATGACGATGAGGGGGTAAAAGCTCAAAGAGTTCCTATTATCTCTCAAGGAATCTTAGTCAACCTTTTAACATCAAGGGAGACAGCCCACCTTCTGGGAAAAGAAAGCAATGGGACGATGAGAGCAGATGGCTGGAATCGAATCCCTCTAATCCGGATGACGAATATTAATCTGGAACCTGGAGAATGGACCTTAGAGGGGATGATCGCTGATACAGAGGAGGGACTTTTCTTAACTACGAACCGAAGTTGGTCGATTGATGACAAAAGGATCAATTTTCAATTTGGAACTGAAATTGGCTGGGAAATCAAAAACGGTAAATTTGGTGAAATGGTCAAAAATCCGACCTATACTGGGATTACTCCAACATTTTGGAATGCTTGTGATGCAGTTGCGAATCAAAATCACTGGCAGATGTGGGGCACGCCAAATTGCGGAAAAGGCGAACCCGGGCAGGTGGCTCATGTGGGACATGGAGCGGCACCAGCAAGATTCAGGAATGTTCAGGTAGGAGTAATGAAAGAATAAAAGAACAAGGTTAAGGCTAAGGTTGAGGTTGATAAAAAACCTTAACCTAAACCTGTGAGCGGAGCGAATGTAAACCTGAACCTGTTACTCTTTTTTTGTGACATCCTTAGCGTAACCTTCACGAAAGCCTTCTACAACCTTCTCAGTGGCTTTTTTAGTGGCCTGGAAGATCTTTATTAACCCTTCCTTAAATAACTCTTTTGCCTCTTCGAGTTTGTCTTCTTTTTCTTCGGTCATGATGCTACCACCCCTCACCCCACCCTCTCTCCTATGGGGAGAGGGGAACTTATTTAGATGGAACCGGCATCGTTTTCATCTTTTCAATTTGCACCCTGATTCGTTCGGCCCTCTCGCTTTTAGGGTCAACCTTCAGATATTCTTCCCAGGCCTTGATGGCTCCTTTAATATCCTCTTTGTCGTGAAGGAGAACAATGCCAATATTATAACGACTGTGAGCATGTTTTGGATCGCTTTCAGCCGCTTTTCTAAATTCAGCGATAGCCCGGTCAAAATCACCTAAACTCCGATACATGATCCCAAAATCTGTTCTGACGTCGGGGTTATCCGGTTTAATAGTAAGATATTGGCTGTAAGCCTCAATCGCTTCTTTGGGTTGGCCGGAATCGAAGTAAAGATTTCCTATCTCAACCCACGCAGGGAGGTTCTTGGGATCTTTCTTTACAATTTCCTTTAACGTTTGGATCTTGGAAGCCACTTCTAATGGATTGGAACCTGGAGAAGCAGGAGCCTCTCCACCTTGAGGAGCTATTTTGGGTTTTTGAGCCTGAGCTACTCTATTAAATTCCTTCTCCCCTCTGTTGGTCATGTAAAGGATCCCCACAGTGGCACCTATAGCAAATCCAAGCAATAACCCAATCCCCACCATCAGGATAACAGTCTCTTTTTTCATATTCTTTTTCTTTTATTAATTAATCATAACATGGAATGAAAGAGACGAAAAGTTGAAATATTCTCTTTTGATTTTTAGAGATTTACATGGTAAAAATAATTTATAGTTTACCCCGTTAGAAAGCTTCGCCATCCATGGCGGGGATGATATAAATAAAACTTCTCGTAGAGTCGAGTCTACGACAATTCCTCGTAGAAAGGACGGGGTCAAAGCCCAGACCTTTCTAACGGGGTGAACTCACATGAAAAGGGAGGAACAGTCATGAAGTGTTATGTGTGTGCAAAACAGGGAGTGGATAAGGATGCTGTAGCGATCTGTATCGTCTGCGGGATGGGACTCTGCCTGGGCCATGCGTTTAAGGAGGAGTTATTGGTGAGGGATATTATTGATTGGGGGTTTGGAGAGGAACGGATTGAATATCCCCATACCCTCCCTCGGTTCATCTGTGCTGAGTGTAAGCTTGCCATAGACCAGAGGAAAAAAGTAGAAAGGAAATAAAAAAGTTCAGAGTTGAGAGTTCGGAGTTCAGAGTTAAAAATTGAAGAAATTTACAGGATGAAGTATCTTTTAAAAAAGGGTTGTTTTTTACCTTGAGATTGTCAATAATAGTTATATGAAGAAAATATTAGTCGTTGAAGATGAAGAGGGCTTGAGGCTTCTTTATGAAGAGGAGCTAAAGTCAGAGGGATATGAAGTTCTCACCGCAGTGAATGGAAGAGAAGCCATTCAACAGTTAGAGATGGGAAAACCCGATCTGATCATCCTCGATATTGTCATGCCTGTGATGGATGGAATGGAGACCCTGGGCCGGATTGTCGGAAAAGAAAGGAAGATCCCCATCATCCTCAATACTTCTTATTCAGGATACCAACAGGATTTTATGAGTTGGGCGGCCGATGCCTATGTGACGAAGTCCGCAGACCTTAGTGAATTAAAAAAAAAGATCAGAGAGCTTTTAGAAATTTCTGGAAAATCCAGAAATCTCTGATTACACGGATTATGAAACGATTACACCGATTAGAAATCCATTGAAAACAAAGAAAAATCTGTGGAATCATTTTTAACAATCTGCGTAATCAAGAGAGCGAAAAGCGCTGTTTCAGAGCTCTCTTTAGAAAAGGGTAAGGTCCGGTGAAGAAAGTCTTGGCCATGATTTTAGCAGGCGGTAGGGGGGAGAGGCTCTATCCCCTCACGCGGGATCGAGCCAAACCTGCTGTACCTTTTGGTGCGATTTATCGAATCATTGACTTTACCCTCTCCAACTGCCTCAATTCTGGTATCCGCCGTATCTATGCCCTCACCCAATATAAATCGACATCTCTCCACCGTCACATCCAATCGGGGTGGAACATTCTTTCAGCTCCTCTGGGAGAATTCATTGAAGCCGTTCCTGCCCAACAGAGAATTGATGAGCATTGGTATCAAGGGACAGCCGACGCCATTTTTCAAAACATCAATATTTTACAAACAGAAAGACCTGACATCGTATTGATCCTGTCTGGTGATCACATATATAAAATGGATTATCGGAAAATGATCGCCTTCCACTTAGAGAAAGAGGCCAATTTGACAGTCGCTGCCATCCGGATGGGTCGGAAGCTTTCAAGAGAATTTGGCGTGATCGAGGTTGACAGCGATTGGGGAATCATTGGTTTTCAAGAGAAACCTGAGGAACCCAAGACCATTCTCGGAGACCCGGGAACTATCTTAGCCTCTATGGGGATCTATCTCTTCAACACTGAGGTGCTGGTGAGGCGATTGATTGAGGATACTCGATCTGAGTCGAATCATGATTTTGGTAAAGATATCATCCCCATGATGATTGGAAAGGATCGGATCTTTGCTTTCGATTTCGAGCAGGGGGATTGGGGAGGGACGGGATATTGGAGGGATGTGGGGACGATCGATGCCTATTATGAGGCAAATATGGATCTGATCTCCATTACCCCTCAACTCAATCTCTATGATCCTCAATGGCCCATCCTGACCTATCAACCTACCTCTCCACCCGCAAAAACGGTTTGGATTGAAGAGGGAAGGGTGGGGACAGCTCTAAATTCGGTCATCTCCAATGGTTGCATCATCAGTGGTGGAAATGTCAAACGATCGATCCTCTCACCCAAGGTGACGGTTCATAGCTTTGCGGAGATTGAAGATTCTATCCTCTTGGAAGGTGTGGATGTGGGAAGAAATGCAAGGATTAAGAGGACGATCATCGACAAAGAGGTTCAAATCCCTCCGGGAACGGAGATCGGCTACCATCTCGATGAAGATGCGAAGCGATTCACAGTGACCGCCTCAGGAATTGTTGTGGTCCCCAAAGGAATCAGACTTTAATCTCATTAAGGGTTTTACCTCTTCAGACTATCCTTGAGAGCCTCGACAACAGCCTGGGCAAACTGGAGGGTATTGATGTCTGTATTCACTTCGATGATCTTGATCCCCGTATCTAAATTCTTCCTCAAAACCTCCACAAACGCTTTATCTGCGATGGGATTGTAAAGGGCTCCCCCTTTCGCACTGAGAGAAGAAAATCCATTTTGAGGGATGATAAACTTCACTAAATTCTTATTTGGATACTGATTCAGCTTTTCAGCCACTGCTTTGGCGATGGTTTCCATCTCCTCCACACTCGTTCTCACCTGAACTCTCATAGCATCTTGGATCAGAATTTTTCTTTCGGCCAATTTTCGGGAGGTCCAGAGGGGGTCCCCTTTATCCCTTCTCTCAATAGGGCCACAACTAATCATGTCAAAACCGCAGGGAGCGAGAATGTAAGGAATGGATGTATGAAGAGCTATATCCAATCGATTCGGTCCTAAGGCTCGGTTACCTCCAAGAAGATATTCACTGAAACTTGCGGGGACCAGGTCAATAAAGGCTTCAAAAAATCCTTGATTGACAAAATCCATGGCCACTCGATCCCCCACCCCGGTTGCATGGAAGGAGATGAGGTCATAATCTTTTTCCAGAAGTTTTCTTATATAATGAGCACCTTGATCGCAGAAACCAAATTCTGTAAGTGCAATGGAGGGCTTTTTCTCTTTTTTAAAGGGCACCCATCCCTCAACCATTCCACATATGGCATTGGCTCCATTCGTCGCTAAAGTTCTTATCAGAGAGTTTAACCCTACCGTGTCAACCACGCTGTGCATGAGTGTAATATCTCTTAAACCAATATAATCTACAAGCATGTTTGAATTGATTGGTGCGTTTAGGAAACTTGAGATGAGAAGTTTGGGGACTCCAAAAGGTAAAGCCCTCATGGCTGTCAGGGAGATGATGGTTCCTGTCGTACCTGCAATGGTAATTATTCCCTCCAGCTTCTTGGCTTGATAAAGCTCCATTACTTTTTTGGCCAATCCTTCGGCCACCATGGAAGTTGCTTTTCCTCTCTCCGTAGCAAGCATTCCCTTGATTTGCTCGATTGTAACTCCGCCGAGTTGAGCAATCTCCTCAGAAGTCACATCTGCTTTGAGTGAGGGAACAATTGCACCTGTACCGATGCTCATATCGATCAGAATTGCCTTATGCCCTCGTTTCTCTATCTGGTCTTTGATGATGTTAAGGGCTTCTTCCCTTTCATCCAACATGCCCACAATAACAATTGCCATTCTTTCTATCCTCCTTTCCTGACTATCTGAATTCCAACATTCTCCTTTGTCATGATTGCCTACGAGGGTATCAATCTCTGAATCCCTGAAGGAAACTCCCAATATTTCTCCCGAGCACAGAGTGGTTATAGCCTCCTTCAAGAACGCCAAATCTTCTTCCTTGGCAGTGTTTGAGGGATGCCCCTTTGGCCCATTTTCCAATAGTGAAATAATCCTCGGTTTTAAGCAGTCCTCCCCAGTCCTCTTCATGCCGGTCAAATCCTGCGGAGATGGCAATAATATCAAAAGGTTTTTCTGTTTGGAGGCATCGTTGGACTTCTTCTAAGAATCCCTCTCGTCGTGTCCCTTCGGGATGGAAATAACTCACTGATTGGGAGTCACTAAAGGTGTTGGATGTACCATCTCCAAAATGGAGATCGAAATCGAGGATGAGTGCACTTTTGATTTTCTCCTCGCTAATGAGCTTTTGAATGGCAATGGCAATATTATTGAAGTAACAGAATCCCCAACAGGAATGAGGACTGGCATGGTGTCCTGGTGGTCGGATCAAACCGAAAGCAGGTTGGCCTTCAAAAGCCATTTCCGCTGATAGAATAGCTCCACCGACAGCAAGGATACCCACTTCATAAACCTGAGGGTCCCTTTTGACGAATTGAATATGATTCTTCCCATGAACTTTCTCCAGATCCCTCTCTGAAGCGGGCTTGGGTTCAATGAACTCAAACTCTTTCTCCAGTGCTTTTACCATCGGTTCCATTCTTCCCGCAGCAGCGGCAGGGTCCGAAGTGTAGACCTCATAGTATCGTGGATGAAAAATAATCTTCATCAGTCCCTCCTATATGTGTAAAATAATTGATTTGTATTTTACCACACCATCAATAAGGTGTATACTTATATAATCTGTAACACTTTAGTTTTTCGAAAAAGAGGTTTTATCAAGGTATCATCATATCCTAAATTCCCCTCAATCCCCCTTTTGCCTGTCTTTGACAGGAAAAAGATTACAAGGGGGGAATCCCGCGAAACGCGGGACTCCCCCCTTTGGCAAAGGGAGGGAGGAGGGATTTTATGAAGCTTTTTCAAAGCGCTAAAGTATTACTATAATTTAATTTTTTTCAATATTATGGTAATAATTTATACAAGCTGAAAAGGTGGGCAAAGTAAAGAACGGTAGAGGAAAAGATTAGAATTCAATAGTTATTGGGAGAGAAGATGTACCGTCCAATGGAATTTGACGAAAGAAAGCTAAAGCTCATCTGTGTCGATTTTATTTCGTGAGGTAAAAGAATGTTTAAACCAAATTTTCAATATACTGATAAGATCGTAAATAATTTAACCCAAATCGCTGTTGCAAGGGAGCTAATTTTAAATTCCCCATTGATTCCCAAATGGGAGGTAACTCTCCGTCGTGAAGCAATAATTCGCAGTGCTCATTCCTCCACAAGCATTGAAGGAAACAGATTGTCCCTGGATCAAGTGAGCGATTTAGCCCATGGTAGAGAAGTAATGGCTACTCGTAAGGACAAACAGGAGGTCTTAAACTATCTAAAGGTTTTGGAAGATATTGACAAATTGATTCACGGAAAAAAGATTACTGAACAGAAAATTCTAAGTATTCACAAAATGGTAACTCAAGAAACCTTAGAAAACCCTAACGATTGTGGAGTATATCGTAATCGTTATGTGGTCGTGGCAAACAGATTGACAGGTGAGGTTATCTTCAGACCTCCTTCGAATGAAGACGTCCCGAAATTGGTTAATGATCTTGTTGAGTGGCTGAACTCCTCCGATGCAAAAGAGCTTGACCCTGTCATTGAGGCAGGGATCGCCCATTATGAATTCGTTAGAATCCATCCTTTTGTAGATGGAAATGGCCGAACAGCAAGGGTTCTGGCTACATTGATTCTGTATCTAAGAGGTTTTGATGCCAAACAATTTTTCTGCTTTGATGATTATTATGATTCAGATAGGCAGGCTTATTATGGGGTCTTAAGGAGTATTGACCAGAGGACTCTCGACTTAACTCATTGGCTCGAGTATTTTGTTGAAGGAGTTAAAGTTAGTATTTTAGCGATAAAAGAAAGAGTCATAAGACTCAGCAGCGAAAGATTGCGAAGATCGAATAAAGGACAGATTGCATTAACAGAGAGGCAGATGAGGATTGTTGAGTTTATTAATCTTCATGGTAAAATCACTAATAAAGATGTTAGAGAAATGTTTAAAGTTTCCCCCCAGGCTGCTCATAAAGAGATTATCAAACTTGTTAAATTGGAAGTGATTAAACCTTT